>ENA-UOUJ01000295-UOUJ01000295.1-activated-sludge-metagenome-genome-assembly--contig:-NODE-295-length-37989-cov-10.168740_pt1 | contig 37989 bp, 42 predicted proteins | sample MGYA00249839_ERZ747224 | MGnify/ENA primary metagenome ERZ747224 (study PRJEB28782, sample SAMN03220277) | activated sludge metagenome | biome: wastewater; feature: sewage sludge; material... | reverse complement strand
TTATGATCGGCGCGTCGGCGTTTCTCTTTTTCTATGCCATGCGGCCGTTCGACCAACTCCGCATGGCGCTCGGCACGGTCCGGTTGGGCCAATCGCCAACGCTCGGAGGATCCTTTCCGACGGAAGTGCAACCGCTGGTGGACGATCTCAACGCGCTGCTCAGATCCACCGCAGAGCTTATTCGGCGCGCCAGAATTCAGGCCGGGAACGTGGCTCACGGCCTCAAGACGCCGCTTGCGGTGCTCACCGACGAGGCTGATCGCCTCGAGGAGCAAGGGCTCGACAGGTCGGCGGCGACGATCCTCGATCAGTGCCGAAAGATGCAAAAGCACATCGACTACCAGATCACCCGCGCGCGGGCCGTGGCCATGCGCGACACGCCGGGGATGGTCGCCTCCGTTCACAAAGCGGCATCGGAGGTTGCGAGCGCATTGAGCAGGCTTCACAACGCACGCTCAATCTCGATCGAGAACAACATCCCGGTCTCGCTTAATGTGGCATGCGACGCACAGGATCTGAACGAGATGCTTGCAAACCTCGTCGACAACGCGTGCAAGCACGCCAGCAAGCACGTGCTCATTTCGTTGTCGGAGCCGTCGAGCAGAACACGCGTCGCCATTGCGGTAGAGGACGACGGAGGCGGATTACCACCGGAAGCCTACGAGGTCGTATTCAACGTGGGCGAGCGTTGGGACAGTCAGAAGCCGGGCTCCGGCCTGGGGCTGGCAATCGTGCGTGACCTCGCGAAGCTTTACGGCGGAGACGTGAAGCTCGGCAAGTCCGCCTTCGGGGGCCTCGCCGTGTATCTCGAGCTGCCTGGTGCCGCTGTGCCTCCTCCCGGGCAGCTGCAACGCGAAAAGCCTACCGGGAGCCGTTTTTAATGCGATACTACGAGCACAATCACCTTATCGCTCAGTATTGGACCGTCCCACTTGCTTGGGCATTCAAAAATCGAGAGCACCGTGCGCTATCTCGGCATTGATGTCGACGACGCGATCGAGATCACTGAGAAGATCGGTATGTGACGCAATACCCCAATAAGCAGACGTCGTCGGCGACGGTCTTGACCTCGCCGATCATGGGAGGCCGATGGCCGCTATTGGGACGACGCTGCCAAAGCGTGCTCGCAGCAACGGGCCACGAGCGGTTGTGCTGGTCTGCGATGCGCGATCACTATTGCGCGCCTTTTCTTTAACTCTCGACCAGGTTGGCACGGGCAAAGTTGATGGCTCGCGCCGCCACAAATCGCAGGCCGTCATTCTGCGCTTTGAACGGGGTGTTGGATTGGGAAAGGGGATGCCGAGTGTAGGATCATCAATCGCCTCACTGAGGACGAAAGTTACAGGCGCGTATGAAGGAAAACCAACACCCCTATGCCAGGGCGCCGCAAGTGATCGACGCGATGGCCCCTAGCGCTTTCGCGTTTAGCGGCAGCTTGTCGGACCATAGCGATCCAGTGCCGCTGCGACGACGCCCCGTCCCAATTACAGACATCACCGCAACCGCAGGCGCTCCCCGCAATTGCAGACCAAGTCTGCTCATAAGAGGAATTCTGCCGATAGATGCAATCTTCTTGGCTGCCTCTGGAGCTCAGTTTTTATTGCCCAGACGTGGATCGCGGAACGGGATGCGGTAGCCGCCGGCCCAACGGTCAGTTCATCGCGGCGATCGAACCGTTGAGGACGGTCGCGAACGATACCCAAGCCAGATATGGGACGAAGAGCGCAGCTGCTAGGCGGTCGTACTTCCGTGCCTGGACGATGAAGGCGACGATCGTTGCGAGCATGCAGACGATGAGGGCAAAAGCGAGCCACGGCGCGTTCAGTCCAAAGAATGCGGGGGACCAGAACCAGTTCAATATCATCTGCGCGATCCACAACCACATTGCAGTCGAGCTTGGCGCTGCGCGCCAGATCCGCCAACCTGCTAGCGCGATAAGCATATAGAGCACTGTCCAGACGGGGCCGAAGACCCAGCCAGGAGGATTGAAACTCGGTTTAGCCAAGCTCGCATACCACGGCCCCGGCTGCGTGATGTAGCCGATGAGCATGCTGATCGCGACGACTGCGATAATGAACAGGGCTGCTGCAATCGGTCGGGCGTCTCGGGTATTATCTGTCATCACATCCTGGCCGATCTCGATTAGTTGCGAGGGGCCGTATTCTTGCGGCCCCTCGCCCTACTGCAACAAACGCTTCCAGTTATCGCCGATCGGCAGCAAGTGCGATGGCCTGCAAGACCGCCGAAAGTCCGACGAGCGTGTAGACAATCCGCGAGAGCGTAGAACCGGCCCAGAAAATGGAAGCCACGAGGTCGAAGTTAAATACTCCCACTAAACCCCAGTTCAGTCCCCCGACGATGAGGAGCGCTAGGGTGATGCCGTTCAATGCTTTCATGGTGTCTCCTCAGAAACGAAGCTGCCGTCACTGCTTCAACCGATCAGCCCTTGGGCGGCAGGATGACCTGGTCGATGACGTGGATCACGCCGTTGCTCGCCGTGATGTCGGTGGAGGTCACGTTCGCTTCGTTGACCTTCACGCTCTCGCCTTCGACCTTGATGTCAACATTCTTGCCGTTGACCGTTTTGGCTTCGTTGAGCTTGACGACATCCGACGCCATCGCCTGGCCAGGCACGACGTGATAGGTCAGGATGTCAACGAGCTGCTGCTTGTTCTCCGGCTTGAGTAGGTTCTCAACGGTGCCGGCGGGCAGCTTTGCGAATGCTGCGTCCGTCGGTGCAAACACCGTGAACGGACCCTTGCCCTGCAGCGTGGATACGAGATCGGCTGCCTTCAAAGCGGCAGTCAGGGTTTTGAAATCCCCCGCGCCTGTTGCAGTGGCGACGATGTCTTTTTCGGAGGCGTGGACCGGCGCAAAGGCGACCAAGCCGAGAAAGGCGCCTGCAAGAATACTGTTCAGTCTCATCATGAACTCCTCGATGTTTAAAAGCGCTCGCATCTAGGAAGGCGAGCGCGCTTTCATCTAGGGACAAAAAATTTTCATACCACTCACATTATCGTGAGAATAAACTATTTTATCTTGACATGAAATTTGCGGTCGTCTTCTTGTCTGGAGGTGAAAAAAGGACGTCAATTCATGTCGGACACTCTCTCGGCAGAACTTTCCTCCTATCGGATCGGACCGCGGATCAAGTCCTTGCGGACGAAGAAGCAGATGGGTCTGGTCCAACTGGGAGAGCACAGCGGTTTATCGACTGCCATGTTGTCCAAGATCGAGCGGGGCCAGCTGTTTCCGACACTGCCGACACTGCTGCGGATCGCGCTGGTGTTTGGCGTAGGGCTCGATTTTTTCTTCGATCGGACCGGCCCAAGGATCGCGATCACCCGGAAGAATGAACGGTTGCGTCTGCCCATCCCGGCTGGCGCGCCTTCGGCAGCATATTTTTTCGAGAGCCTCGATTATCCTCTGCCTGACCGGCGGATGGATGCCTTTCTGGCGGAGTTTCCGGCGGGGGGCTCGCCATCAGAAGCGCACCAGCACGGAGCCGAAGAACTGATCTACGTGCTCGAAGGCGCACTAAACGTGACTGTTGAAGGACAACTGACAACACTCGCTGCCGGCGATGCCATGACGTTCGGTTCCAGCGTGCCCCACAGTTATCAATCGGCCGACAAGCGGAGATGTACTGCGATCATTGTCGCGGTCCCCTGATGGACGCGCTCGGCAAGGGTCGTGAGCTGAGCCCGTTCCCTATATCGTGGTCGCGGCTGGTCTCGATGTACGCGAAGCTCGGCGGAGTGGTCTTTGCGATCAACGCACCGGTCAAGCTGGCGACGTCCGCTACGGGTCATCAGCGACGGTCGGCAGGCGCAAATTGATGGCAGCTGTGCGCCAGCTAGCGGACGTAACGTCCCAGATCCGCCCGCGCGACCGGGAACGCCGACGATGTCAGCTATTGGGACGAACCGTCAACTGGACCGCTCGCAGCGTCGCTGCGAGCGGAGTGTGGTCTATCGGCGGCCGTACTCAGAAGTGGAACCGTAGGTGATAGCTTCCACCCAGGATCTTAAATCCTCCTCCCGGTAAAGCACCCGCGCGCGGATGCCACGGCCCGCTTTCAGGAACTTCGGCCCTGCCCCTTCGACGCGCATGCGCTCAAGCGTCCGCGGCGACAGACGCAGGAAGGCAGCAGCCTCTTTCGTATCGAGGTAGGCAACCGCGTTCGTGTTCGTAACGTCCGACATGATGGTCTCCTCCTCAGCACTGACGCGAATGCTGGCGATCGAGCCGTTGGCGATCGCGCTCCTGCACGCGTTCGGCCAGCTTGCGCAGCTCGCGTGCCTCGATGCGGCGGTTGAGCTCATTACCGAAGGCCCACACCGCCTTGCTTTCGCGCGTGAGCGGGCGGCCAAGATTATCCTCCGCCGGCGCTGGTGTAGGCTGATGGACGCGCTCAATGCGCTCAAAAGTGCGCCGGTCCCAGTCCGAGCTCATTCGCTCGCGTAACTGCCTGCGCTCATCCTGTGTCAGCGGCTTTATACTCCCGAGCTTACCGAACATCCGGTCGTCGAACATCGTAGTTCCTCCTCTTGCTCTCAGGATCGGTCGTGCGTGCGCTCGAACACCACACGCAAAGGCTCTCTTACTTGCCCTCTTCTGCGATCGGACAGCCCGACGACGGCGCGCTTCTGCTGATCTGCCGCCTGGCGGATGCGGGCGATGAGCTGTTCTTGACGTTGTCGCGCCGCGCGCTCAGCCGCGTGGCGCAACAACACCCCGTCAAACGCGTCGCTGCCGATCCTCGAAACTTTGAGCTCCTTTTTGAGCGACGCGCGCTCGTTCATGAGCCGCTTGATCTCTCGCCCAATCCGAGCCTGGTAGAGGTCGCGGAAAAGGCACTCGGCCCTGTTGATGCGCACAATGGCCCTCTCCGCGATTTGGCGAATGCGGGTGATTTCCTCCGGCCCGCGCGCCCGTCGTATCAGATCTCGATCGCTCCCCTCGCGGAAAGCGTGCCGCAGTCGGTCCTTGAGATGAGGGCGGAAGGAATCCATGCTCGTCCCTCAACGATGATAAAACCCGATCAGCGGACAGAGGCCGTCTGCGGGACGACGCTCGTGCAGCCCCCACGGCGCCCAATACGTGCAGTGGGTATAATGAGGGCCGGCAGCGGTCTCGTGGTAGGTGTAGAAAATCCGCAAGTGCGGCAGACCAACCATGAGATAGACGAGGCCCGCCGCAAGCGGCCAGACGATCCACTGGGTGTGACGCAGCGACAGAATGCGGAAACGCCTGATCGTGGACGTGTCTTGCCGCACCGGACGCAGAACGCGGACAACGTTGCGGTGGCTCATGACGGCTCTCCATAGGTGATGTGAACGATCGGCGCAGGGGGCAGGCTGGCCGCTTCCAACGGATTGGCATCGAGCATATCGCAGATGGGCGCGACTTCGTTCTGGTAGAGCTTGCGCGCACGAATGGGCTTCAGGCCGTCGCAGAAGATGATCTGCTCGTGGCGCGGCAGCGCCAGCACCTCCTCCGGCGACATCAGCGGACGACCCTGATCGCTGAACGAGGTTGAGAGCTGCTCCTCGCGCCCGTTATGGCCGTAGCTCGCCACCACATGATGCGTCCGACCCAAGGCGTCGCTGACGCGCTTGCCTTCGTCAAAGGTGCTGACGCCCATGACCTGCTTGATGGCCGTGAGGGCATCAATGGTGCGGGCCGCCTTGTCAGAGAACTGACGCTCGATCTCGCTTTCCGCCTGCGCAACCATCAGCACGCGCGATCCGAATTGGCGGACGATGGTCAGATCCTCGACCAAGCCTGCGACGGGCGCATTGGTGAACTCGTCTATGATGAACTCGACCCGATGTCCCGGCCGCTTGGCCGCGTGCAGGAAAGCCGCCAGGTGCAGGATGTAGTGAGCGCGCGTATCGCGCAGGTGCTGCAGTCCCGCCACCAGAAACACCACGATCTGGCGGGCGCGGATCTCTTCGTGTCGGAGAGTGGGCTCACTCCCCGCTTCCCATAGAAGACCGCCCTCCTCGTAGACCTCGAGCCGCTGCAGGGCAGTGGTGCGGAAGTCGGAGAAATGCTGCGGGTTCTCGCTGCGCTTCTCCATCAGACGGCGCGCAAGCTGACCGAGGGCACTGTCGTGGTCTGCAACCGCATCAAACGCGGCCTCCAATAGATCATCGGAGCCGAGAACGTGGCCGGCCGCAGACGGCGTGCACTCCTCGGTACAGAAGCGGGCCAGATATTCGATGACGAAGCGCAGGAGATCGCGCGGACCGTCTCTGAAGTATTTGTTGCGCGCATCCCCCTCCGGCTCAGGCTCAAGCGTCAAGGCAACCAGGCGCACAAGCGAGGGCAGCTCAGGACTGTCTTGTGCCGCAGCGACCACAATAAGACCGAAGGGATTAAGGCGCGTCTCCGGCTGCAAGCGCAATAAGCCGGTGTCGTCGATGACCGCAACTTCGATGCCTGCCCGCCGCAGCGCATTAGCGCATTGACCGGCAAGCTCGCCCTTGATGTCGAAAATCACCATCGACGGGCGGTCCGGCGACAGGGCTTGATGCATGATCGCTGTGACCACGGCGCCAATCGTCTTGCCCGCGCCGCTGGTGGCAATCACCTTGCTGTGCACCGGACGCAGGCGGTGCGGCTCGAAGAGCGCGCGTCCCGTGAATGTCAGTCCCAGAGGACGGCCGACACCGTCGAACATGCCGGCCGCTTCCATTTCCTCTTCACTCGCCCATCGCGCCACGTGAAGACCCGCACCTTGGGTGCGAAACACATGCAGGCGCCGTCGGATATCGGCCTCGCGGACGAAGCTGCGTGCCGCAGCGATGCTCGAGATAGCGGCAAAACCGACGAACCCGTAGCCCATGACGCGCGCCATCGGATCGTGTGCAGCCAGCAAGGAAAAGGCCAGCAGTCCGCATACAAGGACAGAAAGACAGCTTTTGTTGAAGGCTTGCAGCGACGTCCTCTGTTCCGGTTCCATGCTCACCTCCCCTCGTGAAGGTCGCGCCTGATTCCGTCGCGTGCGCCCGCCTGCGCCTCGCGGATGGCGGCGCGCATGGCTTCGAGCCGCCACAGCGGCCCCCAGACGTAACCGGTCTCGGTGCCCCGCCAGCTCGAACCGCTCACCTGCATGGTTCCCACTTGCGAGGCCGCATAGACGCCAAGGCCCGAGGCGAGCAGCACGCCGGCGATCTCCGACAGATAGAGAATGTGATGCAGAAGAAGCGTCGCGAGGGTGGCCCCGGCCGCAAGGCCGCAGGCACTCCAGAAGGGCATGCGCGAGACTTCGACCGCCGTGATGCTGCGTGTGTCGAAATCCTTGCGCGGAGTCTCGACACGATCCGAAGTCACGGCCCACCGCCCGCAGCGATAGAATTCCGTCATGATTGCACCCCGCACTGTGAAACGATCTCCGGACGGCGCATGGCGCCCTGCCAATCAGTAATTGGAAAATCACTGACAAAGCCGAGCGAGCCGACATGCCAGGCGACGCCCGATCGCCCTTCGGAGCTGTTGATCACCGCCCGCGCCCGGCAGGTGCACACGTCGCCGGAGGCTTCCGCATTTCGCGCGCCCGCCTGGCGCAGACGCGTCACCATGTCGTCGTACTGGGCACGCGCCGCGTCCGCCTGCGCACGCAGCGGCGCTGTCAAGGTGTGCCCCCAGGACTCGAATTGCTGGCCGTAATGGCGCATGTAGGCGCCTCCGCCCGGATGGCCGCCGACAAGCATGTTCATGGCGTTACGCAGAGCCTGCCCGCCGTCAGGTGTTTCAGCCGGCTTGGGTACGGCGGCGATGGCAGCTTCGGTGCTCTCGTCCGCCGTACTCTTGAGCGTGGCCGTACAGCGCGCGATCTCGCCGCCCTTGATGACCAGCCGCTCGGCAATGGTCGGTGCCGCAACATAGGCGCCGGCAATCCAGACAATGGCCGCCCCGGCAAGCACCCCCGCGCTGCCGGCCAGTCGTGTTACATCGATCATGAGGTCGCTCCAGCTTGACCGTCCCCGTCCGCTCGGGAACTGCTCAGAATCCTAGCTGCTGGACGCTTCCCCTGATTACCGGGTCATTCTCCTTTTACGGTCCATTGGCTCACCTCTTACTTGCGCAAAAAGTGAATCGGCGACACTCTTGGAAACGCGACAAGCTGGGGGAACGCGATGCGAGGACGGGCCGACCCAGCGCTGAAGAAGGCGCTACGGACATTGCGCAATCGGGATAAGGAACGCTGGAACGCCAATAATATTCGTAATCTGATCAACAAGCATCCGGATCGCTACGGCAGTCCTGCCGGCATCTCCTACAATGCCATCTGTCACGCTATGAGCGGCCGGCCCATCAGCCAGCACACGCGCGAGGTGCTCACTGCCTTCATCCGGTCACAGGATCGCACGCTTCTGCCCTACACTTTACCCGAGTGCGATCTTGACCTTGCCCTCTTCTACGGCACCAACGGCCCGAAGATGGCCAAGAGCGCGCTCGACATCGAAGGCCATTATCAGGCCTATGCCCATTCCCACACGCACGGCAGGTACATGCGCCTCGGACGCGTGTCTTTGCGCTTCCAAAATGATCCCGAAAAACCCCGCCTCTTCATCGAGGAAGAGCAATACCGTCCCGAGATCGGCAGCCTGCCGGAAGTGCGGCTACTCTGGGAGGGCTATGCCACCGCTCGCGGCGGCAGATCCTACTTCGCCGTCATGCGCGCGCGCCAGGACCTGGAGGACGGCATGGCCATGATGTGCATGATCGAAAAACAAATCTCAGGCGCGCACGGCATCAATCGTGCGCGCATGTACACACTACAGTACGAACCCGAGCTCGGCCAGTATCTGCGCTCGACGAGCCTGCTCGTGCGTGTGCCCGCGTCGCGGCGCGATAAGATCAAGTACGACTTCGTGCCCCTCCTGGAATTCGACGACGACACCATCATCAAGGATCTTTGGCTCGAGCCCGTCATCCAGCAGCTCATGATCGACGAACAGACACGAAGAAATGTCGCCGGTGTGCGTCGGCGCAAACGTCCTGCACGACGAACCGCGCTTACGCCCCGTCTTGCCGGGAAGAGCAAGGCCTGATCATCACAACGCCGCGCGGGCATGCAATCGACGCCGGCGTTTCTCGCCGCCGAGACGTTGCCCGGTATTGGCGGTGTTCGGCATGTGGGCTTGTCGTGCCCGACGACCTTATCCCTCCTGATTGCAGACCGAGCTGATTGCCGTCAGCGTCGTGGGCCTCGCACATCTCTCCCGACCGCGCAGAGCGCTCGCGCAAGCAAGCCCAAACAGGGGCACGCCACGCCGGCCCGAGGCCGGGGCGTGCCAGCCCGTTCGTTTTGCTGGCGCGTCGGGAGCTGCCGATGTGCGCCAAAGGCCTCACGACGGCAATCAGGCCGTCGCAACAGAAAAAAGAAAGGTTCTCATCATGAGCACTCCCAGCAAATCCCTGCCAACTCACCGCGTCTCCTTCTCGGCCGTCATCGGTCACGACGAGGCCGGCGAGAAACTCTCAAAACCCGTCGAGTGCGGCACCGTCTGGGCCCGCAAGTCCGGCAAGGGCGCGATCATGCGCCTCGATGTCGTGCCCGAAGGCTTCGGACGCGCCGGCGCCGGCGTCATCTTCCTCAATCCCGTCACGAAAAACGATCGGGGGTTCGCATGAGCCTCGATCACCAACAGATCAGCACGGCCCGCCGCCTTCCCGGCGGGCCCCGGATCGCCCCACAGCGAGCGCCCAACGAGTATTATCCGACGCCGCCCGCCGCCACGCGCGCCTTCCTCGATGCCGAACGCTTTGACGGCTCCATCTGGGAATGCGCCTGCGGTGAAGGTTGGATGGCCAAGGAGATCGCGCGCGCCGGCTACGATGTCTTTGCCTCCGATATTGCCGACTATGGCTACGGCAAAGCCGGGCTCGACTTCCTCGAGAGCGCGATCCCGCGCGGCAAACACATCGTCACCAACCCGCCCTACGGCGATGGTCTTGCCGATCGCTTCGTGCGCAAGGCCCTGGCCCTCACCGCCATCACCGACGGTAAGGTCGCCATGCTGCTCAACCTGAACTCACTGGCCCATCCCGCGCGTCATGCGAGTTGGATCAAGCGACCGCCGGCGCGCGTTTTCGTGCTCGATGACTGTATCTGCTTTCCGCAAGGCAATCCCCACGAAGCCAACCGGTGGACGCGGACGCACCGCTATTGCTGGGCCGTCTGGACCAGTGCCCCGGTCACGACCACCGAGCTCAGGTGGCTCTCGACAGCCCCCTATCAGCCACAACGGCGTGCGGCGCCCTGATCGCGCGGCGTGGCCCGCCTGTGCGTGTCGCAGGCGGGCGCCCGCGGGCCACCTCCTCTCCGGCCTTGAGCGCAAGACCGCGCACGGCGGCCGTCGTGCGCGACAGGCGCAACTCGGCCGCGAGCATCCAGAAAGCCGCATCGAACGCAGGACGCGACAGGGGCTTTGCCGCCGGCCCGCACCATTGCTCATAGGCCCGCCAGGCAGAATCCAGGGACAGTCGCCCACCGGGCGCGGGCACAATGCGCGCTACCCAAAAGGCTTCCATCGACGTCCGTGCCGCGCGCGCAGCGGGGGGCACGACTGCGGGTGTCGCGGATGGCGCCGGTTGAGGCATCCGAGGTCCCGATGATGGCGGGCCGGCCGGAATGCGCGGCGCGCTGTGATGCAGCGCCAGGTAGAGACCGAGCCCGCTCCCGACTTCGAGAAAAAGCGCCGCCAGTACGATCAGCGCCGTACGGACGCGGGGCGCGCTCTCGCCCGATAACATCGCCAGGATGTGCACCTGCGGCTCGCGCATCTCGCCCGCTCCCTTCGCCCGCAGGCGCGCAATCTCGCTGCGGATCGGCTTGAGTTGGCGTTCCCACGTCACGCGCTCACGCGCGGTCTCAAGTGCGCCGGTGAGCGAGAGGTAGCTTGTGCAATAGGCGCGCGAAGCACGCACCGTCGCCTTGGTGCAGCCAACCGATGTGGTCCAGCGCGCATCCTGGCGCAGCGCGGCGAGATCCGCCTCGATCACCGCCGGCGGGCGTTGCTCGCTCGCCGCTTCCATGCGTTGCAGCAGACGGGCCTCGTCCGCGACCGCGCGCGCGAGCAGGTCGGTCCGTGTCTCGCGTATCTGTGCGTCCCGATCGCGGATCTCCGCAGCATAGCCGAGCGCCGCAAGCAAAGAGACGACCGATAGCAGCCCCCATACCGGCACCCCTAGCACTAGGAATAGCCACCGGCGGGCCCGCCATGCGAGCACCAGGAAGAACGGCAGGCAGGCTTTCAGGATGTCGCCCGCCACGGCGGCGGCGCCGAGCGCCATCGCCGCCTCGTCCGTGTGCGCGAAACCAGCCATGAAGCGGTAGTTGAGATGCGCCGACACGCCGATCAACACAAAAGCCGCCATCACCGACAGCGCGACCAGGAGTGCCCGCATAGGCCTAGCCCTCCTCCATCGCGAGGGGACCATAGGCCGCCTCGTAGCAATCGAGCGCGAGAGCGAGCAGGCGGGCTTGGCTCAGGCCGTCGCGGCGGGCCAGGCCCGCCATGCGGTCGGCATCCTCGCGCTCGATCGACAGGTTCTTCTGCACCCGAGGTTGCCTGTCTGCCGCAGCGAGAGCTCCGAGCCGTGCTTCCAGAATGCGCCGCTCGTGCGTCGGGCCTGCGTCGGCGTGCGGCCCGGCCTCAAGGGCCAGTGCCGCCGCCATGGGCCACGCCGAAGTTTCGGCGGCGGCCTTGATCGGGCCGGAGAAGACCGGCCCGATCAAATTTTTTGCTTTACGCACAAATGCGCTTTTCATAGATTTATTTCGACCCTCTTTTGCGTTTCTGTTTTTATTTATTATTTCCGCCGTGCCATGTTTCTATAATTCTTTGCAAACTGGTTTTTGTGTCAAATGAATTGTGCTAAATCGCGCTTTTAGCGGGGTAGCCAGATAGAGGTTTGTAAACAAACCCATCTGGGCAGGGCTAAGGGGCCTTCCGCGGCCCCTTCCTGCACCGACACCCCACGGTTCAGCGCGCGGCACTGACCTGCACCCGCGCAAGATTGGATGCGAGCACACCGCGATGGCTCGAACTCGAAACAAACGACGCGATCCCTCGGCCCAGAGGGTGGCGCAACCGTCCGATCCCGAGCGGCGCTCGCAGGTGATCGCAACCCGCGTCTCGCCGCTTGAGCAACAAGCCATCCTCTCAGCCGCCGTGGCCGCACAGATGTCGCTCTCGGACTTCGTGCGCCACGCCGCGCTCGGGCGGACCGCAGCCCCGCCCCCGCGCATGGAGACGCCGCTCTTCCGGCCCACCTATCTGCCGCTGGTGCGCGAGATCAATGCCATCGGCGTCAACCTCAATCAGCTGACCCGCATCGCCAATGCCTCGGGCATCACGCCGCCCGGCCTCGACCAGGTCCTCGATGAGATCAATGGCGTGCTCGACCGGATGATGGAGCTGGAGGGTGGGCCGTGATCCCCGTCGTCACCACCGGCACCTCCTTCCGAGGCTGCGTGGCCTACATGGCCCACGACAAACGCCGCGAGGGTGCGGCCGGCACACCAACGTCGGAGCGTGTGGCCTGGACCGAAACGCGCAACCTGCCGACCGATGACGTGGACCGGGCCTGGCGCATCATGGCCTTCACCGCCACACATCAGAAAGAGCTCAAGGCGGCCGCGGGCGAACGACTGACCGGACAGCGCTGCAGGAAACCGGTCTATTCCCTCACGCTCGCCTGGAGCCCGTCACAAAAGCCATCGAAGCAGGAAATGCTGCGTGCGGTCGATGAGGCCCTCAAGACGCTCCACATGGAGGGACGCCAGGCGGTCGTCTTCTGTCATACGGACGAGCCACAGCCGCACGTGCACGCGGTCGTCAACCGCATTTGTCACCTCACCGGCCGCGCCGCCGATATCAAGCGCGACTGGATCAAACTCTCCAAATGGGCCGAACGCTATGAGCGTGAGACCGGACACATCCTCTGTGAGCTGCGCGTCAATCACAACGCCCGGCGCGCCGCCGGAGAATATGTCAAGAACGACAACCTCACCCGGCGCGAATACGAGATCGTGCGCCTCTATATGGAAAAGTCGCCCGAGCAGATCCGCACCGAACGCTCCCTCCAGCAGACCGCCGACCGCCTGCAATTGCAATCCCGCCTCGCCTATCGGCGCCAGCTGTTCGAAGTAAAGCTCGCGGAACTTTATGGCACCGCGCGGGATACCGTTGCCCGGCAGATCTCAACGCTCCAGGGACAACGCGATCTCAAGGGGCTGTTTGCCGCCATCGTGCGCTTCAAGCGGCGCCTTACGGGCGAGACCGCGCGCCAGGAGCGGCGCATAGCCGATCTCAAGAAAACACTGGCCAATCTCGATATGCGCATCAGCGAGCAGCGCGCGACCTTCGAACGCCAGCACAGTACTGAGACGACCAAGCTCACCCACCGCCATCGCGTCGAGCGCGAGCGCGACGAACGTCTGATCGCCCACGCCCGCAGTCGCTCGGAACGCGAGCGCATGGGCCTCAAGGCGCGGCTCAACTTCAAGATTCGGGGGGATCATGCGCAGACCTACGTGCCGCGCGAGGAGCACCGGGAGATCTTGAGCCGCGATCTCACCGAGGCCGGTACGGATAAACCCCAACGGAAGTGGAGCCGGCGCGAAGGACGCGGCGCGCACCGTACCGTTGGCCGGGCCCGCCCGCAGGACCGGCGGCGCGAGCGTGATTAGTGCAACCGGCCGCGGCGTTTGCCTTTGCCCGCGCTCTTCGCGAGCTCGCGACGGATCTCGCCGGGAAGACGTTCAAGGGCGTCGGCCATCGCCTCGGTGCTCATGTTGGTCTTGCCCATTCCGGCCAGGCGCCGGCGTTCGGTCGCACTCCACGCCTCCCCTGCCCGCCGCGGCCGGCCGTCCGCAATGCGGGCCAGGTCGGCCGCATCAGCCTTTTCACCCGCCATGGCCTCAAGCGCGCTGTTGAGGGCGCGCCGGGTCGCGCGGCGCTCGACGGCACCGCCCACCGCCTGGGCATTGAGCAGCTCCATGCCGCGTGAGATCATCAGCTCGATCCAGAAGATCTCCGCCCTCAGGGCGGCGTCTACGCTCTCACAGCGCTCCAGCACCACCAGAAGCGGCAGGAATCCGGCCAGGCGGATCTGGCGGACGACCAAGCCCGAGAGCTGATCGGTGCCCTCGATATGCTCGGCCCGCCGGCGCGCCAGATCCGAGGTCTGGCCGATGTAAAAGATCCCGTCCGAACGCGGGTCGATGAGGGCATAGACGCAATGCTTCACCGGAGAAGTGTAACCGCATTGAATACACGGGGACAAATGCTTTTATTCCGTTGACGGACTGATGGGTGGGCGACACCATCGGGGCCGTGGTTTCACGTGTTTCAGATGACGGCAACTCCGTCGCTGCCCCGGCCCTGCCCTCACGCGCGCAGGATCTTCAGTACGACCTCTTCACGCGCTTCTTCGGCAAGCCGGAAAACCTCTCCAATACCATCGAACTCTGGGATGCGCTCCCGAAGTACAGCTTTACCGCCCGCATGCAGGCGCTGCTTCGCGATGCGACAGGCCGCCTGCCGCTCTATCAGCGCGTGTTCGATTACCGGCCCGCACCCAAGGCCGAGAACCCGACGCTCTCCTGCACCTTGAGCCTGCAGCCCGCAAGCCTCCTCATCGACGGCAAGCGTGTCGACTTCTACCCTTCGACCGATGAGGAGCTCATCGAGGAGGTGCTGAAGAAGATCTTTACCGATCAGGCCTGCGGCCATCACGACAGCCGGCGCGGCGAGAGCTGGGTGCGTTTCACTTTGCATATGATCCGTACCGAACTCGCCCGGCGCGGACGCACGCGCTCGATCGCCGAAATCAAGCAATCGCTCGAAATCCTCTCCAAGACCGTTGTCGACGTCACGCTCGAAGGCCGAGGCGCCAAGCGTGCCGTCTACACCAATGCCATTCTGAGCGATCTCACCCGCGTCACCCGCCATGATCTGGCCGAAGATCCGAAAGCCATGTGGACGGCGCGTCTGCCGGCCCTGTTGAGTGCCAGCATCAATGCCCTCTCCTACCGGCAGTTCAATTACGCCGTGCTCATGAGCCTCAAGTCCCCGCTTGCGCGATGGCTGCACAAACGGCTCAGTCACGAGTACACCAATGCTCACCTCACGCATCCCTACCGCATTCTCTATTCCACCATCGATCGCGACTCGGGCCTGCTGCACAATTGCCGGACGAGCGCCAACCTCAAAGGTATCGAGCGGGCGCTCGACGAACTGATCGACCATCGTGTTCTGCTCGGCGCCGACAGCGAGCGGCGCATGGACGGCGCGACCATCAGCGACGTGCTCTTCACACTGACGCCGCACGTGGACTTCGTGAGCGACATCAAGGCCGCCAACGCCCGCGCCAATGAGGCGCGCACGACGCTCGACAGCACCTCCAAGACCAGATGTCTCGCAAGCTGAGGCGGAAGGTGAAGCGTGCAGCCTGCAGGAGGCGCAGCGTGCAACGGCCGGAAGGCGGAGCGTGCAGTCCCCTTCCCGGCCCCCATGACAGCAAACTTATCAACAGGACACGCGGAAGGTTGAGCGTGCAGCGCGCCCGTATCGCGGAAGGCGGAACGTGCAACAGAGGGGATCTCGATGCTGGGGGCGACCGCTGTTGCAGGAGGTGGAGCGCGCAGCATGTTGCGCGATGGAAGGCGGAGCGTGCAGGCCGCGGACGTCAAACGCACGCAGGCCAAGGCGCGACTCGACAGACCGGACGCCGTATCCTTTCCCTATTCTTATCCCTTCTGTTCCCGAAAGCGTCTGATGAGAGCCTCGCTGTCGCTCGGCTGAATTGGACGGGACCGCACAAGCGGTCCCGACGTGTTGATCCCCTCACCCTCCGCGCGCTGAAGCGCGCTGCGCCGCACCTCACAATCGCATCGGCCGATGGGCCGATACCCTTTGGTCTTGAACCGCAAACGGCAGGTTCAGCATCACAAGGACCGAAATCCGGTGCCTGCCATCTCGATCGCGACATTTGCTCGGCGGGACGAGCAAGCGGCCTGTTGGAAGCCAAACCGGCGACGTAAGAGCAGGCCGAGAGATGGCTGTGCTGGCGCGGTGTCGACCCACAGCGCCCATGAACGGCATCGTGCGAGCTCGGACAGCCCGCATCTTCCCCGGCAATCCGGAGCCAACAGGCCGGCGAGACGGCCTTCGCCGCGCGTGAAAACGGTGCGAGATGGACCGGCTTGATGGGCAGCGTGAGGGCTGCCCACTCGCCTACGATCCCGTCGCCGCCGCCTTGCTCCAAGGATGCCAGAGGAGCGCGATGAATGAGATCGGCACGTTCCCCACCCATGCACCAAACAGGCCCATCAGCAGCCAACGTCAGCCCCGTGCGGCGATCAATATTCTGGAAAGCAGAACCGTGTTGGATCGGCGCACCGGATTGGAATGTCGGAGCCGGAACGCCGCGCAACGCAACTGCCCAAATGGGTATTTGGGGAATTGCACGGGTGCGCAAACAGGCAAATGCGCGATTGCGGTTGTGTGCATTTGTGGAATTGCAGCGTTCGGGATTTGCACGATCGGGCAATTGCAGAAACGCGGGCTTGGACAATTGCCTGCTTGCGCAATTCGGGGATTCAATTTGTCCGAGTTGTATGGCACCCTTGTCGGGATGATTCGTTTTAAATTCCATTTCTGTATTGCGTCATGATCATTTCATTTGCCTCCTCAAAAGGCGGCGTCGGCAAATCCACCACCGCCGCATCCGTCGCCGCAGGCCTCGCGCTCACCGGCGCCCGCGTCCAGGTCATCGACCTCGATCAGGCCCAGGCGCTTTCGCGATGGAGCCGCAAGGTCGCCATTCCAGGCCTCACCATCGATGCGGTCGCGCGCGAGGACTTCACCGGCTACTTCCTCGAACTCTTCACAGGTACGCCGCCCGATCATGTCATCATCGATCTTCCGGGCGTGCGCGAAGCCACCGTGCTCAAGGCTATCGCGCGCTCCGACCTGGTGATCATTCCAAGCCAGGCGTCCGAGCTCGACCTCTACGAGGCGCTGCGCGTCGTCTCCGACATCCGCGCCGTCGGCCAGGAGACGGGTAGGGGGGTGCCCTACCGCCTGCTGCTGACCAAGGTCTTTCCTCTGCGCACCCGCGTCACCGACTATGCCTACGATGAGATGGAGCGCCACGGCCTGCCGCTCTTTCGCACGGCGCTCGTTGAACGCTCCGCCTACAAGGAGATGTTCCTGGTCGGCACGCCGCCATCGGTGGCCGAGCCGAACAAAGGCGCCGGCCTCGAAATCGGTATCCTGATCGATGAAATCCTCGCCATCGGGGCAGGGGAGGGGACAACCCGGAAGGCGGAGCATGCAGCATGAGTGCGTCCCCTAAACCCGGCTTCCCGCCCTTGCAGCTCGAAGAGTTCGATGCCCGCCTCGATGCCGAGGCCGCCCGGCGCGGTATCCCGACCCTCACCACACCGGCGCGTTCAGAGGGGCCGCGGCCCCAGCCGAAACCGGACGCGAAAAAGGATGTCGTGACGCCGCCTGCCGATCCGACCGATGCTGCCGAGCGCCCCGCGAAGCGTCGTCCCACACGCGCCAAGACCGCCCCCAAAGCGCCTGAGGACAATCAGCCAACGCCGCGCAGCCGTATGAAGTCATTGAATGTCGAGCTGCCCGATTATGTCTGGGTCGAACTCAAAAGCCGCGCAGCCCGCGAGATGGTCTCGGTTCGCCACGTCATCATGCGCCTGCTCAAGGACGCCGGTATCGAAATCGCCGCTGCCGATCTGATCGAAGATGGACGGCGGTTGAGGTAGCCGCCGGGAGAGGGACACGCCTCGCATGGGCAAGCGCTCCATGGGGCGAGCGAGGCACGACAGAAGAAGCGGCTTCGTGACGACGAGACCGCGTCCCGTGGCCGCCACCGCCCACCGCGAGGGCTCCGGCAATCAGCATCAGCACCATCAGGGCATAGAGCGCGATGTGACCTGCGCGCGGCAGGCGGAAATTTCAAACTGAGGCCCTACCCGCAAATTGCGCAACTTGCAATATATGCGTAACTTGCGTATATTGAAAGAAATGGAGGTGTCCCATGAGCGAGGCCAAGAGCCGCCCCCCTGAGCCCGTCGCCGCGTCGGAATTCGCGCGCAATTTCGGCGAGTACAAGCTGCGCGCCCAGAAGGCGCCTGTGCCGGTGTCCAGCCACGGCAAGATCGCTGGCTACTTCGTGGCCGCCGACGAATACGAGGCCTTCCTGCGCTATAAATCACAGCGCCGCAGCTTTGCGACGGCAGAACTGCCCGCGGACAAGGTCAAGGCGATTGCAAAGACCAGGATGCACCCGCGCCACACGCCCCTCAACGCCATGCTGGACCGGAAATAGTCGTTTGGCATGTCGCTACCCGATCCCGAACCAGGTCTTGTCATCAACTACTCTTACCTCTGGCATCACGAGCACCTCGCCGGGCACGAAGAGGGGACCAAAGACCGACCGAGCGTCATCGTGCTCGCCATCGATGAACCGAGCACCGGAGAGCCCGTCGTCACCGTTCTTCCGATCACCCACAGCGAGCCGGAGGAGGGTGAGGGGATAGAGATCCCCCAGCCCGTAAAGCGGGCGCTTGGACTCGACGCCGAGCGCTCCTGGGTCATCGTCTCCGAAGGAAACGATTTCCTCTGGCCCGGCTACGACCTCAGGAAGAACCGCAAGTCCAACAGCTACGCCTACGGCTTATTGCCGCCGCGCTTCTTCAACAAGATCGTCAAGGCGTTCGTGGCTTGGAACCAGAAGCACCAAACCAGTCTTGTCTCCCGCGACTAGCGCTCTCATTGCGCGATCGCACACGCGGCCACGGATACGTTGGCCCGCAGATCCAAACCGGCCCCTGCCCATAAGGCCTTTATGTCTGAACAGGCCCGGCTTACGACTAATGCGCCCTATTCACATATCGCAATAAAGAGCGGTCGCGCACCTTCTGCCGCGCGACCCGGATCGGGCCGACCCCGGTCTGGATCGTCCGCTCCGGCCCGGTGCCATGCCGGACAACGCGCTGGCGACCATCGGGCAACCGCTCTTCGGCAAGCTGGGCGACAAAGCCTGCCGCCTCGGCCTTGAGCGCCGCCGCCAGCATCTGGCGCGCGCCCTCGCGGGCAATCTCGGTGAGCGGATCGATGATCGATCCGCGCTGGTGAAGGGAGGTGATCGCGGTATCGTCTTTCATGGCGTATCGCTCCTTCGGGAGGTTCTGGCAGGCTTCGACACCCGCAACGATACGCCGCCTTCTCAGGCCCCATCACCCATTTTCAACCATAGCTCCGACCACTGCGAAGACGAGCCCCACGAAGAGCACCGCCATAACGAGCCAGAACACGATCTTCGCCCAGAGTTCGGTCTTATCCTCGATGCCGGTGCCATCCGGCGTCGTCCTCGGATCGGTCACGGCACCTTCCGGCGAGACGGAGTTGCCCGCCGCCAGAGCCCTCTCCTGTCTTTTGCGGTTCAGACGGCCGAAGAGCCTGCCGATCCAGGCAACGAAGACGCCGAAGCCGGCACCGACGAGCGTCAGCGTCCAGAACAGCGTGTAATCGGCGTCGTTGACCGGCCTCTCGATCCGAGTCGGATCGGAGGGATCCAAGTACATCGGAAGCTCGTCTCCGGCTGCGATGGGCAGAGCCGGGAGATCGCTGACGCGGATCAGCTTCTCCTGGACCGCGCCAGCCGCCGTATAGGCCACCGTTGCGTAGGGTTCCTCGAACGAGCGCCATAGGTTGGCTCTTGTGCGGCGTTTTTCGGCCACGACCCGGCGCGCCTCCTCACAAGCATGAACGCTCTGGAAGTGCCACTGGTTTGATGTGGTGCGGCGCAAGCGGCTTCGCACCTCGCACAAGGTCTGGAGCGATTCGACCTTCACCGTTATCGGGCGATGGGTCTGCGGGAGCTGTGTCTTTCTCCACAGTCCCCATTCGCCCAATCCAGCAAACAAGACGAAGATTAACGCGGCCATGCAGTAGCACGGTATCACCGTCCAGCGTTCGGTCTGTTCGGGAGTGTAGGCCATCCCGGGGCTACCTGTGCACGTCGAAGGTTCACATGCCGCTTCCGGCTCTCGGGAGGGTCACGCGCATATCCATGTGTTAGGGCATTGTGAACCGGCGTCAAACTTTGATGACGTGGACGGCGCCCGCTCCCGGTATCGAATGTTCCAAAGAGTGATCGCTGGAGAACGATTCACAATGAGGGGGCCGTCCACATGCAAGCTACCTCGATCCGCATCGATCATGCCCTATCACAGCAAAGATGCGCGCCGCTATGGGCCTCCGATCCCGCATAAGGCCTATCTCTCAGGAAAGAGCGCGCGGGGAATGTCGGCGAGCCAGCCATTGATCGGGTCGAGCGTCAGCATGGCATAGAGGGCATAAAGACCCCAGATGACGGTTCCAAGCGTCATAAAATCCAGGATGAGGCCAACCCGTCCGCGCGCGACCATGAAGGTCGCGGCGAGTGCCGTCTCTGTCGCTTGACGTGTCGTTGCGTCCTCGACGTCAACTCCGACCGCGATAAGCCCGGCGAGCCCGACGCCGATCGCTATGAGACCGGGGAATCCGAGGGCTATCGCCATCGCGATCAGGGAAAGCCGATCGGTGTGATCAGCATCGAAGATTGCATTTCCTGGAACGCGGCAGGATTGGGCACCGAGGGCCAGCCGATGTGCTCCCATCGCCGTGAAGAAGGTGATGGCGCCGAGGATAGCAAGCGACAGAGGTGTCGTTCCGTGACGGCCGAAGGGGGAAAGCTCGGCAACGCCCACGCCCGCGCCCAAAACCGTGAACAGGATCACGAGCAGTGCCGCGAGCATTGCTGACCACGTTGCGCGTCCGGTTTGGACGTCTTTCCCGGCAACCATCGCGACGCCCGGACACTTCGCACCTTCTGCGCCCGTCGTTAGCATGAGGTAGGCCGGAACACCCGACAGGAAGCAGGTGACGATCACCGTCATCGCGCTCCCGGTCGCCAGATTCCATATGAACCCGAAGCCGATAATCGCGAAACCCGCGCCGAGACCGACAAGGCTTGTGCGCAGCCTGCTTTTCACACCGCACTTTGTCAGGACAAGGTGCTGCACCGCACCGGCTAAGAGACCCGCGAACATGACGACGGCAGCAATGATACCTAGTGCGGCGTTCTGCCAATCCGCGTCCGTCATGGAGGAGAGCCAATCCGCAATCGGGGTACGAACTGCCGTCGCGGCCGCAGCGAACACCCAAAAACTTGCGATCCACGCCACAAACGTCTTCGCCGCGACGATATTCGCCGGTCGGCCCGGACCAATGGTGCGCACGGCACTCACATGGGACGAGAGCGCTACAAGCAGAATCATCGCCATGGCGATGCTGAATTCGGTCCCCAGGACGCCGGATAGCAGCGCGGCAAAACCGGGCCAGAAGATCAATCGGCTGTGGTTGTCCATCGCCACCAATTACCGGAAAATAGCAGTATCGGCCATAGGCCGTCCGTTCTAGTCGTTTTGTGGGGGGGGGGCAGGCGATAGTCATACGCTTGGCGGCTCCCTCTCGTCGCTCGGGTCACGCCCTTCCACGCGCCAGAGTGCAGCGCGGTCGCGCGGCTGAGCCCGCATAGGGTCTTCCCGCATCTCAATCTCGGGCCGGTGGGCTTGAACTAGATCGAATTGGGATGCGGCCTGATTTTGTTTGACGCACCATTAGGCCACAGCCGAATCTAATGCCTGATCGCAAGGAATGCCACTTTCCGCTCCATCGTCCTAAGCGATTGCGCGCCTAGTCGCGGTCCATGGCGGCGATGGAAGCCGGCGCGCCCTCGAAGGCGTAGGGGTTGAGCAGGCGGCGGCGCCAGAGCGTGCCCTTGTCGACATCGGAAAGCGCGGCCAGTTCGGCGACCTCGGGCCAATGCGTGCGGATGCCTTCGATCTGCGCTTCGGCGAGAGCGATCGCCTCGCTCTCTTTGAGCAGGAACTGCGGCGCGGCGGCAATGCAGGCTGCGAGCGTGCTGGCGCGTGTTTCGCCGGAGATCAGCATGGCCTGATTGGCTTCCCGCCCGGTGCGGTTCTGCGGACAGATGTCATAAGCAGGCGTCAATGTCAGGGTTTTACCGTCCCAGAAGGCTGCGTGGTTACGGGCATGATCGTCGGTGTTGCCGCAAAGCACATTGAAGACAAGGCGGCTATAGAGTTCCTGAAGCGTCTTCTTCGGAGCGGTGAAACGCGCACGAATGATCTCGGCCAGATCCTGATAGCTGGCATAGCGGCCCATCATCTCGTCGAGCCCGAGCATTGTCAGCGCCGAGACGAGCGCCTTGCGCGTCCAGCCTTTGGTGGTCTTCTCACGGTCGAACCGGCGCACGAGCAGCACATCTTTTCCGGCGGCGTGAGCAAGCTCGGTATGGGCCACATCAAGGCCAAGTCTCGCCGCAAGCTGCATGGCGACGAACTCGGCCTTGACGACATTGGTGACGTCGCCGCTCGCCGAGAACTTGGCGATGAACTTCGCATCTTTCGTCTCGATGGCGGCCTTGGGCCGTGCGCCGCCGAGGCTGGTGCCGTGAAATACGGCGCGTTCAAGCTCGGGGGTAATCGGCACGCCTTTTTCGACATGATCGGCGACCGAGAGCAATTCCTCGAGCGAGGCCGCTTCTTTCGCGCGCAGTTCGTAATCCGTACCCGAACGCTGAAAGTCGAGCGCGCCGATGCGGTCCGATCCGGACTCGATGAGATAGGTCAGCTCATCAACGGCCCCGACATCGATCTCTGCGCCCTTCTTGCCGAACAGACGATTGATGATGACGCGGCGCCCCCAGGCATCCGGCGCTCCGTCGCGCAGGCAGCCCGCGAGCATCAGACCGTCGAGCGGCGCGATGAGGCCGCGGCGCAGCGGCAATTCGGGTTCGAACAGCGCGATGCCGTCCTTGCGCTCCAGATAGCTGCGGCCGTAGTTGAAATTATACGTCTGGCCGTCGCGCGTGATGAGCCCGGCGGCGACAGGCTCGGTTGCGCCCGGCAGCCAGGTCCAGACATAAACCTCGCTGGGTGCTTCAGAAGTCATCGTTCACCTTCGCCTTGGTTGGGCGGGCACGCGGAATCAGGACGAGCTTTCCGGCCAAAGCCTCGTTGTTGGCGGCGAGCGTCTTCTGATCGAGATCGAACAGCCGGATGCCGACGAGCGCAGCCGTCTCGAACACCGCGCCGATGGAGCAGCCGGGATCGCCGGCCTCGATCCGCTGCAGCAGCCCGCGCGAGATTCCGGCCCGCTCGGCGAGATCGGCCAGCGTCTCCTTTCGCGCCAGCCGCGCCTCACGGATGAGGCGGCCCAGATAGGAGAGCGCTTCGGCGGCATAGCGGGTTGTGGCACGGGTGAGTGGCTTAGCCATTTCTTTGGTCCATAAACGGGGCGCAATGCACGGTTGCGGTCTATTTATAGACCATACATTAAGAACAGAATGAAGTCAACAATTGATCCATAAACGGATTATATAGTGCTATTGCGATCTATTTATGGATCATTCGCGTCGAGACGTCGGAGGGCGCTGCCATCGCCTCTGAACCGACTCCGTGCTGGATGCGCGACGGCCGCCTCGACGCCCCAGCGGCGGGGCTATGGCTTTTGGTGAACCCGGAGCAGGCACTCCTGTTGAAGAAGGGCTGAATCATCCGTCGATGAATTCGACGGCTGCCCAGTCGAGACAAGTCACCAGACAGAGGTGCCGGGAACGTCAGATGCGTTGGATGCGCCGGCCTTGAGTTTCTTGACGGCGGTGTCCTTGGAAGTGGTGTTCGGGCGATTGCTTCTGATTGGCAGCTCCATCTCCGTTATTGTGAAAGACCCGTCTTGGCGGCTCCCTCTCGTCGCTCGGGTCACGCCCTTCCACGCGCCAGAGTGCAGGACGGTCGCGCGGCTGAGCCCGGGTCTCAGCCCATTCGGGTTGCGGTCGTTGCCGCCGGCCTGCGGCCGCTGTCGATCGAACTTCCCTAACGCACCGGCATCATTATGGAATACACGATGTCTTGTTTGACCGTATACTGATTATTTTGTAAAAGGAAGGGGAGGGAATGTGCCCATCTTTCGCCCGCACCAGACTGAAACGCTTTTGGAGATCACATGACGAAAACACTCAAGATCAATGGCGGTACCGCCATCCCCGTATCCGCAATCCGACGCATCCGCCCCGTCACAGAAGACGATCGGGAGCGGATTGCCGAGCGCTACGAGACCATCGACGACGCAAGCAAATACCAGTTGCAGATCGAGTTCGCGGACAAGACGTCCAAGCTCGCAACGGAAACGCTCGACGAGATCCGCGCCCAGGGCGTTGCCGTCGTCAACATCGGCAACGAGCGCTACGTTCCAGCAACCAACATCAAGTTTGCAGAACCCTTCACGAAGGAGGATGCCGACAAGATCAAAGAGAAGGATTATACCCTCTCTCAGACCTTCCGCTCGCGCGTCGAAACCACCGCCGGCACGCTGCTGTCCTCGGCCACACCCTCGCAAATCATCGAACGCCGCGAGAAGGCGATCGAACAGCTGCCAGCGGCAACGACCAAGAGAAGTGCAGCAGGGCCGAAGAACGACGCCGCCTGATCCCGAGCGGCCGGATTGCCTCTCAACCAGCCACTCGGTTGAATGGCCTTTCTGCTCGCCGCCAAGTCGGCAAGGGAAGGGACGCCATGAAGATCGGCCAAGAGATCGGCCAAAAGCGGTGTTATCTTATTATTTTCAGTTCAATATCAGAGTGTTATGCTTTCGCATAATCGGCCAACCGGTCCCACATCGAGACGCCAGAGCTGATCAAAACATCTGCCCGTATCGAACCGGCTCGTCTTGACGAACCGCCCAGAGCCTTGGTCGATCTCGTCACCGAACCGCAGGAAAAACGCAGCACCAAAGAACGACGTCGCGTAACGGATCTTTTCGCTTTCCATAGGAAGAGTACTCAGCAACCCGCGTGGCTATGTCGTACCGCTCCCGTATTTTGATGGACCGATTACACAACGCGCCTCAAGCGTGAACCGCCTTGTGCCGGGTGCTCGGAACCGGAGACAGACGAACGCGAACGTCGATTTTCTGGTCGAGCCGGCCGAGAATGGTCATAAGCCGATCAATGGTGAAGCGCCCCAGGTTCGCGTTACGAAGACGCGAGAAATCAGCAGCAGCTATGCCTGTCAGATCATGTGCTGCCCGTACGCTCAACTTACGCCCGTCCAGGACCTTGATGATCTGCGCAGCCAGGATGGATTTCAGTTGCTCGACGTCTGGATTTGGGCGGCCCAGATCGCGAAACACATTGCCGCTGCCACGGATCACATCGAATTCATCTCTTCTCGTCATCACAGGATCTCCTTCAATCGTTTGAGCCGCTCGCGGATGAGATCGATGTCCTCCTGCGGCGTCTTGATACCACTCTTGGACTTCTTCTGGAACGCATGCACAATCCAGACGTCTGCACCGAGCTGTACTGCGTAAATCACGCGATAGGTGCCGCTGCGATCGTTCAAAACAAGTTCGAGAATACCGGTTCCGAGCCCCCTGAGCGGCTTTGCGATATCCGGCTTCCCCCCTTCGGCAATTACACTCAGCGCCGATAGCGCGTGATCCTGCACGGTCTCAGGAAATCGCTCGAACTGTTTGCGTGCGGCTTTGATCCACGAGATCGGTCGCGTTCGCGCCATTCCTTATGGTAGTCATATTTGACAACGCTGTCAAGACCGGCACAAGGCAGAACCCACCATACGACGCGACGAAATCTTGCGATCATACCGAGTGACCACAATATGCCGACTTAACGGCAGACCGTGCGTGCCTCTCCTGTTTGACATAAGAAGTATTATCACACTGGCCGATTTGAGCAGAGTTCTGCGCCGGGCCCGCGTTTTGATTTTCCATAGCTCCCCGATTGTCTCTGACGTATCTTCCGCTCGGGCTCACCAAAAACCATGGGCCTTAGCGGCAGGGCTTCGCCGCGTCGCAGCCAAAGCGTGCCCGTCCCGCGCCGTCGCGCCGCAAGGCAACCCCATTCGGGGCGCGCGTTGCGCGGCCTTGCAGCCGGCCGCGCAGACCGGCCTTTGCGCTTTTGCGACGGCGGCTCCGAGAACCATGCCGATCCCATCGGCTGTCCCCTCATGATCGATCAGTCCTGCCTTCCGGCGCGATGCTTCGCCAGAGATCGAAACAGCGTCGCCATCGACACGCCGCAGGCGGACGCAATCTTCCTCCGAACCACACCTTCGGCAGCAAGGCGCTCCGCAAGCTCGATCTTTTCTGCGCTCATCAGCTCCTGCCGGCCCAGGCGCTGACCGCGCCTTCGTGCGCCATCAAGACCCGCCCGTGTGTGCTCGCTCATCATGCTGTTCTGAAGGTCGGCGAGCGCGCCCATCAGATGCAGAACAAGACGTCCTGAGGCTCCTTCAGTGTCGATGTTGTCGTCCAAAGAGCGAAAGCCCTTCCCCTCATCGGCTAGCTCTCGAACCAAGGAGATCAAATCCTGCAGTGACCGGCCGAGCCGATCGAGACGGCAGACAACCAGCACATCACCAGGCTCAAGCGCAGCAAGGGCTTGCGTCAAACCCGGCAGCATAGCGCCCTTCCCCGATACGCCCTCGTCTCGGAACACACGTTCGCAGCCGGCTGCCCGCAATGCCGCAACTTGAGAACGCATCGTTTGCTCGTGCGCGGATGCGCGCGCATACCCGATGCGGCGTGAGGTCCTCCGCGATCCGCGCCGCACGCCCGCCATCACACCCGCGCTGCGGCTCGCATAAGCGGCCGATTTTTAGAGGTGCGCGACCCCCTGCCCTGACGGCGCTTCACGCACGCCTTACGCTTCAGAACATCTTCACCGCGATAATTCTGTGAGTTGTTAAGGAATGATAAACAAAGGCCTTTCATAATGATCAGTATACGTCATATTAGCGAGATAGGAAGACGGGTTTTCTGGAGAGGGGGCGATCACGCTGGACGATGGGGGTTCCGATGCCGACCGGCCGAAACGGCCAAGTGTCTGCCAGGCTGTAGCGTCAGCCACGCGCGCCGCCGCGCGCCTTGCGTTCGCGCTTGTCTTCTATGTCCGCTCTTTGGTTCCTCTCACGTGTCTTCGCGTCTCCAGCCTACGCCAATCCGGGAACGTGTTCTTCACGGTATTCGCGCTGTTGGTCGGTGCCGGCGTTATCGGCGCGACATCGATGGCTGTCCTGCGCGGTCCCGTCGCCAATACCGCCATCTTGAGCAAACAAAAGATTGCCGCAACCGCCATGGACGCCGCCGCCAGGCTTGTCGGTTCACCCCACGGGCAGACAAGCGATTGCGATAGCGACGGCGCGCTCGAACCGGTTGCCTGGCAAGCCCCCGCCGGTCTCGCGCCCTCTCCATCCGGCGGGGGCACCCTGCCCGCGTCACTCGGTGCGGCAAAGGCCGATCCATGGGGCACGCCCTACGGGTACTGCGTATGGGATCACGGCACGCAATCGGTATCGGACGACGTGGCGGGGTGCGGCGGTTCCGGCGCGAACCGCCTTCAGGGCGGGGAGAGCACGACCGAACCGATCATCGCGATCATCTCCGCCGGTCCGGACAAGGTCTTCCAGACCTCCTGCGCCGCGTGGGTCGATGCGGACGCCGACGGCACTCCGGACGCGCCGCTGGTCCGCCGTACGGGCGGGAGCGACGATCTTATCCATACAGAGAGCCTTGAGACGCTGGTGAAGGCCGGCAGCGGCGGCCAGCTCCCGACCCTTCCGGACGAGGCGTGCACACCGGAAACGGTGGGCTTGATGCGCTTCGAGTTGGGAACGGTTCAGATCTGCACCGAAGACGGCTGGGAGGAGGTCGGCGCGTCGATCACGTCTGACGGATCCTTCACGAATACGATTGGGGTGGAGTTGTCGACGACGCATACGACGCCGAACACGATCACATTTTCCGGCTATTACGGCACGCGGCTTGCGAGCGTCGACAATGGCGGCATCCTGATCGTCAACGGCACGCCGCAAGGCGCTTCGGCGGAGATTACCGCGGGCGACACGGTGGCGATACGCGGCACGGCGGCGGCCTCACCCGCGACGCCGACGATCTTCACGCTGAGCATGGGGGCGATCGAGCGCCCGTGGGTTCTGACGACGCGCAATCCGACGCCGCCCGCGCTGACGATCCAGCCGGTGACGCAAGGGGGCATGAATGTGACGGGTCCGGGCAATCCGGCCTACGGCGCGACGGTCTCCTTCCTCGTGCGCAATACGGGCGAAACGCCCACGACGCTGATCGCCTCGCAATTGTCGAACATGACGAACTTCTCGTTTGCGACCGGCGGCATGGATGTCGGTGACGAATGCAACGGGAAGACGCTCGGCCATAACCAGACCTGCGTGATCGACGTCCGCCCGCAAGCAAGCGACGATGGCAGCTATTCGGGGACGCTGACCGCGCGCGACGGCACGCGCACGGCGAGCGCCAATCTTTCCGGCACGGCGGCGGGCTGGACCTGCACGGTCGCATCCGGCACGACGTGGGCGGTGTCAGGCAAGACGTGCACCGTTCCTGCCGCGCTCACCATCGCCAGTGGCAGCACGGCGGTGGCAACGGACAGCACGCAGCCAACCACGGGCAGCGCGACCTATTCATGCAGCGGCGGGACGGCCACCGTCACGACGTCTTCATGCGTTGAAAGATGTTCCGTCACGGCGGGCACCACATGGACCGTCGCAGGCAAGACCTGCACCGCGCCTGCCGCGCTTACCATCAATCACGGGGCGACGGCAGTGGCCACCGACAGCACGCAACCGACGACAGGCAGCGCAACGTATTCGTGCAGCAACGGCACCGCCAGTATCACCACATCAAGCTGCGTGGAAAGATGTTCCGTCGCGGCGGGCACGACATGGACGGTGGCGGGGAAGACTTGTACCGCGCCTACCGCGCTCACGATCAATCACGGGGCGAGCGCAACGTCAACGGATGCAACCGCGCCGACGACGGGGACGAAAACCTTCACCTGCACGAACGGGGCTGTCGGACAATCCGGGACGCCGACCTGCGTTCAGAGCTGCGCGGCGAACCAGACGGTAAGCTGGTCGTCGAATTGTTCGGGACCGTCTGGTGCTGTTCTTGCCAACGGCGCAAGCCGCACCATCAACAACACCGCCTCCGGCTACGATGGAACCCGCACGATTACCTGCAATAACGGCGTCCTGAACCAAAGTGCGGGGAGTTGCGCGACAGCCGGGTGTGGCGGAACAATGGTAGGTGGATACTGTTGGTATGCGGGCTATTCTGAAAGCTGCACGACAACCTGTGCATCACGAGGCGGATATAATGAGGCTACACGCACTTATGCAGGAAGCGGTGGCACTGTAGCGAATTGCAGGGCGGTTATTAATGCTGTGACGGGACTATCGCTACAGGAGGCCGCTGTCCAATCAGTCGGTGGCACTTACGCTGGCGGTTGTGTGTGGGCTTTAGTGATACCGGGGCACCCGGACGGACGAGGGGCTCGTTACACAACTAGCACGACTGCTGGGGCATTGCCACCAGCGATTACTGGACCAGGAACTCCGCAAAACCCTGGTGTAGTTGCGAGTAGAAGAATGTGTGCGTGTAACAACTGATGAGGGAGAACCAGCGAACGCTGAACGTTTTAAAAAGTGATATTTGAAGACGCATTTTTGATAGCCGATAGCGCGTTTTTGTTTGCGCTGATTGTTTTGGGCCTTATGGCCTTGCTAGCGTTAGTTCTGTCCCCGGACCTACGGAGCGCATCGGCGCGCATCTCGCGCGCATTGAAGGCGCGCTGCCATCCTCAATCCGGGAACGTGTTCCTAATCTTGTTCGGCGCGGTGATTTTGCTGGGCGGTGTGGGGAACGTCCTGACCAAGATTATCTCCGGCCCGGCGCAAGGCGTGAGCACGATCACGCGCTACGCGATGTCGGAGACGGACCTGGCGAACGCGGCCAGGCTGCTCGGCGCGGCGGCGCGGGCGAGCGTCGGGGATTGCGATAGCGACGATTTCATCGAGCCGTTACCGTGGCGCGACCCGGCAGGTACGCCCGCGCCCACCGGCGGTGGATTGATGCCGGAAGGCACGCCGGCGCCTACGATGGATCAATGGAAACGCCCGATCGGCTATTGCGCGTGGGACCACGGCAGTTCGACCGTTTCCGACGATGTGGCGGCGTGCGGCGGCAATAGCGCCTTGCGTCTGGGCGGCGGAGATACGATTGCCGAATACGTAATTGTGCTCGTGTCTTCGGGGCCGGACGGCGCGTTCCAGACGGCGTGCCGGGACTTTGCCGATGCGAATGCCGACGGCGTCCCTGACCAGCCGCTGGTGCACAAAGCGCCGGGGAGCGACGATATCGTGCTGGCCTATACCTATGGTGAGCTGTTCGCGGCCGGCGAAGGCGGGACGACGGGCAGCGTCGGCCCGCAGCCGGACGAGGCGTGCACCCCGGAAACGGCGGGCCTCTTGCGCGACGAAATGGATACAATCCAGGTCTGCACGATCGACGGGTGGGTCGAGGTCGGCGCATCGCTGACGGCGTCGGGGAATTTCTCGCCAGTGACGGGCGCGCATCTGAACAGCGGGCACACGTCGAGTCCGATCTCCTTCATTGGCTTTCACAGCACGCGGCTCGCAAGCGTGGACGGTGGAGCAAACATCGAGGTGAACGGGACGCTGATCGGCCCGACGGCGCAGATCACGCCGGGCGATGCCATCCGCCTAGTGGCAAGCGCGGCGGGCGTACCGGAAACGGAACGGATCTTCATCTTCTCGATCAGCGCCATTAAGCGGGAATGGCGCATCACGACACGGGATAAATATCCCGCCGCCCTGTCGGTCACGCCGGCGAGTGCGCCGGGGATGAGCGTGGCGGGTCCGGGCAATCCGGCCTATGGGGCGCCGGTCGTCTTCACGGTGACGAACACGGGCGAGGCCGACACCCAGCACATGCAAGCGGCGGTATTGTCGAACACGACGAATTTTGAGTTTTATGTGGGCGGCGGTCATCTGGGGGACAATTGCAACGGCCGGACTCTGGCGGGCGGCGGAACGTGCCAGATCGCGGTGCGCCCGCGGGCGAGCAATGACGGGGCGCTGTCGTCGAACCTGAGCACGAGCGACGGGACGGCGAGCGCGAGCGCCACTCTCTCCGGCACCGCGTCGGGGTGGAACTGCACGGTTGCGGCAGGCACCACATGGACGGTAGCGGGCAAGACGTGCACGGCCGGCGCCGCGCTGACCATCGATCACGGCAGCACGGGCATCGCGACGGATTCGACCGCCCCGACAACCGGTTCCGCGACCTATTCATGCAGTGGGGGCGTACCGACCTTGCAGGCCGGGGCAACCTGCGTGGAAGGATGCACGGTCGCCGCGGGCACGACATGGACGGTTGCGGGCAAGACCTGTACCGCCCCTGCCGCGCTTTCTATCGCACATGGCGGCACCGGGACGGCGACGGACGCAACCGCGCCGACGACCGGCAGCGCAACCTATTCCTGCGCCAACGGTTCCACCAGCGTCACCGCGTCAAGCTGCGTCGAAAGCTGCGCGGCGAACCAGACGGTCAGCTGGTCTAATTGTTCGGGTCCGTCCGGCGCGCTGCTCGCCAACGGCGCAAACCGCACGATCAACAACACCGCTTCCGGCTATACCGGCACGCGCACCATCACATGCAATAACAGCTCCCTCTCCCAAAGCGGGGGGAGTTGTACCCAAGCATCAGGATCTCAAACATATACCGCCCCCGGAACATATACGTTTGTAGTTCCACCCCATAGCTCGCTGATTGTTGAATTATGGGGCGCGGGCGCAGGAGGTTCAGGTAAAACGACAGATAATAGCAATGGCGCTGGCAAAACAGCAGGTAATCCCGGCGGGCATTCCATGTGGCACGGCGGTCATGCTGCCGGAAGGCCGCAAGCTGACGGAGGGATTGCCGCAAGTACCAGTGATAGACCCGGTGGGGTCGGGCGAAACGGCGACATCAATTTAACGGGTGGTGTGGGATATGGCGACAACGAGGGTTCGCCAACGCAGCAAACGGGAGGAGAGGGAGCCGGTCCGGGAGGCGGAGCCAGGACACAGGGACCTAACCCGGCGAACGGCAATTCGATCGGCGGGGGAGGAAGCGGAAGAACCTGGTCGGCTTCAGGAAAGACCCAGCGTACGGCAGGGGGCAGCGGCGGCGGCTATACCAAGAAAACATACGCAGCCGGAACCTATGCGCCCGGCACCAGTGTAACCGTTGTGGTCGGCAAAGGAGGACTGGGCGGTGGTGCAAGGCCCGGTGGAACGGGTGCCGATGGGCAAGCGAAAATCAGTTGGCAATAGTTGAATGGCGAAGACTGATAAATCAGGAGGACCAGCGAACGCTGAACATTTTAAAAAGTGATATTTGAAGACGAATTTTTGATAAGCGAAGGCGCGCTTTTGTTAGCGCTGATTGTTTTGAGCCTTTCGGCCTTGCTGCTGCTACCCGGAGCGCGGCGCACGTTACAGCGCTCGCTGCCTGCGCGAAGATCCCAACAGTCCGGCAACGTGTTCTTCATCCTCTTCGGTTCGGTGGCGATCGCGGGGCTGATCGGCGTTTCTGCGATGACGACGATGAAGGGCCCGTCGCTCGGCATCACGCAATCGAACCAGATCGCGAAGGCGAACAACGATCTTTATACGGCGGCGCGCCTGATCGCGGGGTCGGCGGAAGACGCGCAGGATTGCGATTCCGACGGCATCGTCGAACCGTCGCCGTGGCGCGATGCGGGTTCTCTTTCCGCGCCTGCGGGGGGCGGGCTCGTTCCGTCGCATATCGGGGCGGCGCGGCGCGATCCGTGGGGCGGTGAGATCGGTTATTGCGTATGGGACCACGGCCGGCGGACGGTGTCGCACGACGTGGCGGGGTGCGGGGGAAGCGCGGCGAACCGCCTTGAAGGCGCGGACAGTAAAACCGAATACGTGATCGCGGTGATCAGCGCGGGGCCTGACCGCGTGTTCCAGACGGCGTGCCATCCGTGGGTTGACGCGGACGATGACGGGCGTCCGGATACGCCGTTGATCGTGACGGCGGCGGGCAGCGACGATATCGTGCGCACGGAAACGCTGACGGCTTTGTTCGCGGAAGGCGGCACGAACCAGCTTCAGCAGCTTCCGGACGACGCGTGCACGCCGGACACGGTGGGAACGCTGCGCTACGATGCGGGCACGATGCAGGTGTGCCGGGATACGGGGTGGCAGGAAGTCGGGAGTTCGATCCAGGCCAGCGGCAATTTCCTGCCCGTGACGGGCGCGGAATTAAGCAGCGCGCACGACTCGAACCCGGTCAGCTTCAGCGGTTTCTTCGGCACGCGCATGGCGTCTGTGGACGGGGGCGCGGTGCTGATCGTCAACGGTGTGGAGCGGGGTTCGAGCGCGGCGATAGAGGCGGGCGACGATGTTGCGATCAGGGGGAATGCGTCCGCGGTTCCGGCGACGGTTGCAACCTATACGCTCTCGGTGAGCACGCTGCGGCGCGCGTGGACGATCACGACGCGCGATCCGACGCCGCCCGCGCTTTCGATCCTCCCGGTTACGCATAGCGGCATGGATGTGAGCGGCCCCGGCAGTCCGGCCTACGGCGCGGCGGTGTCGTTCCTGGTGCGCAACACGGGTGAAACGCCCACCACCCTGATCGCTTCCCAATTGTCGAACACGACGAACTTCTCATTCGCGACCAGCGGTTCCGACATGGGCGACGACTGTTCAGGAAAAACGCTGGGCCATAACCAAACCTGCGTGATCGACGTGCGCCCGCAGGCAACGAATGACGGCAACTATTCAGGAACGCTCACCGCGCGCGACGGCACGCGCACGGCGAGCGCGAACCTCTCCGGCACGGCGACGGGGTGGAGCTGCACGGTCGCGGCGGGCACGACGTGGGCGGTTGCCGGAAAGACATGTACCGCACCTGCCGCGCTTACCATTGCACACGGCGCCACCGGTACGGCGACGGATTCCACCGCGCCAACAACAGGCAGCGCGACCTATTCCTGTACCAACGGTTCCACCAGCGTCACCACGTCAAGCTGCGTTGAAAGCTGCGGGGCGAACCAGACGGTGAGCTGGTCGCCTGCCTGTTCGGGCCTGTCCGGCGCGCTCCTCGCCAACGGCGACAGCCGCTCGGTCACCAACACCGCCTCCGGCTACACCGGCACCCGCACCGTCACATGCAATAACGGCGTCCTGAGCCAGAGTGGGGGGAGTTGTACGTCTGCGTGTAGCAGTGGAGGTTATGCGCTCGATGGATACTGCTATTATTACGCAAACGCAGGTCAACACTGCGATTCTGTCTGTACATCCAGAGGTGGATGCAATTTGCCCGGCACTCGGCACATTGGAAGCGATGCACCAAATAACAATAGGTGTGTCGAGGTTTTAACTGCATTGCGTGGAGTATCAACCGCCGTAACAGCGTCGGCAGAACCAGGTCACGGGTGCAACTGGAATAACGTTCATCAACCGGGACGACGCCGGATGGTAAACACCGTCTGTTCGGGTAGTCATAGCAATATCAGGCGTGCCTGTGCGTGCAATAGCTAGTTGTGAGAAAGACAGATACCACTCAGCTTGTTGAAGACGTATTTTTGATAGGCGAAGGCGCGCTTTTGTTGGCGCTGATTGTTTTGAGCCCTATGATCGTTCTGACTCTGTTCGCGGAGCGGTGTAAAGCGAACCGCCTGTAGCGTGCCCACAGACTCTTGCAATCCGGAAACGCATCCCCGTTCTGTTTGGTTTCGTTGTGAATTTATTGGCCATAGAGAAGAATCGGCCAAGAGTATTCAATTAGCGACGTGCAGCGCAGAAATTATAAAGCTTTCTTGCCTTCTTCGCCGGTGCGGATGCGCACGGCGCGGGTCAGGTCATAGACGAAAATTTTGCCGTCGCCGATGCGGCCCGTGTTGGCCGCGTTCTTGATCGCGTCGACCACCTTGTTTTTCATTTTCGCGTCGATGACGATTTCAATTCGCCAAATCGGACGTCAGGCATGACCATACGTCTCGCATTACGCCGCTGTTCTCTAATGCGGGTCGACGCCGAATTTTCAAGAAAATATCGAAGTGCAATGCGCGCATGAGAACCGCGATCGCTTCATGATCTGTGGCATCGATCGGCTGATCGCATCTCCGCCGGGCATGCAGGGTTAGGAATAATGGCATTCCGAAAGTCACCTGGTGTTCCACACCGGCCCCCCGCAGTGAAAACAGACGCGCAACGCCGTCCATGTATTGATAGCGCGATAGGCCAAGCAGGCGGTTCCGCATCATATCGCCTTCCTGCAATATCGCCCGCTCGCTCAGGAGCTCGAACCACACGCGGCCGTCGGCCACCGTGGCGATCCTGACAATCTCGCCCCTCTTCTCAAGTTCGTCCGCAACCCTCCGATCCTCCAGATCTCGCGCACGCGCTCCTTGCGGTGGGCGTCTTTTCCAACGCCTGATGTCACGATCGGCAAGCGACAACGCTTCGTCGAGCGTCTCGATACGCTCCAGCCGCTTTATCCATTTGCGGCCTTTTCTATGACCGGCGTTGGAGCGATGCGCATTGCTCAGCTTCAGCCATCGGTCGAGATGCCGCCACTTGATTGCAGATGTCGACGGCCACCTGTCCAAATCCGTCTCGAAGGCGAAAACCCTGCCCGTTTTGATCGGGTCTTCCGTCAGCCACCACGGCCGAGCATCCGGCAAGCCCACGATGGGCGTGTAGAGCGCCGGCTCGTTGATGAGCGGCTTGATTAGGGCCATCAGCGCCAACTCCGGCGGCTGCGCACTCGTATGCGCGAGGATGAAGCGCCCAAAATCATCGTGGTTGATGACGATCCGTTCCATTGTCTCTCTGCCCTCCCCTGCATTGCGCTCGTCGCGGCTTCATCGAGCGCGCCGGTCCCATCCCGCGCGCCACAGATCCTGGAGCACTATGCTCGCCGCTCTGCAGCTCTCTCCCCCGGATGCTTCCGGCAGAGCGGTTCTCATCTGACGCGACCTTTGCGGCAGCGCGCAGGCGCTTTCACACATCAACCTTTGGCGTGCGGCGACGCCGTATTTGTAGGTCAGTGTCTTCGTTCAATGCGCGCATGAGGACCGAGATCGACTCCTCATCCGTCCGGTCGATATCTTCGTTGAACCTCCTCCGCGCCTCCCAAGTTGGGAACAACTTCATCCCGAGCGTGACCTGATTTTCCGCGCCGGCCCCGCGCAGTGAAAACAAACGCGCCATACCGTCCATATACTGATAGCGCTGCGGGCCAAGCAGGCAGTTCTGCATTATTTCCCCTTCGTGCAAGATCGCCCGCTCGCTCAAGAGCTCGAACCAGACCCGGCCGTCCGGCACCGTGGCGATCCTGACCATCTCACCCGTTTTTTCGAGTTCATCAGCGACCCTCCGATGAAACGCATCCCGCGCACGTGCTCCTCGCGGCGTCTGCCGGCTCCAACGCACGGTGTCATGCCAGGCGATAGATCGGGCTTCAGCGAGCGTCTTGATATGTTCCAGTCGCTTTAGCCACTTGCGGCCCTCCCTGAGCGAGCCATCAGGGCGATGCGTGTTGCTCAGTTCCAGCCACTCGTCGAGCACCCTCCACTGCGCAGAGGGCAAACGTGCCCATCTGTTCCAATCAGATTCGAAGACGAAAGCCCGGCCCGTCTTGATCAGGTCTTGGGTCAGCCACCACGGTGGCGCATCCGGCATACGCTCAACGGTCTTGTAGAAGCTCGGCTCGTTGAGGAATGGTTTCAGCAGAGCCGTCAATGCCAAATCTCTCGGCCGTGCTCGCGTACGCCCGGCGATTACGCGACGAACATCCTCGAAGTTGATGATAATCCGCCCCATGGCTTTCCGCCCTCTTTCGCCGCTTTGCGCTCGTCGCGACTTCATCGATCGCATCGATCCTATCCCGCGCGCCACAGGTCCTGGAGCGCTTTGCTTGCCACTCTGAACCTTTCTCCCGCCGATACGCCCGGCGGCGCGGTTTCTCATCTGATGCGACCTTTGCGGCAGCGCGCAGGCGCTTCAATGGCCCCGCTTTGGCGTGGCCATCGGACTCTGCTGTCGCAGGCCGCCCTCGCGCTTGAGCGCTTCGGGTTCCGCACCCGCTTCGCCGCTGCCGCCCTTCGGTTCGCATCGAAACCGCCCATCCCGGGCGGGCAACCGAAGGAGAACAGTTATGAGCAATCGCAAGCGTCCGTCCGACAAATCCCCGCGGCGAGATCTCTACGCCGAAGTCACCAAGCGGCTGATCGCCGCCATCGAAGCCGATCCCGGCAAGCCGCAAATGCCATGGCGGCGCAATTCCATGCCGCTCTGGCTTCCTGAAAACGCACACTCGAAGAACCGCTACAACGGCATCAATATCGTCTCACTCTGGGTCGCGGCCGAGCAACGCGGCTTCTCTTCGCCCATCTGGGCCACCTACAGACAATGGGCCGAACTCGGCTGCCAAGTCCGCAAGGGCGCGAAATCCGAACTCGTCATCTTCTACAAGGAATTCGACGTCGACCCCTCTCCCGACGACACCGACGATGACGGCAAACGCCGCGTTGCGCGCGCCTCTTATGTCTTCAATGCCGCCGAAGTCGACGGCTTCGAGCACCCTGCCGCACCGGAGCCGCTTGGGCCGATCGCCCGTATCGACGCTGCCGATCGCTTCATCAAGGCTACGGGCGCTCGCATCGAGCACGGCGGAGACCGTGCCTTCTATCGGCCTTCGACGGATCATATCCAGATGCCGGACGAAGACCTCTTCTGCGGCACCGACACCATGTCACGCGACGAAAGCTACTACGCCGTCGAGCTCCATGAGCTCTGTCACTGGACGTTGCACCCGTCCCGTTGCAACCGTGAGCTCGGCAAGCGCTTCGGCACACAAGCGTATGCCGCCGAAGAACTCGTCGCCTTATCTGGACAGTCTGGCTGTGAATTATCTGGACAGTCCGGCGCGACTC
>ENA-UOUJ01000294-UOUJ01000294.1-activated-sludge-metagenome-genome-assembly--contig:-NODE-294-length-38005-cov-12.944295_pt1 | contig 38005 bp, 40 predicted proteins | sample MGYA00249839_ERZ747224 | MGnify/ENA primary metagenome ERZ747224 (study PRJEB28782, sample SAMN03220277) | activated sludge metagenome | biome: wastewater; feature: sewage sludge; material... | reverse complement strand
ATCTGGAGGTCACGGCGCCGGGGCCGTTCCGCCTGCTGAACCCGCTGGCGCTCTAAACGCGTTCGAACGCCGGCAGCATGTCGGCGGGGATGCGGTGCGGGCGCATGGTGGTCGCATCGACCAGAACCCATTCGGTCACGCCCTGGGCGCACAGGCGGCCTTCGCCGTCTTCGATGCGGACATAGCGGGTGAAGCGCGGGCCGTGCGGATCGCCGACCCAGGTGCGGGCCTTCACACCTTGCGCGTCCGGCGGCAGGGCGCGGAAATAGTCGATCTCGTGCCGTGTCCCGACCCAGGACCATTTCGCCCGCGTCTCGGCGTCGAACCGGGCGTTCCAGTGCGCCGTGCCGACGTCCTGAAGCCAGCCGACATAGACGACGTTGTTGACGTGGCCGTTGGCGTCGATGTGTTCGGGCAGAACCTGAAGCGGCAGCTCGAACACCTCGCGGTCGGCGCGCGGCTCCAGCTGGGGGCGGGCCATCAGGCCTCGCCCATCGGCACGCCCTTTTCGGCCATCAGGGTCTGAAGCTCGCCGGTGCCGAACATCTCGCGCACGATGTCCGAGCCGCCCACGAACTCGCCCTTCACATACAGCTGGGGGATGGTGGGCCAGTCGGTGAAGGCCTTGATGCCTTCGCGCAGGGCTTCGTCCTGAAGCACGTCCACGCCGACGAAGGGCGCGCCGACGTGATCCAGGATCTGGACCGCCAGCGAGGAGAAGCCGCAGCGCGGCGAATCCGGCGTGCCCTTCATGAACAGCACGACGGCGTTGTCGGCCACGGTCTGGGCGATGAAGGCGTGGACGGGGTCGGCGTCGGTGTCGGTCACGGGGAACGTCCTTGCTGGAACAGGCCCGTCAGCTAGGCGCCCATCGGGGCCGGGTCAAGGCAAGCGCGACAATGGGTCAGGCGGCGTGGGCGCTGACGCGGGCCATTTCGATCTGGGCCGCCAGGCCGGGGGGCATGTCGCGCTCGGTCACATGGGCCAGCACGGCGAGGCGGTCGGCATGGTCCACGCTGACCAGGACGCTGGAAATGGACGGCTCGGTCAGCGCATAGGCCAGACAGATGCTCTCGGCGTCCCAGCTGTGGGTCTGGTGCAGGAAAGCGAAGGTGCCCGCGCCGGCCAGGGGCGTCTCCTTGGGCCGCTTGGCGCCGCCGAAGCCGAACAGGCCTTTCTTCGGCGCGTCGCTGCTTGCGGCCTTGCGGGCGGTGGTCAGGGTGTCGGGGAAATAGCCATAGGCGAAGACGGCCATGTCCATGTCCCGCGCCGTGCGGATGCGGTTGCGCACCGGCCAGCCGGAGTTGACATGGAACGGCGTGGACAGGACATCGAAAGCCCCGGTCGAGACATAGACGTCCATCACTTCGCCATCGCCGGCCACGCCCAGCAGCCGGACCCGCCCGGTGGAGCGCAGGGCCTTGAGCGCGTTCAGCGACGCCTGGGGCAGCTCATGTTCCTGGGGCTCTTCCAGCAGCACGGTGTCGATCCAGCCCAGGCCCGAGACATGCAGGGCGCGATCGATGGCGCCGGTCATGCCCTCGGCCGAGAAGTCGCGCTCATGCCCCCGGCGGCCGTCGCCGCGACCCAGGGCCAGGCTGACGCAGACCAGCTTGCGGTCGATGTGCGACAGGGCCTGGCCGACCACCTCGGCCAGGATGGGGTCGGCGGTTTCCAGCCGATAGGCGTTGATGCCCGATTCCAGAGCCGAATAGATCAGCTCCTTGGCCTGGTCCGGGCCGCGCGACAGGGCGTCGAACCCCAGCGACAGGGTCAGGTTCGAGATGGCGGCCCCGGAGCGGCCGAAGGGGCGGTAACGCATGGCTCAGCCTCCTGTCGGGGCAGAGGTTTCGAGGGCCAGGGCATGCAGTTCGCCGCCCATCTGGCCCTTCAGCGCGGCATAGACCATCTGGTGCTGGCGCACGCGCGGCACGCCGGCGAAGGCGGTCGAGACGATGCGGGCGCGGTAATGGTCGCCGTCGCCCGCCAGATCGACGATCTCGATCTCGGCGTCGGGAAAAGCCTGGACCAGATGGTCGCGCAGCGTTTCGGCAGACATGGGCATGGGGCGCGTCTCGACTGAATCGCGCGCAGCTTGGGCCGTAAACCTTAATGTCAGCCTATTGGTCGGGCGACGTCGAACAATGATCCGGCGCGCTCGATCCGCGTGGCGCCGTCCGACGTGGTCACCGCATAGGTGAAGCCGGGCTGAAGCGCGAAGCCCCCGGCGCGGCCCCGGCGGTCCAGGGCCAGCAGGGCGACCTGATGGTCCGCCACCCGATCGCCGCGCAGACGGGCCAGGCGTTCGATCACCCGGCGGCAGGCGGCGTTGGGGTCCAGGCCCGCGCGCATGGCCTCGACCACCGCATGGGATCCGGCGACGCGGACGATGTCTTCGCCCACGCCGGTGCCGGTGGCGGCGCCGACCTCGTCGTCGACATAGAGGCCGGCCCCGACGATGGGGCTGTCGCCGATGCGGCCGCGCATCTTGAAGGCCATGCCCGAGGTGGTGCAGGCCCCGGCCATGTGGCCGTCGGCCCCCATGCCCAGAACGCCGATGGTGTCGTGATCCAGCGGGCCGCCCGGCGTCCGGTTGCGCCAGTCGTCATTCTCGCTGTTGGCGCGCGGGGCGTAGCGGGATTGCGTCAGCCAGTCGCGCCAGGCGCGTTCCGCTGCGGGCGTCAGCAGCGACTGGGTGGGAAAGCCCTGCTCGACCGCGAAAGCGCGCGCACCGGCGCCGGCCAGCATGACATGCGGGGTCCGCTCCATCACCCGGCGAGCCACCGAGACGGCGTGGACCACGTCTTCCAGCGCCAGGACGGCGCCGATGTCGCCCCGATGGTTCATGACCACGGCGTCCAGGGTGACCCGGCCTTCGCGGTCCGGCATGCCGCCCAGGCCGACGGAACTGTTGGTCGTGTCCGCTTCGGCCACGCGGGCCGCCGCCTCGACCATGTCCAGGGCCGATCCTCCCTGGCGATAGACGGCCAGACCGGCGGCGTTGGCGGCCGCGCCGAAATCCCAGGTCGAGACCAGGACGGCGGGAGCGGCGTCCTGGGCGCGGGCCGTCGTGGCGGCCAGGCCGGCGGCGCTCAGGGCCAGGGCGCCTCTGCGCGACAGGTCGGTCATGGTCACATCAGTCCCAGTTGCTTGAAGCTGGACACTCCGTCGCGGGCGACGATCAGATGGTCGTGGACCTGGACGTTCAGGGCCTTGCCCGCCTCGATCACCTGGCGGGTCATGTCGATGTCGGCGCGGCTGGGCGTCGGGTCGCCGGACGGATGATTGTGGACCAGGATGATCGCGCTGGACGACAGCTCCAGCGCGCGTCGCACCACTTCGCGCGGATAGACGGGGGCGTGGTCGACCGTGCCGCGGTTCTGGATCTCGTCCAGGATCAGCTGGTTCTTCTTGTCCAGATACAGCACGCGGAACTGCTCGCGCGGCTCGTGCTGAAGGGCGATGCGCACATAGGCGACCAGGGCCGTCCAGGACGAGATGACCGGGCGTTTGGCGGCCGGTTCGCGGGCCACCCGCTGGGCCACGGCGAAGATCAGCTGCAGGTCCAGCGCCACCGCGCGCGAGGTCTTGCCCCGCGCATAGCCCATGGATTGCGCCACCTGATCCTCGACCGCCTCATGGGTCGCCGCGCCGATGCCCTCCAGACTGCCGAACCGGGCCAGCAGGTCCTTGGCCAGGGGCTTGGTGTCCTTGTAGGGGATCGAGCGGAACAGCAGCAGTTCCAGCAGCTCATAGTCGGGCAGGGCCTCGATCCCGCCCTTGGCCGCGCGTTCGCGCAGCCGCTCGCGGTGGCCCGAATGGCGGGGTTTGGCTTTCGCGGGCGGATCGGCGGCGTCGGTCACGGCGTGACGGTAACCGCTGGCGCGGCCCGATCAAGCGCCCATCAGTTCGGGCGGAACAGGCCGGCGGGGCTGGCGGTGAAGATCTCGACGCCGTCTTCGGTGACGCCGACCGTATGTTCGCACTGGGCCGACAGGGACTTGTCGCGGGTCACGGCGGTCCAGCCGTCGGACAGCACCTTCACCGGCGGCTTGCCCAGGTTCACCATCGGCTCGATGGTGAAGAACATACCGGGCTTCAGCACCGCGCCTTCGCCTCGGCGGCCGTAGTGCAGGACGTTGGGGCTGTCGTGGAACACCCGGCCGATGCCGTGGCCGCAGAAGTCGCGCACCACGCTCATGCGATTGGCCTCGACGTATTTCTGGATCGCATAGCCGATGTCGCCGAAGGTGTTTCCCGGCTTCACCTGCTCCAGCCCCAGACGCAGGGATTCATAGGTGACGTCCACCAGCTTCTTCGCCCGCGGATTGATGTCGCCGACCGAATACATGCGGCTGGAATCGCCGTGCCAGCCATCGACGATGACGGTGTGGTCGATGTTGACGATGTCGCCGTCCTTCAGCACCCGGTCGCCCGGAATGCCGTGACAGACGACATGGTTGATCGAGGTGCAGATGGTCTTGGTGTAGCCCTTGTAGCCTAGGCAGGCGGGCAGGCCGCCGTTGTCCAGGGTGAACTCGCGCACCAGATCGTCCAGTTCGCCGGTGGTGACGCCGGGCACGACATGGGCGGCGATCATGTCCAGGGCCTCGGCCACCAGACGGCCGGCCTTGCGCATGCCCTCGAAGCCTTCCGGCCCGTGGACGCGGATTTCGGCCGAGCGAGTGAAGCTGTCGGTGTCGATGTCCTGGGTTTCGTACATGGTCGGGTCTCGGGATCGAATGACGACTTATAGCATAACAGGCGAGGGCGGGCGCAGCGGTCCGCCCTCTGGTCTTCGTCAGGCCTTGGCGTAGCCCTTGCCGCCGTTGGACGGGCGGCGACGGGGGCGGCGCTTCATTTCGCCGACCGGCTTCGGCTCGCTGCGGGCCTCATTGGCGCGCGGGTCGTTGTTGACCGTGCGCGGGCGCTCGCCGGACATGGGGTCATAGGCGCGGACGGGCGGCGCGGCGCGGGCCGCGTCGCCGCGATTGCCCTTGCGCTGGCGGTGCGGCTGGCCGCCGCCTTCGGGGCGGACGCCGTCACGGTGCGGATTGCGGCCCCGGCGCGGCTGGTTCTGGCGCTCGCCGCCTTCACGCTCGGGCAGGGTGGCCTTCTTGCCGACGCCCGAGGCCATGATCGAGGCGTCCAGGGCCTGAAGCGCGCGGTCGTTGCGACGGTCGATGGCCGGGATCTTCTGGCGGGTGACCTTCTCGATGTCCTTGAGCAGCTTCATCTCGTCGCCGGCGACGAAGCTGATGGCGGTGCCGTCGGCGCCCGCGCGGGCCGTGCGGCCGATGCGGTGCACATAGGCTTCGGGCACATAGGGCAGCTCGAAATTCACGACGTGGGTCACGCCGTCCACGTCGATGCCGCGCGCGGCGATGTCGGTGGCGACCAGCACCCGCAGCTTGCCCTTCTTGAAGGCCTCCAGGGTGCGCTCACGCTGGGGCTGGGACTTGTTGCCGTGGATGGCCCCGGCCTCGACGCCGCCCGCCTCCAGATAGGCGGCCACCTTGTCGGCGCCATGCTTGGTCTTGGTGAAGACCAGGCAGCGGGTATAGCCCGGATCAGAGAACAGCTCGGTCAGCAGGGCGCGCTTGCGGCCCTGTTCGATGTGGACGACCGACTGTTTGATGCGCTCGACCGTGGTGGCCTGGGGCGTGACCTGGACCTTGACCGGGTCCTTCAGCAGTTCGCCCGCCAGCTTGCCGATCTCGCTGGGCATGGTGGCCGAGAAGAACAGGTTCTGGCGACGGGCGGGGATGCGGCTGACGATCTGGCGGATCGGCTTGATGAAGCCCAGGTCCAGCATCTGGTCCGCTTCGTCCAGCACGAAGATTTCGGTCGAGGACAGGTCCAGGGTCTTCTGCTGGATGTGGTCCAGCAGGCGGCCGGGCGCGGCCACCAGGATGTCCAGGCCCTGTTGCAGGGCGCGTTCCTGGGCGCCGTATTTCACGCCGCCGAAGATGACCGCGACGCGGAAGCCCAGGTGCTTGCCATAGGCCTTGAAGCTCTCGCCGATCTGGGTGGCCAGTTCGCGCGTGGGGCTCAGCACCAGGCAGCGGGTCGTGCGCGGCTGGGGGGCGATGCGGTTGGCGGCCAGGCGATGCAGGATCGGCAGGGCGAAGGCCGCCGTCTTGCCGGTGCCGGTCTGGGCGATGCCCAGCAAATCCTTGCCGGTCATCACCTGGGGGATGGCCTGCTGCTGGATGGGGGTGGGGGTTTCGTAACCCTCGGCCTTGAGGGCCTGAAGCAGGGCCGGATTCAGGCCCATGGAGTCAAAGGTGATCTTGCTCACGTCGTATCTTTCGAATGCGGCGACGTGCGCGGCCGGGCTTCGCCGGGATGACGCGCGTATCGCCGGCCCCAGAGGCTGGGGCGGGAAACGGGCGTCGCCCCGCGTGATGCGGCGACGGATGATCTAAAAAAGAGCCGGGCGCTTCGACAGACAGGTCCGAAATCGGACCCTCACGCGCTGGAGCACGCCGGTCATCGCGTGGTGCGATGCAGCATCAGATGGGCCTGGAATAAGGCGGCGTCAAGGCGGGGGCCGGTCGGACTCGCCGCCGGCCCCGGGATTTCAGCGGTTCAGCAGGGCGAAGACCTGGTCCCAGGCGCCGCTGCTTTCGGCATGGCGCAGCGGCTTGACCCGCTCGACCAGGATTTCGCCGCGCGGCGCATCGCCGGCCTCGATCAGGCCCATCACCTCGGCGACATAGTCCGCCAGGGGCATATAGGCCGGGTTGTCGGCGTGGCCCGGCATCAGGTCGGTGGCCACGCCGGGCGGGGCGATCTCCAGCACTTCGACCGCCGTGTCGCGCAACTGATCGCGCAGGGCGATGGTCCAGCTGTGCAGCGCCGCCTTGGTGGCGTTGTAGGTCGGGGTGGCCGTCAGCGGAATGAAGGCCAGACCGGACGTCACGGTCATGACCGTGGCCGATGGCTGGGCCCGCAGGTGGGGCAGGAGGGCCGTGGTCAGGCGGATCGGCCCCAGCAGATTGGTGGTGATCATGGCCTCGGCCGTGGCCAGATCGATCGGATCGGCGGTCAGGTCTTCGGTCTTCATGATCCCGGCGTTGTGGATGACGCCGTTCAGGGCAGGGTGGTCGCGCACGACAGTCCGGGCGAAGGCGGCGATGGCCGCCGGATCGTCCATGTCCAGCGTCGCCCAGGCCATGCCGGGGTTGGCGTCGGCGACCTGTTTCAGCGGCGCCTCGCGCCGGCCGGTGATGATGACCCGCGCGCCGCGCGCATGGAAGGCTTCGGCCAGGCCGCGCCCAATGCCCGTGCCGCCGCCGGTGATCAGAAGGGTGGAGTTGGCGATGTCCATCAGGGTTTCTCCTTGCGGTTCGGGGACAGGCCGCTAGATAAAACCGACACTCTCCATTCGTAAGTAGGCACCAGAAACCGCCATACTTACCTGACAGGAAGAAATGGTCATGACGGCGCTTCCGCCCGCAAAAATCGCCCATCCCGAGACGGGCCAGACGGCCGATCCGCGTGTCGAGGCCCTGGTCAATGAGGTGATCGGCCGGGTGGCGGACAAATGGACCATGCTGGTGCTGGAGGTCTTGGCCGAACACGGCGAACTGCGCTTCACCCGCATCGGCGAACAGGTGGGCGGCATCAGCCAGAAGATGCTGACCCAGACCCTGCGGGCCATGGAGCGGGACGGACTGGTGGTGCGCACGGTCCATCCGGTCATTCCGCCGCGCGTCGAATATCGCCTGACCGATCTGGGCGGGTCGCTGGCCGAGGCCTTCTGCGGCGTCTGGACCTGGGCCGAGGCGCACATCGACCGGATCGAGGCGGCGCGCGCAGCCTTCGACGCGCGCTAGATCAGACCTACCGCCATATTGACCGCCAGGGCCACGATCACGGTGTTGAACAGAAACGCCATCAGCCCGTGCAGGGTGGCCAGGCGGCGCAGGGGCCGGGACGCGATCTGAACGTCGGCGGTCTGGGCCGCCACGCCGATGACCAGGGCGAAATGCAGGAAGTCCCAGTCGTCGGGCGCATCCTCGCCCGGAAAGATCAGGCCGCGCCGATCACCCCCGTCCGGCCCCGGCGCATAATAGCCGTGGGCGTAGTGCAGGGCGAAGATGACGTGGGTGAACAGCCACGACAGGGCGATGGTCGCCATCGCGGCGCCGGCGGTCCACGCCCAGGCCTGCGAACCTGCCGCGCGTTCCGCCGCCAGGGCGACCACGACGACCAGGCTGGCCGCCGCCGCCATGAGGCCCAGCGGTAGAACCCAGCCGCCCGCCTGATCCATCTCGGCCGCGCGCTGGCGGATGTCGTCGATGGAGCGGCCCCAGGCGCGGGCCAGGGTCAGGCCCAGGAACACCAACACCCCCGAATCCCAGGCCGCCGCGGCGCGCAAGGGCCAGGACCAGTCACCCGGCACGGCGACGCCCGCCAGAACCCCCGCCGCCGCCCCGCCCAGCGCGGCGCCGTGCAGTCGGAGCAGGCGGGTTAGGCGGTCCGACGCCTCAGCCATCGGCCGCGACCTTTTCGGTGATGAAATGGCGGCCCTGGCGATCTTCGATCTCGACCACCCACAGGTCGGGGTCATAGCCGCGCTGGCGCTGGATATAGGCGTCCAGTTCGCTTTCGAACTCGCTCTTCACCGGTTGGATCCACAGGCGTTCGCCATCGGGACCGAAGGCCTCGGTGTAAAGGCGGGCGGTGCGGTTGGCGGTGTCATAGGCCTTGACCAGCACGGTTCCGGCGCGGGCGTCGCCGCGCTTGACCACCACGGCGGACGCGCCCTCGATCTCGGCCCGGCGGATCAGGGCGGCGACCCAGACGTCTGAGGAAAGAAGCAATTCGCTAACCCTGATCGGAAACCGGACCGGAACCCGCGGGGGGCTAGGGTCACGGCATGAGGATAGGCCGAAACGCCCGCAACGCCAGCCTGATCGCCGCCGTGATTGCGGCGGTGGCCACGTCTGGCGCGCCGGCGGCGGCCCAGGCCGGGCCGGCCCAGACCTTCTATGAACGCAGCTTCGTTCTGGCCGCCGATGCCCGGTGCGGCCTGTTCGCGGGGCCGGTGCGGGCGGCGCTGGATGCGGCGGCGTGGCAGGCGCGTGGTGCGGCCCTGCGCGGCGGGGCGGCCGAGCCGGATCTGGCGGCGCGCGCGGCGCGGGCGCGGGTGCGGGCCTCGGCCACGGCCTGCGACGACGCCGATCTGGCGGTGGTCCGGGCGCGGGTCGAGCAGGCGTTCTCGGGCTGGTCGCGACTGGCCCGCATGACCTTCGAGGCCGGACGCGCGGGCTGGCGGGCCGACCGCTACGCCTTCACCCGGCCGGGATGGCGGCTGATGCAGGCCGGGCGCACCGGCGCCTCGCCCGTGCGGTTCGGCTATGTCGGTCAGGCGAATGACGAGCGGCTGACGGCGGTGGTGTCTTTCGTCGGCGCGCCCCGGCCCTATGCGGCGCGGGTGGTGATGCGCGATGCGCGCCTTAGCGCCCGCCCCTGGCCCGGCGCCCTGCCGTCCGAGGGGCAGCGCATGACCATCTGGTCGTCGGGCGTCGCGCCCGCCGTGACGGGCCTGACCGAGGCGAACGGGCCGGGCGACGCCTGGACCTTTCCGGCCGAACTGGGCGCCGCCCTGGCGCGGCTGGACCCGCGCGAGCCGTTCGTGATCGAGTTTATGTTCCGCGACGACAGCGTGGCGCGGGCGCGTTACGAGGCGGGCGATTTCGCCGCCGGTCGCGCCTTTTTGGCCATGGGGCCGGTCTGACGCCGGTCAGTCGGCGGTCAGGGGAATGATCTGGGCGCCGTCGGGCGGCGGGGCGGGGCGGGTCATCTCGACCACCGGCAGGCGGATGGTGACGGCCGTGCCTTCGCCCAGGGTGGAGTCCACCGTCATGCGCCCGCCGTGCAGTTCCGCCAGCGCCCGCACCAGCGACAGGCCCAGGCCCGTGCCCTGTGACTTCTGATCCGCCCCGCCGGCCTGTTCGAACGGGCGGCCCAGACGGCCCAGATCCTGGGGCGCGATGCCGACGCCGGTGTCGGACACCACCACCTCCAGATACGGCCCCACCGCATCGGCGGCCAGGGTCGCGGAGCCGCCGGCCGGGGTGAATTTGACGGCGTTCGACAGCAGGTTCAGCGCGATCTGCTTCAGCGCCCGGCGGTCGGCGGTGACGGTCAGAGGCTCGGCCGGCAGGACGGCGGCCAGATCGACGCCGCGATCCGCCGCCTGGGGCCGGACCAGGGCGACGGCGGCCGACAGCACGTCGCGAGCGTCGAACCGCTCCAGCGACAGTTCGTAGCGTTCGGCCTCGATCTTGGCGACGTCCAGCACGTCGTTGATCAGGTCCAGCAGATGGCCGCCCGCCTCGTGGATCGAGTGGGCGTAGTCGGCGTATTTCGGCGGCAGGGGGCCGAACAGCCCCTGCTGCATCATGTCGGAAAAGCCCAGCACGGCGTTCAGCGGGGTGCGCAGTTCGTGGCTCATATTGGCCAGAAAGCGGGTCTTGCCGTCGCTGTGGGCCTGGGCCTCGGCGCGGGCGGTCTCCAGCCCGACTTCGTGGGCGTATTGAACCGTGTCGTCGAAGACCAGGGCCGCGATCCGCCGCGCGCCCGAACTGTCGATCAGGGGCCGCAGCACCATGACCACCCGCCGGTCCAGCGACAGGCGCGGGGCGAAACGCACCTGGGCCGCCTGTCCCGCCAGGGCCTTGTCCAGGGCCGACAGGACGGCCGGGCGGTCGGGCGCGTGGATGGCGGCCACCAGCCCCTGATCGAACAGGGGATCGACCGGCAGGGCGGGCGGGGCCGCGCCATAGGCCGCCACGACGCGGCCCGAAGGCTCCAGCACCAGGGTCAGGGCCGGCAGGGCCGCCAGCAGGGTTTCGGTGCGTGCGGCGGCGGCCTCGGCGGCGTCCAGCCGGCTCAGGCGTTCGCTCTGCGAAAGATGCAGCGCCCAGGCCAGGGCGATCAGGACCACAAGCCCGATGACCGCCGCCGCCGCCGGCGCGCTGGTTCCCGCGCCGGCCAGCCAGATCGAGGCCAGGCCGGTCACGACCGCCACGCCCGCACCCACGGCGCCGAAGATCAGAAAGGGCCGCCGCTCCAGCGCCACCCCCGCCGCCAGGGGGGCAAGCACGGTCGCGCCCAGCGCCCCGGTCAGGCCGCCGGTCAGGCCTGCCGCTCCCGTGGCGGCCAGAACCCAGACGATCAGCACAAGGCCGCGCGGCCCATCGCCGTCGCGCCAGCGCAGGGCCAGGCCCGCAAGGCCTGGCAGCGCCAGAACCACCAGCGCCGCCAGATCGGTGGCCGCCAGGTCGGCCGCCGGCAGGAACCTCCCCGCCAGGACCAGCACCGCCATGGCCGCCGCCCAGGCGCCATGCCAGACGGCCAGGGCCGGGCGACCGCCCGACGTGACCTTGGCGGCGGTGGGAGGGGCAGGGTTCAAAAGGCTGAGGTCCAGACGTTGAGGAGGCCGCGCCAGCCTAGCCTTCGCCGCGAGTCGCCTAAAGACGGATCGCCCGACAGGCGAGGATGGCCTGGGTCCGAACCCCGTTCACCTGGGGATGACCGCGACGATTGTCCTTAACGGCGCCAGGCCCTATCTGGCGCGGCATGAGCATCCCCCCGCCGCCCGAAGACACCCTGGCCGAACTGGTCGAGGAATTCGACCTCTTGGGCGACTGGGAGGGGCGGATCGAATATGTCATCGACCTGGGCAAGGGGCTGGCGCCGCTGGACGATGCGGATCGCGTCGAGGCCAACAAGGTGCCCGGCTGTGCGGCCCAGGTGTGGCTGGCGTCGGACGCGCGCGACGGGCGGCTGTGGTTCCGGGCCGATTCCGACAGCGCCCTGTCCAAGGGCAACGTCGCCCTGCTGCTGAAACTGTATTCCGGCCGGACGGCGGATCAGATCCTGGGCTTCGACGCGCGGGCGGCGCTGGACCGGCTGGGCCTGCCCCAGGCCCTGACCCGCCAGCGGGCCAATGGGCTGAACAGCATGGTCGGCCGCATCCGCGAGGCGGCGCTGGTGGCGGCGTGAGGCGTCACCCGATCCGGTAATGACGCGCCAGGGCGTCCAGCCCGTCGCGCAGCAGGGCCTTGCCTTCGCGGCGGCGCAGACCCAGGCCGTCCTCGGCCAGGCGCAGCGACGAGCCGCGCACGCAAATCCGCTCCAGCATCGCCCGCAGATGGGGGTCGACAGAGGCAAGGGCCGCCTGCACCCGGCGCGCCGCCGACAGGGCGCGGTCGGTCGGCTCGACCCGCGCCGAGGTTCCGGCGCCCGAGCGGGGCAGGGCGTCCCAGCGCATGGTCAGGGAGGGGCCGGCCAGAGCGGTTTCGGCCTCCAGGCGCAGGCGCTCGCCGGCCGCCGCCTGCATCGCGCTCAGGAAGGGGCGGCCCTGGGCGTCGCGACGCCGGGCCAGCCAGGCGATGGGGCTTTCACCCAGATTGGCGCGCCGGACGGTGGCGCGGCCCTCGGCGTCCATCACCGTGCGCTGGCCCTCGATGCGGCCGGGCCGGGCGGCGAGATCGGGGGACGCGGACGGTTGCAGGCGGCGGCGCCAGCCGCCGCCCGGACGCACCGCCAGGCCCGGATCGGCGACCAGGGCGGCGAAGGCGGCTTCGTCCACGATCAGCACCACCCGCGAACGCCGGTCCGGCCCCAGGCGCAGGGCGTAGCCGCCGTCCGCCGCCTCCAGCCAGGCGCCGGGCCGGGCCATCAGGGCGCGGGCGCGGTCGACCGGCGCGCTCAACGCGGCAGCTCGCAGCGCGGCGCGTCGAACAGGCCGGCGATCAGGGCCTCCAACCGGTCCAGCAGGGAATCCAGCTCCGGCCGGTCGCGTTCGTCCTCGACCCAGCGGCAGGCATGGCCGGCGGTGGCGCGGTTGACGCCGAAGACATGGCCGACCCGTTCCAGCGGCCAGCCGAAGGCGATGTGGCTGAGATACATGGCCACCCAGCGGGCGCGGCAGTCCAGGGGGTTCAGCCGCCCCGGCTCGGACAGGCGGCGGGCCGAGCGGCCGGTGGTGGTGGCGACCAGATGAATGGCCAGGCCCGCCTTGGACCGGTCGGTCTCGATGACGGGCACACGATAGGGTTCGGACATGCGTGAAAACTCTCCCCTGATTGTTCGTTGGTCGCGCAGCATGCCGGATGCGGCGACTATGATAGGAGAATATTCCTAATCAACGTCAGGTTCGGTCGTGTCGCCCGTGGCGGCGGGCGCAAAAGCCGTTCCGATGCGGCGCGTGGACTGGGGCGAGCGAAAAAAGTGAGTCTGGTTGACTCGGGACTCTCGACGCCGATTCGCAAATCAGCCTACGATTCGCCTCAATGGGGTGGCGTTAACACTTCTTAAGGCTTCGGCCCGTTAACGTCGGAACAAGGTTACCCGTTTGCTCGCAACCGGGTCATAAAGCCAAGCTTCGCCTGGAGGGGCATGAATGCGCGTTCTGCTGATTGAAGACGATCACGCCACGGCGCAGAGCATCGAGCTGATGCTGAAGTCGGAAGGCTTCAACGTCTACACGACCGACCTGGGTGAAGAAGGCATCGATCTGGGCAAGATCTATGACTACGACCTGATCCTGCTGGACCTGAACCTGCCGGACATGAACGGTCTGGAAGTGCTGCGCCAGCTGCGCGTGGGCAAGATCAACACCCCGGTGATGATCCTGTCGGGGACGCACGAGATCGAAACCAAGGTGAAGACCTTCGGCGGCGGCGCCGACGACTATATGACCAAGCCGTTCCATAAGGACGAGCTTATCGCCCGCGTCCACGCCGTGGTGCGTCGGTCCAAGGGCCACGCCCAGGCCATCATCCACACCGGCGAGATCGCGGTGAACCTGGACGCCAAGACGGTCGAGGTGAACGGCCACCGCGTGCATCTGACCGGCAAGGAATATCAGATGCTGGAGCTGCTTTCCCTGCGCAAGGGCACGACCCTGACCAAGGAAATGTTCCTGAACCACCTGTACGGCGGCATGGACGAGCCGGAGCTGAAGATCATCGACGTCTTCATCTGCAAGCTGCGCAAGAAGCTGGCCACGGCGGCCGGCGGCAAACACTATATCGAAACCGTCTGGGGCCGCGGCTATGTGCTGCGCGACCCGGCCGAGGGCGCCCAGACCGTCGCCGCCTGATCGCGACAGGCCCCAAAGATCGTGGAACGCCCGCCGGACGCCCGGCGGGCGTTTCGCATTTCCGACCTGCCGGACCCCGAACATCTTTCGGCGACGAAGACGGAGGTTTAAGGGTGGGACGCTCTCGGCTATGACAAGCTGTAACCGTTTACAGACGAGCCTCGTTCTTCATGCCTAATTCCGCCGCGATCCCTCAGTCCGACCCGATGGCCCAGATGGCTTTCGACCCTATGTCGGCGGGGTTCATCGATGATCTGATCGCGGCCATGACGCTGGAGGAAAAGGCCGGCCAGCTGACGGTCATGCCGGCCGCCCTGGCCCCCGCGCCGGCGACGGCGGCGAACCCGGAAGCCGTGCCCGGCTCGATCGAGGAACAGGCCCAGGCGGTGCGCGAGGGGCGGATCGGCGCCCTGTTCAACGGCGACAGCGCCGCCTGGCACCGCGAGATGCAGCGGGTGGCGGTCGAGGAATCGCGCCTGAAGATTCCGCTGTTGTTCGGGGCCGACGTGATCCATGGCTTCCGCACCATCTTCCCGACGCCCCAGGCCGAGGCGGCGGCGTTCGATCCCGATCTGGCGGAACGCACGGCGCGGGCAGCGGCGATCGAGGCCACGGCTACCGGCATTGCGTGGAATTTCGCGCCCATGGTCGACATCGCGCGCGACGCCCGCTGGGGCCGCGGCGTCGAGGGCGCGGGCGAGGACGTCTATCTGGCGTGCCTGCTGGCGACCGCGCGGGTGCGGGGGTTCCAGGGCGACCGGGGCCTGTCGGACGCCCAGGCGATGCTGGCCACGCCCAAGCACCTGGCGGCCTATGGCGCGGCGGCGGCGGGGCTGGACTACAACTCGGTCGACATTTCCGAACGGACCCTGCGCGAAGTCTATTTCCCGCCGTTCCAGGCGGCGTTCCAGGCCGGCGCCCTGTCGACCATGGCGGCGTTCAATGATCTGGGCGGGGTGCCGTGCCACGCCAACCCCTGGCTGACCAAGTCGGTGCTGCAGGGCGAATGGGGCTTCGACGGCTTCGTGGTGTCGGATTTCACCGGCGACATGGAGTTGATCGCCCACGGCTTCGCCGAAGATGAACGCGACGCCGCGCGGCTGGCGTTCAACGGCGGGGTGGACATGAGCATGTCCAGCGGCTTCTACGCCGAACATCTGCCCGATCTGGTGCGGTCCGGCGCGGTGGATGAGGCCGAGGTCGACGCCTCGGTGCGCCGGGTGCTGCGTATGAAACAGGCGCTTGGCCTGTTCGACGATCCCTTCAACCGCATGGCGCCCGACGCGGCCGAGACGACGGACCAGCCGGCGCACCGTGACCTGGCGCGCGAGGCGGCGCGGCGTTCGATCGTCATGCTGGAGAACCGCAACGACCTGCTGCCGCTGGCCAAGGCGGGACAGAAGATCGCCCTGATCGGGCCGTTCGTCGGCGGGCCGGAGCATCTGAACGGTCCGTGGGTGCTGTTCGGCCATCCGAACTATGCCGTCAGCATCGAAGACGGCCTGCGCGCCGCCATGGACGATCCGTCGTTGCTGATGACGGTCAAGGGCTGCGAGGCGGAAGGCGAGATCGCCGGCGGCGTCCAGGCGGCGGTTGCTGCAGCCGCAGCCGCCGATGTGGTGGTCATGGTGGTCGGCGAGGGCGAACGCATGTCGGGCGAGGCCCAGTCGCGCGTCGATATCGGCCTGCCCGCCCCGCAGCGCGCGCTGGTCGAGGCGGTGGTCGCGGTCGGAAAGCCGGTGGTGCTGATCCTGAAATCGGGGCGCGCCCTGGTGCTGGACGGGGCGGCGAAGTCGGCCGACGCCATTCTGTGCGCCTGGTTCCTGGGGGTCGAGACGGGCCATGCGGTGGCGGACGTGCTGTTCGGCGACCACGCGCCGTCGGGCCGCCTGCCGGTCAGCTTTCCGCGTCACACGGGCCAGTCGCCGTTCCATTACGACCGCAAGGTCACGGGGCGGCCGCCGCTGACCCTGGTTCATGGCGAAGAGTTCAAGGCGCGCTATCGCGAGACGCTGAACACCGCCGCCTGGCCGTTCGGCCACGGGCTGACCTATGGCCGGATCGACTATGCCGGGCTGGACGTCGGCGACGGCCGGCTGGCCTGGGACGGATCGCTGACCGTGTCGGCCGAGGTGGCCAACACCGGCGCGCGGGCGGCCGAAGAGGTGGTTCAGCTGTATATCCATGACCGTGTGGCGTCGATCACCCGGCCGATCCGGCAGCTGAAGGGGTTCCAGCGGGTCGCCCTGAACCCCGGCGAGCGGAAACGGGTCGCCTTCACGCTGACGCGCGACGATCTGACGTTCGTCGGGCCGGAGATGGACTGGATCGCCGAACCGGGCCGGTTCACGGTCTGGATCGCGCCCTCGGCCGAGACGGGGCTGGAAGGGACGTTCGAGCTGCTGGCCGGTTAGGCGGGCTTTAGGGCGCCGACGACGGCGTCGAACATCGGCGTCGGCTGGCTTGATGCGTCGAACAGCAGCGGGCTGTCCTTGCCGTCGTCGCGGGCATCGCGCCGCAGCCAGCTGTCGGTGTCGCGCACACCCCAGACGGTGAAGGCGTAACGCTGGGCCGCCGGCAGATCCATGAAGGCCTGGGTCAGTTCGGCGACGCGGGCGGTCTGCTGGTCGCGGCGCTGGCGGGGCGAACGGGGGTCGAAGGCGCCGTCGCGACGCAGCGAGGCGTCCAGTTCCGACACATGGATCGGCAGGTCGAAACGGGCGGCTTCACGGATGAAGGCGGCGGTCTGGCCTGCTGGAATCTCGATATCCAGATGCGACTGGGTTCCGATGCCGCCGATCGGCGCCCCGGCCTTCAAAAGACGCTCCAGCAGGCGCAGGAAGGTGGCGCCTTTCACCGGATTGTTCTCCAGATTGTAGTCGTTCAGGAACAGAACGGCGTCCGGGTCGGCGGCACTGGCCTGTTCGAAGGCGCGGATCATGTAGCCGTCCTGGCCCAGGGCCTGGCTGTACAGGCAGTCGCGCAGGCCGTCGCCGTCTTCGGCCACCGGCTCGTTGACCACGTCCCAGCCCACGGCCTGGCCGCGATAGCGGGCGGCGACATCGGTGATGTAGCGGTCGTATTCGCGGGCGAAGCGGTCGCCGCTCAGGGCTTTGAACCACGGGTGGTCCTGAGCGTACCAGATCAGGGTGGTGGCGTGCATCCGCAGGCCGTGGTCGCGGGCGAAGACGGCGATGCGGTCGGGCGCATCCCAGCGGCGGCGGCCGTCGTCCTGAAGGATGTATTCCATCTTCATCTCCCACTCGGGCGTGAGTTGGGAGAAGTGACGGGTGGCCAGGGCCAGCCATTGCGGGTCGTCGAACTGGCCCGTCATGGCGCAGGTTCCGACTGGAAACGGCGCCAGGGATTTCAGCGGAGGGACGGTTCGGGGCGTGGCTTGGGCATTTGCGTCACGCTCGCAGCCGGCCAGCGCCAGGGTCGAGGCCAGGAAGGCGCGGCGGTCGATCACCGGGCTCAGGACGCCCGGCGGCGCAGGCCCAGTTCGTCGAAGGCGGCGGTTTCGCGCCGGCCGGCGGCGATCAGGGCGTTCAGCCGGGTGGTTTCGGCGACATGCTCGAACTTCTTCAGCTCCTCGAAGGCGCCGGTCAGGGCGTCGCGCGCGCCCTCTTCTTCGATGTCCAGGCCGTGCAGATCAGCCTCGGCGGCGCCCTTGCGAGCCTTCCAGCCGTTCAGATAGGCCTGAAGCAGCAGGCCGGATTCGGCGTCGTGACGGGCGCGTTCGCGCTCTACCTCGGCTTCGGCGTCCAGAACGGCCAGGCGCATTTCGGCCGACGCCCGACGCGCGGTGATCTCGGCCAGGCGCTTTTGCAGCGTCTCGACCTCATAGTTGGAGATGCGGATCAGCGATTGGGCCCAGGCGGTCATCGCGTCACTCCTTGATCATGCCGGTGTTTAGAATGTCTTCCAGCCGGTTAAAGGAATCCGAAAGCGGCGTCGCATCGTCGGGCGATTGGGTCAGAAACCCCTCCAGCGACGGATTCAGGGCGATGGCGCGGTCGACGATGGGGTCGGCGCCGGTGCGATAGGCGCCGATGCGGATCAGCTCTTCCATGTTGGAATAGGCGCTGAGGCACTGGCGCGCGCGGCGGTTCAGTTCGCGCTCGGGCGGAGTCTGGCAGGCGGGCATGGTGCGGCTGACCGACTTCAGCACGTCGATGGCGGGGAAGCGGCCGCGCTCGGCGATCTTGCGGTCCATGACGATATGGCCGTCCAGAATACCGCGCACCGCGTCGGCGATGGGTTCGTCATGGTCGCCGCCGTCCACCAGGACGGTGAACAGGGCGGTGATCGGCCCGGCGGTCGTGCCGTCCGGCCGCATAGGACCGGGGCCGGCGCGCTCCAAGAGCTTGGGCAGTTCGGTGAAGACGGTGGGGGTGTAACCCTTGGTCGTCGGCGGTTCGCCCGCCGCCAGGCCGATCTCGCGCTGGGCCATGGCGAAGCGGGTGACGGAGTCCATCAGGCACAGCACCTCCAGATCCTGATCGCGCAGGAACTCGGCGCAGGCCATGGTCATATAGGCCGCCTGGCGCCGCTTCAGGGCCGGTTCGTCGCTGGTGGCGACCACGACGATGGCGCGGCGCAGGCCCTCTTCGCCCAGGGTCTCTTCGATGAACTCGCGCACCTCGCGGCCGCGTTCGCCGATCAGGCCGACCACGACAGCGTCGCAGGTCGCCTGACGCGCCAGCATCGACAGCAGCACCGACTTGCCGACGCCCGAGCCGGCGAAGATGCCCAGACGCTGGCCCCGGCAGGTGGTGGTGAAGACGTCCATGGCCCGCACGCCCAGGTCCAGCCGCTCGCCCACCCGGCCGCGCGAATGGGCCGGAGGCGGGGGCGCGCGCAGGGGATAGGGGACGGGACCGGTCGGCAGCGGCCCCTTGCCGTCGATGGGATTGCCGAAGGCGTCGATGATGCGGCCCAGCCAGGCGGTGGTCGGGCGCACGGTGGCGGCCACGTCGATGATGCGGATGTCGGCGCCGGGGGTGACCCCCTCGACCGGGCCGAACGGCATCAGCAGGGCCTTGGCGTCGCGAAAGCCGACGACCTCGGCCGGAAGGGCGGGCAGGCCGCGCCGGGCGATCTCGGCTCGGGCGCCGACGGCCAGACGCGACAGGCCGCCGCGGGATTCGATCAGCAGGCCGCTGACGCCCGCCACGCGGCCGGTGACGACCAGAGGGTCGATCGCTTCGACGGCGGCGGCGAGATTGCGCAAACGGATGACCCCGGAACAGGCGTTAACCTTTGGGCCGTCATGGTTAACCGGGGGTGAAGATCGGGCCTCAGGCGGGCGGCTGGATCGGCTCGGGTGCGGCGGCCTCGGCGGCGGGCGTCTCGGGCCGGGTGGTCAGGATGGCCCCGGCCGAGGCGGCCACGATGGCGCCGATGGCCAGCCACTGCTGGCCGCTGAGCAGTTCGTGCAGGAAGAAGACCCCCGCGACCGCGCCGATGGCCGGTTCGGCGCTGAGCAGAACGCCGAAGGTGCGCTTGGGCATGCCGCGCATGGCGATCATGTCCAGCGAATAGGGCACGGCGCTGGAAGCGATAGCCACGACCACGGCGACGACCAGGATCGACGGGTGGATCAGCTTCAGCCCCGCCTCGGCGGCGCCGAAAGGCAGGATGACCAGGGCGGCCACGGTCATGCCCAGGGCCACCGACGGGCCGGCGGGGATGTGGCCCAGCCGCTTGCCGAAGACGATGTACAGCGCCCAGCAGACGGCGGCGATCAGGGCGAAGCCGACGCCCACGGGGTCCAGGCTGCTGGCCCCGTTGATCGGCAGCAGCAGGACCAGGCCCAGCGCCGCCAGGCCGATGCAGGCGAAATGGACCGGCCGCCGCGCATGGATCAGCGCCAGGGCCAGGGGCCCGGTGAACTCGATGGCCAGGGCCAGGCCCAGGGGGATGGTCTTCAGCGACAGATAGAAGGTCAGGTTCAGCAGGCCCATGGCCGCGCCAAAGGCGACCAGCCGGCCCAGGTCGCCCGGCCCCAGGCGAATGCGCCACGGCCGGAACAGGGCCGTCAGGATGATGGCCGCCAGACCGACGCGCAGGGCGGCGGTCCCCTGGGCCCCGACCAGGGGGAACAGCTGTTTGGCGAAGGAGGTGCCGAAACACAGCGAGATCATCGCCGCGAACAGGGCGACATAGGGCACGATCGGCGCCCAGCGGGTGCGGAAGGCGGCGGTGTTCACGGGCAGGGCGGTCATGGCCCAAGGCTAGCGAAAAGCGGCTTGCGCTTCTGGGCGATTCAGGCGTCAATGCGCCTGTTTTCGTCATGAAGAGGCGCTTAATGACGGATTTCGTCGATTTGGATGATTTCGATCATCGCATCCTGGCGCGGGTCCGGCGCAACAATCTGGAGCCGGCGCGCATGACCGCCGAGGCGGTCGGCCTGTCGGAATCGGCGGTGCTGCGGCGCCTGAGGCGTCTGCGGGCCGAAGGGGTGATCCGGGGCGATGTGGCCATCGTGGATCCGGCGCGGGTCGAGCCGCGCATCGTGCTGCATGTGCAGGTCGAGATGATGAACCAGGAACGACCGGCGATGGAGGCGTTCAAGCGCGCCCTGGCCGCCAGCCCGGAGGTTCAGGGCGCCTGGGACGTGACGGGCGAAACGGATTTCCTGGTCACCGTCGCCGTGCGCTCGATGGCCGAATACGAGGCCTTCTGTCTGCGCGAACTGACGACCGAGGCCAAGGTGCGCGGGTTCCAGAGCATGATCGTGATCCGCGAGGTCGTCGGCTTTGACCCGTCGCGGGCGGTTCTGAAGCGATAGGCGCGCAGGTTCACGCCGCCGTGGGCTTGCGCGAAGGCGGGGCGGCCCCTCATTTACGGAGGCCGAAACGCCAACAGAGACCCGCCATGACCGACGCCGCCTATGATCCTTCGCGCCACCAGAAGTCGGGGCGCGGCAAGGTGTACGCCTCGATCCTGGACACCATCGGCGATACGCCGCTGGTCGAACTGTCGCGGCTGTCGGAACAGATGAACGCCAAGGCGCGGGTTCTGGCCAAGCTGGAGTTCTTCAACCCGCTGGCCTCGGTCAAGGACCGGATCGGGGTGGCCATGATCGAGGCGCTGGAACAGGCCGGCAAGATCGGGCCGGGCAGCGTGCTGATCGAACCGACCAGCGGAAACACCGGCATCGCCCTGGCCTTTGTGGCGGCGGCCAAGGGGTATCGGCTGATCCTGGTCATGCCGGAAAGCATGTCGATCGAACGGCGCAAGATGCTGAAGCTGCTGGGCGCCGAGCTGGAGCTGACGCCGGCCGAGAAAGGCATGAAAGGCGCCATCGCCCGCGCGCAGGAGCTGCTGGAGGCCACGCCCGGCGCGGTCAGCCCGGCCCAGTTCGATAATCCCGCCAACCCGGCCATCCACCGGGTCACCACGGCCGAGGAAATCTGGAACGACACCGACGGCGCCGTGGACATGGTGATCGCGGGCGTGGGCACCGGCGGCACGGTGACCGGCGTCGGGCAGGTGCTGAAGGCGCGCAAGCCCGGCGTGCGGATGATCGCGGTCGAACCGGCCGACAGCCCGGTTCTGTCCGGCGGAGAGCCGGGGCCGCACAAGATCCAGGGCATCGGAGCGGGCTTCACGCCCTCGGTTCTGGACACCGGCCTGATCGACGGGGTGGAGACGGTGACCAATGACGACGCCTTCGCCATGGCGCGCCAGGCGGCCAGGGTCGAAGGTCTGCCGGTCGGCATCAGCTCCGGCGCGGCCCTGGTGGCGGCCTATCGCCAGGCGGCGCGGGACGAGAATGCGGGCAAAACCATCGTGGTCGTGATCCCCAGCTTCGCCGAGCGCTATCTGTCGACGGCCCTGTTCGAGGGGCTGTAACGCCGATACCCGCGGTTAACCGCGCCGCACTAAGGTTCGGACCATGAGCGATGCGGTCCCGGCCCTGGCGGACGGCGCCCCGGAGGGGGCGTTCAAGGCGCGCCACGCGCTGTTGAAGCGCCTGGCCGATGTCGTCAGCCTGCCCGCCAGCCGGATCAACGCCTTCGAGCGGGCGGTGACCGGCGACCTGCTGGTCGAGATGCTGAGACTGGCGGCGCCGGAGGAACGGCGGCGGGTGGCGGCGCGACTGGCGCCGCTGGCGGAATTGCCCAACAGTCTGGCGCGCCTGCTGCTGCGGGATGAACCGATGATCGCGGGCCTGTTGATCGAACAGTGCGCGTCCCTGACCGACGCCGATCTGATCGCCTGCGCGCGCGACACGGGCACCGAGCATCGGTTCCTGATGGCCAGCCGGCGCGGCCTGACCGAGGTGGTGACGGAGACCTTGATCGGCTTTGGCGAGCCGGGCGTGATCGAGGCGGTGCTGCGCAATCCGACCGCGCGCCTTTCGCAGGCGGCGGTGGAGATGGCGGTGGCCGCCAGCCGCAGCCGACCCGAACTGAACGGCGCGTTGCTGAAACGGCCCGAGCTGAGGCCATCGGGCGCCTATGTGATGTTCTGGTGGTGCGATGGCGAAGACCGCCGCACCATTCTGCAACGGTTCGCCGTGTCGCGCGAAGTGATGCAGGAAGTGGCCGATGGGGTCTTTCCCATGGCTGCGGCCGAAAACTGGCAGGACCCGGTGTCGCGCAAGGCGCTGCAGTTTATCGAGCGGCGCCAGCGCAATCGCGCCGCCATCGAGAAAAGCCCCTTCGCCAGCCTGGAGGATGCGGTCCAGTCGGCGGGCCAGCAGGGACTGAGCCGCGAGACGGCGGCCGAGATCGCCTATCTGGCGGGGATCAAGCCGCTGACCGGGGCCAAGATCATGGGCGATCCGGGCGGAGAGCCGACCGCGATCCTGTGCAAGGCGACGGGGCTGGGCAAGGACGACCTGCGGGCGCTGTGGCGGTCCATGCGCCGACCCGAGACCACGGCCGAGGGCGCGCCCGACGAAACCTGGACACGGGTGCAGACGACATTCGACATGCTGGCGGTCGACCGAGCGCAGACGGTGCTGCGATACTGGAACTGGTCCCTGTCGTCGGCGATGACGCCGGCCCTGATCCGCGCCATACGCATGGGCGAAGAGGATGCGATCGACGAATATTCGACGCCGGAACGCGCCGCGATGATGGCCCTGGCGCAAGACTTCGGTCGATAAGGGTATCTAATAATCAGAACCGGCATTTCTGAGTATCGATGCTTTGCGGGCGCGCCGAACTCTGTATTGCGTTTCGGATGGAACATCCCTAGGGAACGGTCATCACCTGATCGAGAAGATCAGAATTGGATGGCGAAAGGTCCGGTTCCAAGATGGAAGAAAAGCCCGAACTGCTGGAGATGACGGCGGACATCGTGTCGGCCTATGTCAGCAACAACACGGTCAATGCGGACTCCCTGCCGGGTCTGATCTCCAGCATCCACGCCATGCTGTCGCAGGTTTCGGGCGGCGCCGTGCAGCCCGAGCCGGAACCCCAGGAACCGGCCGTGCCGGTGCGCAAGTCGATCAGCGCCGATTACCTGATCTGCCTGGAAGACGGCCGCAAGTTCAAGTCGCTGAAGCGGCACCTGCGCACCAAATACGACATGAGCCCCGAGGAATACCGGGCCAAGTGGGGCCTGGCCAAAGACTATCCGATGGTCGCCCCCAACTACGCCAAGGCGCGCTCGGAACTGGCCAAGCAGATGGGCCTGGGCCAAGGCGGTCGCAAACCGGCCCGCACGACCCGCGCCAAGAAATAAGCTCGTCCATCTCGACGACCTGATGCGCCCGCTTCCGAAAGGAGGCGGGCGTTTTCTATATGGGGTCGATCTTCAGGCGGCGTGGGCGCCGCGACGCATGCGCCAGAAACGCAGGGTGCGCATGGCCGCGTCGCGCGGCAGTTCGGCGTACATGCGGGCATAGCTGTGGGCCCGGCCCATGGCGTCGGTTTCGGCGCTGAGCAGGACCACGGCATAGGTCAGGAAGATGGCCCGATCCAGATCGGCCGCCTTGCAGATGACGGCCAGGGCGTCCAGCTCGCGGCGATCCACGATCTGTTTGGCGGTGTGGAAGTCGACGTCCGACAACTGGGCCAGGGCGATCAGGAAGCTGGTGCGCCCGCCCGACCGCAGGAAGCGCGCCAGCATTTGCGGCGACAGCTGACCGGCGGCCTTCAGCTCTTCGACATAGGCCAGGCTCTCGGCATAGTCGGCCGGCAGGGCGCCGTCATCGCGGGCGACGCGGGCGCGGCCGGCGGCCAGGGCGCTTTCCAGCAAGTCCGGGTCCATGGCGGCGTTGCGTTCGAGGATCTGCTGGCGCAAGCGCGCCTCGACCACGAAATACATTTCATTCAGCAGGTCCGGCGGCAGGCTGCGGCGCTGGACGGCGGCTTCGTGCAAGGCGGGATTGGCCTTGGCGCGCTCGACGGCGGTCTCGCTGGCGGCGCGGGACAGGCGGGCGCCTTCGTTGCGCAGCAGGCTGTCCAGAACCTGGTCGTCGCCCTTTTCCACGATGGCGTCGGACACGGCCTCGGGGACCACCGGCCGGGTGGCCACGGCCATGATGTGTTCCTGACTGCGGTTGCGCACGACATCGATCAGGTCGCTGTCGCTGAGCAGGGGCGAGGCGCGCAGCACGGCGTCGGCCACGGCGGCCTCGTCATTGGCCAGGCGGCGGATCAGGGTCTGGGGGGCGTTCGGCGCCGAGGCGAAACGGGCGGCCAGTTCGGCGCGCACCGCCGTCTCCATCTCGGTCGACAGATCCGTCAGCACGGAATCGAACAGCAGCTGTTCGTTGGGCGTGTGGGTGGGGGCGCCGAAGAAATGGTCGGTCAGTTCGCGCAGAAGCGCGCGGCGGTTGTCGCTGGAATCGACCTGGGCCAGGGCGATCAAGTCGGGCAGACGAGAGGGGGATGCGGGCGCGGCAGGCGAACTCATGACACGTCTTCGCCGGGAACGGGCGCCGCCGGACGGATGCGTCCATTGGCGTCGCGCAGTACGGTGGGGGCGGCGGGCGGCTCGGCCAGGTCGGCCGACTGGGGCGCCTGGTTCAGCTCGACCGGCAGGGCGTCGAGATAGACGGGCGCCGGGGTGGCGATGCGGTCGGGCTGGCGGCCATAGGCGCGATGGACCGAGTAATAGCGCGAGCCGCTGGTGGAGGCGGCGGCGGGCGCAGCCGGCGCCGGCGCAGTTGCAGAAGCCTGAGCCGAGCGGAAGACCAGGGCGTCGGGGCGCGGCGCCATCGGATCAGAGGCGACAGGCGCGGGCGGGCGCTCAGGTTGGGGTTCCGGCTGGGGCGCCGGTTGCGGGCGCAGCCAGGCGTCGGCGGACGTCAGGGTGTTGGGGGACGTTGTCGCCGGGGCGCCGCCATGGGGAATGATGCGGGGCGCGGGACGGCTGGGGGCAGGGGCGGCAGCCGGGGCTGAAGCGGGGCGAAGGGGCGCGCGGGTGGCCTCGGTCGAAGGCGCGGCGGCGGGCTTTCCCGACCAGCCGAGATAGCGCAGGCCCGCGGCCTGACCGCTGGGGGGCGTCTGCGCCTGAGCGAGGTCAGCCTGGGCGACGCCGGCCAGGGCGACCAAGGCGGCCGGGAGGAGGGTCAAGAGGCGCAAGGGCGTATTCCGCACGGGCTGAACGCCAGCCATAGGGCCGGAGCGCTTAATCCCCTGCTAACGCGAGGGCCGTGCGCGCGTCAGTTTCTGCCGGGCAGATAGGCGTCGGTGAAGGCCGCGCGCCAGTTCAGGCCGGGATCATAGACGCCAGCCTGGGCCGCCATGTCGAAGAAGGCCTGCCAGCGCTCGGCCGTCATGGCGCCCAGGCCGTAAAGCGCCGCGTCGCCGCCATCGACCATGCCGCTGGTGCGCAGCAGATCGCGCGCCTGATCCAGCATGGCCTGGGTCATGGCCGGATTGTCCTTGCGGATCAGGGCGTCGGCGGCGCGGGCGTCGCCATGCAGATAGTCGCGCCAGCCTTCGACCGAACCGGCGATGAAGTCGCGCAGGGCCTGGGCGTTGTCGCGGGCGAAGGCGTTGGGCGCCAGCACCAGGGCGGCGTAGGAGGGATAGCCGTCATCCGCCAGCAGGAAGACCCGTGGGTCGAAACCGCCCGCCTGGCGGATCGCATAGGGATCATGGGTCAGAGACCCCGACTGCACCGCGCGGGGGTCGCGCAGGAAGGCGGCGGGGTCGCCGGTGAAGGCCCGGATCTGGTCGTCGGTGAAGCCGTGCTCGGCCTTTAGCCAAGGCCACGCTCCGCGGGTCGCGGCAGCGTCCATCAGCAGGGCGCGGCCGCGCAGATCGGCGAGCGCCCGCAACGCCGGGTCGGGATGGGCGAGCACGACCAGGGGCGATTTCTGGAAGAAGGCGGCGACCGCCTTTACCGGCGCACCCTGAGACACAAGGTCCAGGGGGGTGAGGCTGCTGGACGCCAGGCCCAGTTCGACCGCGCCGGACGCCAGACGTTGCGGCACATCGGCGGCGGGATCGCCCTGGACGATCTGGACGTTCAGGCCGCGCCCTTCATAGGCGCCGTTGGCGACCGCCTGATAGAAGCCGCCGTGTTCGGCCTGGGCCAGGGCGTCGGTGGCGAAACGCAGTCGGACCCGGCCCTGTTCGTCGGTGGGCGCTTCGGAGCGGCTGCAGGCCGCCAGAGATCCGGCCAGCGACCCCGCCAAGGCGGCGGCGCCCATCAGGACGCGACGGCGGGAGGCGGAAGGGGGGCGCATGGCGCCAGCTTTAGGGCGCGCCGCAAGGGAAGGAAAGGCGCGCCGCGGCGCTGCATGATCAGCGCCGGAATTGAGCGAGGGGACGCGCGCCCGGTCGAACCGTTGCGTACGTCCCCTCGCCAAGTCCGGGTTGGACTTGGCCATTGAGGGTCTGGACCTTGGCCTGGGCGCGGGCGGGGCGAACCCCGTCTGCGGTCGGCTGTATCCTGACGGCCCCTGGTCTTCGGCGTTCCGCGCGGCCTTCGCCGTGCGCCGTCCGTCGATCCTGGCCCGGTTCCTCTTGGAGCTTTCGCCGAAGCGTCCACCCGTCGAAGCCTGGGCCCTGCCTGGTCATCCGCCCCTCCGAAGAGGTTGGGAGCCTGGGTCAGAGAGCCGGACCGGTTCGCTTTGAGCCCCAGGTCGCCCTGGTTTTCCGCGCCGCCGTGTCCCTCGGCCCGTTGACGTTCCGACGAAACCCGCTATGAGGCAAGCGCCCCAAATCCATCGCCTGTGGGCGAATGTGTGGATAGTTTGTGCGCCGACGGTGCGTAACCGGCGCGGATAAGCAAAAATCTTGTTTCAGGCGCGCAGCTTGTGGATGGTCCACAGGGGCGCGGATCGACGGTAAAAATCGTCAGCCGACGAGGTTTTCGCGCTTTTCCTCAAGCTCCAGCCATTCCAGTTCGGCCGATTCCAGATCGGATCGGGCCTTGGCGGCGGCGGTCATGGCGCGGTCGAAGGCGGCCGGGTCGCGAGCATAGAGGTCGGGGTCGGCCAGAACGGAGTCGTGTTTGGCGATCTGCGCGGGCAGATCGGCCAGCAGCTTCTCCAGTTCCTCGAGCCGGCGGGCGTCCTTGTAGGACAGTTTGGAGGCTTTCTTGGGCGCGGGGGGTGTTTGTGGTGCGCCCCCTCCACCGCTTCGCGGTTCCCCTCCCCCATTGGGGGAGGATTGGGGCGGCGTCAGGAAGTCGGGGTTCTGGCGGATGAAGTCGGTCCAGCCGCCGGGCGTCTCGACGATGTCGCCGCGCCCGTTCATGGCGATGGTCGAGGTGGCCAGGCGGTCGACGAAGTCGCGGTCGTGCGAGACCAGGATCAGGGTGCCGTCGTAGGCCTCGAGCAGCTCCTCCAGCTTGTCGAGCGTGTCCATGTCCAGGTCGTTGGTCGGCTCGTCCAGGACCAGCAGGTTGGCGGGCTTGGCCAGGGCGCGGGCCAGCAGCAGGCGGTTGCGTTCGCCGCCGGACAGGGTGGAGATGGGCTGGCGCAGCTGGGCCTCCTGGAACAGGAAGTCCTTGGCGTAGGCGGCGACATGTTTGGAATGACCGCGCACCAGGATGGAGTCGCCGCCGCCGGGCGTCAGGGCGTCCCAGAGGGTCATGTCGGACTTCAGCCCCTCGCGCGACTGGTCCAGATAGACGGGTTCCAGATTGGCGCCGAGGCGGACGGTTCCGGCGTCCGGCGCCAGTTCGCCGAGCAGGATCTTGACCAGGGTGGTCTTGCCGGCGCCATTGGGGCCGACGATGGCCAGTCGGTCGCCGCGCAGGATGCGGGTGGTGAAGGGCTTGATGACGGTCCGGTCGCCGAACGCCTTGGACACCCCCTTCACGTCGGCCACCAGCTTGCCCGACAGGGCGCCGGAATCGACGCCGAGGTTCAGTTCGCGCGGCAGGTCTCGGACCCGTTCGGCGCGGTCGGCGCGCATGGCCATCAGGGCGCGGGCGCGGCCCTCGTTGCGGGTGCGCTGGGCGGTGATGGAGCGGTAGAAGGTGTAGGTCTCGGCCTCGATCTTCTTGGTCAGGCGGCGCAGGGACTCGGCCTCTTCCTCCATCACCTTGGCGGCCCAGTCGTCGAAGGCGTCGAAGCCCTTGTCCAGGGTGCGGACGCGGCGGCCTTCCAGCCAGTGACAGGTGTCGGTGACGCGGTTCAGGAAGGCGCGGTCGTGGCTGACCACCAGGACGGCGAAGCGGGCCGAGAGGAGTTCGGTCTCCAGCAGTTCGATGGCCAGGATGTCGAGGTGGTTGGTGGGCTCGTCCAGCAGCAGCAGGTCGGGCTCTTCGGCGAAGGCCTTGGCCAGGGCGGCGCGGCGGGTCTCGCCGCCCGACAGATTGACGGCGGGCTTGGCCGGATCGAGGCCGAAGGTCGTCAGCCAGGCCTCGGCGGTCCAGGGTTCGGCGGCGCCCGAGGCGGCGTAATCCAGAAGGGTGTCGCCGGTGATCAGCGGTTCCTGGGGCACATAGGCGAAGCGGGTGCCCGCCTGGATCGAGCGGTCGCCGGCGTCGGGTTCGACCAGGCCCATGACGATCTTCATCAGGGTGGATTTGCCGGCCCCGTTGCGACCGACCAGGGCGGCGCGGCTGCGCGGCTCGATGGCCATGTCGACGCCCTCGAACAGGGGGCGGGGACCATCCTGGAGACGGACATCCTTGAGGGCGATCAGAGGCGGGCGGGCGGACATGGCGGGCCATATAGCCGCCGCGACGCCGCACCGCCATGCGGATGCAGAATGTCATTGAAATAAACCGTCCAGACGGTATGTAGCGCGCATGAAGGACATGATCGACATCAAGCCGGCCAACGCCTCGACCGCAGACGGCGCACCGCCGCAGCGCCGGCGCGATCCGGCCGCAACGCGCGCGGACATTCTGGACAGCGCGATGGCGGTGGCGGCGGAAGCGGGTGCGCTGGGCTTCACCCTGGACGCCGTCGCGGGACGCGCGGGACTGAGCAAGGGGGCGCTGCTGCATCATTTCGCCAGCAAGGGCGCCCTGCTGGAGGCGCTGGTGACGCATATGGGCGATATCTTCATCACCGAGGTCGAAGCGGAGGCGGCGCGAGATCCCGAGCCGTATGGCCGCAACGCCAGAGCCTATCTGCGCGTGACCATCAACGATACGGCGACGCCCGAGGACATCAGCATCGGCCGCGCCATGCTGGCGGCCTGCGCCATAGAGCCGGCGATGGCCAGCGCCTGGCGCAAGGTGACGCGGCGGCTGACGGCGGATGATCCGACCGACCCGGCGGGGGCGGACGATGCGCTGATGCTGCGGCTGATCGCGGACGGGCTGTGGCTGTCGGACCTGTTCGGCAACTATCAGGTCGACGCGGACCAGCGGCGCGCCCTGCTGGGCCTGCTGACGCCGGGCCACAGCGTGATGGGAGGCGACGCATGAGTCCGGTGACCTGGGCGGCGATGCTGGCCGCCATCGCGTTCGAGGTGATGGGCACGACCCTGTTGCAGGCGTCGCAGCAGTTCACCCGTCCGTGGCCCACCGCGGGGATGGCGGTCTGTTACGCCGCCGCCTTCTATCTGTTGAGCATCGCCCTGAGGCAGATGCCGGTCGGCCTGGCCTATGCGATCTGGAGCGGGCTGGGAGTGGTGCTGATCTCTGTCATCGGCCTGGTGCTGTTCAAGCAGAAGCTGGATGCGCCCGCGCTGATCGGCCTGACGATGATCGTCGGCGGGGTGATGACGATCAATCTGTTCTCGCGCGTGGTGTCGCACTGAGGCTCCAGGCGCGGTAAGAGGCGCCGCATGACGCCCTTCTGGGAACACAAGACTTTGGCCGAGATGACGCCGGGCGAATGGGAAAGCCTGTGCGACGGCTGCGGCCTGTGCTGCGTCATCCGGTTCGAGGACGAGGACACCGGCGAAGTCATTCCGACGCGGGTGCACTGCAAGCTGTTCGACAGCACCGCCTGCCGATGCTCGGACTACGCCAATCGCAAGCAGTATGTACCGGACTGCATCAAGCTGACGCCGCACAATATCGAGGCGCTGGAGTGGATGCCCAAGTCCTGCGCCTACCGCCGGCTGCATGAGGGGCGGCCGCTGGCGGCGTGGCATCCGCTGGTGTCCGGCGACCCGGAAACGGTGCACACGGCCGGGGTGTCGGTGCGGGGGCAGACGATCTCGGAGCTGGACCTGGAAAACGAGGAAGACGCCCTGGATCATGAGGCGCCGGAGTGGGCGCTGGAGCGCGGCTGAGGCCCGGCCGGGACGATTGCGGGCGCAGCGCGGGCCAAGCACTGGATTGATCAGTCTTTTGCGGATTTCCGAACGGACCTGCGCGCCCAGGGACGCTGGTCCCCTATGATCTGGGCATGGACGGAAAAAGGGGGTCGGGACGGAGCGGGGACGAGGCGCTGGCGGCCCTGACGGACGAGATCCTGGACCCCATCGTTGCGGCCGATCTGGACGAACTGGAGCGTCGGCTGAAGCTGGCGACCGCCAGCATCAAGCTGCGTCAGGCCCTGATCGAAACCGCGGCGCGCGAGGCCCAGCTGAACGCAGAGGAGGAGGTGCTTGACGCCGCCGGGGAACAGCGATTGCGAGACGACCTGTATCGACGGCTGGTGGCGCTGGCGGACGAGATCGACGCTGAAGGCGGTGCTGGAGCGGCTGGCGCCGGGGGCGCTGAACCTGATCCTAACGGACTGGCGCATATGGGCCCATCCGGCCCAGAGACCGCCGCCGGGGCCGTGGACGACGTGGCTGTTCCTGGGCGGACGCGGAGCCGGAAAGACAAGGGCGGGGGCGGAGTGGTTGAGCCGCCGCGCCGTCGCCGGCGCGCGGCTGGCACTGGTGGGACCGACCCTGCATGATGTACGCGAGGTGATGATCGAGGGGCCTTCGGGCCTGAGGGCCATCGCCGGCGGACGACGACGACCGGTGTATGAATCCAGCCGGCGAAGGCTGGTCTGGCCCAACGGGGCGGTGGCCTACGCCTTTTCGGCCGACGATCCCGAGAGCCTGAGAGGGCCGCAGTTCCATGCGGCCTGGTGCGACGAATTCTGCGCCTGGCCCAAGCCGGACGAGACGCTGGCGCTGCTGAGGATGGGGTTGCGGCTGGGGGACGATCCGCGACTGGCGGTCACCACCACGCCACGGCCCACGCGGGCGCTGAAGGCGCTGATGGCCGAGCCGGACACGGCGACGACGCGGGCGCCGACCCAGGCGAACCGGCGCAACCTGTCGCCCAACTTCCTGCGCGGCCTGACGCGGCTGTACGGCGGGACGCGGTTGGCGGCCCAGGAACTGGAGGGACAGATCCTGTCGCCGGATGGGGCGTTATGGACCGAGGCCATGCTGGCCGCCTGTCGGTCGCCACGGCCGCAGGCGTTCGACCGGATCGTGGTGGGGCTGGACCCGCCGGCGACGGCGCATGGCGATGCGTGCGGCCTGGTGGTCGTGGGGCGGTGCGGATCGACCGCCTATGTGCTGGCGGACCGGACGGTGTCGGGCGTGCGGCCCGAGGCCTGGGCCAGGATCGCGACCGGGACTGCGAGCGAATTCGGCGCCGATCGTGTGGTCGCCGAGACCAACCAGGGCGGCCAGATGGTCGAGGACCTGCTGAGGATCGCCGGATGCGCGGTTCCGGTGCGGCCGGTGTTCGCCACGCGATCCAAGCGTGCGAGGGCCGAGCCGGTGGCGGCCCTGTACGAGCAGGGGCGGGTGCGACACTGCGCGGCCATGCCTGAGCTGGAAGACGAACTGATACGGCTGGGCGTCGAAGACGGCGCCAGTCCGGACCGGGCCGACGCCCTGGTGTGGGCGATCAGCCACCTGTTGCTGGGCCCCCAGGGCGCGCCGCGTCTGCGGCCCCTGTAACCCTGAACGCCAAGGACGAGGACAAGAGATATGGCGATGCCGAAACTGCGTTGGCCCGGCCGGCGCGGCGGGGAAGACCTGCGCCCCGACGAGATCAAGGCCAGCCGCACTGGCGGGGTGATCGCCCTGACCGGCATGGGGCGGCCGCGATGGACGCCGCGCGATTACGCCCATCTGGCGCGCGAGGGGTTCGGCAAGAACGCCGTGGCCTATCGCTGTGTGCGGATGATCGCCGAGGCGGCGGCGGCGACGCCGATGCTGGTGCTGCACCAGGGGGTGCGGGACGACGGCCACCCGGTGGCGCGCCTGCTGCACAAGCCCAATCCCGAACAGTCGGGGCCGGAGCTGATGGAGGCGTTGTATGGCGCGCTGCAGACGGCGGGCAACGCCTATGTCGAGGCGGTGGGCGATCCCCTGCCCGAAGAGCTGTGGCCGCTGCGGCCCGACCGGGTGCGGGTGGTGCCGGGGCGCCATGGCTGGCCCGAAGGCTATGAATACGGGGCGGCCGGTCAGGCGGTGACGATCCGGCGGGAACCGGACGGCTGGTCGCCGGTGATGCAGACGCGCCTGTATCACCCGACCGACGACCACTATGGCTATTCCCCGCTGGAGGCGGCGGCCTTCGCCATCGACGCCCACAATGCGGCGGGCGAATGGAACAAGGCGCTGCTGGACAACGCCGCGCGTCCGTCCGGCGCCCTGGTGTACGGAGCGCAGGATGGCGAGCGACTGACGGCCGAACAGTTCGAGGCGCTGAAGGCCGAGCTGGCCGAGGCGCACGGCGGGGCGCGCAATGCGGGCCGGCCGCTGTTGCTGGAAGGCGGGCTGGACTGGAAGCCCATGAGCCTGACGCCCGCCGACATGGATTTCATCGCCGGCAAGCATTCGGCGGCGCGCGACATCGCCCTGGCCTTCGGGGTGCCGCCGCAGCTGCTGGGCATTCCCGGCGACGCCTCCTACGCCAACTATCGCGAGGCCAACATCGCCCTGTGGCGCCAGACGGTGATCCCTCTGGTCAGGAAGATGTGCGGCGCCCTGACCGGCTGGCTGGGCCAGAGGTTCGAGGAGGTGCGGATCGAGCCGGACCTGGATGCGGTGCCGGCGTTGCAGGCGGAACGCGACGCCCTGTGGGCGCGGCTGGATGCGGCGTCCTTCCTGACGCCTGAGGAACGCCGACGCCTGGCGGGGGTGGGGGAATGATCGAGGGATGGAAACGGATTCCCTGGCCGCTGATCGCCGCCCTGCTGGCGCAGACGGTGGCGGGCCTGACCTGGGCCGGCGGGGCGGCGGCGCGGATCGGCGCCCTGGAAAGCCAGGTGGGCGAGCAGCGGCTGGTGGCCGAACGGCTGGCCCGGCTGGAGGAGCAGGGGGTGGCCACCCGCGCGGCGGTGGAACGGATAGAGCGGAGGCTGGAGCGGAAATGAGCGACGGGGCGCTGACGATCCAGGGCTACGCCAGCCTGTGGGGCCAGGCGGACCTGAACGGCGATGTGACGGCGCCGGGCGCGTTCCGCGACAGCCTGATGCGGACGGGCGCGGCGGGTGTGAAGATGCTGCACCAGCACGAGGGTCGGGCGCCGGTGGGCCTATGGGACGAGATGATCGAGGATGATCGCGGCCTGTTCGTGCGCGGCCGGATAATGGACTGGTCGCCGGAAGGGCGTTTCGCCCAGGCCCTGGTGCGGGCCGGCGCCCTGGACGGGCTGTCGATCGGGTTCCGATCGTTGAAGGCGCGGCGCGACGGGCGGTTGAGGGTGCTGAGCGGGGTCGAGTTGTGGGAGGTGTCGCTGGTTGTCTTTCCGATGGCCCTGAAAGCGCGGTTCAGGGTGGTAAGCGAATGACCGCATCCGACCCATTGCGGACCTTTAGGAATGGGTCGGAGACAGCAGGTCTACGTGGACGCGCTTGACTGCAAGATCACGAGAGCAAGAAGCGCCGCGCACGCTGCTGTAAACACGACGACGGTGGCTATGAGTTGGGCACGAACAGAACGCGCCAAGGCTTGATTGTGGGCGATCATGGCGATCAGAACGACGAACCCGTCGGGCAGAAGGAACAAGGCGAGCTCGCCACGTGACGCTGGTCGGTCCACCAGCGGGGAGAACAAGACGCCGATATTGACCAGCAAACTTACCCAGAAGACCCGCTGCGGCCATTTCTCGCCAGGAAAGTCAAACCTCAGCCAGTAGACCAAGGCCGATGATACCGCAGCACAAGCGACCCGATATGACGTGTCGAAGGGGACTTCGAAGCCTCTCAATATGAGGCTTACGCAAAGGAATGCCGACAATGCGACAAACCCGACACCCAGCCCCCGCCATCCGCGTAGTTTTTGCGCACCATTGCCCGCCATCAAGGAAGTTTAGCCGCACCGAGGGCCGCTTCCCACCCTTGGCTGTCATTCGCGAGGTCTACTGACCATCGCTTGTGAAAGCTGAGAACGGTCGCGACGTTCCCAATGCTGCCGGGCGCGCGGTTCAGCCGGATGCGCGGGTTGCCGAGACGGTTTGGGGCGCCTAGGTCCAGGCTATGAGCTTGCTGGCGCGTCTGGGGATGGAAACGCCGATCATCCAGGCGCCGATGGCCGGGGTGTCGACGCCGGCGATGGCGGCGGCCGTTTCGGAGGCGGGCGGCCTGGGGTCTTTGGGGCTGGGCGCGACCGACGCCGCAGGGGCCGAGGCGATGATCCGGCAGGTTCGCGACAGGACCGGGCGGGCGTTCAATGTGAACCTGTTCGTGCACGCCACGCCGGTGGCCGATGTGGGGATAGAGGCGGACTGGCTGCAGGCTCTGGAGCCTGTGTTCCGGTCTGTGGACGGCGCGCCGCCGGAGAAGCTGCGGGTCATCTATGACAGCTTCAATGACGACGAGGAGATGCTGCGCCTGCTGACGGACGAGGCGCCGCCGGTGGTCAGCTTCCATTTCGGCCTGCCGGACGAGCGCCGCATACGGGCGCTGAAACAGGCGGGATGCCTGCTGTTCGCCACGGCCACTTCGCTGGAGGAGGCGTTGCGGGCGCAGACGGCCGGAATGGATGCGGTGATCGCCCAGGGATACGAGGCCGGGGGGCACCGTGGGGTGTTCGATCCGCAGGTCGAAGATGCGCGGCTGGGGACGCTGGCCTTGACGCGGCTGGTGGTCAGCCGGCTGGAGGTTCCGGTCATCGCGGCGGGCGGGATCATGGACGGTCGCGGCATCCGGGCTGCGCTGGACCTGGGCGCGGCGGCGGCGCAGTTGGGCACGGCCTTCATCGCCTGTGACGAAAGCGCGGCGGACCCGGCCTACCGCGCCGCCCTGATGAGCGATGCGGCCCAGCAGACGGTTATGACCCGGGCGATCTCGGGTCGGCCGGCCCGGTGCCTGAAGAACCGGTTCACCGACTGGGGACGGACGGCGACGGCCCAGGTTCCCGCCTATCCGATCGCCTATGACGCGGGCAAGGCGCTGAACGCCGCGGCCAAGGCGGTTGGCGAAAGCGGATACGGCGCCCAATGGGCCGGACAGGGCGCGCCCCTGGCCCGGGCCATGTCGACGTCGGCGCTGATGGCGGTGCTGAAACAGGAATTGGCGGCGGCTGTGTCCTGAAAGCAGGACGGGGTCAGATCAGGAGTCGTGCGCGTGCATGGCCGCCCATACACGACGCAGGCGCTCCTGCACGGTGCGACGCTGGAGCAGGGCGCCGACATAGCCGGTGACACCCAGGGCGACGATCCATGACAGGCCCAGCAGCAGGGTGAACACGCCCGCCACGATGGCCAGGACCCAGACGCCGATCACCCAGGACTTCTGTTCGTCAGGGGCCAGGGCCGGCAGGGTCGGCGGCGGCGGGGGCGCCGGACGGTATTTATTGCGCCCGCCGAAGATCATGCCGCCCACGGCGCGAACCTCTGGCGGAATGGGCGGGGGGCGTTCGCGGGGGAGATCCGTGTCGTCGTCGCGATGATGCAGGGCCTGCAGGGGACTGTCCTGAGGCCGGATACGGCGAGGCTCCCAGGCGACGGAGCGGCCGGTCACGGTGACGGTGAACAGCCCGGTCACGCGGGCGGCGCGCAGGTCGATGGCGGTGGCGTCTTCGTCATAGGTGGAGCCGGCCAGGGCCATCAGGCGACCGTTCAGAAATTCGGCCTGGAAAGCCATTGGATGTTCCAGCGGCGCGACGTCGCCGTGCACGCGGCCCAGCCAGCCGGTGGGGCCCGACGGCGGTGAGGGACGCCGGCGATCGACGATGATCTCGGTGCGGAACCCCTCGGCTGTGAGGCGGCGCGCGCCGGGCAGCGCCTCCAGGATCTGACCGGCGAGGTCGGGAATTTGCGCCGACAGTTCGTCGGCCAAGGCGGCCAGAACGGCCGTTTCTAACGGAGTCAGGCGGTCCATGCGGCCGGTGGCGTCGGAAGGGCGGTTCACGCCCTGAACCTAGCCGCAATCAGCGGCCTGTGAAAACGGAGCAGAGATGAAAGAGACCAAACAGGCCCCGGTCCAGCCGGGGCAGGGCGCCGCCATGGGCGATGTGCTGGCGGCCTTTTCGGCCTTCAAGGAGGCCAATGACGCGCGCCTGGCCGAGATCGAGAAGAAGACCTCGGCCGATGTGCTGCTGGAGGAAAAGGTGGCGCGCATCGACCAGGCCATCAGCGGCGCCCAGGCGCGTCTGGACCGCATGGCCAGCGAGGCGCGTCGGCCCAGCCTGACGGGTACGGCGGTGCCGGTGACGGCCCCGGAATCCAAGGCGGCCTGGGACGGCTATCTGAAGGCCGGCCTGGCGCCGCGCGGCGACTGGGGGCTGGAGCTGAAGGCGGGGCTGTCTTCGGCGTCGAACTCGGCCGGCCATGTGGCGCCGCCGGAGACGGAGCGGGCCATCGAGCGGCGCCTGATGGCGGCTTCGCCCATGCGCGAGATCGCCACGGTCCGCACGGTCGCGGCCGGCGTGTTCAAGAAGCCTGTGTCCACGGCGGGCATCGCCTCGGGCTGGGTCGCCGAAACGGCGGCGCGGCCGGAGACGGACCCGGCGACCCTGGCGCTGCTGGAGTTCCCGGCGGCGGACCTGTACGCCAGCCCGGCGGCGACCCAGAACCTGCTGGACGACGCCTTGGTGGACCTGGATGAATGGCTGGCCGGGGAGGTCGAGGACGCCTTCGCCGCCCAGGAAACCACGGCCTTCGTCACCGGCGACGGGACCAACAAGCCCAAGGGGTTCCTGAGCTACACCACCGTGGCCGAGGCCAGCCAGGCCTGGGGCGAGATCGGCTATATCGCTTCGGGTTCGGCCGGCGCCTTCGCCAGCAGCAATCCGACCGACAAGCTGATCGACCTGGTCTATGCGCCCAAGGCCCAGTACCGGCCGAACGGTCGTTTCGTGATGAACCGCAAGACCGTCTCGGCCGTGCGCAAATTCAAGGACGGCGAGGGCAACTACATCTGGCAGCCGGCGGCGCGGATCGGCGAGACGTCCAGCCTGCTGGGCTATCCGATCACCGAGATCGAGACCATGCCGGACATCGCGGCCAACAGCCTGTCGATCGCGTTCGGCGACTTCCAGAAGGGCTATCTGATCGTCGACCGGGCCGGGGTGCGGGTGCTGCGCGACCCCTATTCGGCCAAGCCCTATGTGCTGTTCTACACCACCAAGCGCGTGGGCGGCG
>ENA-UOUJ01000292-UOUJ01000292.1-activated-sludge-metagenome-genome-assembly--contig:-NODE-292-length-38248-cov-5.110151_pt1 | contig 38248 bp, 29 predicted proteins | sample MGYA00249839_ERZ747224 | MGnify/ENA primary metagenome ERZ747224 (study PRJEB28782, sample SAMN03220277) | activated sludge metagenome | biome: wastewater; feature: sewage sludge; material... | reverse complement strand
TCGTAGCCTTGCTCGCGGATCTCGCGCAACAGCACCGTCGCCGGGATCCACCGCGGCGCGGCCTGCTCCACGCGCTCGTGCAAGTAGCCCTTGTACTCATCCAGCTTGCAGGCGCGCGGCGCCCGTGGTCCGTAGCGCCCGGCCGCCTCCTCGCGCAGGTACCGCCGCACGGTGTTGCGCGAACAGCCCAGCTGCCGCGCGATCGACCTCACCCCCTCGCCCCTTCGGGCCATCACTCGAATCTCCACTGCTTGCTCCTGGGTCAACATCGACGGCACCGAAAAGGCCGTCATCCTCGCCCAGGTGGGTCACTTTTACTTCGGCGCGGTGGGTCAGTTTTACATCGGCGCTAACAAGCATCGGGCTGATCGAGGGCGCGGCCGAAGCGTTGGTGCTGATCACGAAGGTGTTCTCCGGCTACATCAGCGACGCGATCGGCAGGCGCAAGCCGCTGGTACTGCTGGGCTACGGCTTGGCTGCGGCGGTGAAGCCGCTGTTCCCAATAGCTGACTCCATCGCCACTGTCACTACGGCGCGGTTGCTCGATCGCTTCGGCAAGGGGATTCGAGGTGCGCCGCGCGACGCAATGGTTGGCGATCTTGCACCGCCGGCGATTCGTGGCGCCTGTTTTGGACTGCGGCAATCGATGGACACCATAGGCGCGGTGTTGGGCCCGCTGCTGGCCGTCGGTTTGCTCTGGCTGTTTGCCGACAACATCCGCACGGTCCTGTGGTTTGCGGTAATTCCTGGCATGATCGCGGTCGCCTTGCTACTCAAAGTGCCAGAGCCAAGCGACGGCGCCCGCAAGCCAGTCCGCCTACCGCTGACCCGTGAAGGCTTGTCGCGGTTGGGCGCGGCGTTTTGGGGGTTGGTGGCACTGGGCACGGTGATCGCGCTGGCGCGTTTCAGCGAGGCCTTCCTGGTGCTGCGTGCCGCCGATCGAGGCTTGCCCACCACCTACATTCCGCTGGTGCTGGTGGTGATGAGCTTTATCTACACCGTCACGGCGTATCCGGCGGGTCATCTTTCCGACCGCATGCCGCGCAAGCTGCTGCTCGCGCTCGGCATGGCGGCACTGGTGGCGGCCGATGTCGCACTGGCGCTGGCCGATGGATACGGCCTGCTGTTTGCCGGGATTGCACTCTGGGGCCTGCACATGGGGTTGACCCAAGGCATCCTGGCCAGCCTGATCACCGATGCCGCACCGGCGACGTATCGAGGAACCGCGTTTGGTGTCTTCAATCTGGTGTCGGGCGGCGGCCTTCTTGTCGCCAGTGGCCTCGCCGGATGGCTATGGGATCGCCACGGAGCGCCCGTTACGTTCTGGGCAGGGGCCGGTCTGGCCTTGGTCGCCACCGTCATGTCCCTCATCTATTCGGCGCCATCGGGAGCTGAGAAAGAACACTCCAGCACTTAACCTGAACTTCGCCTCGCTCGTCGCCGCCAAGCCCATGGTGGGCTTGGGCTTCGCCGAACACCTTGACCACACGTGCGAGCGCCGTCTCTGTGCCGGCGCGCATGTCCAGCGGCTCGACCGCCAGCCACACCGCGTCGATTCCGATCACCGCAGCAACTCGCGCAGCCACATCGCGCACGCCGGCGCCGCGCTACCGGGCCACGTTACGCGCACGATCGTCGGACCGCGCCGCAGTTCGATGCGGATGTCGACCGACGGGGGCGGCACCGCCGGGGTGGGGAGCGGCAATGCAACGAACTGATCGAGGGGTCGTTCGGCCAGCCCGCCGTTCTCGCGCCCTTCGGCAATCCGGCGCCACCGGTGCACCAGGTTGGCATTCAGGCCATGCTCGAGCGCCACGCGCGCGATCGACGCTCCCGGGGCCGCGCATTCGGCGACGACTTGTGCCTTCAACTGCGCGTCGTGCTTGCGGCGCCCTACACGCTTGGCCTCTTCCATGGTGTCCACTTCCTTCGTTGGTGGACACCATCGTCGCAATCGGTTCCTTCGCGATCAAGATGAGTTCGCCGGGCGCTTACGATGGCCGGTGGATTTTGCTGGTCTGGTATTGAGGGCGACCCGCGCGTGGGCTGAAACACACGAAGCGGGCGCCTTGATGATCGGTCGCCTTTGCCCCGTCTCATCGGTCGGGACTTTCAGCACAGCGACCGCTCGTACGCATGAGCGGTCATCTCGGAATGTTCAGGGCCGGGAACCATTTGCAGCCGTCAGGGGCGCTGCCAAGGCGCCTATTCACGTCGAGATGCCTTCCCGGCGCCCTTGTGCCCCAAGTTGCCGGCCGCAATTTCCCGGTAGGCCCGGGCAACATCGCGGGTCAGGGTCTCCCTGCTAGGCGCCGATGCTTCGATTGCTGACAACAGGTGGTCGGCAACATCCCATCTGCCCTCGCGCAAGGCGTGTCTATACAGTGCGAACAGGCATCGATCAAACGGAACAAGGCGGATCACGCAGGCCTCACTGGATTCGCGTCACCACGTACGCGAACACTGTCGGCAGATCGAAAGGTTGTCGCGACGGTACGGTGGGGAAAGGGCCGAACGGTATCAGCGGCACCCCGTGACGGCACATCAACAATCGCATGATCTGCGGCAATCCGTCCGGTGGACATCGCTGGGCTATTTCGCGAACAACGCGGGCCGGGCGCGAACATCGGCACTGTCGGCGGCACCTTCCCTGGCGACCAGACGGGCTGCGCCGAACGGCGGTTGGAAACGCCTGAGGCGCAGCGCGTTGCCGAGCACGAACACGCTCGACAGCGCCATGGCCCCAGCGGCCAGCACCGGCGAAAGCAAGGTGCCGTTGAGGGGGTACAGGATGCCTGCCGCCACCGGGATCAGTGCCACGTTGTAGGCGAAAGCCCAGAACAGGTTCTGCCTGATGTTGCCGATCGTTGCCTTCGAAAGTGCGATGGCATTGGGCACGCCTCCGAGATCGCCCGACATCAGCACGACGTCCGCTGCCTCGATGGCGATGTCGGTTCCCGTGCCGATCGCGAGGCCGACGTCTGCTTCGGCAAGTGCCGGTGCGTCGTTGATGCCGTCGCCTACGTAGGCGATCCGCCCGTGCTCGGCCTTCAAGCGTTTGACGGCGTCGACCTTGCCGCCGGGCAGCACCTCGGCGACCACCTCGTCGATCCCGAGCTGCCGAGCGATGGCCTCTCCGGTGCGTCGGTTGTCACCGGTGATCATCGCAACCTTCAACCCCAGCTGGTGAAGCGCCTGGATCGCGGCGGGCGTCGTCTCCTTGATCGGGTCGGCCACTGCGATGATGGCGGCAAGCTTGCCGTCGAGGGCCGCATAGAGCGGTGTCTTGCCCTCGTCACCCAAGCGCCGGGCCTGGTCAGCGAAGTTGGCGACATCGAGGCCGAGCGTATGCATGAAACGGTCAGCGCCGATCTCGACCCGAGTGCCGCCGACGGCGGCACGGATACCGAAGCCGGTGACCGATTCGAAGCCTTCGGGAATGCCTAGCGTCAGATTTTCCTCTTCCGCTGCGGCCACGATGGCGCGCGCGATCGGGTGCTCTGACTTACTTTCAATCGCGGCGACCTTGGCCAGCACCTCGCGTCGGTCATGACCCTGCGCGACGATGAGGTCGGTCAGCGCGGGTTTGCCTTTGGTCAACGTGCCGGTCTTGTCCAGCGCAACGACCTTCGCGTCCTTCAACATCTGCAGCGCCTCGCCCTTGCGGAACAACACGCCCATTTGCGCCGCCCGTCCGGTCCCGACCATGATCGAGGTCGGGGTGGCCAGGCCCATTGCACAGGGGCAGGCAATGATCAGCACGGCCACCGCGTTGACCAGCGCGAAGTTGAGCGCCGGCGACGGGCCGAAAGCGAGCCAGGCGATGAAGGTGAGCGCTGCCACAGCCATTACGGCGGGAACGAACCACATCGTGACGCGGTCGACCATCGCCTGGATTGGCAGCTTCGAGCCCTGTGCCTGCTCGACCATCCGGATGATCTGCGACAGCAGCGTGTCGCCGCCAATCTTGGTCGCCCGAACCGAGAGCGCTCCGTTCTGGTTGATCGTGCCACCGACCACCTCCGACCCGGTGACTTTTTCCACGGGTACCGGTTCGCCGGTGATCATCGACTCGTCGACGTAGCTGGAACCCTCGAGCACCTCGCCGTCCACAGGCAGCCGCTCGCCAGGGTGGATCTGGACGACGTCGCCCGCGCGCACCTCGTCGATCGACACTTCGAGCGCGCGGCCGTCGCGCATGATACGAGCAGTCTTCGGCTGCAGTCCGACGAGCCGCTTGATCGCTTCCGACGTGCGTCCCTTCGCTCGGGCCTCGAGAAAGCGTCCGAGCAGGATCAGGGTGACGATGACCGCGGCAGCTTCGTAGTAGACGTTGACGGTGCCAGCCGGAAGAAGGCCCGGGGCATAACTCGCGATGACCGAATAGGCGTAAGCCGCCGACGTGCCGACGGCGACCAGCGAATTCATGTCCGGTACGCCGCGCAGCAGCGCGGGGATGCCCTTCTGGAAGAAGCGGATGCCAGGCCCGAACAGCACGATCGTTGTGAAAAGGAACTGCAGCGTCCAGCTCGCCCGCATGCCGATCGTCTGTGCGACCCATTCGTGCATGCCGGGAATCAGATGGGTGCCCATTTCGAGGAAGAAGACGGGCACGGTGAGGGCAGTGGCAAGCACGAGGGCGCGCTTCAACGAGCTTGCTTCCGCTTCCCGGCGCGCGGCCTCGTCGTCGGTGCTTCGGCCATTCTCCAGCGCCTTGGCCTGATAGCCGGCGCTTTCGATCGCGCGCACCAGGTCGGCATTCGAGACACCACTGACTCGGCGCACTTGTGCGCGCTCGGTGGCCAGGTTCACGCTCGCGCCTATCACCCCCGGCACGGTGGATAGCGCGCGTTCGACTCGTCCTACACAGGACGCGCAGCTCATGCCATGGACGGCGAGTTCGACCGTGTCTTCGGTCACTTCGTAGCCCGCCTTCCCGATCGCGGCAACGGCCGCCCCGACGTCTGCCGGGCCGTCGAAGGTAACGTCGGCTCGTTCGGTCGCCAAGTTGACGCTCGCGGCCACCACACGAGGCACCGCCTTCAGAGAGCGTTCGACCCGGCCCACGCAGGACGCGCAGGTCATTCCCTGGACTGATAGCTTGACGGATGAGTGTCGTGCCCTGCTCTGCGCTGCTGTCGTAGAAGTCATGTGCGTCTCATTGTCGATCGGGGGCGCTTGATGTCGCCGGTACTGGCCATCGTCAAGCTTCCTACGATGTCAATGTCAAGTGACGAGTTGGTTCGCCGAATGTCGTTGCAAACCGGCGCGCCCATGAACATGACGGTGGGCGGTTTAGCGCCGCTGCTCGCACTACGCCTTTTCGTTGAATTCGCCATCCTGTCGCCGCCACTCAGCTCGGCTGTCGGCGCGCCACTATGATGCGAGAGCGTGTTTAAAGTATGGGGGTGGGGCACGATAGGAGCTGAAACGACCTTGGAGGATGCCCATGCGCTGGACGATCATGCTGCAGTGCGACGAGGGCGCAGGCAACGTCCAGACCGCCGAAGTCCTGACGCTCGAGCGAAACGTCGAGCCGGCGTTCTGGACGCTTGGCCTGCATCATCCGGAAGCGAAGCTGGCGCTTGATCGGGCTTCCGATTCCCCAGCCCGCCGCCAAAGCGCTCGCGGCGACGTCGTCGGATTAGGACTGGGCACAAAGCGAGAGCCTCGAAGACTGGTCGTGGTCGGAGCTCGTGGACCTGCACGCCGAGCGCCTTGGCGCCGCCTGTCGTGGAGCACGTGGAGCAACCGTGAGGAGTGCCGGACGGCATCGTCGCGGTTGCCGGGGCAAGGCGATCCGGAAGCCGAGACTTGGGGTATCGCCTACGTTCACCCGGTGTCTAAGCGCACGAACCTGTACGCCACGTACGGTCAGACCGACAAAAGAGTGGCGGTGCGTTCCGCGTCGGTGCAGCGGTAGCGGCTGTCGCGGCCGGTGGAGTAAATGCCACGCCGAAGGGCTTCGCGACCGGCATCCGCCACTTGTTCTAAATCGGAGCCGGCGTCGGGCTGTCGGTTTCCGTTGGAGATGGCCACTTTGTCCGTTGAAGATAGCCAAACGGGGCTGGGCACCTACGGATAGAGGGCTCGGCTCAGCCTCACACGCCGATGATTCTGGTCGTGATCGGTCAGTCGCGTCTCCAGGCGGGGCGCCTGCGGGCAGAAGTCCATGATCGCGCAGGTATCGCTTTGAGCGGCGGTTTGCGCGGTCTGGCCATCTCGAGCGGAAAACGCCGCGCAGTCCGCCGGCTGTCGACTGCGCCGGTATCAGGGCGCCGAAGTGCCGGCGTGCGTCAAGCTACTTGTCGCCTCGTTCATGCAGCTTGTGCCGGTTTCTTGATGCAGGCCGATTGTTCAGTGACGACTGCGTCGCGCTCCGGGTTCAGAGTCACGGGGCCTATCGGCGTCCAGTTGCGCGTTTCACGTGACCAGCGTCGCGGGTTGCGCGCGCGGGCCTCGCGTTACAGCTGGTGGCGTGTCGCAAGAATCACCGCGTCATCGCCCGCATGGTGCTGAGCGGGGCTGACGTAGCGGATGCCGCTGTGGCGCTGCTCGTGGTTGTACCAGTGCACGAAACGGGCGGCCCAGCGACGCGCGGCCTGCAGATCGGCGAAGCCCCGGGTCGGGAACTCAGGCCGGTATTTGGCGGTCCGAAACAGCGATTCGACGAAGGCATTGTCGTCGCTCACGCGCGGTCGCGAGTACGACGGCTTCACGCCTAGCCAGTGCAGCATGGCCAGCACCGTGGCCTTCAGCGTGGCGCCGTTGTCCCCGTGCAGCACGGGCTTGTGCTCCATCGCGTGAATGCCCTCGGCCAGCGCCGTGCGCTTGACCAGGTGCACCGCATGGTCGGCGTCGTCGGTGTCGTGGACCTCGACGCCGACGATCTTGCGGCTGTAGACGTCCAGGATCAGGTACAGGTAGAACCAGCGCCCGAGCACCTGGGCCGGCAGGAACGTCATATCCCAGGCCCAAAGCTGGCGCGGCGCTGTGGCGACGTGCGTCGTCGGCGGTCGGCTTGCGCGGGGCGCGCGTGCCCGGCCGCGGTGACGCGTCTGGCCGTGGGGGCGCAACACGCGCTGGAAGCTCGATTCGTTGCCCAGGTACACGCCTTCGTCGGCCAGCGCCGGAACGATGCGCGCCGGCGGCATGTCCGCAAACCGCGGCTCGTTGGCCACCTGCGGCACGGCTTGGCGCACCTCGGCGCTCAAAGCATGTGCCGGGACCGGCCGCACCGCGCTGGGTCGACGATCGCCGGCCACGAGGCCACCGTCGGCCGTCCAACGCGGCAGCGTACGTACGCTTATCCCGGCTTCCGCACAGGCGAGCTCGAGCCGGACGCCGGCGCGATGTGCGATCTCGATGTTCCTGGGCACGGACCAGGCGGTCTTCGAGGCCGATCATTCGGCCTCGCCCTTTCCTTGTTGAAGACCGCCTCGAGCTTTCGCAACAGCACCAGCAGCGCGGCCGTTTCGCCAATGCCTTTTCCTTGCGGCGAAGGTCGCGCTCGAGCTCCTTGATCCGGCGTCGATCTGCTTCGTCTGCTGCGGGCTCGCCCGCACTTCCTCGGGCTCGTCCAGCGCCTGCGTGGCGTTCTCGCGCCACTGCGCGAGTTGCTGCGGCTACACCCCGTGCTCGCGGCACCATGCCCCGCGCGTGGCATCGTCCATCGCTGCGGTGGCGATCACCGCCTCCAGCCGAGCCGACGCTGTCCATGCCCGCTCGCGAGCGGGGCATGGACAGCGCATCACTGCGCCACCGCCCGAGCGTCACCACGCTCACGCCGATCTCGCGTAACACGTCTCCGGTGCCGCGCTCTCCGCTGGCAGCAGTCGTGCGACCGTCCTGTTCTTGAATGCTTGTCCGTACCGAGCCGATTCGTTCTCTCATGCGGGCGTTGTCGGCATGCGCCGGGCCCGCTTCCTGGCCGACTCAAACGCAAACCGACGCCCTCTCTTGACGACTGAAAGCCAAAAGGACAGGCTTTCCTTCCTGCCGGGGTGCCGGCGGAACCGCTCCTTCTGGTCTTTGCCGTGTTTGCAGCCGCACAGGGCGAGTGCATGACACGCTCCAACGGAGGCAGGAATGCAGATGAATCTTTCCCGACGCAGGCTGCTGGGCGCCGGTGCCGCCGGTGTCGGCGCGGTGCTGGCCTTTCGGCTGAACCCGATCGCGCAGGCGCTTGCGCAGGCCGCGCCCGCCGACGAGGCCGCGACCCTCGAGGCACTGAGGAAATTCACCGGAACGGTGGCGCACGCGGACCACTACGGCCCGTTGGTCGCGACGGTTACCGAAGGCCGGATCACCAAGATCACGCCAACCGATGCCGACAAGCGCCCCACCGCGATGCTGACCGAGGGCATGCTGGGGCGTACCTACGACAAGACCCGCATCCAGGGCCCGTGCATCCGCAAGTCGTACCTCGAATGGGTCCAGAACGGCCAAAAAGGTAGCAACAAGCCCGAGTTGCGCGGCAAGGACGAATGGATCCAGGTCGGCTGGGACACCGCACTCGGGCTCACCGCCAAGGCCATCCTCGACACGATCGAGGAATACGGCAACGAGGGCTGTTTCAGCTCGAGCTACGGCGGCTGGTCGCATGCAGGCATATTCCGGCCCAACGTACTACAGGGGCGCTTTTTCAACCTGCTGGGTGGCTCGTCGATGACGGTCGGCGACTACTCTGCGGGGGCCGGTCAGATCATCATGCCGCTGGTGCTGGGCGACATGGAGGTCTACTCGGCGCAGAGCTCGTGGGAGCAGATCCGCGACAACACCGAAGTATTCGTGTTCGTGGGCTGCGACCCGGACAAGAACAACCGTATCGAGTACACGGTCGCCGACCATGAGATGTTCCCTTCCTGGAACGCGATCAAGAAGGCCGGAGTCAGGTTCATCTCGATCAATCCGCAGTTCACCACGACCGACGAGAACATGGGCTCGGAGTGGGTCCGCATCATTCCGAACACCGACACCGCGCTGTTTCTGGCCATGGCCAAGCACTTGCTGGACAAGGGGCTGCACAAGCAGGACTTCATCGACCGCTACACGGTGGGCTTCGAGCGCTACCGCGCCTACCTGGACGGCGAGGACGCCGACGGCACGCCGCCCAAGACTGCGGAGTGGGCCGAGAAGCTCACCGGAATTCCAGCGGCGAAGATTCGCGAGCTCGCCGAGCTGATGGCGAAGAAGCGCACGCAGATCGCCGGCTCGTGGGCCATCCAGCGCGCCCACCATGGCGAAATGCCGTACTGGGCCATCGTCAACTTCGCGTGCGTGACCGGCGGCATCGGGCTGCCGGGCCAAGGCGTGGGCTTCTCGTGGCACTACGGCGGCGGCGGCACCGCGCAGTCGGGCGGCACCGCGCCCACCGGCATGTCGCAGGGCCGAAACCCGGTGAAGAAGATCTGCCCGGCCTCGCGCATCAACGAGATGCTGCTGAATCCCGGCAAGGAGTTCACGTACCTCGGCAACCACTACACGTTCCCGCAGGTCAAGCTGATCTACAACGCGGGCAACAACGCGTACTCGCACCAGCAGGATCTCAACGAGCTGGCGCGGGCGATCGGCACGGTCGACACCATCATCTGTCAGGAACCCTGGTGGAACGGCTCGGCGCGCTGGGCCGACATCGTGCTGCCGGCCACCTCGACCCTGGAGCGCAACGACATCTCCTCGGGCGGCACCTACAACATCGACAAGGTGTTCGCGATGAAGCAGGTGATCGCGCCGGTGGGCGAGGCGCTCGACGATTTCGAAATCTTCCGTCGGCTGGCCGCGCTATGCGGCGTGGAGTACGCGTTCACCGAGGGCAAGACCCAGCTCGACTACGTCAAGGCGGCCTACGCCGCTTGCACGGCGGCGAAGGACATGCCGTTCGAGGCGTTCTGGGAAGCCGGCGTGGCCCCGATCAAGGTGCCCGAGGAGGCCCGCAAGTGGGACCGCCACGCGGACTTCCGCGCAGATCCGCAGAAGAACCCGCTGCACACGCCCACAGGCAAGATCGAGATGTACTCGGCCACCATCGAGAAGATGGCGCTCGACGACATGCCGCCGATGCCCAAGTGGCAGGAGCCGGCCGAGTACCTGGGCAACGCGAAAGAGGGGCAGTTGCATGTGGTCGGTCCGCATCCGTACTACCGGCTGCACTCGCAGCTGAACAACGCCGAGTCGCTGCGCGAGCGCTACGCGGTGCAGACCCGCGAGCCTTTGACCATCAACACGCAGGACGCCAGGGAGCGTGGCATCGCCGACGGCGACCTCGTAGAGCTGTACAACGAGCGCGGCGCGGTCGTAGTCGGCGCGAAGCTGTCGGACAAGATCATGCCGGGCGTGGTGAGCCTGTACGAAGGGGCCTGGCCGCAGCTGGACAGCAAGGGGCGTTGCAACAACGGCCAGATCAACTTCCTGACCTCGAGCCGCCGGGCCAGCGGCCTGACGCAGGCCACGACGGCCAACACCTGCCTGGCCTCGCTGCGCAAGTGCACCGATGCCGATCCCGGGGGCACCAAGGCCTTCGATCCACCGAAGATTACGGCCGAGCTGGATCACAAGTTCGACGAGAAGTTCTTCGGCCTGGAGCGCGGCGTGGCGCTTCGCGAGAAGTCGATGGCCTCGCTGGGGCCGGGCGAGAAGATTTTCTATCAGCGCTGCACGGTATGCCACGGACCGCGCGATCCGGCCCAGTTCACCGAGAAGCAGTGGCAGGGCATCACGCAGAGCATGTTCCCACGGGCAGGCCTGAACGACGAGGAGCAAAAGCTGGTCATGGAGTTCCTGAGCCAGAACGCGAAGAAGTAATCGCCCACGGGCCGGCGCGCTGCAAGAGCGGCACGGGCATGCGGCAACGCCGCCCACCGCTCTTTGCGGGTGAGCGCGCGAAATCCACCGCCTCCCTAGGCGTCCCGTTGTCCGTATCCGTTAAGAACCACCTTCGCGGGCCGGGGCGACCCGCGAAGGTGGTTCTTAACGGGGCAAGCGACGCCTGTTCTCGTTCGTGCAGCAGTTCCAGCCTCCTCGGGAGCGCATGGGTGAGCTTTGGCAGGCGCTCGGATGCCGGAAATCAACCCATCTGCGGGTGTCGACCGACGGTGACCGCGGCATGAGCCAGTCCGTGCAGGCCTCGGCGCCCGGGACCTCGGGCCACGTGCTGGACTGGTTCCATATCGCCATGCGGCTGCAGGCGATTCGCCGGTCGCTCGGGATGAGTCTGCGTCGTGCCGGATACACCAGGAAAAATACCCGCCTGGAGGAGCGCGAGCTCGAAAGCATCCGGCACTTCCCCTGGCACGGCGACATCAACCTCGGCTGCGAGCCGCTTGGCACGATGAAAAATCGCATCGAGACTGTCTGCGCTTCGAACCGACACGGCAACAGCGACTGGCTCGAGCAGAACCTGCGGCAGATGCACAAGCTCTGGCTGTACCTGCTTGCCAACAAGGACGAAGCCGTCTGCTAAAGCATTGAGCATCGCGCCGGTCAGCGCGTCACCACCGCGCCGGTCGAGTCGAGGGTCAACCGGCTGGTCAATCACCGGATGAACAAGCGTCAGCAGATGAGCTGGTCGCAGACCGGGGCGCCTCCCTGCTGCAGGTGCGTGCCGCGCTGCTCAACAAGCCAGCTCGGCAACATCGTGGCGCGCTGGTATCCCGGGTTCGGGTCGCTGGACACGAAAGCGGCTCCCGTGACCCCCAAGCGTTGAACACTCTCAGCATATTGACGCGCTCTGCGCCGCAGTGCGCACTCCGATCGCCACCTTTGGGGCTAGAAGCGGGTCAGATTACTGATTTGTAATCTTCACGCCATGTTCGCGTTCGACACCAGCAAGTAGCTTGTTAGTTTTAGTCAATTTGACGGGCGGGCGTCCTGCCGGCTACCGATCGATCGGGCCCGGCGACCGGGCGAAGGAGTAGAGCATGAACGCGGCCGTGTATTCGATACTGGCCGGTCTGACGCGATGACGTTCTCGAAGCGCAGGGGAGGGCGAGCCTCGGTCGCGTCGCGACGAATGCGCAGCTTCGGCTGGCTGGCATTGGGCGTCATTGTCCTTGCAGGAAGTGCCGCTCTGGCGTGGTGGCAGGTCACTCTGCCACCGGCGACGCGGGTCGATCCGAAGGATCCGTTAGTCGTCGCGCGCGGGCAGCAGGTCTACGATGCGCAATGCGCAAGCTGCCACGGCAAGGACCTCGAAGGGCAGCCGGACTGGCATTCCCGGCTTCCGAACGGTCGGCTGCCCGCGCCGCCCCACGATGCGACGGGCCATACTTGGCACCACCCGAGCGAGATGCTTTTCTCGATCGTCAAGGATGGCATCGTCAAGAACGCTCCGCCGGGCTACGAAAGCGACATGCCGGCCTATGCCGGCGTGCTGCCGGACAACGACATTCGGGCCGTGCTGTCGTATATCAAATCGCGCTGGCCCGAAGACATCCGGCGCAGGCACGATGCATTGGATCAGGCCGTGCGCAACCAACGCTAGGTGAAGCGCAGACCTGAGTAATCGGATGCGTTCACGAAGACCCCACCTGTTCGGCAGCCGCGAATCCTGCCGGACCTGATGCTGGTCGCACCGACGACGCGCTTGGTGAAGGCCCGCCAGGCGATCCTGTACCGAGCACGTTTCGACGTGGTCTGGCCGCAGTTTGCGGCCATCTTCGCGATCGCCCAGCGGCGGTTTCGCAAGACCATCGCACGAAAAGCCGGAAGGCTGCGATGAATTTCCGCCTGCCGCTCGCATGGGCAACGGACACAAGAACAAATGACAAAGGATATGAACGATGGACGATAACACCGACAGAGACACGAACTCCATGGCGCTGGCCAATCCTGTCCAGGCGGCGATCGACTATTCGATCGACGCCTGGCAGCGTGGCGTGCTCTACGCCGACGTGATGCGCCAGCGCGGCAACCAGTACCAGCAGCACCTGCGCGAAGAAGTTCCGCATGTGCTGAACTTCGATTTCGAGCCGGTGATGTCCGGGCGCGACCTGCCGCGTCCCGTCAACTACTGGCTGGTGCGGATCCTGCCGCCGGAGGGTGTGGCGATCGATCCGGTCAACCGGCCCTTCGTGATCGTCGACCCGCGCGCCGGCCATGGACCCGGCGTCGGCGGCTTCAAGGCCGACAGCGAAGTGGGCGTCGCCCTGCGCGCTGGCCACGCCGCTTATTTCGTCGGCTTCCTGCCGGATCCGGTCGAAGGGCAGACGGTCGAGGACGTGATGAACGCCGAGGCCGCGTTCATCGAGCGCGTGATTTCGCTGCACCCGCAAAGCGAGGGCAAGCCGGTCGTTGTCGCGAACTGCCAGGCCGGCTGGCAGATCATGATGGCAGCGGCGAAGCGGCCCGAACTGTTCGGCCCGATCATCCTGGCGGGCACGCCGCTGTCGTACTGGTCCGGCTGGCGCGGCAAGAACGCGATGCGCTATGCGGGCGGACTGTTCGGCGGCAGCTGGCTCACGGCGCTGACCGGCGACCTCGGCGCCGGGCGTTGGGACGGCGCCTGGCTGGTGCAGAACTTCGAGAATCTGAATCCGACCAATACGCTGTGGACCAAGCAGTACAACCTGTACGCGAAGATCGATACCGAGCCCGAGCGCTATCTCGAGTTTGAGCAGTATTGGGGCGGACACGTATTTCTGGACGCCGTCGAGATGCAGTGGCTCGTCGACAACCTGTTCGTCGGCAATCGGCTGGCCACGGCCGAGTTGGTCACTTCCGACGGAATCCGGCTCGACTTTCGCAACATCCGCTCGCCGATCGTCGTGTTCGCCTCGAACGGCGACAACATCGCGCCGCCGCCGCAGGCGCTCGGCTGGATCACCGACCTGTACCGCCACGACAAGGATGTGCTCGCGCACGACCAGACGATCGTCTACGCGCTGCACGAGAGCATCGGCCACCTCGGTATCTTCGTCTCGGGCAGCGTCGGTCGAAAGGAGCACCGCGAGTTCGCCGACAACATCGACCTGATCGACGTGCTCCCGCCCGGGCTGTACCAGGCCGAGATCCACGACCGGACCGAAGCCACGCTGAACCCCGAACTGGCCGTCGGCGACCATCTGTTGTCGTTCCGCAAGAGCAGTCTCGCCGACGTCCGCGACATCGTCGCACCGGACTCGGAATCCGACCGCCGCTTTGCGACCGTGGCGCGGGTTTCCGACGTCAACCTCGGCCTGTACCGAACCTTCGTCCAGCCGTTCGTGCGCGCGACGGTCACACCGCTGTGGGCACAGTGGACGCAGCGCCTGCATCCGCTGCGCATCTCCTACGAGATGATGTCCGACGACAACCCGCTGTCGGCACGGATTGCCGAAGCGGCGGCGACGGTTCGCGAGCACCGGCGACCGGTGCCGGCGGGCAATCCGTTCCTGCAGATGCAGGAAATCGTTTCGCAGGCGATCGAGACCACGCTCGACAGCTGGCGCGATTTGCGCGATCAGGGCTATGAGCACACCTTCGAGGCGATCTACGGCACGCCGTGGTTGCAGGCGATGGTCGGCCTGAGAGCCGACCCCGGCCGCCTGCCGCGCCAGCATCCTGGCGAATCGCCCGAGCATTGCATCGAGGTCGAATGCGAGATGGCCAGGCTGCGACTGCGAATGCTCGAGGGCGGCCTTCGCGAAGCCGTCATCCGCGCGGTCTACTTCGTTGCACGCACGCGCGGCGAACTCGACGAACGCGCGTTCAACCTGGGCCGCAGACTGCGCAAGGCGCGCGGGAGCGGACTCGGCCTGGCCGCATTCAAACGCACGCTGCGCGAGCAGTCCGGTCTGCTCGCCCTCGACGAGGCTGCTTCGATCGCGGCGCTTCCGACGCTGCTGGCCGGTTCGCACCCGGCCGAGATTCGTGCGACCTTGCCGATCATCGAGAAGTTGCTCACCGTGTCGGGGCCGCTGACCCTTTCCGAGCGACAGCGTTTCGACGACATCAGCGAAAAGTTCGAAGACGCGGCCGCCGCGGTCGAAGCGGCCGCCGCGGTCGAAGCGGCCAGCGCGTCCGACACCGTGAAATCATCAGCGAACGAGGAGGTTCGATGAACGAAGCTGCACCGCTCGCCGACCGCGTCGGCATCCTGCGCAACCGGACCTTCGACGAGATCGCCGTCGGCGACACCGAGCGCCTCGAACGCACGCTGACCGCGCAGGATATCCAGCTCTATGCCGTGCTGTCCGGCGACGACAGCGTGCAGAACGTCGACGAGGTCGACGAACGCGCGGCCGACACACGCGACGACGGCGTGATCGCGCACGGCATGTGGGCCGGCGCGCTCATCGCAGCGCTGATCGGCACGCGGCTGCCGGGTCCCGGCACCCGCTACCTCGGACAGAGCCTCAGGTTCCAAGCGCCGGTTCGGGTCGGCGACACGCTGACCATCGACGTGACCATCAGCGCGCGCGAGGCCGGCAGCCGCCGTCTGCGTCTGGCGTGCAAGGGTGCCAACCAGCGCGGCGAGACCGTCGTCGACGGCGAAGCCGAGGTTGTCGCGCCCGCGTCGCGGATCGAGTACCGGCGCGCCACGCTGCCCGAAGTGCGGCTGAGCGTCGGCCGCGGCGGTCTGCAACGCTTGCTCGAGCACGTCAAGCCGCTGGGTGCTGTCGACGTGGCGGTCGTGCATCCGTGCGACGCGCTGAGCCTGGCCGGCGCGCTGGACGCGCGCGACGCCGGTCTGATCGTGCCGGTGCTGGTCGCGCCGCGTGAAAGGCTCGAGAACGTCGCCCGCGACGCCGGCCTGGACATCGCCGGCCTGCGTATCGAGGACGTGCCGCACAGCCACGCCGCGGCCGAGCGCGCCGTCGCGCTGGCCCGCGACGGCGAGGTCGAGATGCTGATGAAGGGCAGCCTGCACAGCGACGAACTGATGGCCGCGGTGATCTCGGCGGCCGGCGGCCTGCGCACCAAGCGCCGCGTCAGCCACTGCTTCGTCATGCAGACGCCGGCCTATCCGCGGCCGTTCATCATCACCGACGCCGCCGTCAACATCGCGCCGGACCTGCGGCAGAAAGCCGACATCGTGCGCAACGCGATTTCGCTGGCGCAGGTGATCGGCGTCGAGCGGCCGCGCGTCGCGATCCTGGCGGCAGTCGAAACGGTGAACCCGGAGATGCCGGCCACGCTCGATGCGGCCGCGCTGTGCAAGATGGCCGATCGCGGGCAGATCGCCGGCGGGGTGCTCGACGGTCCACTGGCTTTCGACAACGCGGTATCGGCGGCCGCCGCGCGGATCAAGGGCATCGAATCGCCGGTGGCCGGCCAGGCCGACGTGCTGGTGGTGCCCGACCTCGAAAGCGGCAACATGCTGGCCAAGCAACTCGAGCACATGGGCGATGCGGCCAGCGCCGGCATCGTGATGGGCGCGAAGGTGCCGGTCGTGCTGACCAGCCGCGCCGATTCGCGCGAGGTCCGGATCGCCTCGTGCGCGATCGCGCTGATGCTGGCGCATCATTACCGCGTCTCGCCGCCGTGACTCGTGTAGATGCAAGGATCGGTGAATAGCCACGGGGGGTAGTTCCGAAGTCGACACGAACAAGGGCGCGATCGCCTCGAGCCCGACGCTTCCACACCAGGTTCTAGGAGCCTCGACCGCCAACGAAAAGGAGTTCGGGTCGGAGTACTCGGCCGACGGCCAGACCCGGTACTGCAAGACCTACAAGCCGGTTCCGGTGGACCACGAGAGCAAGCAGGCCATCCGCATCTTCGGCGGGCGCCAGGCGGTGCTGTGCCAGAGCAACGACGGACTGTGCGAGCCGAAGAACTGCCCGCAGTGCCAGGCCAGGGCCTGCAACCTGACAAGCCGCTTCATCTTCTTCATCCGGGCGTGCGCTCGCTGTCCGCGATCGACCTGCCGACCAATAGCTTCTACGCCATGCAGGCGGCCATCGAGAAGTTCCAGACGATCGGCTTCGTGCGCGGCGCCTATATCTCCGGCTTACCTCGACAGCAAGGGATCGACGTTCTTCCTTAGCGGCTGGTCACGATTTCGCGCACGACAACAAGACGGGCAAGCCCGTTCGGACCAAGCACTGGCTGATCGAACCGGAGGCTTGCGTCGACGTGACGGCGCTGCTGCGGCACGGCGAATAGGCTTCGATGGTTGAGCCTCGGGCAGCGACCGCTGCCCTGGGCGTTCAACGACGAGCATACGAAGAGCCCCGTGGTTACGGGCGATGCCGAATGCCGTGAACCCCTCCGACAAGTGTGGGCCAGTCGGTGGAGCGCCGAACGAGCGAGGCGCCAGCGAGGCGCGGGGTACTGCACCAGCCGACGAGACCGAACAGCTGCCGCAGGCTCAGGACTGCGGCGATGAGACTCCGACTCCCGATGCGGCGCCGACGCATTTCGCGGCCGCTGCGTCGCAGCCCCGCTACTGCTGAAGCCGAATCTGCGCAGCCGACCGGACTCGAATGGATCTGCGAGGCAGCCGAGGTAAATGGGCGTGAAGCGCGAGCGCTTCCAGGGCCCTATGCCCGAAGAAATGGGGGCCGGGATGGAAGTCGGCCGCTGGTGGCAGGCGCTCTCGGTGATCGAGCGCTTCGACGAGGACCCGGCCGGCTTCGTTGCGAACATCAACACCGAGCTATTGAAGAACGAACCCAATGAATGTGGTCGCAACATCCGCTGCGAGGACGTACCGCGCGAGCATGTGTTCAGTTGATCCGGTCTCCCACGAAGGACGCAGGCGCGTGTAGATCTACGTGCCGGTCTTGTTTCGCTGATCGCCTTGTCCGTTCTCAATTGGATCGAGCACCACGCGCCGCCTTTTCGAGTGCTCGGTTTGAGAACGTCGTCACAGTGCCTGCGCGTAAGCGGCGAGCGCCACTCCCCCAGCGGGGGCAGCTCATTACTTTTAACGGTATGCATGCGTTCCTTCTTGTCGTAGATCGAGCCATATCTCATACATTGGACACGCATCCGTTGGACAGCCGCGGCGGAAATAACTATTCTTGAAGCTACCGTTCTCAATAAAGGAGTGCTTCTATGGTGCAATCCCTGTCCCAAGTCGAAGCCCAAATCGCCAAACTGCAGCGGCAAGCCGATGCTCTGAAGGCCAAGGAGGTCAGAGAGGTTGTCGGGCGCATTCGAAAGGCGATCAAGCACTACAGCTTGGAGCCGGCGGACTTGTTCGGTGGCCCGAGCCATCGGGGCAGCAAAGCCGTTTCGAGTAGCCCTCGACCGGGGCCGACCGCGGGTCGCAAGCGCCGGGGCGCGGGTGTTCCGAAGTACCGTGAAGAGGCAACGGGCCGCAGCTGGACCGGGTTTGGCCGCAAGCCGCAATGGATCAGCGAGGGCTTGGCTGCCGGCAAGTCGTTGGAGGACTTTCTGATTTCCGCGAGTGCGTCGACGTCGACGGCCACCGCGCCGGCAACCGAGCGCCCGCGTGCTCGCGTTCGAACCGGCAGAAAGCGCGCTGTGCGCAAGGCGCCGGCGACGGTCGCGACGCCAACTGAACAGACGCAGGCCGCCGAGCACGCGGCTGAGTAAGTTGGCACGAAGGAAAGCCCCTGGAGAACGGTCCGGGGGCTTTTTGCTATAGGTGCGTGCAGGGAACCCAGAGAAACCCGATTCCAGAGGAATCGGCCTGGAGTGACGCACTAATTCACCACGCGTAGTTCCCGCGCCCGGTGGAATCTCGCCCTTGTTGCACGTGCCAACACCTGTGTAGCCGGGTCCAACTGCGCAAACCTGCCGCCGCAGCGGACGATCCCGAATCGGGCCGAGCAAGGCGATGGGCGCCGAGATGGTTGCGGTGTTCGGTGTTCAGCCCGGCTTGGCGAGCCGCGAACACGAACCTGTCGCAGCGTGCAACAACGGACGGGCAACGCCTGCGGCAGATTCTGCATCACCCGCTGCAGATCGCGCCTGTGTCCGGAAGACAGATTGCGAAGGACCTGCTTCGATAGCCCTTGGCCAGCTTCTGGCCGGCCGCGATGATCGTGAAGATCTGTCCGCCTTGATCTCCCGATTGCCATGGTTCCTCCTTCGGATCGAACGCGCGAGAGTAGCGTCGAAGTCGGGCTCCTGATCGACGCAACTTCGACGTTTCGCGACGCGAGCCTCATATTCGCTCGCATCGAATATGTACCAACAGCCGCCGCTTGATTTACTGGACATCTGGCCAAATTCAAGGGCACAATGCCGCTGCTGTTGGTTTATTTTTGAGCATTCGAGCCCCCTTGCAAAAGTCAGCTTCATCCACTTCAACGCTCGATTTGTTCGGCCCGGCCGACGGGCTGGCCGGTCTTTGCGAAGCCTTTGATCGCTGGGCGCAGCACGAGCGCCACGAGGGCAGGGTGCGCCGCAGCGACTCGATGCACACCTACCGCGAACTGTGGCAGGCGCTGCTGAACTGGTCGGTGCGCGAAGTCCCCGATCTGGCGATCGAAACGCTGAGCAGCCGCGATCTCGAACGTTTCCTCGCCTCGCGCAACGGTGCAGCAGGGGCGGCGAGCGAAGCGTCGCCGCGCTACGTCTGGCGGCTGCTGGACCTGATCGATCGCGTGCTGGAGCACGACGCGCAGCATCGCGGCGTCGCCGAGCCGAACGACGCGGCGAGAGTGCTGCTGGCTTCGCGCCCGGACTGGCGCTACGCCAACGACTCGAGCAAGCAACCGCTGCCGCAGTGCCTGGTCGCTGCCGAAGCGAAAACGCTGGTGAACTACCTGTCGTCGGCGCGTCCTCGCGTCGGACGGGGGGTGGACGAGCATCGGTGGGCCGAGTTGCGCAATCGCGCCTCCGTAGCCGTGCAACTGGGGGCAGGGCTGACTCCGATGGAGATCCGGGGGTTGCGGCTGGCGGACGTCGTCACCCGCGGCGGCCCGCGATCCGCGCAGCCATGGAAACTCGTGGTCAAGCCGCAACCGCTGGTCCCCGGCGAGGAAGGCGGCACGAGTGTCGAGCGCGAAACGCCGGTCGCGGCCTGGGCGGGGCAGGTGCTCGACCACTGGCTTTCCATACGCAATCGGTTCGTGCGTGCCGGGGACTTCGTCTTCCCTGCCACTCGCACCGGCAAGCCATGGTCCAAGAACTCCCAATACGCTGCGGTGCGCGAAGTCCTCGATGCGTCCGGCATCGACAAGTCGCTTGTGCCGGGCGGGTCGTTTCGGCTGCGCCACACATTTGCACTGCGCCAACTTCGTCGTGGTCGCACTCCAGACGAGGTCGCGCGGTGGATGGGTCTGGAGCCCGAAGCGATGCGGCGCTATCAGCGCGTGTTGTACGCCCCGGTGCAAATCGATTGAGAGCGCCTCCGATGTCGCGTGACGCGTCCCGTGCATGAGTCCTTTCTGCGCACATCGGCACGAGTACGGGGTGGGCGTCTGCTACACGAGGGCGGGGCCATCCGCAGGGTCAGCAACGAACGAAAAGCCGCAGCGAGGCATACGTTCCTTGATGTCGGTGCTGGTGCGGTGGTTCCCCTGTCTCTCACCGCAACTCAGAAAGGAAGGGCGCAGCCCCGGGGGGAGATGTCGGAATCCTCTTTTGAGTGCGGAGACAGGGTGCCCCCGCCCGGTGCTTGGGGCCCGGCTTGCGCGGAAGCCAAAGAGCGGCTCAGTAGCGGCGCCATTAGAGGTCATCTGCTTTCGAGCCGGACCAATGAATAGGCGGAATCCAGGCTGCACTCTGCGATGACCGGATAAGCAGACGCCTGTTCTACCAGGGCTTTGTACTCCTTGATCGTTTGCGCGTCGTCGGCCCTGGTCAGCCAGAACCAGACGGGGTTCCGGTTAGAGTACGTAGCGAAGACGTTTTCTGACGTCACGTCGCTCGGAAAATTTGCCCCCATCCGACGAGCCCAGGAAAACGCGAGGGAATCGTTGTAGGCGACCGGATGACCGTGCTCGTCACGGCTGACTCCGCCACGTACCAAAAGCCGCGCTTCGGTCGGTATCGCGGTCGCTAGCTCCTTCACGCACTCGTGGAATACTGGGCTCGCCGCGTCGCGCTTGGCGAGCAGAAACACCGTTCCCCGAACGTTCTCCAGCAGGGCCCAGGCAACGAGGACGGCGAGCGCGCCGGCAAGGAGCGTTTGTCTACGATGCTGCCATGAGGTTGCCGCATCGCTGATTGCCTGGACGCCTGCGCCGACCAGCAGCGCTGCCGGTGTAACGGAATGGATGTGGTAGTACCACGCCCAGCCCTCCCCGGACGTGTCGCCTGAGGCAAGATAGAACAAGGCGACGCTGAAAAGCAGACACAAAACCGGGGCTTGACGACGGTCGGAGAGCCCAGCAATCACCAGCAGTACCGCGCCCACCGAAGCGAGGACAAACTGGGCTTCGGCAATGAGGTTGCCGACGATAGGCTTCAAAGGGTCCGCGAGGACAGCCAAGCTAAGCCAGTGGGTTTCGTTCGAAAGCCCGAGCGACAGCCCTGTGTCGGCATAGACTCCTCGCGCCCACGTGTACCAGAGGAGCGGCCCCATCAGCGTCAGTCCCAAGCCGAGCCAGGTCCGCGGCGCGAGTAAACCCTTGCCGCCCTCGCGCAGGAGAACCAGCAGACCGCAGAAGAGCAGCAGGTACGCGGCAGACGCCTTGGCCAACAAAGCCAGCGAGACGCATGCGGCGGTCGTCCACCACCACGTGATCGAGCCGCTGTCGTACCAGCGAAGGCCCGCGTGAACGGAAAGAACGACCCAGAACAGCATGACCGCCTCAGGCTGCATTGCCGTGGCCAATGACTGGACGATCGGATTCGTCGCGAAAAACGTCCAGGCAACGAGAGCAGGACCTGGTCGCAGCGAAGTCAGCGCGAGCCACCCGAACAGCGCGACCGCACCAGCGGCAAAGACGGTTGAGACCCTTCGGAGCAGCGAGTCCTCGTATCCGAACGTCCTGCCCGCCACAGCGGCGAGCCAGGGAACGACGGGGACCTCCATCTCCACTTCTCCGGAAGTGTCTCCGCGCCAGAGCACACGAGGGTGAAGAGGGTTCAGGTCCTGTAAGGCGAACCCTCGGGCGATCGCGGCATAGTCGGCCTCGCGCCAGCTGCTGGCCGAGCGGTGGTCGAATCCATGGTCGCCATCCTGCCACCAAAGCGAAACGAGGCCGAACCATAGCAAAGCCATGACGAAGGCGGCGACACTGCGCATAGGCACGCGGCCAAGCGCGACGCGGCCAATGGATCGCTGCACCGCCATTCCTCTCCCCGCAGGTTAAACGTTGCCGCTCCGTCAGCCAAGACGATGTGCGCTTGGAAGATGCTCGGGGTTGCAATTCTAGTCGCGCAACAGGTTCACCACACGCCTAATTGCGTTACAACTCAGTAATGTCCCGGTCATTTTTTGCCATGCCGGGGTTTCGCCCGGTACGCCGATAGATCAGCGCAACCCCCATCCGCGTCTCGACAGAAAGAGATCGGATCCCCACAAATGCCCCTCGTCGATACACGCCATTGCGGACTCGGCAATGTCAAATCCATCTGCCTTATTTTCCATGGGCATTAGTGACCAACGTGTCAGCTGATTAGCGACGAAGTTCAGTTTGCGCCCGCCAGGCTCATCTCCTGAGCCTGTCGGAGCGGGAGATTGGGTACCAACAGGAGGTGCCCTATGGCGATGAGCCGCGTACAGTTTCAACCCCGGCTGTCGATGGCCAAACTCATGGGCCGGTACGGTAGCAAGGAATTGTGCGAGGCGGCGCTGGTGGCCTCGCGCTGGCCCGCAGGCTTCGTCTGCCCGAACTGCGGCGGGCCGGCGCGCACGTCGTTTCGCCGCCAGGGCCGCCTGTACTGGCAATGCGCCGATTGCAACCACCAGTGCAGCGTCACCAGCGGCACGATTTTCGCCGCCAGCAAGCTGCCGCTCACGCGCTGGTTCCTGGCCATGCACCTGCTCACGCAGGCCAAGAACAACGTCGCGGCGCTCGAACTGATGCGCCACTTGGGCGTGTGCTATCGCACTGCCTGGCTGGTCAAAGAAGTCGACAACGCCTACCTGGGCGGCGAGCGCAGGGGCGGAAAAACCGGGCGCGGTTAGGAGAACAAGGTGCCGTTCATTCGCTGCGGTGCGGACTACCGAAGACGGTTGGCCTCATCTGGCGTGCCTCTCGCCGCGCCCGTTCACCATGCAAGCCTTCGCCGAGTTCATGGCCAGGTCGTTGGCGCTGACAGCGGTCTCGGACGGATTGGGCTGCTTCGCCGTTGCGGCGACGCGCGGGGCCATTCACGACCGGACCGTCACCGGCGGCGGCAAGAAGGCCGCCGCGCTCGAGCAATTCCGGGCTCTCATACGGTACTGAGCAACCTGAAGACGGCGCTCAGCGGGACGTATCACGCCGTGAAATTCGCAAAGTACGCTTCCCGGTATCTACGGGAAGGTGAAAGGAGTTGAAAGGCGACAGCGAGAGGAGGAGGAGGCGATTGAATCCCGTCGGGGCCGGCCGAGTCATTTTAGTTTAACTTTACATAATCTTCATTATCCGCAATCACGAACGGAACCCACGTAATGGAGGCGGGAGCTACGCCCTTCTAGTCGACGCCCCAAACACATTGCGATGACACTTCGCGGCTGGGTTCGCGCGTTTCCACGAGATTCTGCATATGAATCCCGATCGCAGCAAGCGCCGCGACGACGTGGTTGCCGCATCGGCGACGGTTGACGGGGCAGGCCTCCCAGATTTCGTGATCGACGTCCCGAGAGGATAGTTCGGCTTGGACACGTAGCCGCCGAGCACAGCTCGGCAGACCTCGGAGACCGCGCCGGCGACATTGCCCGCCGTGAAGCCGCGGGCATCCGCGGAAGTAGAGAACGAGCCGCGCTGCGGCTGCGAATGCGAATGCGGGTTGTCTTGACGTCGGGCCATCATTCGCGCTCCGTGGTTGGGGGCCTTCATCAGATTGCGCGACCAACCTCGCCATTCATGGCGGGGCGGGATAGCGCGGCGCGCAACGCGCGCCCCTGTTCTCGCTTTCCTTGGGGAGTTGCTATCGAGTGGTAGGAGTAGCCGTCGCCGCGCATGAGCACCTTGCAGTGCTTGTGCGAGATGCCTTGCACGACGCCAGCGGCGGTTTGAATGTTGAAGCTGCCGGTGCGCCGCACGGCCACGCGGCCGATGTGCACGCCGGCCTTGCGACCCTTGGGCACGTCGGCCCGGACCCGGTCCCCTGTGCGGAACCCCTTGATGCTCTTTTCGCGCATCAGGCAACCACGAGGAAAGCCGTACGAATCCAGTCGGGTGCGACTGCGCGAGCCTCGACCGTTGCACTTGACCTGCAGGGTGGTCAAACGAAGGTCCTTTAGGTCGGCCACGACGCCCACGCAAGCGGCATCGAGCGCGTGCGACTTCGCAATTCCAAGCCGCGCGCGGTTGAAGCGCGTGCGCCCGCCCGAGGCGAACTCCAGCGGCAAGCCGGTTGCTTGAAGCGCATTCGCCAGCGCCCAACGGGTCGTGTTGACCGCGGCGGCATCGCGCAAGGGTGCGTTCGCTCTCGCGAGCACCCGAGCCAGCCGCGCCGGGTCGTGGGCCAGGAACTCGTGCACGTCCCGGGCGTCCTTCGCTTCGTTGCACGGTCGGCAGGCCAGCGTCAGGTTGCTTACCCGGTTCGAGCCGCCGCGCGCCTTTGGCACGATGTGCTCGACCTCGACCGGCACACCGGTGGCGTCGCAGTATTGGCAGGTCCGGTGAAACTTCTCGAGCAGGTACGCCTTGACCTCGTAGCCGAAGAGCTCGCCCCGCTGGTACTCGAGGCCCGAGATTTCGGGATTCTGTATCGCCTGCATGTCGAAGCGCACCAGCTCCTGCGTAAGCTCGGCGATGGGTGCCAGGCGGCGCAACCGGGCCACCCAGGTCATAGTCGTCTCGATACGGTGCTGCAGGCTGGGCGGCAACCAACCTTCCGGACGTGTCCGGTTGTCAAAGCGCGGTGCACGATAACGCGTTTTGCGCCCGCGCCGGCCGCGACGCAGCATCGTCCGGCGCTGCATCGCGTTGCGAATCGCCTGACCGCGGTGCACGAGCTCCATCAGAAAGCGCAGGTGCAGCACTGGGTCGCCGATTTCGCCGGTGTCCGCGTCGACGGTGCGCTCCACGCGTACGAGCGCCAACCCGGTAGCCTTGCTGCCCGGGTCGAGCTTCAGGGCCAGCGGTTGCAGCGTCGAGTCCTCGAGACGCCGGTCGACGAGCCGGATGGTGAACGGGTGCGGTCGATGCACGCGCGCACGGCCCGCTTCGAGCAGTTTGCGCGCTCGTTTGGGGCTGCACGGCATCAGGGGCCGGCCGGTTCGGTCAAGGACAAAGACGGACAACTGAAACACCTGTCAAAGCAACTACCGCTGAACCCCAGCGACGAGGGTGCCGTCTTTCCGGCTGCCAGCGCTTACGCGCCCGTATGACGCTTGTCCGAAGCCGAAATCTCGGACAAGGCTCTCCTCGACCCTGTTGTGCACCGACTTCGAAGCGCTCGAGGCGCTTCTCGCCGCAGCCCGTTTCGTGCCTACCCTGGGCGTGTCTGCTGCTGCGGCTTCGAGGGTCCGGGGCTGGAGAAGCACCCCGGAGTCGGTCTTCCTATCCATGCACAACGTAGCGCCGATGCGCGTCGCAACGCGCGCCTTTGCTTGGTCTGGTCAACCAGACTTGTAGTGGCTTTCGCCTCTACAAGCCTCGTCCTTCAGTACGGGGTGATTGACGGTCGCGCCGAACCGCACTGCTCCAAGCCCTACTGTTTTGCCATGCTTGACGCCATCGCGGCGCTTTGGCCGCATGCTGCGTCAGGTGAACCCCAGATTTCCGCTGTGCCTCGTGCATGAGCATCGGACCGCGGGCCGAACCAGCTCTGGGCTTAGGCGCCTTGGCGGCTCAGTTGTCCACAGATTCTGTGGGTAACTGGGCCGGCTCGCGTTCGGGAATCTCCAGCGGATCGGGTACCGGCCCGCCCCCCGTAAAGTTTGCACCTGCGCTCGTCACAGCCCGGATCGCCTGCGGTTGAAGCGCCGCGGTGGCGGATTGATCGGTACTGCCGTGGGGATCGTCCCCGGGGATCTCGGCCCCCCTCGCCTCCTCAGGCGCGCTCGGAACATTGCCCTTGGGTCGCTGGGCGGTCGACTGTACATCGACAGCCGCCATCCGCTTGCGAACGCCAATCGCCAGCGTGCGCGCTACGGCAGAGATGTGCAGAATGATCCGCTTGCACCGGGCTCGACGTCGCTCGAACACCTCGCGGCTGACGATCTCGGAGATCTCGAGGGTCTGCAGCAGCGGCATCACCGTGTCCATTTTTTGGATCAGCTTCAGGTACCTAGCGCCGAGCGAAGAAATGACGCCTACCTCCAACATGAGCGGGTCGTCGTCGTAGCTTGCCAGTTCCTCGATGTTGTTCTTCTTCAGCAGATTCTCGGCGTAGCTCCCCACCTCGTCGAGTTCCTTGTCGGCCTTCTCCAGCAGCGACCTCAGGTGGGCCTCCAACTTTCCGATCTCCTCGGCGTCAAGCTTCAGGCGCCCGAGCGAACTGATGTTGTAGAGATTCTTCTGATAGATGTAGAAGCACCGCGCCAGCAGGCGCTTGGCTTCGGCGCTGGTCAGTCGCGTGCTCATCTTCAGGGACGCAGCCTCGACGCCCCTGAGGTCGACCTGGTACTTCTTGGCCGTCAGGATCCGGCGGTTCATCCGGCCGGAGTCGAGTTGCGCCAGCGGGAGATCTGAGCTCATCGGCCTGTGGTCCTTCGGAAGGTGACACCTGCGCAATCATGTGCAGCTTTTCGGGCTGCGCAATGGCGGAAATGGCGTCGATTTCGCGGCGGAGATGTGAACAGTCGACTGCCGGACAGCCGAATCGACCACGCAATTTAGTTTGAGCCTCGATTCGACTTGACCAGCGGGGCGCTGCGGCGATACCGTGCCGGCTATAGCGGATAGCTGGCCCCGCTCTAAACCCTGGCAAGCCAACCGATCCGGTGACCGTGAGCGTCTCCGGCACCACGTCGCCCCCCCAGGGCGATCCAAGCCGCCGCCACTTCCGTCGGCGCGATGGCAGCACGGACTTCCCGTGTGCGCCACTTTACGGGTGAGTCGAGCCCTTCGGGGGGCGCAGTTCCGCGTCGGCGAGCTGCACGCCTGAAGGTTTCGACCGGTAGCTGGTGAACCGCGGCGCGCGTTCAAGCGCGTCTGAAACCAGCCAACCCCTGCCGCATAGCGCGGCACCACCCTAGCGGGGCAACGCCCCGTGAGGGTCACGGTTGTCTCCGCGCGCCTGGAGACAACAAATGAACGCACTCGTCACGTCTCTCTCGAGGGGCAAGGTTTGTGCGCCCCAATCCCTCCTGCAATCGGAGGATCTGTCGCCCGCGACCAGGGCGACCCTTGCGGCGTTCCAAGAGAATGAGGAAGCGCCGCCGACCGAGTGGTCCGAAGAGGATGTCGTCTATCTGCATTGGCGACTGCTCGAAGAACTGCGACGACTGCAGGATCCCGAGACACCGCTCGCGATGAAACTCGATCTTCTGCGGTGGGTCTTCAGCGACGCAACGCATTCGGAGCGGCCGTTCAGTTTCGAGCGGTGCGTGCGTACCGTGTCATTGAGCTCGCACTCGCCCACCGCATTCTTCGGCGACGTGGACGTCGAAGAGATCCGCGACTGGATCCAGGGCAAGGCTCGCACGTGGTTAGGGCAGAGCCTTTCCCGATACCCCGCGTGGGTACAAGAACTCGTGTACAGCCAGCCAGCCTACGTGGCCGACAAGCTCGATTCCAACTCACAGTGGTTGAACGAACAGGTGCTCTTGCGAAGCCATCAGAAGCAGGGCGACCTGTTCGTCTAACGTGATCGCCCCGTCCCGGGCAATTCCGGGGGCTTTGGAACCGCCGACGGCGGTTCTTTTCGATCCATGCCGTCCAGCGTGCATCGAACAAAGACCTGCCTTCGAAGGGTGGCTGGCACACGCCGGCGTAAGCCGCAAAGCCAGCCTCCGATAGGCGCGCAACGCACACGAAGCAAACGCGCGAACCGCCGCCGCGCCGCCTCGGCGCCGCGGCCACGCCAAGAGCCCGCGTCAACGGAGCTCCGCTCCGCTGTGCGCATCCCTCTCCCCCGCGTCACCGGACGAGCCGTTTGCGAGCGCCCCAACATGGGTCCGCGCCGAGGCCATGGTTTCGCGGGTTCTGACAGGAACCGAATCATGAGGATCGAACTGAACGCCCACCATCCGCACCGGATCTCAACTGGCGGGTTGCTCGGCATCGGCACGCGCGTGCACTGCCCGGGCTCGCGGTGCGAGCCGTGCCGCGTAAGACGAGTCAATCGCACCCACAGTTGCATCCGCTGCGAAAACCGTCCATCGACCTGGCGTGTGCGGTTGAGCCCACGATCAGGGAGGTGAAGAACCATGATCGTCGAACTCGACCCGCGGGTGCGCGCGCTCAAGCAGCGGGCGCACGGACAGTGGACACCTCTCCTGCTCGGGATAGGCGTCTCGTCCAAGATCCTGAACGGTAAGAACCAACCTTGCCCGATGTGCGGGGGCACTGACCGCTTCCAGTACACCGACAAGTACGGCGAGGGCAATTACATCTGCCGCAGCTGCGGATCTGGCGGCGGCCTGAAGCTGGCCATGGGAGTTCTGGGGCTGAGGTTCCCGGAAGTCCTCGAGCGTCTCGAGTCCGAGCTCAATGTTCCAAGGGCCGCGTCGGCGCCGACGGCACCGGGTGGCGAGCGAGACATGCGCGAGGTCGCCACGCGCATCTGGAAGGAGGCGCAGCCGGTCAGGTCAGGCGACGAGGTTGACCGATACCTGCGCGCCCGAGGCCTCGATCTGCAGGTGTATCCGGAGAGCCTGCGATTCCATCCGGCGCTTCCGTACTTCGAACGCGTGGCCGGCCAGAGCCGATCAGTGAAGGTTGGCGAGTTCGCCGCCATGGTTGCGCTCGTTCAGGCGGCCGATGGCAGCACGCTGACCCTGCATCGGACCTACCTGGCCAACGGGCGAAAGGCGTTCGGCGGACAGTCGAAGAAGCTGCTTTCGTCGGGATACTACGGCGGCGCAGTACGTTTGGAGCCGGCCAAGCGCAGTCTCGCGCTGTGCGAAGGCATCGAGACGGGTCTGGCCGTATGGCTGAGCACGGGCATTCCGGTCTGGGCGGCGCTCAACCACGGCAATCTCGAGCGGGTGGAGATTCCTGTTGACGTCGACACCCTGGCGATCTACGCGGACAACGATGCCGACGGCGAGTTCGCGGGGCAAGCCTCTGCGTACCTGCTTGCTCAGCGTCTCGTGCGCCTGACGCGACGCGAGAACCGGCCGCTGTCCGTACAGGTCCACGCTCCGCGTAGGGCCGGCATGGACTGGCTGGACGTGTATGTCGAGTCGAAGACGTTGGCGCCCTAGATCGGCTCAGCGTGCCTTCGGGCGGCTCGTCGAAGCCGCCCTTTTTCAGTGCGCCTTGCTCGGCAGGCTGGCAGGACGCGTCGAAAAGGGTCTCAGAGTTTCAAAGGTAGCTGCCGCACCTGCTGAATCCAGCGAAGGGAGCCTTCTCCAAGCGTGTTGCGCGTCCTGCGCACCGCATCCATGTCCGGCACTTGCCGGATCTCAACCCGACGGGGACGCAACTCCCCGAAGGGGTACTGCGTTCCCGTTCTTCATTGGAAGACCACGATGAAATACGGACGCAGCCTTTCCGATCTCGCTCTGGAACTCGAGCGGCAGACCGAAACCAAGCGGGACATGATCGTGCCGTCGACGCTCATGGCCCACGAGACCGCCGCCGACGGCGGCTCTTCCGTCGTTATCGAACAACCTCGGCAGGGGCACGCGATCTACCGGACAACGGACAACTTCCGCCGTCAGCTCGCAGACAAGCTGAAGATCCCCTTCAGCTACTTCGAGCGGATGCGTTCCGATCAACCTGATCTCCTCGATCGCAACGTCAACACCTGGCTTCGCGAGGAGCCGGAAGCACGCATGGTGCGCACCCTGGACGGTGCGGCCCGCGCGTACCTGTCCGACCGCTATCGGCGGCTGGACAACTACGACCTGCTCGCTCACGTGCTGCCGATCCTGAAGGAGATTCCCGGCGCGAGGTTCGAGTCGGTAGAGCTCACCGAGAAGCGGATGTACCTGAAGGTCATCACGCCGCAGATCTACACCGAAGTGAAGGTTGGCGACGTGGTGCAGGCAGGCGTCTTGATCTCGAACTCGGAGGTCGGCCATGGTGCCGTGAGCGTTCAGCCGCTGGTGTTTCGGCTCGTCTGCTCCAACGGCCTCGTGGTGCCCGACGGGCGGATGCGCAAGAATCACGTCGGGCGGATCCAGGCCACTGAGGAGGACGCCGTGACGGTGTTCGCTGACGACACCCTCGAGGCCGATGACAAGGCGTTCTTCCTGAAGGTTCGGGACGTCACCCGTGCCGCGGTTTCGACCGCCACGCTCGAGGCGGCCGCGGTGAAGCTGCGCAAGGCGCTCGGCATCGACCTGACCGGCGACCCGGCCAAGGCCGTCGAGGCCATGGGCGTGCGCTATCTGCTCAATGAACAGGAGCGAAGCGGCGTGCTCAGGGCGTTCTTCGTCGAGGGTGAGATGAACGCATTCGGGCTCGTCAACGCGGTCACGCGTTTCGCGCAGGAGGTCGACTGCTACGACAGATCGACCGAGCTGGAAGCCCTCGGCGGCAAGCTCATGGAGCTCTCCGCACACGACTGGAAGGGCATCGTGACGGCCGCCTGATCTCCTGAGGTAGCCACTACAATTCGGTCTGTGCGAGCAATCGCACAGACCGTTTTGCGACCGCCGTCGCTGCCCTCCACAGCCCCTGATTCGGACCAGTTCAGCATGCCGCCAGCTTCCCATCGGGCACGAGTTGTGCCGCGGATGCGTTTTTCGTAACGTCCGCCCAATGACTGCTCCTCCGACCCACCACGACGACGCGACCGTTGGCGACTCGGATGAGGCCCCCGGTGGCCAGCTGCCGCCTCTGTCCGAAGCGATTTCGCAGTTGCTCGACCGCCACTCGGTGCCAAGCCGCCAGAAGCTCAGAACGCTCGCGGACGTGCTCGACATCGGCTATTCGCAGCTGCGCCGTCGCTGGGTAGGCCAGCTCGCCTGGTCCCTGGACGACCTGGCCCGAATCGCCGACGAATACCGCGAGCCGCTGGCGGAACTGCTGTGCGCATATCAGGACGGGCCCGGTGAACCCGCGATGGTTCAGTTCGAGGACGTTTCGATCATCGGTACGCTCTGGCGCGGCCGCGAGATGGACGACGACGGCCGGATCGGCCCCCTGGTCGCCACCCCCCGCGGGTCGAACGATCCGCCCTACCCGGCGTGGAAGATCATCCCGATCGATCAAGCTGGCGAAGCGCCGGTATTCGCCATTCGACGGTTCGTTCTCGAGCCGCCGCGCGTGCCCCGAATCGCCATCGTCGACGACGACGAGGAACTGGCCAATACCATCGCGGCTTTCTTTCGCGCCAAGGGAATGCCGGCGGTGGCGTTTTCGTCGCTGGAGGCCTTCCAGGCGACGAACCGCGAGCGCCCCTTTAGTGCCTTCATTTTCGATTGGGTGGTCGGTGACCGGACAGCCGAGGCAAGCCTGCAGGAGCTTCGACAGAGAGACCGCCATTCTCCGATCATCGTTCTGACCGGCAAGGGCAACCCCGCCTTCGACACCTCCCAGTCGAAGGTATCGCAGGCGCACTCGATCTTCTTCATGGAAAAGCCCACCCGCTGCGCGTACTTGTTCTCCACGATGTCGCTCCTCCTTCAGAAGGCAAACGGGTCGACCCGCTCACCGGACTGACTTTCCCGCGCCGGCGCGACCCCCGCCCCGCTCTGCTGCGCCGGCGGTTTTCGTCGTCTTGATTCCGCAAGGGGCGACCTGGCTGTAGAACCACTTTTACCGCGGCCGGCGCCTGCACGATGCGAAAGGACCGCTTCGGTTCGCTCCGAATGTGCGCCAAAGCGCCAATGCAAACTACGGAGTTTTCTTATGTAGCCTGTTTCGACAGGAGAAATGGGCTTGACACGCACATTTTCATTCTCGTACGCTCCCTGGCAAGCATGTGCGAACGGTGGTCGGATGCGCCCGAGCGAGTCCGATACGCACTGGCCGCTGCGCCTCGGTAAGGTCCGGGGCAGACCAGAGGGGATCGAGGTAATGGAAAACAGCGCGACGCCGCAGTGGGATCTGCGTCAGATGCAGGAGTTCATGCTTCTCAACGCCTGGGAAGCCGCGCGCGAGGACATCTCCACGGCTTGCCTTCGATTCGGCATGCAACGGGAGATGGCGGCAAGACTCGCAGCAGCCAGTGCCTCGGACGTCTATGGGTTGGCCAGCCGCCTGGGCGGCGAGCCGATCTTCGTCATCCGCAAAGACTTCGAAGCCCTACTGGCCAGCCGGCACAATGCCCAGGCCCTGATCGCCGCGTCTCACGCGCTATAGGGCGCGAGGGCGCCATGGCGAGAATCGCGGTCATGCTCGAGAGGCTCACGACTGCGGGTCGCTGCGCGGAACTGGGGGCGAGCACGCCGACCATCTGCGCCCTCACCGGGCTGCCCAAGAAGTACGTCCATGAGATCGTCTTCGGCGGCCGCCCGCCCCGGGGCCGCCCAGCCCATCGCACGAACCTGTTGGACCGCGCAACGAACTACGAGCGGATGCAACTGAGCGCATTCGCCAACACGTACCGCCGGTTGCGCGACGACGGGTTCGGGTCGGCCGAGTCCCTGATCGCCAGCTACCGGCACTATCGGTCCTACGCGGGCGACCTCCCGATCGGCTTCGACCACGCCTACACGCTCCTGTGTCTGCTTGATGGGACAGGTGGCACGAAGCAGGCACTGATCCAGCTGCGCACCTGCGCAAGATGCGAGTGCAGGTTCGTGGTCGGTTACGCCCGCCCCAACTGGCCCTGCCCGTTCTGCCAGTGCAGTGATGCCGGCAACGCCTTCAACTGGCACCGGCGCTGCCATATTCCCGCCCGTCACGGCGATCAGCTTTCCGACGGGTCGTCCACGCTGAATCGGGAGCTCTTCGTTTTGCGGCTGCTTCATGCGCTCGAGGTGCGCGAGGTCGATCGGCGAACGATCCGCTTGTTCGTCAAGGGCTTGCCCCGCTCTGACGCCATCCGGTACGCCATCGGCAATGCGGCACCCCCCAGTCCGTGGCGATGCCCGGTCAACACCTGGCATACCACCTTGCATGCCGCCGTCCGCATCCAGGCGGCAATCGCGGTCAGGACGATTCGGGACCTCGTTGCGCAGGGTGAGTCCGCGCATGTGGCGCTGCTCGCCGCGCACCGGCATCTCGAGCTCAGCGCGGACCGGCACGAAAAGCTCGGCTTCGATCGCCTACTGCTGATCCTGCAACACGTGGGATCCGCCTGGTGTGACGAGCCCGCGTTCGCACTGATCCGCTGCAGCGACTGCGGCCACCAGTTCCTGGATCCTGCAAGCAAGCCACGACCCAACGCCTGCCCCTACTGCGAATTGAACCGTCACGACGAAGCCCGCGAGAAACGCACCTCGCGCCGTAGGGAGCTGGACAAAAACTTCGTCGGGGGCCACGAAACAGGGCTACTTTCGGCGGCCGCCGTGGCGTAGGTTGCCCCATCATCCGCGTGCCCATGGAGCGCCTCGGATGCGGTCATTCCTCTCTTCCCTCTTCGGTAACCGACCCGTCGGTCCATCAGGCCGGGCTGCGACCCCATCGGCCGCCGTTGCGCCCCGGAACACGCACGGCACAGCGTCCGGTCTCGCGCGCCCCACACCATCCACGAGTTCGGCACCGGTCGCGGGCGCCGCGCTGGAACTGCGCCCCGTCGAAGATCTGCTGGCCGAACACGGGGTGCTTCTCGATCGCGTTCGCCTCGCCTACGGAAGCGGTGCGCAGGCCTTTGAGCAGGACCTGCTGGAGCCGATCCGAAACTACGCGCGCCTCGTCAATACGCTTCCCGCGACGGCCGCGAACGTCTTTAATGAGCCAGGCGGGCTGCTGCGCCTGGGCCTCGAGATCGGATTCATCGCACTGCAGGGCAGTGACGGTCGGATCATCGAAGGACGGTCGACCATCTCCGTGCGATCCCGGTTGGAGCCCCGCTGGCGCCAGGCAGTCTTCATCGCGGGGCTGTGTGCCGAAGCGCACCGTGTCTTCGAGCGGATGCAGGTGCGCTCCGACACCGGCCACGCGTGGCCGCCGTACCTCGTCACTCTCACCGACTGGGCCTGCGAGCGGGGCGAACGACGCGCGCACCTCCTTTGGGAGGACCGGTCACGTGCGACGCGCGCACTGAACCTCTTCGCCGTCCGACACGTGATCCCCCCGCTGCTGATGCAGCACCTCGACGAGGACAACAGGATCATCGTCCCGCAGTTGCTCGCAAGTCTCAGCGATGTGCCGCTCTACCACGGCGAGAATGCCATGGAGGATCTGGTGCTTCGAGCCAGCGCGCACGTGATCTATCGCGACGTGCTGAAACGCACCCAGGCAACGGGAGTTCGAATCGTCGGAGAGCACCTGCAGCGATTCCTCATCAATGCCATGCGCCAGCTGATCACCGAGGACCCGAAGTGGAGTCCCAACCAGCACCAGTCCCGCGTGTGGCTGGCTACCGACGGCCTCTTCGTGGTGTGGCCGAACGCCGCCCCGGAGATTGCCGGGCAGCTCTCGGCCGAGCAGCTTCCCGGCGTCCCGACCGATCCGGATGTGATCGTGGATGTGCTGAGCGCAGCCAGCATCCTGCAGCAGGCGCCGGACGGCGAATGGTTGTGGAACATCCGCCCGCCCCCTGGGTCGAAGACGCTCACGGCGCTGCGATTCACCGACCCTCGGGTGCTGCTGCCGATGTCTCTCGACGTCAAGCAGATTGACGACCGGATTGTCGTCGCCGGCCGGCCGCGCGCCTCGGATGCGCCGGTGCAGGCCGACACGGATGCGCCGACGACTACTGCAGCGCCTGCTTCCCCGAGCCCAACACCCGGGACAACGCCGGCCGATGCAACGGCCGCTGCCGCCGGTGACCGCCCTCGATCGACACCTCCGACCGCCCGACCAGAGCCGGCGCAAGCTCCGGCACGGCCTGCGACACCAGCGTCATCGCCACTGGGAGTGAGCTCACCGCCTCCTGCCGCGGTCGCCGAGCCCGACGAAGACCTTCCAGATGCCTCGCGCCAAGGCAGCGCATGCACCCCGAAGGCCGAGCCGCCTGCATCCGAAGAAGCATTGAACCGCAAGCGCGGCCGCGCCCCGGAGGCACCGAAGCCGATTCCGCGCCTGCCTTTGCGGCTCGACCCGGCCGTGCGTCGCGCGATGACGGCAGCGCTGGAACCGCACGCCGATAGCGCGTCCAAGGCCGTGTTGTTGGACGACCAGCGTTGGTTCTTTCCGATGAGCGCATTCGAGTCCTGCGACATCACTCGGGCCGAGTTGATGCGCGTGCTGGACGCAGCCGGTCTGCGCACGCCCGACGCCGAACTGTCCGAATACGTCGTGACCGGTGAAAACCTGACTGGCGTTGTCCTGCGGCTCACGCTGCCGCAATCTCGATCGTAGCCGTAGGTGTCCTCATGCTGATGCGTCAATACGAGATGCCGTGGCGGCGCGCCTACGAGATATGGCCGGCCGTTGCGTGGCTCCTCGGACTGCCGGTACTCGTGTACTTCAGCGGCACCGGCGTCATCACCCCTGCCGTGGCCACCGGCCTGTGCCTGCTTGCCGGACTGCTCGCCTGCCTGCGCACCTGGCAGGCGTTTCAGGTGCTGCGCCTGCGCGGATCGCTCACCGGCAGGCCGATGCAGATCATCACGACCGCCCAGCACGCGAAGCTGACCGGCGATCCTGACCAACTGTTCCTTGGATTTGGCTTCGAGTGGCTGCCCGTCCACTCCCAACGCCTGTACGAAATGTCGAAGGTGGACTACCGCGACTACGCCCTCGGACCGATCGCGAAGCGAATCGTGCGCGGCGCCAACCAGGGTCAACCCGAATCCGAGATCGGCATGCCGTGGATTCACGGCGTCGAGCCGCGGGAAAAGCTCCTGTACCGGCCGGTGAAGAACTTCGAGGGCGGCACCTTGCTGGTGGGCACGACCCAAGCCGGAAAAGGCGTCGCCCTGGCGAATCTGATTACCCAGGCCGTGCGCCGGGGCGACATCGTGGTCATCATCGACCCGAAGAACTCGCACCGTCTGAAGCAAGTCGTCGAGCGCGCCTGCGCCGACTACCGTGAACCGGGCACGTTCACCGAGTTCCACCCGGCTTTCCCCGAGCGCGGGGTGCGCGTGGATTTCCTGTACTCATGGGGCAAGGCGACGGAGCTGGCTTCCCGCATCCAGTCGATCATGCCGCTGGACACGGGCGGCGCCTTCCACGCATTCGGCTGGGATGCCGTCAACGTCGTCGTCCAGGCCATGGTGGCGCTGGAGGAGCGGCCGAACCTGCGCAAGATCATGCAGTACATCGAAGCCGGCATCGATCCGCTCCTGCAGCGCAGTCTCGAACGGCTGCTCGAGCAGCGCCTGGGACTCAACTGGCGTGAAGATCAGGCGCTGCGCAAGCTGCTCGAAAACCAGAACACCTCGCGAGGCAGCCCTGTCAATCAGCAACTGGCGGCCTACGTCGCCTACTACGAGCGGCATATCCCGGCGATCCAGCGCGACAAGGTCATCGACTCGCAGATCCGTGTGCATCGACACAACCGGGAGCACTATCAGAAGATCACCGCCAATCTGCTGCCGATTCTTTCGATGCTCACCTCGGGCGAACTCGGGCGCAGCCTTTCGCCCGATCCATTCGACCTGGAGGATACGCGGCCCATCCTGAACTTCGAGAAGATCGAGCGCTCCGGGCATGTGCTTTACATGTGCCTGGACTCCCTGCCCGACCCCGCCGTGGCCTCGGCAATCGGGGCCCTGGCCATTTCCGACCTCGCAGCCCGGGCAGGCATGCGGTACAACCTCGGGACGAACACCCGAAGACTGTCCCTTTTCGTCGACGAGATCTCCAACGTCATCAACCAGCCGCTGATCGAACTGCTGAACAAGGGCGCCGAGGCCGGCGTCTACTCGATCTGCGCCATGCAGACGCTTGCCGACCTGGCCGAGCGGATGGGGTCCGAGCACGCCGCTCGCAAGGCGCTGGGCAACCTCAACAACATGTTCGCGCTTCGGTCCAAGGACCGGATGACACAGGATTTCATCGTGGAGACGTTCGGTCGCACAGGTATCCACGCGCCGCGCGTGTCGATGAACGAGGGCGCCGATACCCACCTCGGGGACTGGAGCTCCGGACGCTCGGTGACGCTCACCGAATCGATGGAAGAGCGGGTGCCTGCGGAGGTGCTCGGTGTACTGCCCAATCTGCAGTATTTCGGGCTCATCGCCGGTCGCCTGCTGAAGGGCCGCTTTCCCATCATGAGTCCGGACCACAAGGTCGCGTAATGATTCGCGCCGTCATCGTCGCCGTCGTCCTGGTCGCCGCGGGTATCGTGCTCTACATCCCGGCCAGGGTCCCGGCCGAGCGCTTCTTCGAGTTGCTGCGCGCCGAGCACGCAGTGAACACCGAAGCGTGGGGCCCGGAGGCGGCCGACCGAACCCTCGAGCGGATGCTCGACCTGTCGCAGCTCTCGCAGCCCCTGGCGCAGGCCCCGCCCCCTGCGGTGCAGGTTCATCAACAGTCGTCCGCGAACCGGGAGATGGCGGCCTCGTTCGACGCCATGAGCGAGCGCTTCTTCTCCAACAGCTACTTCCGTTCGATCGACGCGCTGCTGCTGCTGGTGACGTACCGCCTGAGCGCGTTGGTCGAACTGCTACCCCTTCTCGGCTGCCTCGCGGTACTGGGGATCGTCGACGCACTCGCCGTGCGCCAGATCCGCATTCGCAAGCTCGGAACCGCGAACGCAGAGGTCTTCTCCGTGCAGGCCGTAGGTGCGATCGTGCTGCTGGCGATCACGTTTGTCGGCTTGTTCGTTCCCGTGCAGTTGACGCCCTGGATGGTCTCGGCCTTCCCGATCTTCGCCGTCCTGGCGATCACGCGAAGCATGTCGCAGTACCACGCCGTTCGCTGAAGAAAATCGCAAAGCGAATTGCGCGCACGAATCCACGGCGAATTCAGTCAGCACTTCGAAAACAACATCATTTCCGCCGCCGCCCTCGCCTACGCGCCCCTACGCTGAAGGCATGAACCTACGGCAAAGGGAAACGGGAATGCACGAGCCAGCAACCGCACGCACGATGCAGGCTGGCTCCGCGCATCGACTCGAAGAAACCGTTCAGACGCGGCTGTGGCGGGCTGAGCACGACTGGCTTCACGCCGTCTACAAGAGCGCGGTGAAC
>ENA-UOUJ01000291-UOUJ01000291.1-activated-sludge-metagenome-genome-assembly--contig:-NODE-291-length-38307-cov-54.510797_pt1 | contig 38307 bp, 29 predicted proteins | sample MGYA00249839_ERZ747224 | MGnify/ENA primary metagenome ERZ747224 (study PRJEB28782, sample SAMN03220277) | activated sludge metagenome | biome: wastewater; feature: sewage sludge; material... | reverse complement strand
AGAAGGGAGATAAAGACCGCGGACAGCAAATGTGCGACAAAGCCATAGAAAAAGATCCATCGCTTGCTTCCCTGCGTAAGAAAAAAGAAATGCCTGGCGGATTGTAATGCCAATAAAATAGCTTGTTTGTGTGGTTATTAGTTTCTAAAAGCCGGGATTTATCCCGGTTTTTTTGTACCGTTAGTTCATCATCAGCACATTCACACTCCGTTGCAGGATGTTGAAAGCAATTTCAGCCATCATGTTTTCTTTATCGAGTGTAGGGTTCACCTCAGTAATTTCGAAGCAGCAAATTTTTCTGCTTTGCATGAATTTAGAAATCAAATCTTCGGCTTCTCTTTCTTTAAGTCCGTTGCTTACCGGCGTTCCCGTACCTTTTGATATGGTAGAATCGAGGCTGTCTACATCAAACGATACATAAATATCGGTGCAGTCGCTGAGGTGGCGCAATACCTTACGACTCACGTTTTCAGCACCCGTGCGCCTGATTTCACTGGTAGAAATCACCTTCATGCCGTATTTTTCAATGAGGTATTTTTCTTCTTTTTCAAAATCCCGAAGGGAAATGAATACAATGTCTTCCGGATGCACCTTAGGGGCAATGCCACCTATTTTTTTCATCTCGTTCCAGATGCGGGTGGTTTTTTCATCCAGGTCGTGCACCTTGCAATCCATATTGTCTTCATTGATTGCAGTAGCTAACGGCATACCATGTACGTTGCCGGAGGGAGTGGTATAGGGGGTATGTAAATCGGCATGGGCATCAATCCATATTACTCCGAGCTTACATTTAGGTTTCGCAATTTTAATTCCCGCGATGGTGCCTCCGGCATTGCTGTGGTCTCCGCTGAGTACTACCGGGAAAAAGTTATTTTTGATACTGTCACTCACGGCTTTGGATACCCGTTCGTATAAAGTATGTATACCGTGAATTCTCTTGGCATAGGGCGAATGAATGGGTTCAAACAACAGGTTGTTTTCAGTCTGTATTTTTTCTGACGGAAAATGCACAAAGAAATTGCTCATGAAATCCAGTGCTGCAATTTTGATAGCGTCTATACCCAGGCTGGCACCTCTTGTTCCGGCTCCTATTTCTGAAGGAACTTCAATCAGTTTGATATTCTTCATCCCGCTAAAATACAACATTTGGCTTTTAACTTCCAAGTTGTTCAGTTTCAGGGATCTTGTGTGTTATTTCGCCGGGAGTAGTGTTGAATTTCGCATATGTCTGACAGTGGGATGAATCTGTCAGACCGGTACATGCATCTTTTACCCGAATGGCCAACCTCTTTTAAACCATAAAATGTTTTATCCAGCACATGGGTAACATTCACTACCGTGTACACCTTGTTTTCAGTGATGTACAAATCAGTTGAAATGTGTTCGGGCATTTCAGGTAAGTTGGCATCAATACATAATACTCTCATAGATGTTAGGTTTTATGGTACGTTAAAAACGGGACAGGAATACAAACGTAATTAGTCACTCTGTAACCTATTGGCAAAGCCAAAAAAATCTATGAATCTGCAGGAAATGAAAACATTGGGAATATTGTAGTAATTTAACCAAAAGTTCATCCATGCCGGTTAATAAAAATGCGTTGTTACGTTACAGAATTATCGACAGTTGCCTCACCAACCGCATGCGGAAGTATCCCTCCCTGGAAGATATCATCCAGAAAATTGAAGATCAAATGGGAACAGGGATTTCAGTTTCGATGTTGAACAAAGATTTGAGTCAGATGCGTTCCTTGTATGGTGCCCCCATTAAGTACGACCGGAACCACAACGGCTATTATTATGAAGAGGAAGGTTTTTCTATCATGGAATTTCCACTAACCGGGGCAGAGATTGAAGCACTGGATTATTCAACGGCACTGCTTGAAACATTGAAGGGCACGCGCATGTTCCGTCATTTTGAAAATGCTATCAATAAACTTATTGAAGGCTATCGTATCAGTAGTGTACTCGAAAAATCTGCCAGTCAGATTCTGCAGGTGGAGAAACCATTATCAGACGGAGGGTCAGACTGGCTCGAACCTATGCTGCAGGCTATTGTAAACCACACCGCCATCCGTTTACGATATCAGCGTTTTGGCAGCCTTGAAAAAGAACATATTATTTCTCCATACCTGATTAAGGAATACCGTAATCGCTGGTATGTCATTGGAATGGTACATGCCTATAAGGATATACGTGTATTTGCGCTCGACAGGGTGATTGATACGCAACCGGTGGAGGAAAAGTTTATTCAGTCGAACGATTTTGATGCCCATACTTATTTCCATTATTCCTTTGGAATTACACAGGTGATGCACATGCAGCCGGAAAAGATAGTGCTGAAGTTTTCTCCCGAACAATCTCCTTACATCCGAACCATGCCCTTACACCACAGCCAGGAAACACTGGAAGATTCGGAGGTAGGACTGCAGATTCAACTCACGGTATACCCTACACGGGAATTGGTAATGACCGTATTGTCGTATGGCAAGGAAGTGGAAGTGCTGGGTTCTGCCTTGTTCAAGAAAATGGTACAGGAAGAAATCAATGCCATGCAAAAAATATATCAAACTATAGAGGAACGGTATGCCTGAAAACTGGAAAATATTTATTGGGGTAATTTATATCATCCTCATCGTACTGGTTTGCCTGCGCATCGTTTTTGAAACGCGCAGTGCCACCAAAACCATGGCCTATCTGCTGCTGGTGCTGTTTATTCCTTTGTTTGGTATGTTGTTCTACATCGCTTTCGGTATTAATTACTGGAAGAGGAAATTGTATCAGAGAAAAATGGATCAGGACGAACTTTTACTCCAGCAACTCAAGCGCGATGTGCATCAGTACAATGATTCAACCCTTAAATGGATTGACCTGCAGAACGATGAACGCGGTGAGCTGGCAACGATGCTGATTAAAGACCTGCAATCGCCTTTAACCAGAAACAATACCGTTAAAATTTTACTGAACGGAGAAGAAAAGTTCCCTGAATTGCTGAAGGCGATCAGCGAGGCGAAGCACCACATCCATATAGAGTATTATATTTTTGATGTGGATGACATCGGGAACCGTATTATGGATGCACTGATTCAGAAGGCACGCGAAGGTGTAAAGGTTCGATTGATCTTCGATGATTTTGGTAGCCCGCAAATCAAACGAAAACAAATTAAAGCGCTCGAAGACGCCGGGGTGGAGGTTTTTCCATTTTATAAAGTTCATTTCTATTTACTGGCCAATCGGCTGAATTACCGCAACCACCGAAAAATAGTAGTGATTGACGGGAAAACCGGATTCGTGGGTGGTATCAATGTCAGTGATAAATACATCAACAACAAAAAAGGAAAGATGTACTGGCGGGATACCCATTTGCGCATCGACGGGCCTGGAGTGTATTACCTGCAGTATCTGTTTATCACCGACTGGAATTTCTGTGCCACCAGAAAACTTCAGGTGGAGGAGATGCATTTTAATGCCTTCACGGAAGCCGGGGATGATCGCATTGTACAACTGGTGGGGAGCGGTCCTGATTCACATCAGCCATCCATTTTATTCTCTATCCTGCAGATGATTTATCTGGCCAAAGAAGAAATTCTGATTACAACGCCCTATTTCATTCCGGGTGAAAGCATCATGCACGCATTACGGGTAGCGGCATTGAGTGGTTTGAAGGTGAAGCTGCTGGTACCCGGAAAATCCGATTCCAGAATTGTGAATGCGGCGGCACGGGCGTACTACGATGATTTATTACAGGCAGGAGTAGAGGTGTATTGTTATACCAAAGGATTTGTACATGCCAAAACCATGGTATGTGATGGTAAAACAGCGATGGTTGGAACAGCCAACATGGACAACCGCAGTTTCGATTTTAATTTTGAAGTGAACGCCATCGTATACGATACAGAATTGTCGGGCCGGCTCCGGAATATTTTCTTTGAGGATATCCGCGAGGCAACCCCGCTGGATGCGAAACAATGGCATACCCGGTCTTTTTGGGTGCAACTGCCTGAAAAATTAGCGCGGTTGTTTTCGCCGGAGTTATAAAAAAAAGAGGACGATATATCGTCCTCTTCACAAAATATCATACTCTTCAATACATTATTGAATATCCTTTTTGATTTCAGTTTCCGTTACCTTACCCAGTTTCGCGGCAAACTCTTTAATTTCTGAGGCCTTGCCAATCAATACAAATTGCAGTTTGTCTTTTGGAAAATAGCGCGCAATGATTTGTCTTGCTTTTTCAACGGTTAATCCATCCACATTTTTTTCGAACTGGTTGATGTAAGATTCATCATACTGATACCAGAACATGGAGGTGAGTAGTTGAGCTAATTGTCCCGCAGTTTCATACCGCGGCGGAAATTGTCCTTTTACATAATTCTTTGCGGATGCCAGTGCCTGTTCATCCATTCCTTTTTCATGCAGGCGCTGAATCAGGTCAAGTGTTTTCTGAATAGCCGGTTCAGTGGTTTTATTGGCAGTGAAGGTGCTGATATAAAAAGTTCCTCCGTTTTTATACGATTGAAAACTGCTGCGGGCCCCATACGTTAATCCTGAATTCACCCGAAGCTCGTCGTTGAGCAATGAAGTGAAGCGGCCGCCAAAATAGGTGTTTACTACCTCAATGGCTACCTGATCAGGATTGTTTCTGCTGATACCTGTTCCACCAATGTAGAAAGTGGTTTCGCGCGCATCATCTTTATTTACCAGTAATACATTGTTCCCGTTTACTGGAGCAAAGGATACATTGGCAGGGTTGGCGGGCTTTTTACCGGTTGATTTCCATGAACCCAGCATACGCGTTACCATTTTCTTCATATCGGCTGATTTGAAATTACCCACAATGGCAATGGCACTGCCTTCAGGGTAATAATGGTTATTGTAAAAATTGCGTATATGCATAGTGGTAAGCGGCTCTACCGTTTGAACGGTACCACTCACCACATTACCGTATGGGTGTGCTCCGAAAATCAATTTTTCATAAAAGGAGTTGCTCATTGTACGCGGACTCTCTTTTCGCTGCTCAAGGCCTATCAGTATTCTCTTTTTCTCTTTATTAAACTCTGCGGTATCGAATGCGGGCTGCATAATGATACGGCTGATGATTTGCATCGCTTTTTCACTGTCTTTGGCAGCAAACTTTGCGGATAGACCTGCGGATTCTTTGGATGCCGAGGTGTTGATACCGGCCGCCATAAAGTCTATCATTTCGTCAAGGGCTTTCTTAGGCATGTCTGTAGTTCCATGCATCAGCGCGGTGGCGGTGAGCGAGGCAAGGCCACTCTGTTTACCATCATAGATTGCGCCGGCAGGAAAGATGGCAGACACATTAATTACCGGCACCTCGTGTTGCTCCATCAGATAAACGGTTAATCCGTTTTTAAGTTTAAACTTCTGGTAGGCGGGTAGTTTGTATTGTGCACTGATGGATAACGCAGAAAACAGAAATCCTGCAAGCATCAGTGTTTTTATGATATGGGTTGATTTCATTTTTTGTAGAATTGATTAAGTGAAAGTTGAGGTTAGTCTACGTTCTTTTGCATGATAGCCACCGTACGGTTGCTTTTCTTAAAATACTTTCCGGCAACGCGTTTGATATCGTCAACCGTTACCTGATTGAAAGCCGCCGGTGCATTGAACATCTTTTTATAGTCTCCAAAAAACAGTTCATACGTGCCCAGGTTATCTGATTTACCGTTGATGGTTTCAATTTGTCCGTAAAACTCCATCAACTTCCTGTTTTTCACTTTTTGCAATTCAGTTTCAGTAACACCATTTTCAGCAATGTTCCGGATTACGGCATACATACCTTCTTCAAGTTCGTTCAGTTTTGTCGCGTCGGCAGATACTGCATAGAGCAAAAATAAATTCGGATCGAATGATTCGCCCAGGCTGCTCTGTACCATGGTGGCCAGTGGCTTATTCTGTACCAGCTCCATATTCATTCTGGAGGAGTTGCCTGAGGTGAGAATATCACTCAGCAGGGTAAGTGCATAAAAATCTTCGTGTTTTGTTTCAGGTGTGCGGAAACCGATGCCAATGTATGGGGCTGCAATGTCTTTTTGCAACATGATGCGGCGTTCTCCTTTTTGTTCGGGTTCGGTGATATGCACGCGGGCTGGTTCGGGTTGGGCAGGGATGGGTTCCAGGTACTTTTCAGCCAGTCTTTTAACGTCAGTCATTTTTACTGCTCCGGAAATAACCACCACGCAGTTATTGGGGGCGTAATACGTTTTAAAATATTTCTCCAGGTCTGATTGCTTCCAGTTTTTCATGTCATCTTCATATCCCATCACCGACCAATGGTAAGGGTGTTCCTGAAACGACGTTGCATAAATGTTTTCAATCACCACCCTCCACGGAGAATTTTCAAGTCCGGTACTGCGTTCACTCAACACCACACCTCTTTCACTTTCCACCATGGCAGAGTCAATACTTAAGCTCGAAATGCGGTCGCTTTCCAGATCAAACATCACTTCAAGTGCCGAAGCGGGAAACCAGTTGGTATACACAGTAACATTTTGAGTAGTGTAGGCATTGTTCGCCCCGCCGTTAAACTCCATGGTTTGGTCAAATGCCTTCGGGCCGTATTTTTTAGCGCCGTTGAACATCATGTGTTCAAAAAAATGCGACAGTCCGGTGATGCCCTGGTGTTCATTCCGGGAGCCGGCTTTGTAAAATAAATACATATTGGCATTGGGAATAGAGAAGTCTTCTACCACCAGGAATTTCATGCCATTCTTCAGGGTGAATGTTTTTACATCTTCAGGCTTCATCTGTGCGGATGCAATCATAAACTGCAAACACAGAAGTATACAGATGTTCAGTCTTTTCATCATGCTTAAAAATTTTTGTAAAGCTAAGGGAATAGGAAGAAATGGTGCACAGATGAGGAGGGATGTTATTCTAATGATTCAATGAATCTGAAGAAGCTGTCAGGTTTGATTATTCTGCAGCGGTATATTATCAGGAAGTGCACTGAAAGTTGGGCGGATGGATTTCGGGTTATCCATTACCGATAAGTATAAGAGGGTTGTATTATGTTTTTTTGGCAAGCTTCAGTTTTCTTTTCGCCAGATCCACATCCATGAGCTTTTTGAATTTTGAATAAGTCTGTTGAAATGTCTCGGCAAAATCTTTTACATCTTCAGTAAAGATCAGCAGCCGCTGATGAACAAATCCATTCTCTGTTTTTTTACTTTCTGAAATGTTGAGGTACAACTTACCCTGTTCGCTCTTTTTAATGTCAAAAAAGTATGTACGTGAACCTCTGGTTAAATGGGTGGTGTGTATTTCGTTTCGCTTCATGATGACCGAAATTTCCATTATCTCCTGGGTTTTATCAATGGTGTTTTTCCTCCTCTTGAGTGATAAAAACACTGCATCTTCTTTGGCCGTTGTATATATGGTTAGCTACCGGTAACAGTTGTACATTTTTTTTGCGATAGAATGAAATCCGCCAGATGCAAATCGCTGTTTGTATATTATGATGTTGAGGTGCTTTTCTGAGGATATATTCAGCAGTTCGTACATAGCCCATGCTGAAAACAGATGCCCATTTCCCTGCATTTCCGGTTGTTCAGGGGAACTATAAGCCCTCCGCCCGGGTAACACGCTGAAAATGATATTCAAAATAAAATATTTAAAAAACAATATAAAATTATTGAAAAACAATAAATATGTATATATTTGCTCATCACTTTAATTATTGAATGATGTCTAAAACAAACAATTTTGTATTTATAGTCTTGCACATTATTGCCTGGCTCATTTTCGTTGGTTTGTCTGTTGAAGCAGGCGGTTATGTAGTAAACTTCTTTTTTAGTGTATACAAACCGGAATTGATTCCGAACCTGTATCAAAAGCTCGATCTAACCAATCTCTACAGTAATAGTCCGCTAGCCTTTTTTGGACTATATGGGTTTATTTTGTTTGTTTCAATTTTAAAAGCTTGTCTCTTTTATACTGTAGTTATACTCATGCATAAAATCAATATGGAAAAACCTTTTAGTTCATTGGTAGCTTCGAAAATATCACGCATCAGTGTTATCACCGTTACCATAGGATTGATGAGTTATATTGCTTTACAGATTAGCAAAAATCTATCGCATCATGGTTTGGAAACCGGTGCAATACATGAGATTTGGGCAGATAGTAAGGCATTCATTTTGATGGGTGCGGTAATTTATATCATAGCCACCATTTTTAAAAAGGGAGTGGAATTGCAAAACGAAAACGATTTAACTGTATAAATTATGCCAATCGTTGTAAATCTTGATGTGATGATGGCCAGGCGAAAAATGTCGCTCAATGAGTTGTCTGAAAAAGTTGAGCTTACACTGTCCAACTTGTCTATTCTAAAAACAGGAAAAGCAAAGGCCATTCGTTTCAGTACATTAGAGGCTATTTGCAAAGCGTTAGACTGTCAGCCTGCTGATATTCTGGAATATGTTCCTGGTAAAATGTAAGCAGTTATTTTTAAAAACGAACAATATGAAAAATAAGCTATCACATTTTGCCATTTATATTGACGACATAGAACGGGCAAAGAAATTTTATGAAAGTGTTTTTCAATGGGGGTTCAATGGCTATGGCCAGGATGACTTTTTGCAGATAAAAACGGATCGGTCAGATAACGGTGAATTGATTGGTGCGTTACAATCCAGAAAATATTCACCTGTTCCAGAAAAAATTATAGGATTTGAATGTACGATAGGGGTAGCAAATATTGATGAAACCATATCAAAAGTAGAAAGCAATCTTGGAAAGATTTTAATGCCTAAAACACCTATTCCTTCTGTTGGTTACATTGCAAAGTTTTTAGACACGGAAGGGAATTTATTTTGCGCAATACAATACGACAATACGGCAAAATGACAAAACCACGAGATCTTCATATTGACTTTCAGTTCTATCTTGATTTAAAGGACAAGGAATTAATAAGCCTGTTTATGGATTTGAGAAAATATATTTTAGAACTTTACCCTGATTGTAACGAACTACTTTATCATACCCATGCCTTAACAGCTGTATTCTCCGTTTCTGATAAATTGTCTGATGCTTTTTGTATGATACCCATTTACTCCAATCATCTGAACTTAGGATTTAACAAAGGAACACGATTGAAAGACCCCCATAAACTGTTATCAGGAACAGGTAATTTAATCAGGCATATAGATGTTAAAAAGAAGTCTGATTATAGAAATAATAAAACTAAAGCATTAATACAGGAGGCAATTGAGTTTGCAATCAATGATATGGATACACCATCATTACACAAAGGCAAAACAATTTCAAAAATCAAGAAGCAGTAAATGACTGCTTATATTCATTGGCGTTTTGAATTTCCCGATGTAAATGGGCTGTAGATTTTTGCCTCACATTCTACATTAACGATTCAAATGTTTCCAATCTTCATTCCAACATTGTATACAAACGCGGTTTGAATACATAAAAAAACCGCCTGCTATGAGGCGGTGTATTTTTTAGAAGCCGTTGAATTAAAACTGCTCCAGTTTACTGAAGAAGAAATTGCCTTCAATGGCTGCGTTTTCATCGCTGTCGCTTCCATGGATAGCATTTTCACCCACAGAAGAAGCAAATAATTTGCGGATGGTTCCGTCTTCGGCATTCGCGGGATTGGTAGCACCAATCAGTTTACGGAAATCTTCCACTGCATTATCTTTCTCAAGAATTGCTGCCGTGATAGGGCCGCGGCTCATGAATTCTACCAGTTCTCCATAGAACGGGCGCTCCTTATGTACGGCATAAAACTCACCGGCTTTCTGCGCGCTGAGGTGTGTCATTTTCATAGCCACGATTCTGAATCCGGCCTTGTTGATCATTGCCAGAATGGCACCGGTATGTCCTTTTTCAGTTGCGTCCGGCTTAATCATGGTAAAAGTTCTGTTGCTCATTTTTTCTCAATTTGGGCGCAAAGATAGGGCAGGATGTGGTTTGAAGAAGGCATGATGCGTATTAATTTTTCTTAAATCCCTCTTCTGGCTGTTCATTTCTCTTTTGTTGGGTTTATATTTTCAAAGACTTTCACAATAAATAATATACTTTTGCGCCTCATTTATGCGGCCTTTAGAAGAAATATACACCCTGCTGGATACCCCCAGAAAAGTAGTGATTACCATGCACCAGAAACCCGACGGTGATGCGATGGGGTCAGCGCTGGGATTGTATCATTATCTGAAAACATACGGACATGATGTGGTGGTAATTTCTCCTACCAACTGGGCTGATTTTCTGCAATGGATGCCCGGCACCAGCGAAGTGATCGATTACGAACGGGAGAAAAGCCGTGCCGATTTGCTGCTCCAACACGCCGAATGGATTTTTTGTCTGGATTTTAATGTGCTTTCCCGCACCAAACGTATGGAAGAATCTCTGGCAGCCGCGCCCGGAGACAGAATCCTGATTGATCATCACCAGCAACCCGAAATAGCCCGTTTTACCTGGGGAAGAAGTGATGTGCATAAAAGCTCTACCGCCGAAATGGTGTATGATTTTATCACTGAATCAGGCGGAGCCAACCGCATGTCGCTTGAATGTATTCAATCTATTTATACCGGAGTAATGACCGATACCGGCAGCTTCAGGTTCCCGGCAACCACGGCCAGTGTACACCGCTTGGTGGCTGATTTAAAAGATCGCGGATTGCAGCACAGTGTGGTGCATGAAAACATTTACGACAACTTCACCGAGAACAGATTCCGGTTTATTGGCCATGTGCTCAGTCATTTACTTGATGTATATTATGAGTACAACACGGCCATCATTACAGTGCCTCAGCAAATCCTGCAGAAGTTTGACATTAAAACGGGTGATACAGAAGGACTGGTGAATTATCCTCTGGGAATTCAGGGAATTCGACTGGCCGTTATCATTGTGGATCGGGGCGAAGAAAGAAAACTGAGTTTCAGAAGTAAGGGAGGGTTTGATGTAAATATCTTTGCAAGAAAATATTTCAATGGAGGTGGACATGCGAGTGCGTCGGGCGGATCGTCTTACGAACCACTGGAAAAAGTAAAGCAACAGTTTTTAACGGCCATGAGAGAAAATGCGGCTGAACTTAGTTCATATTCATTCTAGTCTACCCTCAAAAATGAGCAATAAAAATTAGTTTATACTCTTCTAAATAAAAATTAAAATAACTTTTCTATGCGTGTATTGATAGCGTTATTCATGATTTCAGTGGTTGCAACCGGATGTAGTGATGGTTTCACCAGCGGACCGGGTGGTTTGAAATATAAAATTGTAAAGGAAGGATCAGGAGAGCCAATTAAAAACGGCCAGTATATTGAAGTAGATATGGTTCAGTATCTGCAAACCGATTCCAAAGACTCTGTGCTCAGGCGCAACCCTGAAATGATTCCCTACATTGAACTGGTTGATTCAACCATGATGGAAAAGGATTTTTATAACATCATGATACAACTGCGCAAAGGGGATAGTGTGAATATTAAAATCATTACCGACTCTGCCTTCAAACAAAACATGACTGAGATGCCTCCGTTCATGAAACGCGGACAGCACCTGGTAACAGCCATCCGTGTTAAAGACATTCATGCTACCGAAGCTGCAGCCAACGAAGCACGTTCAAAATATTTCGCGCTGGCACAGGAGGGCGGACTGAAAAAGTTTGAAGAACAAAAGCAAAAAGATGAGCAAATCCTGCAGGATTATTTTACTCAAAACAAACTGAAGCCCACCAAAACGCCATTGGGAATGTATGTTGATATTCTGGAGCCCGGAACAGGCGCTATGATTGATACCAGCGTGGTTGTAAAAGTGAATTACACCGGTAAGAACATGAAAGGGGTAACCTTCGACAGCAATGTGGATCCCGCATTCGGCCATGTAGAACCCTTCCTAGTAAACATGACACAGGATCCCAGTTTAGGCTTGGGCGTAATTCCCGGCTGGACAGAAGGTTTGAAGTTTTTGAATAAGGGAGCTAAGGCCAAATTCTATATTCCATCGGCACTGGCATACCGCGACCAGCAACAGGGAGAACACATCGAACCCAATTCAATCCTGATATTCGACATTGAAGTGCTCGACATTCTCAACAAAGAAGAAGGCCGCAAGGCACAGGATGAAATGGTGAAAAAAGTAATGGAGAAAGCCCAGTTGAAGGATGTGCAGATACAGGCCAATCCTTCCGGACAATAAATAATAAAATTACCAACAACAGGTTGATTAGCCTGTGGAGTGTTTACCAAGTGCCTGCACCAGTTGAACAGCTTCACAGGCTTCTTTTACGTCATGCACCCTCAGAACCTGCGCTCCGTGCAACAGAGCAATGGTATTCAAAACTGTAGTGCCGTTCAGGGCGTCTACCGGAAGAATGCCGAGGGTTTTACAAATCATACTTTTTCTGGATAATCCGGCAACAATGGGTTTCTGCAGCACGGAGAACGCGCTCAGCTGGCGCAGCAGGGTGAAGTTGTGTTCGGTGGTTTTACCAAAACCAAAACCAGGATCCACCCATATATCATGAATACCGGCCTCGGTGCAGACAACTATTTTATCCGCCAGCCAGCGGATAACCTCAGCGGTAACATCCGTATATGCCGGTTGTACCTGCATGGTTTCGGGGGTGCCTTGCATGTGCATCAGTAAGTACGGTACGCGCATATCCGCCACCGTTGGTATCATGGTCTGATCCATCTCTCCCGAGCTTACATCATTTACCATGTGTGCGCCTGCTTCAATAGCCGCACGGGCCACACCGGCTTGGTACGTGTCAATCGAAAGCAGCAAATCCGGAAATGCCCGGTGAATGGCTTCAATAACAGGGGTAACCCTGTCGGTTTCTTCCTGCATTCCAATGCGCGTACTTCCGGGTCGGGTGCTTTGTCCGCCAATATCCAACACCTTCATACCATATTTACACCATGCAGATACTTTTTCCAGGATGGCATCCATGGATTCATGCAGCGATCCGGTGTAAAATGAATCAGGAGTGGCATTGATAATGCCCATTACCACCGGCTCATGGAAGGAATAGATCCTTCCCTTTGACTGGATTGTAATCATTTGTTGAAGGAATTGTATTTTTGAACTTCATACAAATTTGCGAAATATACGGTTAACACAACCAAAATATGGATACTAACCAACAATACGATCAGGTTGTAGCCGGCTGCCGCTCTACCTTTCTGAAGAAAACACAGGACTATGGTACCTCCTGGAGAGTGTATCGTCCGATATCTGTGGCCGATCAGATTTATATTAAGGCCCGCCGCATCCGGAACATTCAGGAAAAACAAGTTCAAAAAATTGAAGACAATATCCAAAGTGAGTTTAGCGGTATATTGAATTACGCCGTAATAGGACTCATGCAACTGTCGCTAACGGAGGATGCGCCCGAACAGCTACCCGTACACGAAGTTGAACAATTGTACAACGAGTATGTAGGCAAGGCTAAAAAGCTCATGGAAAATAAAAACCATGATTATGGCGAAGCCTGGCGGGATATGAGTCAGGAAAGCCTGGTAGACCTGATCCTGGCAAAACTGTTACGAATCAAACAAATCATCGCCAATGAAGGTGTAACGGTTGCCAGCGAAGGGATTGATGCAAATTTTTACGATATTTTGAACTACGCAGTGTTTGCACTTATATTAATAGACGAAGGAAAACATTAAATCATGAAAGTACTGGTGAATGTAGCGCGGTATTTTACCGGAGCATTGTTTATTTTTTCAGGATTGGTGAAAGCGATTGATCCGTTAGGACTGGCCTATAAAATGCAGGAATTTTTTGAGGCATTTGCCAACGACGGATTTTTACCATCGCTGATGCAGTGGCTGAACAATTATGCACTCGGGTTTTCTATTGTGATGATTACCCTAGAAGTGGTGGTGGGTGTAGCACTGATATTGGGATGGAGAAAAAAATGGACGGTAATCCTGTTGCTGTTGCTGATGATTTTATTTACCGTGTTAACATCATACGTGTTGTTTAGTGGTAAGATACGCGCCTGCGGCTGTTTCGGCGACTGTATTCCATTAACGCCTGAACAAACATTTGGTAAAGACATTCTGTTACTGGCGCTCAGTTTGTTGTTGTTGTTCAGGTTGAAATACATCCATCCTGTAACCCGGCCATTGGTTATTACACTCATTGTGTTGATTGCTGCGGCACTCACGGTTTACTTACAGTTCAGGTCGATGAAACATTTGCCAGTGGTAGATTGTTTACCGTTTAAACCCGGCAACCATATCCTCGAATTAAGAAAAATGCCGGCCAATGCTATACCGGATGTGTATGATTATGAGTTCATCTATCAAAAAGACGGGGAGGTTAAATCGTTTACAGCAGAAGAACTGCCCGATGAAACGTGGGAGTTTGTTGACAGAAAGCAGAAGCTCATCAAAAAAGGAAGCAACAACATGCCACTGATCAACGATTATAATTTAACCACTCAGGATGGAATTGATGTAACCGATTCGGTGCTCAATCAGCCAAATGAATATTATATGTTGTATGTGAGGTACACCGACGGGTTGAACGAGGCTGCCTTGCGCCGGTTTAAGGACTTTGCAGTTCGAAACAATAATGCCCAGAAATTGTATGTGGTGGTTTCTCAGTCTGCTTCGGTATCGGCTTACCTGCAGAAAATGAACATCCCGTATCATAAAATGCTGACACTGGATGCTACTGCCATTAAAACCGCTGCCAGAAGCAACCCTACACTATACAAGATGAAAGGGCCGGTTGTACAACAGAAATGGGGTTGGGGCGATTTCGGCCGTTTGCCGGAGTAGTGTATCATTTGAAGAGAGGGTTGTTGCTGTGTAACAGGCGGTGGTGGGTTTGATTCCTAACGAAATGATGTATGCGCATGCATTCAGCTATACTGTATATATTCCGCAGGTTGCTCTACACACTCTCTGTTTTTGCCGGAATTGTATTGCTGGTATTTATGCTCTTCAGAGGGTTTGGTGATCCGGCCGTTATGCTGGCGGGGCAATCCGGCAATGCGGAAACCATCCGCAATATCCGTGCAGATTTACGATTAGATTTACCGGTGTGGAAGCAATTGTTGCATTACGTTAATGATTTATCACCGGTATGCATACACGAAAGGGAAACCATTGAGCAAAAATCGCTTCGCGGAATTTTTTGGGGTGATGAACTGGCGGTAGGATTAAAGGTGCCGTATTTAGGTAAAAGTTATCAAACCGGCCGCCCTGTTTGGGACGTGCTGATGCAGGCGTTACCGGGTACATTGATGTTAGCGCTGGCGGCCATGTGTATAGCAGTACCTGCGGGTATAGGGTTAGGCATGTGGGGGGCGGTGCGTCGAAACACCCTGTTCGACCGGATCTCGATGATTGTATCCATCGCGGGAATATCCATGCCTTCCTTTTTTATGGCAGTCATTTTTATCTGGTTGTTTGCTATACTTTTCCAAAGTTATACGGGGTTACCGGTGTACGGAAACTGGTACGAAATAGATGAAGTAACCGGTGAGCAGGTGATTGCTTTACGCAATTGGGTACTGCCGGCACTCACTCTAGGCATTCGGCCACTGGCGTTCATTACCCAGTTAACCAGAAGTGCCATGATAGATGTATTGCATCAGGATTATATCAAAACAGCCTATGCCAAAGGGTTGCCTTCACGCAAGGTGTACTGGCGCCATGCATTGCCCAATGCGATAAACCCGGTGATTACGGCCGTTACCGGATGGTTTGCCGAATTGCTGGCAGGCGCTTTTTTTATTGAGTACATCTTTGGCTGGCAGGGCATAGGGAGCGTTACAGTACGTGCCCTGGAACAACTCGATTACCCCGTGCTGATGGGAGCTGTTTTAATCAGTGCGCTGATTTTTATGGTGGTACATTTTTTTACTGATGTTCTGTACCGGATGATAGACCCCAGGATCAGGTAGCAGGGTGGGATTCCACTTTGGTGTGTTATAAACAGGAAAAAGACGGGCGCTTCACTGAAAATTTATTCCCCGAAGAGGTACTAACCGGGTAGGGTACCCGAAAATGCGGTTCGAAAAATTGTCAGTCAAATTTTTTTTTCGTATTTTTAAAATAAGGGGGAAGGATACTCGTATCCCCCGGGGGAAATACAAAAATATACAACTGAATTTTTACCCCATTCGGGTACATCCGTCACCACCACATTTTTACCTGAACGCATAAACGAAATCTATTCCCATACATATTTGCAATGGTTAGTTTCAAAGTGTAATTCGTGTGTTGCTATTTAAATACCTGAACGCAAAACATAAACATCCTGATTTATCCGTTGGGTTAAAATAAACCACAAGGTATTATTGTGCCATTATAGAATTTTAATACCTGAACGCATAAACGCAATTTCTTTCAACATGGTTTAAAGAAGGGGTTTACGCCTAGCTCATACCTGCTACATTAACTCCTGAATAACTAAACGCCTAAACGCAATTAATTCCTGATGGATTGTTTTGATGAAGATGGAGAAGAATGAACATCCGGGTTTCTCTTATTTATTTTTTGGATACAATTTTTATCGGCTTGGCTGATAAACTGAGCTTAATCCCGGTGCCTATCTGCTAAATCAGCTCTTTATCACCTGAACGTATAAACGTATTGCATCGCGGCCTGATCAACTGGTGAAGCTGAAGGGCTGCCGGACAGACATGGAAAGCCCGGTGAAGGTGATGTGCGTGGGCTACCGTACCGGACTTGCAATATATGGCCGGAACAACCGCTGATGTTGGTTACTGTTGCTGATAGCCCCTGATTAAATACCGATGGGAGTCGATCGAATCTTGTCGTTCCTGTTGTTCATTCCCGACCAATACATCCAATGAAAATGAACTAACTTCATGGTTGCTGCTTAAGTGAGGTATGAAATGTGGCCGGTTCCTCTTCCGGCTGTAAATGATCAGTCATGAATGAGTTGATTAAAATTTATCATGTAGATGCTGCCGAAGCATCAAAAATTGCCGAAACGGTAAATGAACCGCATGTGCACCCGTACCAGGAACTGATTATTGGAATTGAGGGCAGCCTCGAGCATTTTATTGATTTTAAATCTGAATCGGTTCAGGCGCCGTTTGTAAGTTTTGTATCGAAGGGAAAGGTACATCGTGCGCAACCGGTTGCTGTAAACGGACGATGCAGCATGTGGGTGATTCGTTTTAAAAGCGAATTTATTCCTGATACCATTTTTCAACTGTATGCACTGTATCATGATCAGGCAAATATTTCATTGAAACCCAATCATTGTTTAAACAGGCTGATTACTTTATGTGAGTGGATGCAGGATGAATCGAGTCAGGATGTTCCCGACTATGCCGTCATCCGCCACTGGCTAAGCGCCATGTTTTCCATGATTGATTCAGAAAGACGCAAACTGCATCCCGAGGAACTGGCGCAACTCAGCACTCATAGCACCACGTTTAAAAATTTTCTCAGGGTGCTGGAAGATAATTTTCATCGTCCGGAAGGAGTGGAGTTTTACGCTGAGAAATTATTCATGTCGTCGCGCAACCTCAACCTGATTTGTCAGCAAATAGTGCAGCGCAGTGTTTCAGAAATTATTGAAACGCGTAAGCTCACCGAAGCTAAAAACTTGTTGGCCGGTACGGATAAGTCAGTTTCGGAGATTGGGTTTGAACTCGGATACAACGAGAAAGCCTATTTTACCACGGTGTTTAAAAAGAAAACCGGACAAACCCCCACGGAGTTCAGGGAAGAGATGAGGAAACTCATTTCCGGATAATACAACGCAATTTCCGAATAGTATAACCATACGCCTTTGATACTAAAGTACCTTTGCCATGCAACGATTCATTCACTGTAATTATTTAGTGAAGCAATCAGGCTGCAAACATATAAACCTATTTATCAGTTGAGACAGGTAATGTATTTTTAGTACGTATACGCTTTTCCGTAAGTAATCTGTGCTGATGAAAACAGTAACGTACCTGAATATAGGATGAGGTGTTTGTTGAGAAGAGTTTACTGAAATAAAACATGATAATACATTTTAATAGTGGAAAGAAAACATTTTTTAAAATACCTGGCAGCATTGCCATTAAGCGCACTCTCTATGAAACTGGATGTACTCAATAAAATGACGGAGCCGCTGGCGTCAACCCCTGTGATGCCGGTGTTGTTCCTCGGGCATGGCAGCCCTATGAATGCCATAGAAGAAAATGAATTTGTGCAGGGCTTCAGGCGAATCGCACAGCAGATTCCCAAACCCAATGCCATTTTGTGTATCAGCGCCCACTGGGAAACACGGGGCACCTTTGTAACCGCCATGAAAAATCCTCCCACCATTCATGATTTTGGTGGATTTCCTCAGGCACTGTTTGAGGTGCAATATCCCGCTCCGGGTAGTCCGGAACTGGCGCAGGAAACCAAAGGCCTCGTTCAGAAAACCATTGTGGGGTTAGATGAACAATGGGGACTGGATCATGGTGCCTGGAGTGTGATTAAACACCTGTATCCAGAGGCGGATGTGCCGGTGATTCAGATGAGTCTGGATTATTATCAAACCCCGCAATATCATTACGAACTGGCAAAAGAACTACAGGCACTTCGGCATAAGGGCGTGTTGATTATCGGGAGCGGCAATATGGTGCATAACCTGCGCATGGTGGAATGGAAACGCCTCAATGAAACTTATGGATTCGACTGGGCCATAGAAGCCAATGAAAAAATGAAGCAATATATTCTGAACGATAACCACCAGGCACTGATTGATTTTTCCAAACAGGGAAAAGCCTTTCAACTGGCCATACCGTCACCGGAACATTATCTGCCCTTACTGTACACGTTGGCATTGAAGAACCCGAATGAACCGGTGAGTATATTTAATGATAAACCCGTTGCTGGTTCTCTTACCATGACCAGTGTACGAATCGGATAAACATAACGTAAACGCATAAACTATATTTTTAATCTTATAAAGAACCATTATGAAACAGATAAAAAAATCATCCGTCATTATTACCGGAGCGGCCATGGGGCTTGGTTTGGCAGCTGCAAAGGAACTGGCTGCACGAGGCGTACAATTAACCCTGGTGGATTATAATGCGAATAGTCTTGAAGAAGCCAAAGCTACATTACTGAAAGAGTTTCCGGACGCAGAAATCATAACCGTGGTTGCTGATGTATCGGATGAAGCTGCGGTGAGGCAATATGTAGACACGGCTGTGAAAACCTTTGGCAGTATTGACGGATTTTATAACAATGCAGGCATTGAAGGCAGGCAAGCGGCCATGACGGAATATGATGTGAATGTATTTAAAAAAGTGATTGATATTAACCTGATGGGCGTGTATTATGGCATGCGGTATGTGTTGCCGGTGATGCAAAAGCAAGGGTATGGCCGTATTGTAAACGTGGCCTCGGTAGGGGGTATCCGTGGGGTGTTGAACCAAACACCTTATGTAGCCAGCAAGCATGCGGTTTCGGGCATGACAAAAAACGCGGCAATCGAGTATGGACGATTCGGTATTACCACCAATGCTATTGCACCTGGCGCTATTTTAACCCCGATGGTGGCAGAGGCATTCAAACAGGTGAATCCGGCTGATCCCAAAGCCGCCGAAACGGAATATGCACAGAGAAATCCCACCAAACGACTGGGCTTACCGCATGAAGTGGCCAAGGTGGTTGCATTTTTATTAAGTGAAGATTCGTCTTACGTGAACGGACAAACGATTGCCATTGACGGAGGGGAGTCGAATTTGTATGGTAATGCCTCCTGATTCATTTAAAATAGTTGTTTTATGTTGATTCGTTTCATTAGGATACTTGCACCTACCAAGGGTGCAGGTATCCATTTTTTACGCATAGGTATTTTTATAGTGATGGCGTGGATTGGCGGATTGAAAGCTTTTCAATACGAAGCCGATGGTATCGTGCCTTTTGTGGCCAATAGTCCGCTCATGAATTTCTTCTACACAAAAAATGCTCCGGAATATACCCTGTATAAAAATCCGGAAGGTAAAACGGTACAGAAAAATATTGACTGGCACGAGGAGAACGGGACGTACTTGTTTTCCTACGGATTAGGGGCAGTGATTATACTGATTGGTTTAGCTACTGTGTTGGGCATCTTTTATCCTATGGTAGGGATGTGGGGAGGCATACTCACCTTTGGGATGTCTTTGGTTACACTGTCATTTCTGATTACTACACCCGAAGTGTATGTGCCTGATCTGGGCGGCGACTTTCCAACGCCTCATCATGGCTTTCCGTATCTGTCGGGTGCCGGCAGGCTGGTACTGAAGGATGTCATTATGATGGGAGCCGGTTGGGTATGTGCAGCAGATGGTGCACGGAGGTTGCTTGCTGCAAGACAAGCATCGAATGGGTAATACAATGTTTTTGGAGCAAATAATGACAGTCGGCTGAATGCATAGGCGCATATATCTCAACAGCATATATATGCCGGGCACTTAAAGGTTTACAGAATCTGTTTGTCTGCACAAGACAATATCACGGCATTCGATGATATATTTTAATTATATTTAGGATGTTCGATGCGAACATGCATTCTGAAATTTTAAATATGAGATTGAGGATAAGTGCCCTATTTGTTGTGTTGATGATTTTCCAGTTTTTTGGCAACGGTACAGTGTATGCGCAAAATCATGAGGAGATTCGTCAGCAGGCATTTCGGTATTATATTGCCGGAAAACATGACTCAGCCCTGCATTATTTTCGGTTGGCGTATTCGCTTGCTCCACCGGAAAACAAGGCCCTGAATTTGTATTATCTTGGCAGTACTGCATGTAATTTGAATCAGCTCAACGATGCACTTCATTATTTACAGGCATGTACACAGGTGCCGGATACCTTCCGCCGAATTTCGCTTTCAACTCCTCAAAGGGAAGCCGCTTTGTTGCTCTTGGATGTGTACAGTCAGCAAGAGAATTATAAAGAAGTAATTACCTGGGCAAAGAATATTGAAGAACGGTTTAATACCAGAACCGGTTGCAGTACCGGGCGCTATGAAGATCAAATGGAAATTACTTTTAAAAAGGCACGGGCTTACTACTATGTTGGAGAAACAGACAGCGCAATTTCTATACTCACACCGTATATGTTTTCTGAGGAAGAGCAATTGATACTCGATAGTGGAATATATCAATCTTACGTTCAAACATATCTTAGATGGTTACTGGAAAAACATCCCGATCAAAGGTATCTCAAACAGAAAATAGAAAATACAGTCAATAGTATTCAAGTTGATTTACTAACGAATGATTGCGAAGAGGATATGAATAACGGATTCACTCACGTAAAAGCATACACGCAGTTTATGGGTATCTCATTATCTCTGATTGATATGTCAGTACCACTAAACACCTGGGGCGGACCCGATAATCATCCTTTTAGAAATTCTGTAATTCAGCAACACGTGCGCAACGGCAATCTGTATAGATTACTTATGTCTTTACCGGCTGCATTTGAATAGCGCTCCTATACAACAGGGAAATAAAAATTCCGGCAGACTGTATTTGCAGTTAGTACTAAATGAAATTGAAAAGTTTCTTTACGTTTATTCAAACCATCTAACGAGTACCCGGTAAATTGTAATTGCCCATTCGGCCTTCACTTCAAACTGCCATTTTTGACGTTTCAGTGATGGAGTTATTTTTTGGAATGCCCGGTTTTAAAGACATTCCCTTTGTACCTCCCGTACCCCCTCCGTTTCACTTTTGCTTGGGGCATCGGGAAGTGAAACAACTGCCGTTCCCCCCTTCGTGTATGCTCCACCAATTTTTAACTCAAATGCACTAACTTGCGCCTCGTTATCTCCGCTTTGGCGGACCGGTTTATATCCGGATTTTTATTCACGCAATTTGCATTTTATGAAAGAAGTATATGTTTTGTCAGCCGTACGCACGCCCATTGGCAGTTTCGGCGGTTCATTGAAGTCGCTTTCCGCTACTCAGTTGGGTGCTATTGCCATTCGTGGTGCGGTGGAAAAAGCAGGCATCAAGCCTGAGATGGTTCAGGATGTGCTCATGGGTTGTGTGCTGCAGGCTAATTTGGGCCAGGCTCCGGCTCGTCAGGCTGCAAAGTTTGCCGGATTACCCAATCAGGTGAATTGTACAACCGTAAATAAAGTATGTGCCAGTGGTATGAAAGCCATTTCGATGGGTGCTCAAAGTATTATGCTGGGAGATGCCGATGTGGTGGTGGCCGGTGGTATGGAAAGCATGAGCAATATTCCATTCTATTTGCCCGATATGCGCTGGGGAAATAAATACGGAAATGTTTCCGCTATTGATGGTTTGGCCAAAGATGGTTTAACAGATGTGTACGATGGACAGGCCATGGGGAACGCTGCCGAATTGTGCGCTAGTACCTGCGGTGTAACCCGTGAAGATCAGGATGCTTTTGCCATTGAAAGTTATAAGCGTAGTCAGGCTGCCGTAAACAACGGTTTATTTGCCGCCGAAATAGTTCCGGTTGAAATTCCTCAGCGAAAAGGAGATCCGGTGGTATTCAGCAAAGATGAAGAGCCTTTTAATGTTAAGTTTGATAAAATCCCTTCCCTCAACAGTGCCTTTATAAAAGGAGGAACGGTAACTGCCGCCAACGCTTCTACCATGAATGATGGTGCCGCCGCCCTCGTATTGATGAGCAAGGAAAAAGCTGAATCACTCGGATTAAAGCCCATCGCCATCATCCGCGGATATGCCGATGCAGAGCAAGAGCCAGAGTGGTTTACTACAACACCTTCACTGGCTGTGCCTAAAGCAGTAGAGAAGGCCGGATTGAAAATGGAGGATATTGCCTATTTCGAACTCAACGAAGCTTTTGCTGTAGTGGGTATCGAAAACTCCCGCCGCATGAAACTGGATCCCGCCAAAGTAAACGCCCGTGGAGGTGCCGTAAGTATTGGTCATCCGCTGGGATGCAGTGGTGCCCGCATCATAGTTACCCTCATCCATCTCCTGCAGCAGGAAAAAGCACGCTATGGTGCTGCCGGTATTTGCAATGGTGGAGGAGGAGCATCTGCCATGGTGGTAGAAAGCATCCACTAATCTTTATCTTTAATCGTATTAACAAACGAACCTATAGTTATAACTATGCGACAAATAGCATTCCGTGAAGCCCTGCGCGAAGCCATGCAGGAAGAAATGAGAAGAGATGAAAGTGTGTTCCTGATGGGAGAGGAGGTAGCCGAATACAACGGTGCCTACAAAGTGAGCCAGGGTATGCTCGATGAATTCGGACCCAAACGCGTGATTGATACCCCCATCGCTGAACTTGGTTTTACCGCCATCGCAGTTGGTGCAGCACAGAATGGTTTGCGCCCCATAGTGGAATTCATGACCTGGAACTTTGCCGTACTGGCACTGGATCAAATCCTGAATACCGCTTCCAAAATGCTGGCCATGAGTGGTGGACAGGTGGGATGTCCGATTGTGTTTCGCGGACCCAACGGCAGTGCCGGACAGCTCGGTGCCCAGCACTCTACCGCTTTTGAAAGTTTATATGCAAATATTCCCGGCCTCAAAGTAGTATCGGTGAGCAATCCGTATGATGCCAAAGGCTTATTAAAATCAGCCATCCGCGATAATGATCCGGTGGTGTTCATGGAAAGTGAGGTGATGTATGGCGATAAGGGAGATGTACCTGAAGAAGAGTACCTCATCCCTATTGGCAAGGCCAATGTGGTTCGTCCCGGTAACGATGTAACTATCGTGTCGTTCAACAAAATGATGAAGGTTGCGCTGGCCGCGGTTGAAGAACTGGAAAAAGAAAACATCAGCGCTGAAGTAATCGATCTGCGTACGATTCGTCCGCTCGATTGGTACACCATCCTCGAAAGTGTTAAGAAAACCAACCGTTTGGTGATTGTAGAAGAGCAGTGGCCATTTTCTTCTGTGTCGTCTGAAATAACCTACCGCATTCAGAAGGAAGGGTTTGATTATTTAGATGCGCCTATCCGTAGAATCACAGCAGCTGATGCACCCATGCACTATGCGCCCAATCTTGTGGCGGCCTATTTGCCGGATGCTGCAAGAACTGTGAAACTGGTGAAGGAAGTGATGTATCTGAAAAAATAAGGATACAATAACCGTATAATTCTACTTGGTGCTCTCTGTGTGCCTTCCCTTAGCGCACTCTGTGGTTACATGTTTTTATACCACAGAGGCCACGGAGATATATAATCGCCGTCGCCTGGTCTCCTGACCAGCGACAATCGAAAGGGAGCCTTCATGGTGTTCAAATGTGTTTTTTTTAACCACAAAGGCCACGGAGTTTAATGATTGTCCTAACATTTTTATCTATCGCACAAAGAGCACGGAGAGATTCTTCTTTGTATGCTCTGTGTGTCCTCCTTTGCGCACTCAGTGGTTACATTTTTTTATACCACAGAGGCCACGGAGATACATAATCGCCGTCGCCTGGTCTCCTGACCAGCGACAATCGAAGGTGAGCCTTCATGGTGATCAAATGTTTTTTTTAACCACGGAGGCCACAGAGTTTAATGATTGTCCTAACATTTTTATCTATCGCACAAAGGGCACGGAGGAGTTATTCTTTGTGCCCTCTGTGTGTCCTCCTTTGCGCACTCAGTGGTTACATTTTTTTTAACCACAAAGGCCACGGAGTTTAATGATTGTCCTAACATTTTTATCTATCGCACAAAGGGCACGGAGGAGTTATTCTTTGTATGCTCTGTGTGTCCTCCTTTGCGCACTCTGTGGTTACATGTTTTTATACCACAGAGGCCACGGAGATATATAATCGCCGTCGCCTGGTCTCCTGACCAGCGACAATCGAAAGGGAGCCTTCATGGTGTTCAAATGTGTTTTTTTAAACCACAGAGGCCACAGAGATTAATAATTGACCTAACATTTTCATTTATTGCACCTAGAGCACGGAGAGATACTACTTTGTGCCCTCTGCGTGTCCTCCTTTGCTCACTCTGTGGTTAAATGTTTTTTACCACAAAAGCCACGGAGATATATGATCGCCGTCGCCTGGTCTCCTGACCAGCGACAATCTTTAGGTTCTTCCCAGACGAGACTCCTACACCCATCTCCCGGTATGTTCATGCAGGTCTTAAAAATTCCACCCGGGGTTTTGCATGTTTTCATCTACTCCGTTCAATGTCAATTTTTTGTAATGTTTTTGAGGGCGACTGTTCCATTTATCCACATATACACATCTCATTAAAAAATCGTTATCGAAATCACAATTATTGGTAAAATAATCCTAATTTCAAAGCTCGAAATCAATCGAATCCAATACCCCTGAGAACTAATTCTCTGATCCCATATTGTAAAACCCCAAGATTACGGCAACTGCATAATGCAGAAGCTGTATTGTTGTGTGCAACCATACATAATGTAACGTGCACGCTTAAACGAAAATTTGAAATAACCCTTAACAGGAATTTGATATGACAAACATTTACACCGTTCGTACCACATGCACTCCATGGATCCGCAAAATTTCACTGCTGGTTTTGGTGTTGTTCGCCTCTTTCTCTGCAACGGTGCAGGCACAGGTGGATTTAACAGCAACTGCTGGTATTTTGAATGCTTCATACCCAACGTTAGGTGCCGCTTTTGGTGCCATCAATGAGGGGGCGCACCAGGGAAACATTACCATCACCTTAAACGATGCCGTTATTGAAGAAGGTTCAGTTCCCGCTACACTGAATGGAAACAATGCCGACCCTGCTACGTATACTTCTGTAACCATTCGCCCGGGTCAGCAAGGAGTTGTAGTTAGAGGTAACCCTGGAGTAGGGTTTGGGGTAGTGCAGTTTTTTGGAGCAAGTAATGTTACTATAAATGGAGATGATGCCAACTCTCCGGGCATTAACCGTGATTTGACATTTGAGAACTACAGTGCTGCTGCGAATCAAAACACTTCCTGTATACGTATCGCCGTAAACGGTACAACGGCAACGAATGCAAATAATATCAACATCCTGAATTGTGAATTTATCGGAAACGTTACTGCGGGTAATAATTCAGGGTTATCAGCCAATACCCTCTCTGCCAATTTAAGCTACGGCATTTTTGTAGGAGGTGGTGTAAACGGCATTCAAAATGCCGATCCTGTCCCCGCATTAACCAATGCTTTGGCGTCACTCACTGATAGTGTGGCTCCATCCGGTTCATCTGTCAGCAATATGTACATTGCTCAAAACGGGTTTACCTCAATGGGGCGTGCCATCGTGTTTAACGGTGGGGCTACATCTGTAGGGTCGAACCTGAACATCACTTCTAACAACATCGGTACACCCGGTTCCCCCGGGGCATGGCCACACACCGGCATAACCAATACGGTGTATGCCGCCGGTATTCAGGTTTCAGGTACCGAAGACGTAGCCATCACAGGCAATAGTATCGATAATGTTTTCTCATACTTAAACATTTATGTATCCGGTATAGCCCTGGGAGCTAATATTGGGGGAGGTACCCTCAATATTGAAGGTAATACCATCACCACATTAGCGAGCAACTATCAAACCAATGCTACCACTTCTTCAGCCATTGCGATTGGGGTGGCTTCCGCCGAAAATGATTATACCATCATCAACAATACTATCACCGGTGTATCTGCACGTTCTACCAATACCACTGGTTTTGCACCTTCAGGTATCAGTGTTTCAGCAACCGGTGGAGCTGCATCCATCTACAATAACAACATTTCGGGTGTCAGAAATTTCCATGCCACCCTGGGTTATGCTGCCTATGGAATCAATCTTGCTGCGGGAGACAACCAAACCGTGTATAATAACTTTGTTTCTAATATACTTTCATTTGGAGGAGGCTCGTTTCTGGCCAACCGTTCTGTGGCAGGTATTTACGTTGGGGGCGGAGCAGGTCACCTGATTGCACACAACTCGGTGAATATGTACGGTACTATGAATAGTACCAGTGCTTCCACGCTGGGGTATAACGTAACGGCACTGCTTATAGCTAATTCCGGCAGCGGCAACATGACCATCAAAAATAATATCCTTACCAATACCGTTACCAATGCCGGTACGGCCAATAACCATGTGTATTCTTGTATTCATATTCCTTTCACTGCTGCCACGCTGGCCTCGCTGAATCTGGATTTGAATAACAACGCCTATTACAGTTCGGGTAATGCCCTCAGTGCAATAGCACTCGGTGGAGGAACAACATTTGCAACCGCAACAGTATTTACTGCGGGTAATTTTTTCGCAGGTAACAACAATGCGGCCAACAACTGGCGCAACTTCTCCAGCCAAATAGGAAGAATCACTAATGATGATCACTCGCTGGCTTTCACTACAGCAGCCCCATTTGTGTCGCCAACCGATTTGCACATCAACGGCGCTTCATCTCCGCTCGAATCAGGAGGTGTACCTGTTGGCATCAGTCAGGACATTGATGGTGATGGCCGTAGTGGTACCTTCCCCGATATCGGAGCGGATGAAATCAATATTACCCGAATCGATAACCTGCCACCTTATGTTAACTTTACTCCCTTGGCTACCATTTGTGCCCTGGGCAACAGAACGCTAACCGCCACTATATCTGACCCAAGCGGGGTGCCTACTGCTGGGCTGGGCTTGCCGGTTTTATATTGGAGAATCAATGCCGGAGCTTATACCGCCGTAACCGGTGTGCATGCCGGTGGTAATACCTATAATTTCACTTTTGGCGCCGGTGCCGTATTGGGAGATGTTATTACTTATTATATAGTTTCACAGGATTTGAATGGTACCCCTAATTCAGGAGCTTACCCGTCAGCGGGTTCTGCTGGATACAATACCAATCCTCCATCAGTAACCACGCCACCAACCGCAACGCCTACATTCCAGTACACGGTATCAACAGCTCTAGCTGCCGGTACCTATCTGGTGGGTACCGGTGAGCCGCTTCCATTCAATACGCTGCAAAATGCCATTGCCGCCTACAATGTGGCATGTTTGGGTGGTAACATTACTTTCTTATTGAAAGATGTGAACTACAATGTGCCTTCCATGATTACCATCTTTAATCCGGAGGCTTCTAATACCAAGCGTTTAACTATTAAGCCTAATGTGGCAACTAACGTAACCATCACAGGTGCTGCTCCTACCAATGAAGCATTATTTAAACTCAATGGTGCGGATTACATTACGTTCGACGGTTCGAATGTAGTGAGTGGAACTACCCGAAACCTCACAATATCTAATACAGGCGCAGGAAATACCATCTGGATAGCCTCTAACGGCATCTCCAACGGTGCTACCAACAATACTATTAAAAACTGTATCATTACGGGGGTTACCGGTACTTCATTTACCGGTGTGGTGCAATCTGGTGGTGTTACTCCGGGAAGCATTGCACAAATAGCCAATACAAATAATACATACACAAACAATCAGATTTATGGCGGACAGTATGGTTTAAGTTTGGTGGGTCCTGTAGGAAACGAAAATGGAAACGTTGTTTCTGATAACTTAATTGGTTCTACCGTTCCTGCTCAATACCTATCGTTCCGCGGTATGTTCTTCGCTCAGCAAAGCAATGTTACTATACTGAATAATGAAGTAACCGGGGTGTATTCCACTGCTGCCAGTACAACCAACATGGCTTCCGGTATATATATTGGTGGAACAATGAGTGGTGGTCGTATAGATAAAAACCGCATCCACAATCTTAAAAATACCAATACCGGCGGTTGGGCTATTCACGGTATCTCTTTACGTTCTTCTTCAGCTAATACAGCCTTATACATTATCAATAACTTTATCTGGGATGTAAAGACCTATGGATGGACTCCTTCCACAACACCGATTTATGAGAACTCAGGTATTCAAATAGGAACGGGTGGGGGATATCGCATGTATTACAACACCATCAATATGGGCACGAACCCTGATGTACCTGGGGTAAGTACAGCGTTATATGTTACCACTACAGTGGGCGGTAACCTCATTCGCAATAATATCTTTGCGAATACCCAAACTACGGGGACTCGTTATGGGGTGTATGTAAACGGTACCATCAACCCGAACATTTTCAGCATTATTAACCATAATAACTACTATAGCACCGGTGCATTAGGATTTGTGGCTGGAGGTGCCCGGGCAAACATTGCTTCCTGGAGAGCAGGTACCGGACAAGATGTTAATTCGCTGGACGTGAACCCGCTGTTTGTGTCTCCAACCGATTTGCACTTATCTAACGCATCACCTCTTAACCATACCGGTATTCATATCAACCCGGTGTGTGGGTCTTGCGCAACTGATATAGATGGTGATGTACGTGCAACTGGTTCCGGACCTACAGCTCCGGATATTGGAGCAGATGAATTTACTCCACCAAATTGTGGCCCCGGTCCGCTGGCCGGAGGTACCGCAAGTATAAACATCACAGATATCTGTGTGTCAGGTGATGTAACCCTTTCTGCAACCGGTTATGCCTTCGGAGAGGGTATGGAATACTTCTGGCAATCAGCACCTGCTGCCGGTGGCCCGTGGACCAACATTCCCGGTGCAACCAGCGCTTCCGGTGTAACAGTTACCGCTACTGCTACTACTTATTACAGATTGTATTTGAATTGTCCTTTTGGCGGTACGGGTAACTCTAACGTGGTTTCAGTAAACGTAAATATTCCTGTAATTTCTTCAACTACTCCGGCAACGCGTTGTGGCTTTGGCCAGGTTACTCTGAGCGCTTCCACCGTTACACCCGGAGCCGATGTAAAATGGTTTAACGACCCGGTGGGTGGATTACCGCTGTTTACAGGCAACAACTTCACTACAAACGTTACTTCAACCAGGCTGTTCTATGTGGAAGCTTCTATTCCCGGCGTTACAGGTGTGGTTGGTCCTGTGAGCCCAACGGCTCAGGGAGGTACCATAGGTACACAAACTATTGACTGGGATGTGTATTTTGATGTATTACAGCCCACTACATTAATTTCTATTGATATCTTCCCGATGACAGCAGGACAATCAGGAAGCATATTCTTAAAAGACCCGCTGGGTGCAACTATTGCTACCTATCCATTTGTTACCACCGCTTCAGGTGGTGCTACCCCACAAACTATCTTGATTAACTATGCACTCACACCGGGTACCAATTATTCATTAGATACTGATTTGCCTACTTCAGGGGTGCGCAGGAACACCACCAACGGTAGTTATCCTTATACTTCTGCAGCTATCAATATCACCCGAAATGGATTCAGTCAGGCGTACTACATGGGATTGTACAACTGGCAGTTTACCTCTTCCTGTGCCTCACAGCCGCGTACTGCAGTACAAGCAACGGTAACTGCACCACCGGCTGTTGTGCTGAACCCATCTCAGGATACTACCAATGTATGTAGTGGATCGAGTGTAAACCTCACCATCACTGGTGCATCTTATTCAACCTTTACCTGGTACAACAACAGAAATAACGCCATTAATGGTACGGGCAACATTGGAACCGGAGGAAGCATTTCTGTTTCTCCTACCAGCGATACCTGGTATTATGTGGTATCTACTCAAACACCTGCCAACTGTGCACGCATCGATTCTGTAAAAGTGAATGTAAAACCGGTACCTACACCACTTACACTAACACCTTTCCCCATACCACCGTATTGCTTTGGAAACCTCCCTATACGTATGGACATAACAGGTGGGGTACTTTCGAACATTGTAGCTCTGACAGCAGATTTTGAAGGCACCGCACCAGGTTGGATAACCTACGACAATAACGTAGGAGGAACGCCTTCAGAAGGACAGTGGACCTTGCGCCCAAGCGGATTTGTGGATAACGGTACATGGCAAAGCAATACTAATGATCAGTTTTACCATGTAAGTAGTGATAATCAAGGGTCTGGTTCAACCACCGAGGCCTATTTAGAATCACCAACATTTAGCCTTGCCAGCTTTACTACTGCCAACCTTTCATTCTGGCATTATTATAATTATCTCTCCGGTGATTTTGCACGCGTGGAAATTTCTACGGATGGAGGCTCAAGTTGGAACACGTTGGTACAGTATAATTCTGATCAGGGTACCGTTTCTAACTTTGCCAATCCTATTATCCCGCTGACACCTTATCTCGGTGAAACCAACCTCAGAATCCGTTTCTATTATCAAGCAGCATGGGATTGGAACTGGGGCGTTGATAACGTGTTGGTTTCCGGAGATCAACAATTGAACATTACCTGGACGCCCAACTATAACTTGTATTTGAATTATACAGGTACCGTTCCGAATATCGTATTAGGTACACCTTATACAACCGGCAACAACGCCCCATTGATTTATGCGGCGCCGGATGTGGATGCAACCTACACAGCTAATGTAACTTCCCCCAATGGTTGTGTACGCTCTGCTTCCTTGTTTGTAGCTTCTATCAACAACCCGGTGAGTGTGGCTATCTCCAGTTCAGAACCAACCCTGGAAATTTGCGCCGGAACCAATGTAACGTTTACGGCTACCCCAACCAATCAGGGTACCAACTGGGGGTATGATTGGTTTGTAAATAACGTCATCCAAGCATCTACACCGGGTACCACACCTACTTGGTCAACAACAAGCTTAAATAACGGCGATGAAGTAAAAGTGAGGATGTCTTCCAACATTGCCTGCGGAACCAACAACCCGGCCATGTCTGATACCCTTACGTTTGTGGTGAATCCATTACAAAATGTGAGTGTAAGTGTTTCCTCTTCGGATATAGATAACATCATTTGCGCCGGTGAGTCTGTAACGTTCACGGCTACACCTACCAATGGGGGTACAGGTCCTTCATACCAATGGATGATCAATAGCGGCGATGTGATAGGTGAAACCGGAACTACTTTCACTACTACTACCTTAAATAATGGCGATATCGTTCAGGTACGTTTATTGTCTGATATTACACCTTGTGCGGCAGGCAACCCTGCGGTAAGTACAGGCATCAACATGACCGTGAATCCATTACTGGTTCCGTCAGTGTCTATTTCGGCCAACCCGGGTGTAGATATCTGTTCCGGTACCAACGTAACCTTTACGGCTACACCTACCAATGGTGGAGGTACGCCTGCTTACCAATGGTATCTGAATGGTGCACCGGTGGGTACCAACTCTAATACGTATACTAACAACACCCTGGCAGATTTAGATGAAGTGTATGTGGTGATGACCACCAGTGAAGCTTGCTTCACTACGCCTACGGCTACATCTAATACACTCATCATTAACTTAACCGGTGCTTTACCAGTATCGGTAGTGTTGAGTACACCTCAAACATCGGTGTGCGGAACGCCTAACGTAACGTTTACGGCTACCCCAACCAATGGCGGTACCATACCAAATTATGAGTTCTTTGTAAATTCTGTGTCAGTTCAAAACGGCACTTCAGCTACCTATACCTATGTACCGGCAAATGGAGATCAGGTAGAGGTAATTCTCACTTCAGATCTGGCATGTGCTACGGGTAATCCGGCTACTTCGAACCTGATTACTATGACGGTGAACCCAACCCCGGCAGCACCGAGTATAACGGCAGGAGGGCCAACCACTTTCTGTGCCGGTGGTTCTGTAACATTAACTTCGAGTGCGGCTACGGGTAATACCTGGAGTCCGGGAGGAGCTACCACATCATCTATCAATGTTACGGCATCAGGGTCATACACAGTTATTCAAACTGTTGCGGGTTGTCCTTCTGCACCATCTGCTGCAGTAGTGGTAACGGTTAATCCGATTCCTCCAACTCCAACCATCAACGTTACCGGTGGTTCGGCTCCATATTGCAGCGGAACCAACTACACACTCACTTCGAGTGCAGCGTCGGGTAATTTGTGGAGTCCGGGCGGACAAACCACCGTATCCATCAATACATCCACTGCCGGATCTTATACGGTAACACAAACTTTACTGGGATGTACTTCATTGCCTTCCACACCGGTAGTAATCAATGCATCACCTACAGTGAACATTACGGGTAGCAACGATTACTGCGGTACCCCAGTATTGTTAACCGCCAATGCGGTTGCAGGCTCAGGCACCATTACCACGTACCAATGGTTCCAGGGTGCTACACCGGTAGGTACCAACAGTGCAACCTATAGTGCGAATGCCAATGGCTCGTATACAGTGGTAGTAACCAACTCAAATGGTTGTAGTATAACCTCTGCACCACATGTATTAGGTTTGCCTACCGGTCCGCTGAATGGTGTGTACACTGTATCAGCAGCACCGTTGAGTTGTACCAACTTCCCAAGCATTAAAGATGCTATTGATGCATTAAATACACGCTCTATTTCCGGAAACGTAACCTTTAACGTAGCGGCAGGATTTGTGGAGCCGGCAACGGGTGGTAAACTGATCTTGGGAAATACAACTCTGAACGCAGCAGTAAATGCAGGTCCCTACAACATCATCTTCCAAAAAGATGGTGCGGGAGCTAATCCGCTCATCAATGCCTATACCGGTAGTGCACCAAACTCAAACAATGCCAACCCGGATGGTATTTGGGCGATAGCCGGTACCGATAATGTTACCATTGATGGAATTGATCTGGCGGATGCTAATGCAACAACAACTACCCAAATGGAGTTTGGTTACGGATTATTCAAGCTCAACAACAATGATGGTGCACAAAATATCACTATTCAAAATTGTACAATTACACTAACCACCAACAATGCCGGTTCGGCAACCAGTATCATGCCGGAAGGTTCTACCGGTATTTTGGTACTCAACTCAACGCCTACAGCTGCTACAACCATCTTAACACCTACCGTTGTTTCCGGTACCAATAGTAACAACAGATTCTATTCCAACACAATCAGCAACGTGAATAACGGTATAGTGCTCATTGGGTATGTGGCTCCATCACCTTACAACTTGGGCGATGTAAACAATGATATCGGTGGTACATCGTTGGCTACCGGAAATACAATTGAGAACTTTGGCGGAGGTGGTGCGCTGGCTTCAGCAGGTATTGAAGCGGCTAACCAATGGGATATTAATATTTCATATAACACGATCAATAACAATACCGGTGCTCATACAAACCATGGTGGCCAGTTACGGGGTATCCTTTGTAATGGTCCGGGTACAGTATCTGCATATTTGGGGTATAGTGAAAACAGTAATGTAGATATAACTTATAACACCATTACTGTTAAAAACAACGCCACCCAACCTGTGGTGGGTATTGAAAACGGTATCGGAGGATCCGGTAACACATCGGCACCTTCTGTGGGCAATGTGGTAAACATCAACAACAATAACATATTGAATTCGGGCAACACGCCTTCGTTGGGTAATGTGTTCTATGGTATTTTCAACTATGCCGCAGCAGAAAGAACCAACATCAACAACAACCACATTGATGGTATTGAATCTTATGGTACGGGTAATGCGTATATGATTTATACATCTGCCAACCCTTCACCAGTGGTGAATACCGGAGTGGATGTATACATTGAAAACAACCTGATTGAAAATGTTTCAAAAGTTTCAACCACTACCGGTACCCTCAGAGGTATTATTACTCAAAACCGTATCAACAACTTCTATGTACAAAATAACACTATACAGGATTTTGAATTAAATACAGTTTCAGGTACAGCAAGTATGGAAGGTATTTACAGTTTGGGTAGCGCGCAAATGGTGTATATTAACAACAACATTGTGAGGAACTTCTTGAAGAGTGGTGCAGGTAATGCTACATTCCATGGTGTTCGGAACAATGATGTTAATGGTGCCGGTTTTGTAAAAGAATTTGTGGACAATGAGGTGTATAACATCTCTACGGGAACTGGTGGAGTGCACAATTTCTATGGCATCTGGTCAGGCCAGGGAGATTTGAATCTTGTGCGCGGCAATAAAATATACAGCATAGAGAACAACAGTACCGCTGCCGGTGGCTCGGTTACCGGTATTATAGCTTCAAATCTCGCGGTGAATCACACCATTGAAAAGAACGAAGTATATAACATAAGTGCACAGGGGCCATCACCGACTGTTTCGGGAATTTTAGTGGTCGCTGCGCTGAGCAGTCAGGTAAATAACAACTTTATCAGTGACCTGCGTGCACCATTGGCCAGCAGTGCAGATGCGGTTAGAGGTGTGAGCTATACATCCACTACTGCTAACTCTTCACATGGGTTGTACTATAATACCATCTATCTGAATGCTACCTCCAGCGGTGCCAATTTTGGTACTTCCGGTGTGTTCCATACGGCCAATGCTACAGCTACTACATCGGCGTTGGATATGCGCAATAACATTATTGTAAACATGTCTACCCCGAATGGTACGGGTGTTACGGCAGCATTGAGAAGAAATGCAGTAACACTGGGTAACTTTGCTACTACATCCAATTACAACTTGCTCTATGCTGGTACACCATCGGCAAACCGCGTGGTTTATTTCAATACTACGGCAGTTCAAACGCTGGCAGCTTACCAAACTGCAGTAACTCCAAGAGAGTCAGCTTCAGTAAGTATGATGCCTACATTTATCAACATCGCAGTCTCTCCGTTCAATCTGCGTTTGGATCAAAATCAGAACTGTGGAATCTCTAAACTGGGTAACAATACCGGTATTCTGATACCGGATGATTTCGACGGAGAAGCGAGGGCGGTTATTGCTCCATTCTTAACGGATATCGGGGCAGATGAGTTTATTTCTACCGGAGGTGCACCTTATACCTGGAAAGGGGTAAACACCAACTGGGAAGATCCTGCCAACTGGTGTACCGGTGTTCCACAATCAACCCACAACGTGATTATTCCAACCGGTATGGCAAACTATCCGGTGTTAACTACCGGAACCAACGTAGCCGGTTCTGTAACCATTCAAAACGGAGCGAACATTACCATCAACAGTGGTGGGGTGTTAACGGTTCACGGAGCATCGTTTACGATAGATGGTACACTGGCCAACAATGGTAACATCCGCTTTAATGGTACGGCTGCACAAACCTTCGGTGGCGGTACAGGTACCATTACGGCTATGCATACCCTGGAAATGAATAACACTACTACGTTGTCGATTGATAAAAATCTTTCCGTAACCGGGGCTATATTGCCCAATGCGGGAACCATCACGGTGAATAATGTAAACATCACCCTGGTATCATCCGCTACGGCTACAGCGTCTGTAGGTCCAATAGGAACGCTTCCCGGCTTTGCCTACAACGGTACCGGTAAGTTTATTGTAGAAAATTACATTGCCTCCGGTGGCAGCAATGAAGGCTGGCGCTTCCTGAGTATACCTACCCAAACTACGCAAACGATTAATCAGGCGTGGATGGAAGGTCAAACTCCGGGCAACTATACTTCTACAGGTTATGGTATGCAGATTGTGGGTCCAGCATCAGCCGGTACCGGGTTCGATGTGAATACGCCTACTACCTCATTGAAAACCTTTGCATCGGCAACCAATACCTGGATTACCGTACCGGGAACCGGCGGGGCAATCAACACCAATGCTGGATATATGGCGTTTATTCGCGGCGACCGTGGGTCTAATACATTTGGATCGTCCAGCAATACCGTTTTGAGAACGGAAGGGCCAATCAAAACTGGTAACCTGACCATTAACCATTCGGGCACCGGCCAATTTGTTGCGGTGGGTAATCCTTATCCGTCAGCCATTGCATTTGCCGGTATCAACCGTACCAACCTGGGTAACTACTTCTATGTGTGGGATCCAAAATTGGGAACCTATGGTGGATATCAAACTTTCTCACAGGCTGGCCCAATCTATGTGCCAACACCGGGTGGAGGAAGCTATGGTTCGGGTAACTATAACATTGAATCCGGACAGGCATTCTTGGTGTACACTACCGGAGCTACTTCACAATTGCAGATTAACGAAGATGACAAGGTACAGGGCAGCAATCCGGTTACTCGTACGCAGTCAGATATGGGAATGCTGAGCACCCGCATTTACAACATGGGAGGTGCTGAACCACACCTTACAGATGGGGTACTTTCTATTTTCGATCCATTGTTCAGCAATGCAGTGGATGCAGAAGATGCGGTGAAAGCAGGTAATTTCAATGAAAGCTTTGGTATCAGAACAGGAGAGTCTGTACTCAGTGTGGAAACCCGCGATTTGTTGAACGAGCGCGATACCATACAGTATGTGTTCGGAGCGCTGCGTGCCAATACGCCTTACCGCTTAGCGTTGAATGCAGAACGTTTGGATGCGCCGGGTATGGAAGCCTGGTTAGAAGACCGATTCCTGAATACGTTTACACCGGTATCGTTAAGCGGTACTACTGAATACGATTTTACTATTCAGCAGGCTCCGGCATCTTATGCAACCGATCGCTTCAGGGTAGTGTTCAAACTGGCTCGTCCGCTTCCTGTACGCTTCACCCGAATTGACGCTACAGTGGATGACAAAGATGTGAACGTGAAGTGGGAAGTAGCTGAGGAAGTGAACATCAATACCTACACTATTCAGCGTTCTGTGGATGGTAGAAACTTCACTGACATCGGCAACCAAACCGCAACCGGTAGTCAGGCTTATATGTACACTGATGTTCGTCCGGGTAATGGAGTATTCTACTACCGCATCCGCAGCAACGGTAACGGCAGTGATATACAATACAGTCGGATTGTGAGCGTTATACTCAGCGATGCACCGGGAACCATTACGGTTTATCCTAATCCGGTTCAGGACGATAAGCTGGTTAAGGTGAATATGAACAATATGCCTAAAGGAAGATATCAGGTTGTGCTGGTGAATTCATCAGGACAGGTGGTGTTCCGCAGGCAGATTGACCATGCGGGCGGTAACATGGTGTATGATGTTCGGTTAGGGTATTATCTGGCACATGGTACGTATACCATGCAAATTACAGGTAATGGCAAATCAAAAACATCTATTAAAATTGTATATTAATCAGACTTAAGTATTAACTTTGTAAAAATTTGATTTGCAACCTATGCCACACATTTCGAAAAAGTTTTTTTCACTGCTGATGGTGCTGTGTGCATCCTCAATCCCGATGGTATCCATGGCGCTCGGCGGTCCCGGTGATCCCGGCTGCGATCCGTTGGATCCTGCCTGCCCAATAGATGGTGGCTTGGGAATTTTGCTGGCTGCCGGTATTGGATTGGGAGCGAAAAAAGCCTACGAATCCCGTAAAAAGAAAGACGAAACCACTTCCTGATACAGGAATGGAATGATACAATGAGAGGTTGAGCTGAAAAGCCAACCTCTTTTTTTGTACCTGTGGCCTTTGTGGTTAAGAAAAACATGTAACCACTGAGTGCGCAAAGGAGGACACACAGAGGGCACAAAGAATAACTCCTCCGTGCTCTTTGTGCGATAGATAAAAATGTTAGGACAATCATTAAACTCCGTGGCCTTCGTG
>ENA-UOUJ01000290-UOUJ01000290.1-activated-sludge-metagenome-genome-assembly--contig:-NODE-290-length-38385-cov-29.571328_pt1 | contig 38385 bp, 62 predicted proteins | sample MGYA00249839_ERZ747224 | MGnify/ENA primary metagenome ERZ747224 (study PRJEB28782, sample SAMN03220277) | activated sludge metagenome | biome: wastewater; feature: sewage sludge; material... | reverse complement strand
ACCGAAGCAGAGCGCAAGCTGGCTGAGGCGGAGGGGCTGTTGCGGGAGGCTCGCGACGAAATCCAGACCCAGGCCGACGCCGCAACGCCAGAATGGCAGCGCCGCATCTACGAATGCTCTCGCGCCGACCACGCGCAGGACATGGATATTCCCAACCGTATCGACGCCTTCCTCAGCAAGGAGGCCGAACGTGGGTGAGCGATACAACCCCTTTCTGTCAGCCGAAGACCGCGCCCTCGACGCCTTTGCGAGCAAGGTCCAAGCGTGGTCGCTGACGCGCCAGAAAACGCACGGCAGTTACGGCACCTTCGGCCAAGCCGCCGAGGCCATGAAGGTGCCGGTCGAGCGCATCGCTGAGGCTGTCGAGTGGCACTATTGGATGTTCAGCCATGACGACGGACCGCTAGCAGACCGGGAGATCGACCATGACGGCGAGTAAGCCATTGACTGACCCTATGGAACTGGTGGGGGAAGGATCTGCGCTGTCGAGGTTCGGCCATCAGGCTGCCCCAATGGACACCAAGGCGCAGCGTGCCGAGGCCAGAAAAGCCATGCGTGAAGCCGCCGCCTGCATCCGCGAGATGGTGGAGTGGCGGCCTATAGAGACGTTCACCGGCAGCGGACAGAACGAGAGCGTGATGGTCGCCGTTCCGAATGGAGAGGGCGGGTTCATCGTTGGCGAGGCCTGGAAGTGCGTCATGTCTGCTGATGACGCCTATCGCGGCCTCTCTGGATGGTGGTGGGCCGGGACAGGCCCCGGCGATTACATCCATGCCCCCATCCGCGACATGAACCACGGCGATCCAGTGTTCTGGCTCCCCCTCCCTCCAGCACCAGGAGCAGAAGATGAATAGGGTTCATTCCGCCTGCGGCTCCATACCCCGCCAGTCAGACCTGAACGTCATCGCTGAACTTCAGGCCTTGGCGCTGGCGATCCGCATCGTTGGCCTCGACAACCTCGACAAGGTGATCGTGCGGCCAACTGCTGAACCTTTGAGCAATCCTCAACAGTTGGAGGACACCACCCATGACCGCTGACCTGTCCGCCCTCATCGCTAGACTGGAAGCCGCTGAGGCGGGGAGCCGGGAGCTGGATGCGGCCATACCTCGGGCGCTTGGCTGGGACGTTCATAACGCGCGCCGAAACGGCCTGTGGGTCGTTCCATTCGGTGAATACGACACTTGCGATCCAGACGACATGTTCGAGCTTGGTGAGTTCACCACATCCCTAGACGCCGCCCTCGCGCTGGCGGAGAGGGTGCTGCCGGGGTGGGCTTGGATGGTTCGACACTGGCCCGAGGATCAAGGCAACGGGATAGCTGGCTGGACCGCATATGTTCGGGCCACGGACTGCGAACTGGTTGGCTCTGGCCCGGTATTCTCAACCCCCGCCCTAGCCCTCGTGATCGCGACCCTCCGCGCCAAGCTCTACGGGTACGCAGCCGAAGGCGAAGTGAACAAAAACCCCAAGGCACAGGAGGGGTGAATGGCCCGATACGCCGCTGAAACTTCCGTCTCCCAAGACCGCAGCCGTGCCGAGATCGAGGCGACCCTGAAACGCTACGGCGCCACCTCGTTCATGTATGCGAGCGAGCCGACGGCGGCCATGATCGGCTTCCGCATCAGCGACCGCATGGTGAAGTTCGTCCTGCCGATGCCTGACCCAAAGTCGCGGGAGTTCACCCACACCCCGGCGCGCGGCACTCTGCGATCACCGGCCGAGGCCGAGAAGGCTTGGGAGCAAGCCGGGCGTCAACGCTGGCGCGCACTCGCCCTGGTCATCAAGGCCAAGCTGGAAGCCGTCGCGGCCGGAATCACGACTATCGAAGACGAGTTCCTGGCGCACACCGTTCTGCCTGATGGGTCGACCGTGGGGCAGTTCATGAAGCCCCAGCTCGCGATTGCGTATGAGCAAGGCTCCATGCCGACCACGCTCCTGCTCGGAGGGCCAGCATGACCCCGCTGATCCTGATCTGCGCTGGGAGGGTGGGATGACGCCTTACGCCTTCACGCCCGAGACGCTGGCCGACCTATGGGAAGTGTCCGCCGCGACCGTTCGCAACCTAGTTCGTGACGGAGAGCTGAAGGCCTTCCGCATCGGGCGCCAAATCCGCATCCGGCCCGAGGCCGTTACAGAATACGAGGACAAACAGTGTCAGATTGGCGGCTCAAGCTCTACCGAGGCAAGTATGCCGCCGTCAGGTCCGTCAACGGCCAAACCGAACGCTTCTCGCTCAGGACCGCCGATCCTGCGGAGGCCAAGCGCCGCCTAGCCGATTTCGCCGCAGTCCCTGTCGGAGAGACGGTCAAGGAGATCGTAGAAGCCTACCTGGACGACAAGGACAAGACCGCGATCCGGGCCAAAGACCTGCGCCTGGCGTGGAAACAGGCCGAACCGACCTTCGGCCCCCTGCGGCCCGACCAGATCACCCGTGATGTGTGCCGGAAATATCGCGACAAACGGTACGCCCTCGGCCGGAAGCCCGCCACAGTCCGCAAGGAACTTGAGGTTGTTCGCGCTGGCCTGAACTTCCACAAGAAGGGCGACCAGGCAGTGTTCGAGCTGCCGCCCCCTCCCCGGCCAAAGGAACGGTTTCTGACCAAGGATGAGGCGCGGCGGCTGATCCATGCCGCTCGGCGCTACCATCACGTCAGGGCGTTCATTGTCCTGTCGCTTGCCACCGGCGCCCGTCAGACGGCTATGCTCGATCTGACGTGGGACCGGGTGGACTTTGAGCGGCGCCTGATCTCCCTTCCCCTGAACGACAACAAGGACGAGCAGCGCAAGCGCCGAGCGGTCGTCCCGATGAACGAGCGCGCCTATCGCTACCTGCGCGTTCTCAAGCTCAGCGCACAGTCGGATCACGTGATCGAGTGGGCCGGTGGCCGAGTCCTGTCGATCAAGAAGGGGTTCGCGGCGGCCGCCAAGCGCGCGGGCCTGCCAGACGTGACGCCTCACATCCTGCGCCACACTGCCGCGTCGTGGATGGCGATGGCCGATGTGCCCATGTTTCAGATCAGCAAATACCTGGGGCACAGCGATACGAGGGTCACAGAAAGACGCTATGCCAAGTTGTCGCCCAGCTATTTGAAGGGGGCGGCAGACGCGCTGGATTGGTAGTTAGTTGCTCCCGGTTCAACTGAACCATCGTGAACCGTTTTAGGTGTCGAGTTCACGCCTTGTTCGCTCTGGATTGGCTGAGGATTGCGCCTGTTTGCGGGCTTTATCGGGTGGCCCGCAGAGTTCACACCGAGGGGGTCACAGGTTCAATCCCTGTCGCGTCCACCATTTTTCCATAATATAATCAACCCATATCACTCAAGAACACTAGTTGCTCTTTGGTTCAATTGAACCGTGCGGGATTGATGTTCCTACTATGTTCCGGTTATGGGCTCGATCATGGCCCTCGAAACCATCCAGCGCATGATCGAGCGATCTGCTAAGATTCGCTGGCGCTGCGACGTGGGTCAGGGACACCACGGCGACGTTGACCTGAAGTGCATCGCCAAGGCCAAGGGCGGGGACTACTCCATCGTCAACCGACGACCGCCCTGTCGCATCCCAGGTTGCCCCGGTGTGGTGATCTTCGAAGACTTCACCGGATCATGGCCCCGCAAGGTGGAGACGATCACCGACCGGGATTCGGAATGGTGGGCCGAAAACGATCGACGAAGGGCCGAGCTAGAGGCGCTGGGCTATCGGATGGAAATGGGCAAGTGGGCCGCCCCTGAAACGAAGAAAGCCCCGCCACCCGGTTAGGGCGACGGGGCGTGTAGCGGAGCCGAGGCTCGACGCTAATGGACGGTAATGGAGCCTAATGGATTAGCCCGGCCTGAGGCGAGCCCACCACGGACGCCCTATTCGTTCGACGGCCTCCGCGTCCCTAGCCTCGCAGGCTCGCACAATGCCGATCACGTCTGACGTGCGCCCGTTGGCCTTGGCGAGCTGGCCCGACTGCTCAACCCCGAACACCTGCCAGTCGCGGACCGAGGCGGCGTCTTGCGGGAAGGCGGCCGATGGAACTGGATCAGCCCACCCGGCCGGGAGCAGTGTTGAGCATCCGGCAGCGGGGGTCGCGATCTGGATAGAGCTTGCACAGGCCCCTAAGCCCGTGGTCGCCAGCAGCAGCATCGTCAGGCGCGTTGCGGATCGCATTTGTAGCCTCCGTGGTTGTGGTGTTGATCTGTTGGTCGCGGGCGTCGGCCTGGTCGCGAATGGCGCTGGCATCCCGCGCAGCGGCCGTGCGGCCCTCGGCTAGGGTCTGGTGCGCCTCGGTCTGCCGGAGCCTGTCAGCGGCCCTCTGGCGGCCATCAACGACGCACATGGTCAGGACGATCAGAGCGAGCGCCAGACAAGCCACGACGAGCCAGCCCTTAAGGGTCAGGAAGCGCGTCATGGGTACGCCTTCCGGTCTAACTCAAAGTGCGGACCGTCCCGCAGCTTGGGCCAGTCGCCGCCCCAGGTGATCGGAACGCCCTCTTCCTTGGCGGCCTGGCGAAACGCCGCGGCGATCTTCGGATAGAGCGGCCAGTCCCAACGGACCTCTGCCCCGATGTAGGCCACCACGTCGACGGCGTGTCCGGTCAGGTGGCGGCTGTTCAGGGTTCGACTGGCGCCCTTGGCGACAAGCTCCTTCTGCCGCTCCTTGGTCCGTAGCCCTTCGGTGATGCCGAAATCGACAGGGGTGATCTGGATCGCGCGCTTCACGACCCGGATGAGATCGGGGTGAACGCCATCGAGCCGCGCCAGAGAGCGCGACGATAGACGAAAAGCCATGCTGGCCTCCGGTTGTTGTGGGTTAGTCGTCGTCCCCGTCGATCTCGAGAGACCCGGCCGGGGTGGTTGCGCGAACCTTTACGGTCGCCAGCGCCACGACGATGACGCCGATAAGGGCCAGGGCGCCGAACAGCGCCCCGCCGAGAATGGTCAACTGCTGTTCTGCCCGTTCCTGCGGCCAGCCGTAGCGGACTAGCCAGACCAGCCAGACCGCGAAGGCCGTTAGGGGGAAGGCTCCCAGGATGATCGACCAGAGGCGCAGGTTCCCGACCGCGAAGGCCGCGCGCCATATGCGGGCGATCATCGCGCCACCACCTCTTCCCGCCGCTCGATGCGCTCAAGAGACTGCCGGATCGCGACGGTTCTTTCGTCCAGTCGGGCCAGGGTGCCATCCGCCAGCGGCGCAGTCCTGGCCTCCAACGCCGCGACGCGAGAGGACAGACCGCCCCCCCAGAACACCAGAGCCGCAGCCTGGACGATAAGGGAGAGGACGACGGCCGCCATCGACCAGTTGAACTTCTTGCTTTCGGTCATGTAGCGCTCATGAAAAAGGCCGCCCCGAGGGACGGCCTGAGAGTTAGGGTTAGCTGTTTTCGCTGTCTGGCGGCGTGATGAGGCACCAGTGACTTACCGGGCGAGGAACTCTCTTGTTTCCGCTCTTCCTGTGAAACCAAACGCCCTCTTTCCTGACGTTCTGGTCGTACCAGCACTCAGCCACTGAATAGGTCGCAGGAAGGGTATACTCTCTTCCCGATCCAGAAGCGTGGCGCTTGTGTGGAGGAAGGCGGACGAGTACCCGAATGCCCTCTGGGGCTGGGTCCGAGCGCCACTTCATAGCACCTCGCTATCCGGACCAAAGGTTCGCATCGATTTGTCCGGAAGTTGGAAGTTGAGCCTTGGCTGATTTTCCCGGCCGTCAAGGTAAAGCGTGGCGAATAGGTATTCCGGCCTCATGCCCGCCTCAACGGCCCGCTGGGCGGCCAGCTCGCCCTTTTTGCCCCAGATTGCAGCAAAACCTTTGACCATCATGGCCTCGGGCGACGGAGCGGCAATAACGGCCGGGGCGCTCGCCATTGCGACAGCAGCCGGAACCGCTCCGAAAAGATGGCGGCGACTCAACATCACGCGGCCCTCCCCTCGCCGGAATACAGCTTGACGTTATCCGGCATGCGGTCGGCCAAATACATCAGGCCCTTGGGGGTTATGAAGGTCCGATACCGCGCTTTGTCATCGTGGATTTCAGACTTGACCTCGAACAGCCGGGCCTGCGTGTACTGCACCCGCGCTACCAGAGAAGACCCCTGATAGAACAGATACTTGGACTTCAGCCAGGCGATGAACTTGTTGGGGTGCGCGTTGAGCGCCCGCCCGGCGTTCTGAAGGCCGTAGAGGCCATCCGCATTGATGAAACTGTCGTAGAAGCTGGTCTTGGGTGCATCGGCCTCGATCTTCGCCTCCAGCGCCAAAACCTTCTCCGTGTAGCCGAGCAGAATGCCGCGCATGGTCGCCGGGTCGTTCAGGACGGCGACCGGATCGAACGTCGCGACTTGCTGTTCCAGCGCCTGCCAACGATCGATGATTTTTGCCCGAAGCTCGACGCTATAGCCCGAGACCACTACCATCGTGTTCCGATAGTCGAGGTGGACCTCGCTATATGTCTGACCGTTCTGCGGGTGGACATAGGGGGTCTCGTTTCCAGAAACGACACCCCTTTTAATCAGGCCGCGCACGGTCTTGAGCACGTTGTCATGGGTGCTGCCCGTCAGGTCCGCGATTTCGCGGCTCGACATCGTGGGGTTGCCACCCTGAGGTGACAGGGTGATATGATTGGTGGTCATTTTAGCAGGTCCTTTCTGCTGAGGTGATTGATGACCCCTGTTGGCGCAGGGGTTGTTGGGTTTGGCGGCGGGGTCTGCCCTAGGAAGCTCTCCCCGCCGCCCTCTCCATCCTTTGACGGATGGACTTCACGATCTCGGCGTTACGAGACGTAAAATGCTCCCTTGCTTCTTCGTCCAAAAAGCGCGCAGCCGCCTTCGGCAGCCGGATAGTCATCCTGATTTCGTCTAGCTTTTGCATAGCACCTCTTTTCACCAATATGGTGACGTTACCGCGCACCGTTTTAGTGCGCAAGTGGTGAAGTTGCCATTTTCACGATTTTGGTGTTCCTACCCTCATGGCCAAGCAAGAAACTCACGTCCGGTACACGATCCGCGTCCCTGTCGATTTGTACGGAAAGCTTCAGAAGGCTGCCGGGGCCAAATCTGTAAATGCTGAAATCGTTGAGCGCCTTGAGCGCTCTCTTGAGCTTGACGATTCCATCCTCAGCCTCACGGAGCGGATTGAGGCGATAGAAACGCTTGCATCGAAGTTCGATGATCGGTTTGAGGATTATACTTCCCTGATGTCCCGAACGCTTGATGTCGTGAAGTCGCAAATCGATGAGAGAGTGGGGTCAATCGAGCGACAGACGCTGGAGTTGATGAAGCAGCGCCGGAAATAGCGCCCCGCCAAACCCCGTGATATGAGGGTGGTATGGGTTGGGCCAAGTTCTTTGCTGCGCTGTCTGTCCTCGGCTTTGTTTCGGCTGTCTGGCTAGGGCCAGCCGCTGTGTTCCTCGGCGGCTGTTCAGGCCTCGTTTGCATCATCATCGCGAATGCGGCCCGCACTGACCGCATTACCGAGCGGGAAGCAGAGCTTGATCGTCGCGAGAGTGATTTAAGAGCTGCTGCAGAACGCTTTGCTCAATTGCAGCAGCGCGAGGCGCAGCGCGCCCAAATAGTCCCCCCGATGCTCGACGGACGGCGCCAGGAGCGTGAGACCGATACGCCATGTTCATGAGCCGCGTTCCCCACGGACTATAGGCAGCAGCGCCCGCTCCAACCAACCCACCTGCCCATGGCAGGGCGGCGGGCGCTATCGCGGTTCCACCGCTCAGAACACCTAAGCCGACTATCCCGCGAAGGGCCGAACCGCTGTTTGGAACCTTGTTCGGCAACACCTGCATGGCCGAATCGGACAGGTCTTGAAGAAGTCCCTTGCCGACCCCGTAATCCCGGCCCGCAGCCTCCCTTACCTTTCGGTTCAGCGTGGCTGGGCTGGAGTCGCCGCCCCGCCCTGCTGAAGCCACATCGGAGCTTGCTTCGCGCACAATCCGGTAGGTGGCCGAGGCGCGATCCGCCGCCCGCGTGTCGCGGTAGGCAAAGGGGTCTGTCCGTTCAAAAAGATCGCCCAACTCGCCCCGCACTTGGCTTAGCCGGTCGCGTAGCAACGACTGCTCCGGCATCGACTGGGAGCCTTTATCCGCCGCCCGGATCGCCGCCCCGAGTTGACTGTCAGCGCGCTTCCAGGTCTGACCATCAACAGGCCCGTTTTTGAGCGGGTCGAGGATGTTGTCGGTGATGGCTGCCAGATTTCGACGGATCGTCGGGGTTAAGCCTTGCGGCTGGAGGGCTGCCTGCAAGCCAGCATCGAACGCCTGATCCGTTGCAATGGTCACATTACCGAGAGCATTGTTGTAGGCATTGCTCACAGCCTCACTAGCTGCGCGTACGCCCTGGCGGCCGGATGTGTTTGAAATCCTCGTCCCAATAGGCTCAAGCGCGATATTGGTGGCGACGTTATCAAACGATTCCAGACCACGACGACGAGCGGCGTTGATGCTGTCCCCTAGGATCGGGATGGTGCCCGCGACAGCATCCTCCACCGTTTGAACCCACCCACCGGCCATTTGGCCGGGCGTTAGCTCAACGCCCATCCGGGAGAGCTGGCGCTGCGGCGATGGATTGACGGCGGCGTTCACGCCTGATCGAGACAAGGCGTTGCCGGCGCCTTGGAGAGCGCCCCCCGTCAGCAAGCCGGTGCCCGACCCCCAAGCCGCCCCTTGGGCACGTTGAGACAGGTTCCCGTCCGTATTGCCTGCGCCATAGAGAGCGCCATAGCCCCCGCCAAGCGCCGCCGCTCTTCCAACCTTGCCGACGCCTTGGGCGCTGTTGACCCATCCGGCTCCAGGCAGGGCTAGGGCAGGTAGGACCGCGCCCGAGACGCCGCCAGCAATACGGGCGCCGCGTTCGGTCTGGTTCAGAAGCTGTCGATCCAGCATCTGCTGTTCGCGCGCCGCATCATAGCCGCGACCGCTGAGCGCCCCAGCAATGCCCGCGATAGCCTCGTCACCGAACGGAACCTGCTCGGTAAATGCTGTGGCACCGGCCGCCACGCGATCCTGCATATTCGGACGGCGTACAAACAGGCCATTGCTTTGCTGCTCATCAGAGCCGCGCGGGTTTTCGAAGAATGCGTCGCCGGGGAGCTGGTACTCTTCCCCGTTCGCCGTGCGAACCCACGCGCCCTGCTTCAGCGCCCCTACCTGATCGGCGTAGAGGTCTCCTGACAGGTCGATGGCGGCCTCGCGAGACGACCCGTCCCCGTAGGGCTGGGCCATTCTCGCCGTCAGGTCGGAGTTAACCGGGATACCGTCGTCGGGGATGTACTCGCCGGACATGACGTCATAGTCTCCCAGAGCGCTGTCGTTCTGCTGGGGCTGTGCCTGGGGCTGCGTTTGGCGTGGCGCGTGAGGTTGCGCTTGCGCTTCGACTGGCCTCGCGAACGAAGCGTAGGGATCGTCGTCGTCCGGAGCCGGACGGGCGAACGCTGCGTAGGGGTCTTGCACCATCTATTGCCTCACTAGGACTCGGCCATCGGGAGTGCGGAAGCGGGTTCCGGGCGGCAGGCGTTGGGCTTCCTCCGGACCCGAGATAGCCACGATCCCACCTTGCGGTTGTCGCGCGGAGACGCCCCCGCTGTATCCCGCGCCCGCTCGAAACCGAGCCGCCTCTTCAGCATCACGGCGCATCTGTGCCTTTTGGTTGCGAACCTGGATGCTGTCGCCGGGTTGAGGAAAATAGGTTCTCATCTGAGCGCGGACTTCACTCTCTGGCGCCTGAGCGCCGGAAGTCATGCGAAGCATGGCGTCGGTCCACTCAAGCGCCGCGGCTTCGTATGAACGGAAATCGCTGCGCATCTGACCGCCCGTCAAAGCGCTCCTTCCATAGTCAAAGTTCTGGTCTTCCAGGCCCTTGATGATTGCGCCCGAGCGCTCAAGGCGTCCGGCGTTGAAGCCGTCCTTGGCCTGCCCTTCAGTGACCTTTTCCGATCCGGGCGCCTTATGGTTTTCCGCGATGGGGTTTCCGTTCTCGTCAAACAGCATGGCGCCGTCGCCAGCCGAGAACACTCGGCTCGCCCCCATACCAACAACAGCACCCGTTTCGGGGTTGAGCAGGCGGCCGCCCGGCGCGACGTTGACCGGATCGGGTGTGCGGCTCGCCACTGTGATCGATTGACCGGTTCCGGGATCGTTGCGCTGGACATGATTGCCGAACTGCATGAACGACGGAGCATCAACCGTGCGGCTTTCGCCATATACCGACTGCCGACCACCTGCACCGATGACCTGAGGCTTATATTGCGCTCCTAGGCTGTCGAGGAACGACTGATTTCCGGCGCGGTAGAGCATGGCGGCCTTGGGATCGTCGCTGAACAGTGATGCTGCATTTTGCTCACGCTCACGGGACTGCACATACGGGTCGAAGGTGGCGGCGACTTCCGGGTTCAAAAGGCGCACTTCATCTTGTCGCGCCTGCATCTCCTGAAGGCTCGGCGCGGGACCGGTTCCGCTTCCATTCGGCCCGTCAGACGGGGAGAGCAAAGCGCGCTGCCGATCCTCCAGAGCGGTGCGCTCCCGAAGCGCCTGCTGGGCTTGCTCATCTGCGCGGCGAGCGGCGGCCATCTGGCCCACCGCGAACATTCCCCTAGGATCGCCTCCATTACCCACGCTGGACAGAGCGGCGCCCAGCATCATCATCTTGTCGTTGGGCTGGCCGGTGAACCGGAGCGGATTGAACCCGCCAAAAAGTCCGCGACGTTGAGCCATTTACTTGCCCCCTCCGAAAGGCGACCAGCCCAGCGAACCGAGCCCCATGCCCAGCCCGCCCAGACCTCCGAGAATGCCCATGAAGCCGGGGTTCTGCGTCGATGTGCTGTTGCCGGTTGAGGTTGCGTTGCCCGTCTGCGTCTGGCCCACAAACGCCCCCATTGGAACGCCGCCGAGCAGGGCTTGAATAGCCGCCAGTCGCGCCGCCTCGCCCGTCTGGTTCTCGATATCCCGCTGCGTCCCGCCCAGTGCAGCCTGAAGGGCGATGTTGTCGCGCTCATAGGCGCCCTGGCCGGTGCCGATCTGCGACAGCAATCCAGCCGCCGAAAGCTGGCGAGCGAGATCCGTATCCATCTGACCGGCGTTGAACTGCGACATGGCGTTCTGCTGACCGGCGTTGAACTGCGAGTTGTTGAGGCCGAGCTGGGCCTCCAGGCTGTTGCGGTTCGCGTCGATCTGGGCCTGCGCCAGCGCGCCCTGATTGGTCTGCCCGGCGTTAAACTGCGACGTAGACGCCTCGCGGTTGAGGTCGTTCTGCGCCAGACCGGCCGCCGAGTTGAAAGCGTCGTAGCGCAGTTTCGACAGGCCGCTGTTGGCGGCGCGCGACAACTCGCCCTCGGTCAGGGCCGATTGAATGGCGTTGTTGCTGTTGCGCGCCCCGCCGTTCATGGCCGCCTGCGCCGCCTGGGCCGCCCGGACCCGGCCGCCCGTGGCGTCGTAGTCCGCCTGCGACGATCCAAGCAGGTCGTTCAGGCCGTTGTTCATGTAGCCGCTCAGGTCAACGTCCGTGAAGTTGCGGCTGGTGGCCTGCGCCATCGGTCCCACAGTCGTTCCCGCCACGCCGCCGAACTGCGACTGCGCAGCCGGTCCCGTGGTGTTCGCCCCGGCCCCGGCCACGTTCCCCGCAATCCCGGCCGCCTGCCCGAACAGCGGCGAGGTCGTCAGATTTGACGCCCCTTGGAAGGCCTGCTGCTGAAGCGCGGACGGACCCGACACGACCGGCTGGCCCGAGTTCATCAGGTCCGACACCTGCCCCGTGTATTGCTGCCACGGCTGTTGCAGCCATGACGGGGTGTTCGGCGTGGTCGTCGCCGTCTGATTGGTCGTCTGGTTCGACGTGGTTTTCTGCTTGGACTTGCTCAAAGCCTCTTCTCCAGTTCCACGCCGTTGCGGGCGTAGCCAACGCGCTTCAGAACCCGGTCCCATCCGGGTCGTCCGCCAATCGTGATCCGCTTCAGGCCCCAATGGCGGGCCGTTTCCTCGACGCCGGGCCGAAGTTCCATGATGCTGCGAAGCCTGCCGCCAGCGAGCCAGACATGCAGGCAGTCGCCCCATATCTCCGTCACCATGGCGCACTCGCCGCCGAGCCAGAGTTGCGCTGTCTGCTCTGTCAGGCGCCGTTCAACATCAGCCCATGTGTCGCCATCAGTCAGGGCTGGTTCCAGCCAACCCCTAGCGTTGCGAGGTAGCGACAACATCAACCTGCGGCTTCCCCCAGCGCCATGAGGCCGGAGAAGACGAAGACGCCGCCCTGATCCTCAGGATGCGGCCCGAGCCCATGAAATCGACCTTCTGCTGCCCCGGCGCGCAGACGTAGGTTCCGATCTCCACCCACGGCGACTGCGGCTCCATCTTGGCCGAGACGGTCAGGGTGATCGGGCCGACCTGATCGCGGAAGTCGGGATAGAAGCCCCGGATCAGCACCACGCGCTCAGCCGGGTCCAGATACTGCCCGCCCGTCTCGATGAAGCCCTCCAGCACCGCCCCATCGGCCGAGTTGCCGCGTTCGTGCCAGTAGACGACGCCCTCAACCGACGTGCCGACCGGCGAAGGGTTGGCCCCGGCCAGCGCCGTGCGCTTCATCCGCGACCGCGACCAAGCTCCATCAAGGATCGACAGCCGCAGTTCCCGCGAGCATTCGAACCCGTCTCGACGGTCGGGATAGGTCCAGACGATTTCCCCGCGCTCAGCGATGTAGGCCGCGCAAATCTTGTCGTTCTGGCCCGAGGCCATGTTGTCCGCGAAGGCGTCACGGATCGGGCACGGAATGATCGCAGGGGCGCCGCCCAGGGTGCAGGACCAGACCTGAAGGTCGGGGCTGATCCAAAAGGCTGTCTGGCCTGCGACAACCGCCGCGTTCGGTCCCGCCAGACCGCCCAGCCCGACCGGCTCGAACTCCCAGGCCGCCGAATAGGCCCCTAGGTGCAGTTCGCCTTCGGTCCAGACGAACAGATACCGGCCGACCGGCTGCGCCCCCACGATCCGGCTGTTGCCCTTCAGGTAGTACTGGAACGCCGTCGAGTCCGTGGCGACGGCCCATTTCGTCGGGTCTTTGATGTCCGATCCTCGGATCACCGATGGGTTGAACTGGTTGCCCGTATCCGTGCAGCCGAAGGCGATCACCTGATCTGTGAAGGCCACCAGCATGACGTTGCACTGCGCCGGGGCATTGGTCAGAAGCGCCGCCTTGATCGAGGCGTCGTTGTCCCATTTGAAGATGCCCTGACCGCGCGGATTGGCGTAAAGCTCACCGAACGACCGCGCCCCAAAGCTCCAGGTCATCGGGAAATAGTCTGCCGTCGACGGCTCGCCGTAGTTGCCGACCCCATAGGATCCGGTGCCGTAACCAGCCCCGCCTGTCCCGTCTACCTGGCCCGGCGTGAATCCCGTTGTCGGGGTGATATCCGCCAGTTGGCCCGACTGCCACACGCTCAGGCCGTTGTGACGACCAAAGGCGAAGCTCTGGCGGTTGTCGCCGTCCGCCCAGGGGAAGACCGTACGGCAGACCCCGCCCAGCAGGTCTTGCGTCATCCGCTCCCAGCCCTTGATCAGTTCGGGCTTGCCTCGCCAGAAACGGACGTTGGACGCATCCTTGATGCCAGGGGTCGCGAAGTCGGTTTCGTCCGCGACGACGCCGGGCTGGAACTCAAGACTGACCCGCGCCATCAGAAGTACCCCTCGATCACGCCGCTAGCGTCGATGTAGATGCCGCCCGCACCGAGGTCGGTTACGCGGCAGGTGATCGTCACGGTGAAGTTTGAGGTCGCTCGCTCAAAGAACGTTGACTTGGATGACGCAGAAATGACCGTCGTTGAGCCGGTTGCAGACCAGCTGTAAGTGAACGGGCCGACGCCATCATGATTGACCGTAGCGCTCGCAGCGGTGGGTGATTCTGGCGGCCAAAGCTGCTCGGCTGGCGAAACTTCAGCGTAGCTGATGGCGCTAGCCGTGCGCGTCAGGGTGATCGCGACGGATCCGGTGTCTTTCGCCTCGCCCGTTACATTGTCCGTCACACGGCAGAAGAAACCGGCCGTGTAGGTCTGATTGGGAGGCATGACCCCAGATCGGAACGCTGTCGAAGCAGACGCCCCATCCAACGGGTTCAGCCCTCCGGTCCCCGTTCCGTCATAGATCCACTGATAGCTGAAGTTTCCAGACCCGCCCGAGACGGAGACAGTTGCGCTGCCCGATGTAGTGACCTGCTCAGACGCGCCAGACCCTGACAGCGATGACGGAGAAACACTGACTGTCATGGTCGCATAGCTTCGGTTCAGCGTGACGACCGTGCTTCCTGTCACGGTGGAGTTGCCAGTGACGGTATCGGTGACGCGGCAGATGAAACCGGCCGTTCGGCTTACTCCAGAAGGCTGAGCATCCCCCGACTGGAATTTGGTGGAAGGATTGCTGGCGGTGGACGGGACGATAAAGCCCGTCGACGTGCCCTGGTCCCATTCCCATGAATAGGCATAGGATCCAGAGCCGCCGGATGCTGTGCAAGTGGCTGATCCAGAGGTGATGACTGGCGTGTTCTGGCTGGTCCCCGACAGGCTTGACGGCGAAACTGAAGCCGACAACACCGCGTATCGAGCCAGCGTCGAAACAACGCTGTTGGACACAGCTTGCGCGCCGGTCACGCTGTCAGTCACCCTGAATCTATACCCTTGAGATCGAGACGTTCCGGCTGCTTGAACATCGCCAGATCGGAACGTGGTTGTTGCGCTGTTCGGGCTGGTCGCCACGATGCTTCCAGTCGTAGCCCCTCCGTCCCACTCCCAGGCTCCCGTCCATGTGCCTGATCCGCCCGTCACCGTGGCCGTCGCTGATCCTGAGGTGACGACTGGTGAAACGTTGCCGGAACCCGTCAGCGTCGCTGGGGCCACCGACACGCTGAGTGAGGCGTAGCCCCTCGTCAGGCTTACCGTGACATTGCCGGTCGCGACCGTGTTCAGGTTCACCGTGTCGGTGACGATGCAGCGCCACACTGCCGTCTGGTTCGCGCCGCTGGCGATTGAGGAACTGCTGAAACCTGTGCTGGACGACGTGGCGCTGGACGGCGACGGCCCGCCTGACCCGCTGACACGCTCCCACGAATAGCTGTAGGAACCAGACCCACCAGAAGCATAGACCGTCGCCACGCCCGATGTAGCGACGGTCGTTCCGTTCCCGTATCCATCAAGCTCTGCAGGCGACAGATAGGCCGACAGAGCGGCTTGGTTGCGCGTCAGGCTGACGCTGACCGTGTTGCTGGTGTAGACGAACGAGCCCGTAAGGGTGTCCGTCACCTTGCCGCGCCAGACTGCGCTACGGGTCTCCAACTCGCCCATACCGGTCGAGCGGAAGTTCGTCGTCGCCGCATCAACCGATAGGGCGGTCATGGCGGTCGATCCGCTCACCCGCTCCCAGGTGAAGGTGTAGTTGCCCGATCCCCCGGAGGCGGCGATGGTCACGCTGCCCGAGGTCGTCACTGTGCCGCCCGTGGACGAGCCGAACAGGGTCGTTGGGCTGAGTGTGGCGGTCAGGGCCGGGAAACCCCCAGCCAGGACGCCGCGTCGGATCAGGCGGCTCACGCTGCCGTGTCTCCGCTCAGGATGTAGACCGCTGTGGCGCCCGAGGGGTTCTCATCCACCCGCAAAGAGCCCTCCGCGAACTGGCCCGAGGACTTGGCGTGTCCATAGCGGTTGCGTCGAATGGCTCCGGCAGCAGGCGTGAACGTGACCTGTCCGGTTCCGAGCTGCGACCAGAGCGCATTCCAGCCTGCGGGCAACCCATTCGCCAGGGTCACGACAACCGGGCTGTCCGATGTGAAGCGCAGCACCTTGCCGGCGTCGGCCGCCGTCAGGGCATGGGTCGCGCCCGGCACATCCACAAACACGTCGCTGATCGGGGCGAACGGCCCGCCCCACGACAACGACGAGCCATCCGTCACCAGCGCCTTGCCCGCGTTGCCGCCCTGACCGGGGAGGTTCCCCGCCGCCATCTGGAACGCGGTGTCATCGACGTATTTCTTGGTGGCGGCGTCGGTGTTCGCGACCGGCGCCCCGACGTTCAACAGGCGAGCGCCCCCGAGGTCCGTCGAGCGCATGACCCAGATCGAAGAGCCGTCCGTGATGATCCACGACACCGACCCGGCCGGTAGCGTGACCTGGCTCGATCCGTTGGTGATGCTCACCGGGGCCGAGGCGGCGCGCACGGCGTAGAGCTTTTCAACCGAGGGAATGATGATCGTGGCGGCTGCCGAGGCGGTCACGTTGATGACCCGGCCGCGAGCCTGATCCGCTGCGCCGTTGGCCGTGCTCAACGTGGTTGGGCCTGCGGCCTCGATCTTCACCACGCCGTCCAGGGCGAAGTCGATGGGGTTGAAGGCGCCGTCATTCAGGCGTGAACCCCAGGTGTTCAGGTTCTCGCCGGTCGCTTGAAGGTCGAGGCGGTTCCGTTCGGTAAAGCTGCTAGGCAATGGTCGCCCCCGTGTAGTCGATCCAGACGCCATCCAGCGCCGTGACGATGCCCTTTTTGCCGAGGCCGTTGAGGTCTCGGACGATGATCTGCCGCCCCTGCCACTGGCTCGCGCTGGGCAGTTCCGACGTGTCGTTGATGATGGTGAGGCGCACCGACGCCAGCGTTTCAAAGGCCCGCTGGACCGCGTTAGCGAAGGCAAGGAACGGCCCCGCAAGGCCGGACTTGGGAAGGCTCATGACCACACCGTCGCTGATGGTTTGACCGGCGTCCAAACGCCCCCGGAACCGGGTACCTCGATCCAGATTTCGCCCTCAGGCGGGACCGGATCCCAGGCGTAGGGATGGGTGACGCGGGCGCTCACTGAGAGGCCGGGCAATGGGGATGCGCCCGCAAGAAGCACCGTTCGTTGCAGCGTTCCTGCGCTCGCCAGGCTCGGCAGTGAGGCGCGGGCGATGATGCCGCTGATGAACCGCCCGACAGGCGCCCCAAGCGGTCGCGCCCCGAGGGGCGAAAGGCCGAGCATGGTTAGACAGGCCAGCCGGTGGACGTGTCCACGCTGGACGGATCCTCTGCCGCCACGATCAGAACCGACAGCTCAGCCTCGCGGTTGAAGCAGGCTTGAATGTGGTCCGCGATCGCGAAGCCGAAGGCCTCGATCTGGGCTTCGTTCCACATACGGAAGTCGGCATTGGTCAGTTTCCAGACCTGTTCCGCTTCAGCCGGGACGCCGCGCCGCTGGCGCAGGGCCAGTGTTGCATTCACCACGGCGATAGCAGGATCGGCCTGCGTCTCCACACCGTCAAAGGTGAAGGTCTGCGTCTTTCGCCATCGGCGGTCCGCTAGCGACTTGAGGCATTGTGCGACCGTAGGCTTGGGCTTTTCGGGCGCGGGAGGTTCGACCCACGACAGGCCCAGCGCCTCAAAATCTGATCCGGGCCAATCAAGGGGATATTGCACCCCATCGACCAGCAACCAGCCGGAAGACGGGTCGCGCGGGACGGGCTGGCCGTTAAGGGTCCAGGTCATGCGCTCACCATGTGTATTCTGTTTCAGCTGAAGCGATGGACGGGTTGGACTTCCACGCCTTTTCGCCATCCCATCGGATCAGCTCGGTACATTTGATTGCGGGCTCCGCAGAATCCGGGAGCAGCGAGAGGGAGGTGTATCCGTTACGGCTCAGGGCGTTGAAGGAGGACTGATCCCCAAAACTGACCAGGCGGAAGAAGATCTGATATCCTGCCGCGGCCTGCGCATCCCAAATGGCTTTCGAGGGCAGGCCGTGCTGCGTCAAGCGAGACGGCGGGATGTTGGGATAAGCATGGTCGCTCCATACCGAACCATACATGTTCGCAAATCCCGGCAAGGCCTCTGCCGTCGTGCGATAGGCCCCGGCCGCCAAAGCGACATTGTTGGTCCACGCCCTAGTCCCGCTGGTCGCTAGCGTCGTGATATGGGCGTTCCAATCAGCGGTCGTCTTCCCCCCGTTACCTGCTGCCAACACCCCCGGATTGGGCGCAAAGAACATCAGGCGACCCACTTCGACGGCATGTAGAGCCTGATCTTGTTGTCAGCCTCGCAGAGATAGGGAACGTCCGTGACGCCGTTCGCCGTTGTCTGAAGCGTGAAGTTGGCCGGGACGATGTAGCCTGAGGCGAAGGCCACAGTTCGGCCGCCCGTGCCATCCTGCTTGAACCGGATGATCCCAGCTTGCCCCGGATAGCCAACAATCCATCCCCCAACAGTCAGATTTGCGTCCAACATGATTGAGGCATTGGCGAAGGTGCTGAAATCCAGCCCCCCCGCCGCCGAGGACCGCGCAATCGACACGAAACCAACCGCCGAGGCCGCCGTGGCTGGCGAGATGTAGCCACTACCCGTCCCCGCCCTGAACTGCGCCACGCTAGCAGTCTGGATCTGCTCAACCGGCACCTTCCCGCTCACAAGGTCAGCCTTGTTTCGGAAGTCTTTCGCCAAAGCCGTCACGAACACCTTGGCCGATCCCGACAGCACCAGAAGGGCGCCAGTCGAAGAGGCCTCAAGCCCGCGCGTCAATGTCCCGCTCGTGGCGTTGTAGACGCCTTGTCCCGTCTCACGCTCAACGCCGTCTTCAATTGCGTATGAGACCGTAGCCCCGTCCGCCAGCCCAGACGCCCCGAACGACCGGAATCCCGGCAGGGCCGCACCCAAGGCGATCGTCCCGTTTCCGACCGTCGCCGTCGAGACCGCCACCAGATCAGCCAGCGCCATGATCAGGCTCCGAAGCCGGGGAACTTGAAGTCGAAGGCCGTCACGGCGAGGGTCTGGCCCATGACGATGGTGGTCGTGTCGATCTCGGCGTCTGCTCCCTGACCTGCCACGCCTAGCGTTCCAGTCGAGAACCCGTCGCCGCCCGCCGTGGTGAATCGGTAGGAGGCCGCCACGCCGTCCGTGATCGCCACGCCCGCCCATGTGCCGACCTTGGCGGCAACGCCTTCGGAAGCCGTGCTCAGCCACGAGACCGGCAGCGCCATGTCGACCAGCAGGACGCCCGCAGGCTCAAGCACCGGATCAACCGGCGCGCTCGTCCACACCTGGAAGCGACAACTCAGTCCCATGGATGCGGGAATAGCGTTCAGCATGGCGTCGGCCAGGGCGGCCGAAATCTGCACGGTCACAGGCGCACTCCGTGGCGGCGTGTCGTCTGAAGAAACGAGAAGTCGGCCCGCAGCGGGCGCCCGATCTTGTCCCTGTAGCGGTCAGCAAGCTCCGCCATCGCTCGGTCCATCTGAGCCTTGTAGATGGCGGTCGCCTCAGCATCGCGGGTCTTCAGGCTCACGGCCCACATGACGCCGAAGCGGTAGATGTTGGGGAAGCCCTTCGCCAGCCAGTTGGTCGCCGCCTCCGTCAGAGGTGGGATCAAGGCGTAATAGGTGGCCTCAAACACATAGGCCTGATCTGGGATCGGGTAGAAGCGGAACTGCCCGGCGTCCACCGTGTAGAAACGCGGCTGGCCCTTCGTCCCATCGTCCCTGTCGTCCATGGCCTCGATGGTGATGAAGTCCACCTCATCGTCCCCGATAAGCATGACGCGCTCGGCTGCGAAATCGATCGGCATCTCCGAGAACGCCTTGTCGATCGTCGCCGTGGCGCGCTTGACCATCTGACGCACCCGCAGCGCCTTCATCTCGTCCTCGGCCATTGAAATGAACAACGGCAGGTCGGAATCCAGATCAATGCGGTTTGAGAGGGAGCGCATGGCCGCCAGCAGTTCGTCGTAGGTCATGAGCCCTCCCTGAGAAGAAAGGGGAGAGCCGAAGCTCTCCCCGACGATTTAGGTGTTGCGGAAGAGACCGAGTGCGGTCAGGGCGGCGATGACGGCCGCCACGTCCGCGCCGGTCGCGACAACAGGCTGGGCCACGGGCGCCACGCCGTAGAAACCCACCTTGTCATTGCGGCTCTGGCCGACCTGAGTGCCGTCCGAATTGCCGTTGGAAACTTGCTTCACAGCCATGTTCTTTGTCCTTCAGAAGAAGAGAGGGGCGAGGATCATTCCCCGCCCCCTTCGGCTCAGGCCGTGCCCGAGCCACGAACGCCCAGGCGGCGGTCCGTGTTGACGACGCCATAGATCACGTCCCAACGGTGCAGGTGCGTGTCGTTGGTGCCGTCCGAGGTCTGCCAGTAGCGGATCGTCAGGCCCGTCTCCGGGTCACGCGAGAACGCAGTGATGCCCGACGCCGGTTTGATCAGGCGGGCCGAGACCAGCTTGATTGCCGACTTGTGGAACGAGGTGTTCTGACGGAAGGCCGTCGTCGCCGCACCCATCCAGGTGATGACCGCCGAGTTGGCGGGAACCACAGAGACGGTCTGATATGCGCCATCCACGATGATGGGGTTGGCGATGGTCAGGGTGGCGGCGCCGGAGCCGTTCGCCGTCACGTCTTCCAGCACCGTGAACTGCGCCAGGAAGGGCAGCGGCGCCTTGGAGCGCGGGTTGACCGCATAGACGTTGGCGATGGTGAAGACCTCGCCCCGCTTGACGGTGGCATTGGCGCCCAGGCCGGAGACCGCCAGCGTCTGCTTGTAGTCATTGCGGACAGTGACGAACTGGACGTTCTGGTTCGCCCCTGCGACGGCAGCGGTGGCGCCGCGCGTACCCGTCACCAGTGTCGGCACATTCTGGGTCATGAACGTGTCGATGTTGCCGATGTTGGGGATGCGGCCGCTTTCCAGAGCGGTGCGCGCCAGGTTCTGCGCTTGGGCCGCGTTGTTGGTCAGGCCACCTGCAAAGGCCCACTTGTCGGCAGGCGACAGAAGGCTGATGCGGTCGTTCTGCGGCACCGCCAGTTCGTCCAGACGCTCAGGCATCTTGAAGAAGTCAGGGCCGCTGTCGATCAGTTGGCCGGGGGTGCCGACCCAGCCGGGGAACTCCAGCACGACCTCGTTCACGTCCTGGTCGATGGTTTGGGCCAGTTGCGCCATGGCGCTGTTGGCGGACTCGTCCTTCATGAACTCGTCAACCGACAGCGTGGCCTCCAGAGAGGTGAACTCCAGGTCGACGCCGCGCTGCTTGTTGATGCTGACCGGCACTTCGCCGGCCAGGGCATCCTGCACCTGAGCTACACGGCCCTGACGCACGATGAACTCGGGCGGGCGCTTGACGTAGACGGTGCCGCCGTTTGCCGACCCGCCCCGTTCAGAGACGATAGCCTTGTCGATGGTCTCGGAACTGACCATGCGGGCAGTCACGAGGTTGTTCTTCAGCAGCTTGAGGGCTGCATTGGCGTAGATTTTCGCCTGATTGTAGGCATTAGGCATTGGCTGCGATCCTTATCGCTTTGCTCGCGCCTTCGCGTCCACGAGCTTTTCGAACGCCGCGAAATCATCGGTGTCCGGTCGGCTCTGGATGCGGCCGCCCGCGCCCCTCAGGGTCTGTACGGGCTGCGTCTTCTGGGCTTGAGCGAGTTGTTGGGTTTTCTTGCGGGCTTGCAGGGCGTCGTGGCCGATCTGCGCGAGGTGGAGGATGCGGATCGACCTCGGGTCGGCTTCAGCTTCCCGGATTTCCTCCGGACTGAACCCAAACGGGGCCGCAAATGTCTCCAGTTTGCTCAGCGTCTCGGGGCCATAGCCCTTGATGTGCTTCGCCAGCTCAACGCGGCCGTCCTCGATGAGCTTGGCGGCTTCCCGCTGCTCATCGGCCTGGCGCTGCTGAACCTTCTGACCAAGCGTCTGGGCGAACGCATTGCGCTCCCCGTTCAGAGCCTGGTACTCGGCATAGTGCGCCTGTGCCTCTGCGCCTCCGGTTCGGAGGTACGTCGGCCAGTCCTGCACTTGTTCATAGGGCTTCAGACGGGCGTTCAGGGCGCCGAGAGCGGCGATGTCCTGAGCAAACTCGGCCTGTAGCCGTTCGGTCTTCTCGACCTGGGCTTGGCGGGTCTCGGCGGCCTTCCTGATCTCGGCCACCTCCTGCGTCTTGCGGGTGTAGTCGGCCTGCATCAGCAGTTCGGCGGCCAGAGCCTTGGGCACCTTGTAGGTCTTGTCGCCACGAATGACGTCTTCGAACTCTTCGGCCGGGTCATCCCCTTCGCCATCCGCGTCAATGGGGTCGCCATTGTCATCGAACAGCTGGTCGTCGTCGTTCGAGTTCTCGATATCCTGATTGTCCTGGGCAGGATTCAGGGTCTCGTCGCCGCCATCGAAGGCGTCAACGACTTCCAGGCCGTCGCCCGGATTGGTCGCGTCTAGCATGGTTGTCCTTGGGTTTGGGCGTAGGCCCGGTTAGCCGAGTGAACCCGGCATCCTTGGCAGCCGCGTTGGCTGCTGGATCTGGTGCGCCGCCTTGAGCCTGTTGGTCTGGGCGTTGAAGGCGTCGATCGACAGCTTCTGTTCCTGCTGGCGGGCGTCGATCATCATCTGTTCGCGGTCTAGCGAGACCTGCGCGATCTTGGCGGGGTCAACCTGAGGCTCTTGCGCCTGCGCAGGCTGTTGGCCCTGCTGTTGGCCCTGCATCGCATTTGTCAGTCGCTCAGCGATCTCATCCGCGCCCGGCCAGTCCAGGTTGCGCGCAATGATGTCGCCCGCGACCTCCATCAGACCGGGGAAGGCCTGCGCCGCCTCCATCATCTGCGTTGCGGCTTCTTCCCGTCGCGTGTTGAACGACGGGCCGACCGTGACCGTCAGGTCGTATCGCCCCAGCCCCAGGTCGTAGATCATGGCGATCTCGGCATTCTGCTGGGCGGCGGCCTGCATCCGCGCCGCCTGGACCTCTTCGGGCGATCCAAGTTGCACCGTATCCGGCACGCCATCCTCACCGAGGATGCGGATCACTCGTCCGGCCGAATATACCTTCGGGATCAGGTCGATCAGGATGCGGCCCGCATGGCGAATGGCCCGCGACAGGTTGTCGATGAAGTGGAACGTCGAGGTGTCCGATTCACGCTGCCGCGCCATGATGGCCCGACCGGACGTTTCATTGCTCCGCGCCCCGATCCCGGCGTCATAGATGCCGATAATCGACTTCATGTCGTCCGAGGCGTTCAGGGCCTCTTGCAGCGCGCCGCCTGCTGCCGGGGCTCCGAGCTGCTGACGCTGCGGCGGAACGTGCCCATCATACTCGATGAACGAGTGCGAAACGCTGTTGGCCGTGTCCCACTTCGCCTGATCGGTATCGAACGCCCCCTTCGGGCCGATGAACGGAACCTTGGGCGCCAGTGCAACCAGCTCAGTCGAGGACGTGCGCCAGGCGTTGTACATGACCTGTGCGTCCTTGGCGTCGCGGATCAATGAGCGCCAGTGCCGCTTGCCCTTGTGGACTACCTCTTCGCCGTAGACGGGCACGATGGGGATGAACTGGCCGGGCCACTCGGTCGAGCGCAGAACCTCAACGCCCGTCACGATGTGTTGCGTGACCTTGTAGCCGAGGACCGTGCGAGGCTGGCCCTCGATCTCGATGCCCTGTTCCAGGAAGGATTGAGCGTTGGCCTCATACTCCTTTAGGCCGATGACCTTACCGGACGAAAGCAGGACGATCTGCCGCTCGACCGACTCCCGCACCCAGTATTCCGCGACCTGTATCCTGTCGCCTTCGCTCCAGTTGTCCGGGTATTCCTGGGCTTCGAAATCTACCGGCTCGGCGTCGGGGAACTCGGCCTTGAACTGCCTGCGGGTATAGAGCCGCGTGACAAAGGCCACGTTCCAGTCCGACCCGTCCGCGCTCTCGCTGTCGGGATCGCCCAGGACCGTCAAAGGGTCGATGATGCGCTCGAAAACAATGTCCTGATCAAACGTCTCGTCGTGGGCATAGGCGAGGTTGATGCGGAAGAAGCCGAACCCGCCAGACGCCGCATTATCCAGCGCCGTGTCCCATGCCACGTCTGCGTCCGAGCTGGCCTCGATATTGCGGATCAGGCCGGTGTAGATCTCGGCAGTATCCGGGTCAGCCTCGCTGTCCTGCGGCAGCACCTTGATCGACGGCTTGTTCTGGCGGGCGTCGTTGACGACCTGCCGAATGAACGGCGGGAGCTTGTTGATGGTCAGGCAAGGGCGCCCTTCCTTGGTGCGCTTGGCCTTAAGACCCTCGTCCCACTGCTCGCCCAGGCGCGCGAAGGCGATATCGTCGGAAAACGCTTCCCGGTTATCCCGGTCGTGGTCCATGGCGCGCTCAAAGTCACGCAATGCGCCGGCCAGGATGGGGTCTTCAACGTCATCGCGTTCGTCGTCGATATCGTCAGCCAAGGAAGCCTCCATGTCCGGTGAAGGCGCGCGGCCGTTGTGCTTGTTGGGCTTGACGCGGCTCTTCGTAGGCTACGCAAACCAGCCCGAAGGCGTCAGAGCCGTGTGAGGACCAGTCGTGGTTCGGCCCGAGACCAATGCCCCGCGCCTCGTCCTTACGTTCATGATAGGCGCCCAAGGCTTCCAGCCCGGCGGCGCACGTCTCTTCGTTGAACCAGATCGAGGGGAACATGCGGCGCACCGCCTCGACGCGGAACATCGCCGCGCCCTTCCCCTGGTTGGGAATGACCGTCACCGAGTAGCCCGCATCCCTGAGCGCGCTCTCGTATGAGACGTCGTAAACCTTGTCGTTCGTCGCGCCGTCGTGCGGCAGGAAGATTTGCGCCCTGTCTGGCGTATAGCCTCGCGACCGCATCCACTGGACATGCGCCGCCAGAGGCTGACCAACCGCCTCGTAGTAGTCCAACACCCGGATTTCCCGGCCGATGAACTGGACGGCCCACATGGCGAAAGCGTCGGCCCTAGCCCCGGTCCCGCCGATGTCCGCAAACAGGCGGATCGTCATCAAAGGATCAGCGGCGACGCGCCCGATCCGGCCCTGTTGCCGCGCCTCCGACAGAACCTTGGCGAAGTAAGCCCCGTCCGTCACCTTGGCGTAGTCGCCTTCCCAGATGTGATCATAGCTGTCGGGCCGGTCGCGAAGATCATCTTGGCGCTCCTGCTCCAGCTCCGCGGGGAACCACGGATTGTCCGACCAGTTCGCCCTGATCACCCGAGCGCCGGTCGGTGGCGTCGCACCTCTCAGCAGTGCGTCGACCGCATCCTTCTTGTGGCGCGGGTTCCAACTCGCCCAGATCTCCGAACCCGGCGCCCGGATGGTTGGCCGCAACAGCGTCAGGCTGCGAGACGAAAGCCCTTGCGCCTCTTCGATCCACGCCCGCTTGAAGCCTTCCAGCGACTTGATGCTCTCTGCCGTGTGGTCCTGCATGCCCTGAAAGGCGATCAGCCCATCACCAGGCGTCTCGATCACGTCGCGGAAGACCTTGAAACCGTCCGCCTCGCCAAGCCCGAAGTCCGACAGCTTGCTTTCAATCAGGCGCTTGGACGATTGCGCGAGGCTCTTCTGCACCTCGCGGATGCAGACCGATAGTAGGCCTTTTTCTGCTAGATGATCTTCAACCAGCAAGCCGCCGAAGAAGTGGGACTTGCCCGACCCCCGCCCGCCCCAGACGCCCTTGTATCGGGCTGGCTCCAGAAGCGGGAGGAAGACCTCGGCGGTCGGGATATCAAGGACGGACAACCGTGCGCCTGATCTCGTTGACCGTGGCCTGAACGGTTGCGTCAACCTCTACGGCTTGCGGCGGCTTTCCATGCGCCCGGTCGAGCAAGGCGTTCGCAGCAGACACCCGCGCCGCAGCCGGATGCTCTGTGGAGCCCATGATCTCGGCCAGCGTCTTGAGCGCCTTGTCCGTGTAGGCTTGCGCCGCCTCTTTGACCGCAGCCGTCGCTTTGTTGGGGGAGCCCTTGGGCCTTCCCCGTCCTCGCTTATCCGCCAATATTATATTCGGCCGATTGGGTGGCCGCTCCCGTCACCAGACCTTGCGGCTTCCTGGCTGCTGAATGTCGTCCGAGTGTCCCGGCCTTACCTGCCCTTATGAACCCCTTGAGGCCCCCGCGCGCAGGTCTGCTTTTCGCATCTAAGGTCCGGTGTGGCCTGCTCCGCTCGGTCGAGCCCAGGAAAGGAGGATGCGCGGGAATAAGAGGGTTCGCCCCAAGCGCGCTCTGCGGCTGGGTTCCAGATAGCTGTTGCTGCGTGTCCGCTGCGGCTGAGGGCGAAGGTGGAGCATCCCGAGGGAATCGAACCCTCGTCCTCAGCTTGGAAGGCTGTGGCTCTGCCATTGAGCTAGAGATGCGAAATAGAGACGCTCCGCACTTCACCCCGGCCAAGGCTCAACGCCCTGCGTGAGGTGGGGGATCGGCGCGGCCACATGGCCCCTGTTCGGATCAACGCCGGTCGTCCCCGGCAGGCGAAGCCTGACCGTTACCCCACCTCTACCCCGCTTTCCTCACAACCGCAACACCTTGTGAGCACAAAAAGCGAACCGCACTATTAGGCCGCTCTCAGTTGGTCGTCGTCATAGGTCAGCTCTCCCCGGATGAACTTGGTGTCGAGGATGATCCGCACCTTCCCATCAGGCAGCATGGAGTCGACCTTGGCGTCATAGCCCTTGAAGTGGCCCGCCGTGATCTTCACCATTTCGCCCGGCTTGAACTCTGGCCGCTTGGCCCCGGTGCGGTCATAGGCGCCCTCGTCCTCAGCGGCGGCGAAGCGCAGGATGTCCCAAGGGCTGACCTGAATGGGCGTCCCGTTGACCCCGACGACGGAATGAACCCCATCGGTACGGCGCAGGTCGTAGATCGACTGGCCCGGCTCCAGCGCGGCGAACAGGTATCCGACCATCAGCGGACCCTCGACCCGTTTCCGCTCCCGACCGTTACGGCGCCACTTCGCCTCTACCGGCATGTAGGTGGTGAAGCCGCGCTCTTGCAGTCCATTGAGGGCCTTACGCTCGCACCGGGCATTTGTCCTGACCACAAACCACGCCTGGCGCTCCTGCGGGTCAAGCTTGGCTTTCAGGTTCCAGCGCTGATCGGTCATTTCACCTTCCCCTCTTCCACGCGGATCATCCGCTTAAGCTCGTTGGCGACTGCCTCGACCGCCCGTGCCGTAGGCTTGCTGGCCATCTGTCCCGCCTTGGCTGGCGTCAGGTGGCCCGCCTTGTTTGCCCCCTCCGCTAGATCGCAGAGGATCGGGTAGAGGACGCGGGTCAGATTGTGGTCGAGCGGGGTCATGCGGCGCGGGACACAGGCGCCATCTGATCGAACCGGGCGGCATCGAAATACGGGGGCTCGATCAGTTTCACGCACTGCTGGTTCATCACCTTCATCGCGGCCCCGTTTTCTCTCAGCCGCTCCCAGGCGATGTGAGTGCGGGGCAGCAGGCGGCCCGCGTAAAGCTCGGCCCCCGAGAGGTAGCTGTCAGCAAAGGCCTCCGAGGTGGCGCGAGCCATCGCAGTGTAGAAATCGACATCAACGGTCAGGGGGAGCTTAGGCATCGGCGGCCTCCAGAAGGGCTCTGCGGCGGGCTTGAAGTTCGGGGCTCATGGGGGCCGGGGCGACCGTTCCGGTCGGGCTTGATCGCCCAGCAGCAGGCGGACCGTAGTCGTCCTCCCATCGCTCCTGACTGAGCCAGGTGGCGGGGTTCGGCTTGGTGTAGGTCGGGTCGTTCCAGCAGGCGGAGGCGACCGCTCGCTCCAGAGCCGCCAGCATCACGCCGAGAGGATCGCCCCCGTCCTTGCGGATTTTCTTGGCCGCCGCCTCGAATGCCCGGCGAGCAGCCCCCTTGCCCGTCTTGGCAGGGTAGGCTTTCCAGAAAACATCGAACGAAGTCGTCCGCGCGTCCTCCGAAGAAGGTTTACCTTCTGAGGAGGTATGAGGGTTACTTACGGTTTCCCCGCAGGAGCTGCGGGGGTTAGCGTCGTTTTCTGCGGGGGCGCATTTGCTGCGGGGCGCATTTGCTGCGGGGGTGACGGTGTATATTACGCCCCTTCCGGCGCGCTCGTCGCGAGCCAGAAAACCAGCCTCGCACAGGCGCTTGATGGCGCCTTGAATTGCGCGTTCAGACAGGCCTGATTTCTTCTTTAGGTCCAGCCTTTCCGTTTGCTTGCGAGACGCTACAGCTATCCACGTCACACCGTCGTCGTTTGCGGCGTCAGCAAGGGCCAAAAGCACCATCTTGTCAGACGGCGGCAGGTCCATGCGCCACACCTCTGTCATCAGGGCGATGCTCATGTCAGGCGGCCACCTTCATGGCCCGCACCTCAGCCAGTCTGCGCTCATGCAGAAGCGTGTTAAGGTGCTTGGTCGCCGCGTCGATCCGGGCCTCCAGCAAGATGTCCGTCGACAGGGCTTCGTTGTCGAAGTGGCGCAGGGCGGCCAGAACCTCCCTCAGCACGTCCTCATGGGTGTGGATCAGCGCTTCGATGCGCTGGACGCCGTGCAGGATGGTGGTGTGGTCCCGTCCGCCCAGAATCCTGCCGATGGTGGGCAGGCTCAGGTGCGGGCAGACCTCACGCATGACGTACATGGCGATCTGGCGCGGTCGGGCGATGGGCTTGTGTCGCCGGTCGGAAATCAGTTGGTCGAACGTCAAGCCGTGGCGCTCGGCCACGAAGTCAGCGACCTGTCGTCCGGTGACCCTCATTGCTCCGCTCCCAGCAGGCGTCGCACGTCTTCCATGGAGACGCCGAGCTTGGTGGCGATGAACTGGGCGCCAGCGCGGGGGAACTGCTGTCGAACGGCCCAAATGTCGGACAGGTCGATGCGGGGTCGGCGCGCGGTGGCGAATATGCCTATGGATTGGCTCATTGCTTTGCCTCGGTCAGGATCACGCGGACGCAGGCGGCCTTAACGGGCTCGTCGCCGGTCCAGCGGATGGTGATGGGTTGGGAAAGGTGGTCGTCCTCGATCACGCCCTTGCCCTGGGGCGTCGGCTTGAGGGCGTCGAGGATCGGCTTGATCAGGTTGTCGAGGTCGCGGGCGCGTCGGTCGGGACGGTCGGCCAGGATCTCAGCGTGAAACCGGCCCTTGATCTCGGAGCGGGCGGCCATGGGAATGGCGGCGGCCACGGCCCGCAGCCACGCGACATATTCGCGGCTCTTGATCGGACTCTTGAGGCCGGGGACCGAGCGCCACAGGCGGTTTGCCGAGGGCGGATAAGGCAGGGTCAGCTCGATCATGCCCGCGCCTCGTCATAGGCGCGCTCTGCACGGATCAGGTGCTTGTTGGCCTCGCGCAGGACGGCGGCTGCCATGCCCATGCGGCGGGTGTCCTGGCGGTCTGTGGCGATGCGGTGTTCACGGTAGGCCTCGGCGAAGTTCTGCCGAGCGTCCTCCAGATTGGAGAGGGCGCGGGCTACAGGGTCGGGGCGGAAGAAGTGGGAGAGGATGTGGATGCGCATCAGACGCCCCTCCCGTCACGAACGCGAACGTCCGATCCGACCTTCACGGGATGGTCAGAGACAGCTTGGCCGGGGCCAGCCTTGGACGTGAAGAGAACGAGGTATTTGTCGTCCCGGCGAAGGGTGCAGGCGGTGACGTTGACGGTGCGGGTCATGCGCGCACCCCCGCCTTCTGGCGCTTATCCAGCTTGTCGGTGTTGCCGACCGAGGTCTTGAGCCATGCGTCCAGGTCGCGGCGCTGGACCTTGCGGAACAGAGCCGGGTGGAAAAGAGCGTCCATATGTATCGAGCCGGGTTTGTGGGCCACGATACCAGCGAGCTTCACGCCGACCGTTTCGCCGTCATCCCAAGCCACGACGTTTCCGTACTGATCTCTCTGAAGAGCGACCTCGCGGACGACATGAATCTGCCCCACACTGATAAACAGGCTGGACTGTTTTCCGACCTTTACAACCTCGATCTCATCCCCTGGCTTGAAGTCGCACATCACGCAGCCCCCACGGCTTTGATGACGTCAGCCGCCTGCGACTGGACCTCCAGCGCCTTGCCGACGATCTGGCTGCGCTCCAGCGGGGTCACGACGCCATCGGCTTCGGCTTGACGCACAACCTTCTGAAGGTCCGCCGCCGCCTCGGTCGTTTCGCTGGCCTGGGTCGTGGCGCAGGCGGGCGCCCCGCCGTTCTCCATCGTCATGCGGATCAGGTCGATCAGCGTCTGCTTCTCGGCGTCGTTCGCGCAGTCGAGGAAGCGGTGCAGGGGCAACGTCGTGTCGGGGTGGTTCTCGCTTTCGTAGAGGCTCCACGCCCCCTTGTTCGACAGACCAGCGGCGAGCGCCGCCATTTCCGTCGAGCCGATGCGCTTGCGGATGCGCTTCGTCAGCGCCTTGAGGACGGGAACACTCATCGCTTGTTCTCACAACGTTCGTGGTGGATTGTTTCGGTGACGCTTGCCTCGCCCTGGGCGACAAAGGCCCCATGGACAGACAGGCAGAGGCCGCGACGGGCGGCGTGGTGGTGTGGGTCGACTTCGTGAACAGGGTCGCCAGCTACGCGCCGCTCGAACGCGAGGCCCGGATCGACTGGATGGCCCTCGCCCATGAGGCCGAGGCTCAGGCCCAGACTGCGCGAACCAGACGCCAGCGGGACCAACTGATCCGCTGCGCCCTTCAATATCGGGCGAAGGCTAGGAGTGTCTGAGGCGGCCTTGTGCATGGCGTCAGGCTCGCTTCCTGACCGGACGAACGGCCTCGATCTCTGGGCACACGCTAGCGGCCGAGACCTTTCCCTTGCTCCATGCTTCGATTTTCAGGGCAAGCCGGAGCGATGCCGGGCGATGACCGTTCTCGATTTCAGACAGCCAACCCTTGCTGTTAGGGCTGAGGCCAAGCGCGACAGCACATTCCTCCAAAGAGAGGCCGAGCGCGTTTCGATGTGTGGCGAGGTCCATGCCTCATATTCACCTGAAGTGAACATTCGGTCAAGAAGCGATATTCACTTGTGGCTTACAGACGCCGCGCAGCCGTTTTCAGATAATGTGAACATGGCTGCTCCCGAAAAACCCCTCTGGTATCTCCAGGAATGGTTCGCCACGCAGGACAAGATCCAGCGGACACTGGTGACTGAGTTGGGCTGGCTACCCGCCAAGGCGAACAAGATTTGGCACGGCATTCAGGAGCCGAAGCCATCAGAGATGCATGAGATCGCAGCGCTGCTGAACATTCGCCCGCATGAGCTGATGATGCACCCGGAAGAGGCTATGCGCATTCGGAGGCTGGAGGCGGTCGTTCGAGAGGTTGCAAAGCCAGAGCAGCCCAACACTGAAGATCGGTCGCGGCCCTTGCGGCAAGCGAGCTAGGCAACAAGACGGAGGGGGCGATGAAGAAACTGGCAGTTTTAGCGGCGGCGATGCTCTTGAGCGGATGCGTCACCGCCGAAACCATGATGCTTGATGATCGGACGGCGATCATCTCTGGCAGTGGGGACGAGTATAGCAGCGCCGCGCGGGTTCAAAGGCGCGTATTTGTCGAGGCAGCTACCGCCGCCCAGGCGCGTGGTTATAGATATTTCATCATTCAGAACTCTCGCGACACCACTACGACCGGAACGCGAGCCCTTCCGACGCAAACGTTCGCCAATGCGCAGGCCAACACGAATTGCGGCTATGTCACCTGCAATACTTCGGCCTATGGGCAGTCCCAGACCTTTGGTGGCGGAGTCCAGCAGGTCATTCAGCCCGGCATGGACGTGCTTGTGCGCTTCTACCGTGAGGAAGAAGTCGATCCCGAGCGAGAAGGCGTGTGGGACGCGGCAGCGATCCTTGCCGCCCAGCCGAAAAAGTAGGAAGCGCCCCTCTCTTAGGCCGCCTCATCAGCCTCCGGCGGAACGTCACCAACTGTCGCCAGAGTCTCGACCTCCGTCCAGATGTCCCCATCCGCGCGACATTCGATCTTGAAGAAGACAAGGCCATCCATGCGGTGCATCATGTCCTTTCCGCGCTTGAAAGCCGCATCTTCCGTCGCGCAAGCAATCACCTCCTGGCCCAGGAGTTGACCGTTTCTCCGCTTGAACGGAGCGACGCAAAATGATCGGGCCTTCTTCACAGCTACCCCCAAAAGTTAATAGCAACCACTGATTCCCGAACCGCCATGTCGTGTCGAGTCGCGATCCGTCATGTTCGGACGCATATTCATTTTATGTGAACATTCCGCTTGACGGCGTGTTCACTTCTGGTGAATACTCCCCTCATCAACGAGGGAGGCCGCCGTGGCCCACATCACCCACAATCAAGCCAAAGCGGAATACGACGCATACGTCGCCGCCGAGCGTGAAGCCCGCCTGGAAGAGTGCGAAGAGCGCGCCGCCCGCCTGAAGACCCGCGCCTATGCCGCCGAGTGGTCCACCCCCGGCCCTGATCCGCTGTCACCTGACAAGCGCGCTGCCCTGAACGGCGCCCTCGCACAGATCGAACGGGCTTTCGGCAAGCGGGCTGTCGTCCCTGCCTCTCGGATGGAGGCGGCGTGATGGACCTCTGCATCACCCCCGGCGTCGACAAGCTCTTTCGGCTGGCCCTCGTCGGCCCCGGCGACCGCTTCGAAGCCCTCTCCGAACACGACACCCCCGAGGCCGCCATCGCCGCCAAGCTTCGCGCTCAGGCCGCTGCTGACGACGCCCTCGCTCAACTGAACAAGCTGATGAGGACGCCAGCATGACCGACTTCTACACCGCCGGAACCCCTGTTTATCAGGCCGCCAAGAAGACCGACCAGTCCAACGGCTGGGGCTGCGACTTCCGCCCCGCACTGCCGCGTCGGTCGGTTCAGTGGTGGATCGGCAACGTCGCCTCTGCCGCCGCCTGCACCCTGTTCGTGGCCTTTGTCGCGGCTCTGCTGTGGAGCGCGTCGTGACCCTTCAACCCCTTTCCTCCGCAGCCAGAGCCGGGGCGGGTTCGTCCGCCGCAAGGTCCGCCAACAACGGCGCCCCGGATGGCTGGACCTTTCGAGCCCCCCGCCACGGCGACCTTGTGGGCTGCCCCTACTGCGCGAACCGCCTGACCGCCTGCTGCGACTACTGCGGCGACGAGGGCCAGCTGTTCGCGTCCGACATCAGCTATTTCGAGGAGAACCCCTATGGGTGAGCCCGCTATCCAAGGCGAAGTCGTCCAGGTCGAAGAGACGCAGGCGGCCGCCGTCATCAATCAGGCAGCCGCCATCATTTCGGTGATCGAGCGCGCCGCGACCAACCCCGACGTGGACATCGACAAGATGGAGCGCCTGCTGGAAATGCAGGAGCGCATCCTGCAGCGCGACGCCCGCGCCGCCTATTCCGCCGCGCTGGCGGCCATGGCGCCGGAACTGCCCTCGATTGTCGAGCGCGGGGGCATCAAGGACCGCAGCGGCAAAGTGCAGTCCACCTACGCCCTGTGGGAGGACATCAACGACGCGATCAAGCCTGTGCTGGCCAAGCACGGCTTCGCCCTGTCGTTCCGCACCGGTCGCGACGACGGCCAGATCAGCGTCACCGGCGTTCTGTCGCACCGCGAGGGTCATTCGGAAGAGACGACCATCGTTCTGCCGCACGACAGCAGCGGATCGAAGAATGCCGTCCAGGCGGTTGGTTCCAGCACGTCCTACGGCAAGCGCTACACCGCTGGCCTGTTGCTCAATCTGACCAGCCGGGGCGAGGACGACGACGGGCAGGCTGGCGGTTCGGGCGCGGTCATCACCGACGAGCAGGCAGACACGATCCGCGAGTTGATCGGCTCGACCGGAACCAAGGTCGCCGCCTTCCTCGACTATATCGGCGCGCCCTCGGTGGCCGACATCCCGGCCGACAAGTTCCAGGCCGCCATGAAGGCCTTGCTCGCCAAGCAGAAGAAGGCGGGCCAGCAATGATCGTCCAAGGTGACATTGCGCGCCTGTTCAGGGCCGACCTAGACGCAGGCCGGCTGTTTTGGGCGGTAGCTCCCAGAACCCACCCGCGCCTTCTTGGCACGGAGGCTGGGTCCGCAAGAGCCTCACATAGCGGGAAGTCCTACTGGCACATCAAGATTGGAGGCTCCCCCTTCAAGCGGTCCCATCTCATCTTCTGCCTTGTTCATGGACATTTCCCGTCGCCCTGCTGCGATCATATCGACGGCGATAGCCTGAACGACCGACCCGGCAATCTCCGCGAGGCCACCCCGACACAGAACGCATGGAACCATAAACGGCGGGCGCGACGCATCGCGCTCCCCATGGGCGTCCGTGTCACCGGATCGGGGCGGTTCCAGGCGCGGATTACCCAAAACGGGCAGCAAATCCATCTCGGCGTCTACGACACGCCCGAAGAGGCTCGCGCCCTCTACCTTGCTAAGCGGAGGGAGCTTTTCCGTGAATTCGCATGATTTTTCACAGGGCAGCGATGCTTGGCACACCGCCCGCTTGGGCAAGGTCACGGCCTCCAAGGTCGCGGACGTGATGGCGCGCACCAAGAGCGGCTACAGCGCCTCACGCGCCAACTACGCCGCCCAGCTCATCATCGAGCGCCTGACCGGCCAGCCGACCGAGGGCTTCACCAACGACGCGATGCGCTGGGGCACGGAGAAGGAGCCTGAGGCTCGCCGCGCCTATGCCTTCCGCACTGACAACGACGTGGCCGAGGTCGGCTTCGTGGATCACGCGGTCATCAGCATGGCGGGCGCCAGCCCAGACGGCTTGATCGGTGACGACGGCCTGCTGGAGATCAAATGCCCGAACACGGCCACGCACCTTGACACGCTCCAGACCGGCGCGCCGCCTGCGAAATACGTCTCGCAGATGCTGTGGCAAATGGCCTGCACCGGCCGGCAGTGGTGCGACTTCGTTTCCTACGATCCGCGCCTGCCCGAGGACTTCCGCATCTTCATCGCCCGCGTCGAGCGGGACGACGACGCCATCGCCCAGATGGAAACCGAAGTCGTGGCGTTTCTGGCTGAGATCGACGCCCGCATCAACGAACTGAACGCGCGCTACGGCGCCCAAATGAAGGACGCCGCCTGATGTCGTCGCTCAACTCTGTCCAACTGATCGGCAACGTCGGCAAAGACCCCGACATCCGCACCCTCAACAACGGCAACCGCGTCGCATCTTTCAGCCTCGCCCTATCGGACAGCTGGCGCGACAAGGCCACTGGCGAGAAGAAGGAGCGCACCGAATGGGCCAACGTGGTCGTCTTCAACGACGGCCTGGTCAAGGTGATCGAGAGCTATGTCTCGAAAGGCGACAAGCTCTACATCCAGGGCGCGCTCCAGACCCGCAAGTGGGAGAAGGATGGCGTCGAGCGATACACGACCGAAGTTGTTCTGCAGGCCTTCGGCGGCAAGCTGATCCTGCTCGGCGGCAAGCCGCAGCAGTCCGGCGATGACTTTCGTTCGGACTATGCTGACGGCTTTTCCCGGCGCGGTGGCGGTGGAGGTCATTCGGACGACGGCCGGGGACATTCTGGCACGAAGGACCATTACGACCTGAACGACGACATCCCATTCGCCACGCCGTTCGGGCTGCGCTGATGTCCCACCCCACCGCCTTCACCTGGGACGCCGAAGCCTGCGCCATGGTGCCGAAGTGGCCCCGTCTAGCCGCCTCTCGCTACGAGGGTGGCCGGGACTACCTGCTGGCCGACGTGGAGCATCGCTCGGACGTCTCCCACCGCCACGAGTTCGCTTGGCTGCGCGAGGCTTGGAACAGCCTGCCGGAAGACCTGGCCGACATGTTTCCCACGCCGGAGCATCTGCGCAAGCGGGCGCTGATCGACGCGGGCTATTTCCACGAGACGGTCATCGATGCCGGATCGAACGCCGCCGCCCTGCGCGTCGCCACCTACGCCCGGTCAAAGGATGAGTTCGCCGCTGTCGTCGTGCGCGGTCCCATCGTGGTCGAGCGGACAGCTAAGAGCCAGTCCATGCGCGCCATGGGCAAGGCCGACTTTCAGGCCAGCAAGACGGCGATCATGGAGATCATCGCGGCCCTGATCGGCGTCTCCCCGGAAACCCTCCAGCGTCAGCAGGAGGCCGCATGACCATCTTCACCTACGAAGAGCGCCACGTTATCGCCGCCGCCGCGAAGCTCCGGCGCGAAGCCAGAAAAGCTGCCACCAAGGCCCGACCGAAGAGCCCGAAGGCGGATCGGGGCCGCGAGCGCGACAACGGCTTCCGCCAGTATATCAGGCGCCAGCCCTGCGAAGCCCGTCACCTTGGCGGCTGCTTCGGGCCGGTACAACACGCTCACGTCAGCTATCGGGTGCACGGCATCGCGAACAGCTTTGGCCGGGGCGTGAAGAACCACGACCGCCACGGCAACCCGCTCTGCGCCGGTCACCACAAGATGCAGCACGACATGGGCGACGAGCGCGCCTTTTGGTCCCTGCTCGGCAAGGACGCCTACGAAACCGCCGCCGCTCACTACGCGGCCTACAAGGGGGAGATCCGCTGATGGAGGTCATCACCTGGACCAGTGCGGATCACGGCGCCATCGCCCGCATCCGCATGCCCATGCCGTCCAAGGGCAGATCCAAGATCGGCTGGTCGCCGGTCGTCATCCACGCTGAGACGGAAGAGCAGGCTCGCGAGAAGGCCAACGCCTTCTATCAGTCAGAGCTTGAGCGCCTGTCGGCCCGTGCCGATGGCAAGACCCGTCGTCTGGAGAAGATGGCCGCTGCTCGCGCCGCCAAGACCCAACAGGTGCAGCCATGACCGCCCCCGAAGTGCTGGAGGCTGAACTGGCCGAGGTCATCAGCGACGAAGAGATTGCGCGGGTCCACGGCCACGCGAACTTCGGGCCTGCCATTACGCCCCGCCAAGTGGTCAATGATGGCGTCCGCAAATACGCCGTGGGCTACCAAGGCGGCTACACCCAACTGACCATCCTGCGAGAGCACGGCTTGATCACCAAGCCCGCTCCCGGAAGCTATGCGGCAAACCTGACCAAGAAGGGCAAGCGATACGCTCGCGTCCTCTATCACGAAGACGCAGCCCTCCGCCAAGCCGCCCGCCAATCCCGTGGGGGTGAGGGATGAGGGTGCTCGACCTGTCCCGCTTCACCGCCGCCCCTGTGCGCGAGGAAGGCGGGGCGGTTCGTGCAAAACGGGCTGGCCCAGGCGAGGCAATAAACCGGGCCGTTGGAGACGAAGTAATTACCGCCAGGGTGCTGGAGTCCATTACCGCCGATGGCTGGGTGTTCGCGCACAAGGATGACCTCGCCACCCGCGAGGAAGTCCCGGTAATAGACGCTCACCCATTCGTCCAGAGCCATTCTGTTGCGCTTGAAGGTTGCTGTAAGGTCTGCGGTCGAACAGAAGACGCCCATCATGAAGCCCCGGCAGAGGCGGGAACGATCTACGGGGTGCCCGCGCATCTGTCTTCAGAAGCTGCCTATGGGTGGTCGTGCGGTTATGAAGCCGCCCTCCGCGCCCGGCCACAAGCCAGCGAGGGTGGTCTGTCAACCCTAGCGGAACTTCACGCCGCCGAACGGCTGATCGACCAACAGGCCGCAGAAATCCGACGCCTGAAAGCCCGCGAGGAGGCGCAGCCTGTGGCTTGGCCGGAAGCATGGAGCGGCCCCTGCACAGTCGGGAACATGATCGCCAACCTCAAGACGCTTCCGCCCGAAATGCCGCTATACACCGCCTATCATATCCCGATGGACGGCGAGCCTTCGCTGCTGAAGGTCAAGCGTCCGACCCTTTCGCGCGAAAGAGTTGACGGCACAAACATCAAGACCGGCGACGAGAGCGTGCCCTACAGCGCCGTCATCTGGACGGAGCCCCGCGACTTTGGAGAGGCAACCACCCCGCCCGCGCCAGAGGCTGAGAAGCTGCGCGTGGCGGTCGAGGGCCTGTTGATCTCCGCGCGCCACCGCCCTGCTTCGACCAGCAAGGAAATGGATCGGTGGGTAGAAAACTCGCTCAACCCGGCGGTGGCGTTTGCGAACCAAGCCCTCTCCGCCCTGCAACAGGAGAGGTGCGAAGTGACCGCTTGGGCTCAATATCGAAACGACTTCGAGGCCATGACGGACGCGGAGATTGAGTACGAAACGCGTCGATCACAGGACCAGCTAGACGAAGCCGAAAGCTGGCTTGAGGCCGTTGCGGCATGGAAGGCGGCTGGCCGCCCTCGCGCCCTCTCCGCAGCACCTGGGGAGGCGGGGGAATGAGCGGATACAGCCCGATCCTAGAACTTGGAGACGCCCCGATGCCTGAGACCATGAGCCCGCGCGAGAAGGTGGCGGATGCTGTTCGTGAAGCGTCACGCAGCCAATGGAACGATGGTGTTCGCGTCGGCTCCGCCAAATGGTGCAACCATCTGACCAACGCCATCCTCACCGCCCTCGCCTCATCCGGCGATCATGCTGAACTGGCGCGGGAACTTCGCAAGCATCAACATCGTCCTGTTGGGTCGCTGCGGATCGATATGAGCGATGTCCGCACGATCCTGGCGACATTCGCTGCTCACGATGCCCTCATCGCAGAGGTCGCGGCGCTGCGGGAACAGGTCAAGTTCGAGAAGCAGGTCGCTTACGACGAGAACGACCGCTGGCAAGAAGCAGAGCGCAAGCTGGCTGAGGCGGTGGGGTTGTTGCGGGAGTGGATGGGGACTTGGTTTGTCGACGCTGACAGCCGAGGCGAAAACGCCATTGCAGATGATACGCGGAAATTCCTCAGCAAGGAGGCCGAACGTGGGTGAGCGATACAACCCCTTTCTGTCAGCC
>ENA-UOUJ01000289-UOUJ01000289.1-activated-sludge-metagenome-genome-assembly--contig:-NODE-289-length-38477-cov-9.204128_pt1 | contig 38477 bp, 38 predicted proteins | sample MGYA00249839_ERZ747224 | MGnify/ENA primary metagenome ERZ747224 (study PRJEB28782, sample SAMN03220277) | activated sludge metagenome | biome: wastewater; feature: sewage sludge; material... | reverse complement strand
CACGCCTCACGCCTCACGCCTCACGCCTCACGCCTCACGCCTCACGCCTCACGCCCAGCGCCTTGAGTATCGCCACGCTGCGCGCGGTCGCGCCCTGGTGCGTGGTCGCGAAGGCGCGCCCCGCGGCGGCGACCCCCGCGCGACGCGCAGGGTCGGCGATCAGAGCAAGCGCCACGCGCATGCCCGCGTCCGCATCCTGAGCGCGCACGGCGGCGCCGGCGCGCTCGGCGTCTGCGGCCACGGCCTGGAAGTTGAAGGTGTGCGGGCCGATCACCACCGCCGTACCGACGGCGCAGGCCTCGATCAGGTTCTGGCCGCCGAAGGGCAGCCAGCTGCCGCCGATCAGGGCGACGTCGGCCGCAGCGTAATAGGCGAACATCTCGCCCATCGAGTCGCCGAGCAGCACCCGGGTCTGCGCTGCGACCGCCTCGTCGGCGCTGCGCCGCTGCAAGGCGAGGCCCCGTGTGCTGGCGAGTGCGGCGACTTCGTCGAAGCGCTGCGGGTGGCGCGGCACCAGCAGCAGCAAAGCCTCGGGTGTCGCCTGGCGCACGAAGGCGTCGAGCAGCAGCGCCTCCTCGCCCTCGCGGGTGCTGGCGGCGAGCAGGACCGGACGCTTGCCGATGCGCTCGCGCAGGCTGTGGCCGAGCGCCAGCATCGCCTCCGGCGGGGCGATGTCGAACTTCAGGTTGCCGGTCACCGTGACCCGGCGCGCGCCCAGCTGGGTGAGGCGGGCGGCGTCGGCGGCGCTCTGCGCACCGATCGCGGCGAGCGCCTTCAGCGTCAGCGCGGTGAGTGCCGGCAGGCGGGCGTAGCGACGCGCCGAGCGTTCCGACAGGCGGGCATTGGCGAGCAACACCGGGATGTGGCGGCGCCGGCAGGCGGCAAGCAGGTTGGGCCACAGCTCGGTTTCCATCACCACCCCGAAGAGCGGGCGGAAGTGACGCAGGAAGGCGTGGGCGAAGCAGCCGAGGTCGTAGGGCAGGTAGGCGCGGAGCACGCGCGCCTCGTCTCTGAAAAGGGCCTTCGAGGTCTCGCGTCCGGTCGGCGTCATGTGGGTGAGCAGCACCGAGTGTTCCGGCCATTCTGCGAGCAGTGCGCGCACCAGCGGCTCGGCCGCGCGGGTTTCGCCCACGGACACCGCATGCACCCAGATCACTCCCACCGGTGCCCGCGTCCGGTAGCGTCCGAAGCGTTCGCCGAGGTGGCGCAGGTAGGCCGGCTGGCGGCGTGCCCGCCAGGCCAGGCGCAGCAGCACCAGGGGCAGGGCAAGGATCCACAGCAAGGTGTAGGGCAGGCGGGTCAGCATCGGGTGGGACGGTAAGGCGACCGCCGCAGTATAAGCAAGGATGCCGGCGGCGGTCCTGCGCGCGTGCTGAAGGAAACCGTTCACACTGTGTCCCGGCGGGGACATGCGATAATTCGTCCAATCCATCCCCCAGCCCAAGTTCCTCCATGAAGATCCTCGTCACCGGCGCCGCCGGGTTCATTGGCATGCATGCCTCGCTGCGCCTGCTCGCGCGTGGCGACGAGGTGGTCGGCCTCGACAACCTCAACGACTATTACGACCCCACGCTCAAGGAGGCGCGGCTGGCGCGGCTGCTGCCACACTCGGGTTTCCGCTTCGTGAAGCTGGACGTGGCCGACCGCGCCGGCATCGAAGACTTGTTCGCCGCCGAGAAGTTCGACCGCGTGATCCATCTGGCCGCCCAGGCCGGCGTGCGCTATTCGTTGCAGAACCCGCATGCCTACGTCGACAGCAACCTGGTCGGCTTCATGAACATCCTCGAGGGCTGCCGGCATGCGAAGGTGCAGCACCTGGTCTATGCGTCGAGCTCCAGCGTCTACGGCGGCAACACGAAGATGCCGTTCTCCGAGAGCGACAGCGTCGATCATCCGGTGAGCATCTATGCGGCGACCAAGAAGGCCAACGAGCTGATGGCGCATACCTACAGCCACCTTTATGGCCTGCCGACCACCGGGCTGCGCTTCTTCACCGTGTATGGGCCCTGGGGCCGCCCGGACATGGCGCTGTTCCTGTTCACCAAGGCGATCCTGGAAGCTCGTCCGATCGACGTCTTCAATCACGGCCGCATGCGACGCGACTTCACCTATGTGGACGACATCGTCGAGGGCGTGATCCGCACCCTCGACCGCGTCGCCGAGCCCGACGCTGCGTTTGATCCGATGCAGCCGAACCCGGGCACCGGCAGCGCACCCTACCGCGTGTTCAACATCGGCAACCACGACCCGGTCGAGCTGATGGAGTTCATCGCCGCGATCGAGGATGCGCTCGGCTCCACCGCGCAGAAGAACTTCCTGCCGCTGCAGGACGGCGACGTGCCGGCGACCTATGCCGACACTGCCGCGCTGAACGCATGGACCGGCTTCGCCCCTGCGACCAGCGTACGCGAGGGCGTGGGCCGCTTCATCGCCTGGTATCGGGAGTATTACCGGGTCTGATCCACCGGGGCCGGCCGCGGCCGCAACGGAAGCTGCGGCACGGTCGGTCCCGATCTGCAACCTTCCATGCGCTGCTGGCTGCTGGCCGGCAGCGGCAGGAATCAATGGCCACCTACGCAATCGGCGACATCCAGGGCTGCTATGCCCCGCTGGACCGCATGCTCGACCGCATCGCCTTCGATCCCGCGGTCGACCGGCTGTGGATCGTCGGCGACCTCGTCAATCGCGGGCCCGAGTCCCTGCGCGTGCTGCGTTTCCTCCGTGGGCTGGGCGATGCGGCGAGCATCGTGCTCGGCAACCACGATCTCTACCTGCTGATGGTCGCCGCCGGCTACAAGCGACGCGACGGCGACGACACCCTGTTCCAGGTGCTGGAGGCGGACGATCGCGACGAGCTGCTCGAGTGGCTGAGCTTCCAGCCCCTGATGCGGACCCATGACGACCACGTGCTGGTGCATGCCGGCCTGCTGCCCGGGTGGACGGTGACGCGCGCGCAGGCGCTCGCCGCCGAGGTGGGTGCGGCGCTGGCCGGATCGAAGTCGCGCGAATTTCTCCTTCATCTCGCAGGCAACCGTCCGGATCGGTGGTCGGACGGGCTCAAGGGCTGGGACCGCCTGCGCGTGATCGTCAATGCGATGACCCGGCTGCGCTTCTGTACCGCGCAAGGGCGCATGGACCTGAGCGCCAAGGGTGCGCCGCACAAGGCGCCGCCTGGCATGCTGCCCTGGTTCCGGGTGCCCGACCGTTTCAGCCGCACCCACACCATCGTCTGCGGGCACTGGTCGGCGCTCGGCTTCTACCGCGAGCCGGGGCTGATCGCGCTCGATTCGGGTTGCGTGTGGGGTGGCAAGCTGACCGCGCTGCGCATCGAGGACGATGCGGTGTTCCAGGTTCCGGGCTGAGCCAGCGCCGGTGTATTCAGGATTGCGCGTCGAGCTTGGCGCCGATGGCGCTGGCGATCTCGCTGCGCGTACGCGCAGCCAGTGAGCGCCGGTCGGTGCCGTCGGCGGTGGCGATCGGCTCCGCCACCGTGATGCGCGCGATCGTGCGCGGCGAGGCGATGATGTTGGCGATGCATTCGCCCAGGCTGAGCTCGCCGTCGTAGGCGGGCGCACGGCTGAAGCGGTCGTCCGGCGTGCGGTACTGCAGCGCGAGGGGCTGCACCGGATGGCCGCAGGCGATCGCCGGCTGCAGCAGCGCGGCGTGGAAATGCAGCAGGTTGGCGCCGTCGGTGGTCGTGCCCTCGGGGAAGATCGCCACGTTGCAGCCGGCATCGAGCAGGGCGGCGGTCTCCTCGTTGATGATGCGGGCGTGGCCGCGGCTGCCGCGGCGCAGGAAGATGGTGTCGTTCTTCGCCGCCAGCCAGCCGATCACCGGCCAGGTGCGCACCTCGGCCTTGGACACGAAGGCGGAGGGCGCGAGCGCGTTGATCGCGAAGATGTCCACCCAGGAGACGTGGTTGGCGACCAGCATGCAGCCGGGCGCGACCGCCTCGCCGTGGTGCTCGAGGCGCATCCCGAGCACGCGCAGCAGCCCCAGCGACCAGCGTCGGCGCAAGGCTTGGTGGGTGTCGCGGCCGGTGAGGGGATAGACCGCGGCGATCGTCAGCATGCCCTGCAGCAGATGCAGGCCGAGCCGGGTCCAGCGCGTCGCGCGCAGCAAGGCGCCGGCGCGCGCCTCGCCCGCCCCGGCCTCGAGGGTGGGCGGAGTGGTCGAGGAGGGGGGCGGCGCGGTGTCGGCACCGGCATGCATGGCGCGATCCTGGGCGAGGTCGGGGGGGCGGGGGGCGTTCAGTCCTTGCGTCCCATGAAGTGGCGGGCGTAGCGGTCATCCACCCGGCCGATCGGCATCAGGATGGGCAGGTCCGCAGTGTTGAAGTCGGGGTCCCACGCCGGCTCGCCGCAGATCCACGCGCCCGCGCGCAGGTAGCCCTTGACCAGCGGCGGCGCCTCGGCGTCGAGGTCGCCGCGCAGGCTCGCGAGCGGCAGCGGGCAGCGCGGGAAGACATGGTATTCGAGCGGCGCGAGGTGTTTGTCGCGCAGCCGATTATACAGGCTGGCCGCGAGGTGCCCGCCGTCGGCCATGCTCACCGAGGCGCAGCCGATCAGGTATTCGTAGCCGTTCTCCTGCATGTAGCGCGCGAGTCCCGACCACAGCAGCGCGATGACCGCGCCGCTGCGGTAGTCGGCGTCGATGCACGAGCGGCCGATCTCCACCAGCTGGCCGCGCAGGTGCTGCAGCCGGGTGAGGTCGAACTCGTTCTCGGAGTAGTAGCCGCCCACCCGGCGCGCGGCCGAGGGCGACAGGATGCGATAGGTGCCGACGATGCGGCCGGCGTCCTCGTCGCGCACGATCAGGTGCTCGCAGAAGGGGTCGTAGAGGTCGCGGTCGACGCCCGGGCTGCGCGTGGGGAGGCGGGCGCCCATCTCTTCGGCGAAGACCCGGTAGCGCAGCTTCTGCGCCTCGAGGATCTCGGTTTCGCTGCTGGCGAGGCCGACGTGCAGGTTGCGCGTCTTGCGCGCGCCGGTTTGCTGGCGGGGCTGGAGGTGCTGGAGCATGGCCTGTATCCGTCCGGTTGGGTGCGGTCCATTCTCGAAACCCGCCGTTGCGACGCGGTGACGTGCTGGTTACGATGCGATGACGCAAGTCTGTCCAGGGAGGACTCCGCATGCAGCCCGCGACCCATCGCGATCACGACCCGAACTGCGTGTTCTGCCGCATTTCACGCGGCGAACTGCCGTCGTCCAAGGTGTACGAGGACGCGGATACGCTGGCGATCATGGATATCCAGTCGGTCAATCCCGGCCACATGCTGGTGCTGGTGAAGCCGCATCGCGCGAACGTCTACGCGCTCGATGACGTCCTCGCCGGCGCAGCCTTCCGCACTGCTGCGCGGATGGCGCGCGCGGCGAAGAAGGCGACCGGCTGCCACGGGGTGACGCTGCTGCAGGCCAACGAGAAGGCCGGTGCGCAGACTGTGTTCCACTTCCATATCCATGTGTTGCCGCGCTGGGAGGGCGACGGCATGGAGCTGGCCTGGCCGGTCAAGAACCCGCCGTGCGAGGCGCTCGAGGAGATGGCGGCAAAGCTGCGCGAGGCGCTGGCCGGCGAAGGCTGAAGCGCGCGCGGCGGCTTCGCGGGGAAGCTTGGCGGCGGCGCCGTATAATCCGGCCTCCGCCAATCCTTCGCCTGCCCGCGCCATGTCCATCCTCGTCTGCGGATCGGTCGCCTACGACTCGATCATGGTCTTCCACGACCGCTTCCGGAATCACATCCTCCCCGAGCAGATCCACATCCTCAACGTCTCCTTCCTGGTGCCCGACCTGCGCCGGGAGTTCGGCGGCTGTGCCGGCAACATCGCCTACGGGCTCAAACTGCTCGGCAGCGAACCGCTGATCGTCGCCACCGTCGGCGAGGATGCCGGCCCGTATCGTGCGCGCCTGCGCGCACTCGGGCTGCGCGAGGACTTCGTGCGCGAGGTGCCGGGTACTTTCACCGCGCAGGCCTTCATCACCACCGACCTCGACGACAACCAGATCACCGCCTTCCATCCTGGGGCGATGTTCCACTCGCACCTGAATGACGTGCGCACCGCGGCCGGTGCGACGCTGGGCATCGTCTCGCCCGACGGCGCCGACGGCATGCTGCGCCACGCCGACGGCTTCGCCGCGGCGGGGGTGCCCTTCGTGTTCGATCCGGGCCAGGCCCTGCCCATCCTCGGTAGCGAAGCGTTACTGAAATGCCTGCAACAGGCGCGCTACTGTACGGTCAATGACTACGAGGCCCGGCTGATGTGCGAGAAGACCGGGCGCAGCGAGGCCGAACTCGCGCGCGAGGTCGAGGCGCTGGTGGTGACGCTGGGTGCGGAAGGTTCGCGCGTGCATTGGCGCGGCGAGGTGTTCAAGGTGCCGGCGGTGAAGGCGGATGCGATCGTCGATCCGACCGGTTGTGGCGACGCCTACCGTGCCGGCCTGCTGCACGGCATCGAGGAGGGCTGGGACCTGCGCAGGAGCGCACGCCTGGCCGCGGTGATGGGCGCGCTCAAGATTGCCCAGCGTGGCGGACAGAACTACACGCCCGCGCTTGCCGACATCGCGTCGCGCTATCGCGAGGCATTCGGAGAGGATCTATGGTGAATCGAAGCAGGATGAAGTGGCGCGCCGTGGCCGGCGCGATGATCGCGGCGCTGGTGGTGGGCGGCTGCGCGCAGGGACTGGGTGGCGGCACCTATTCGCGCACCGAGGCGCGGCGTGCGATGACGGTGCAGTTCGGCACCGTCGAGTCGGTCCGTGCAGTTCAACTCGAGGGCACCAAGACGCCGGTCGGCTCGATCGCCGGTGCGGCCATCGGCGGCATCGCGGGCAACACGGTCGGCGGCGGACGCGGCCAGGCCGTCGCGACCGTCATCGGTGCGGTGGCGGGCGGGCTCGCCGGCTCCGCGGTGGAGGAGGGCGCGACCCGGCAGCCGGGCGTGGAAGTCACCGTGCGCATGGACAACGGCCAGTTCCTTGCCGTGGTGCAGGCCGACGAGGGCGAACGCTTCCGAGCGGGAGAACGCGTCCGCGTGCTGAGCGAAGCCGGTACCACCCGCGTCTCCCGTTAAGCACCACGCCTGACACCTGACGCCTCAAGGATAAAACGCGTAGATCCGGTAGCCCGTCGGCGCCAGCGTCGGCGCTGCAAAGGGTATGCGCAACTCGATCGCACCGCGTGCGCCGAAGGCTTCGCGCGGCTGTGTCGCGGGCAGCCAGTCGACCGGGGGCAGCACGCGGCGCGTGATCGGATTGTCGCCTGCGTCGGTCAGCGTGAGTTCCAGATGGGGCCACTGCTGCGGATAATCCGCGCGGTTGTTGAGCGTGGCTTGCAGCAGGTAGTAGCCCGGGCGCCCGGGTTCGGCCTGCAGGTCCGAAGCCTCGATCGCGATGTGTTCCGCGTCGCGCGGGTAAGGCACGCTGCAGCCGAAGCGTGTGCAGGCCTCGCTCAGCAAGGGGCGCAAACCCGGGAGCGCGCGCGCGACCTCCATCCGGTAGAGGTAGGTCGCCTGGACCGCGAGCAGGCTGGACAGTCCGACCGCGACCAGGCCTGCGAGTGCGCGCACGAGCGGATGGGTTTCCTTGCTCGGGCGGCCGTAGTTCGCGTCGAGGCGCGCGATGTCGGGTTCGGGGGTGAAGGCCGGTTCTTCTTCCTCGTGCGCCGGGATGAGGGGGGCTGCCGGTGGCGCGCGCTCAGGCGCGGTCGTCGCCGACGCAGCGGGGATCTCGGTCGGCGGTTCGTCGTCGAAAGGCGACGGCGGGGTATAGGAAACGGTCGCTGCGAAAGGGGCGGATTCGGCGGCGGCCATGCCGCGCCCGCGCGTTCCGCCTTCGTTCTCGCCGGCGGTCAGGCTGCGACGGGCGCTGCGCAACACTTCAGGGAAGGAGGGGGGCGACTCGACCATGTCGACCTGTGTCGACGCGGCTTGGGTGGCGGCATCGTGTCCGGCGCGGGTGGGTGGCGCCGCGGCCTTCGGCGCAGGGGCCAGCCAGTCCTCGTAGTCGTCGAGACCGGATTCGGGCAGTGGGGCGCGGATCGGCGGGGAGGGGGAGACCTCGGGGATGTCGAAGTCGAGGAGCGGATCGGGGCGCGGCTCGCGTATCGTGCTTGCCGCGGGAGGGGCGGCAGGTCGAGTGGCCGGCGCTGTCGGCACGCCGTCGTCGGGAAGCTCGACCGTATTCTCGAGCGCGTAGAAGGGGTGGAAACAATGCCCGCAGCGGACCTCGCCGCCCCGCGCGTTAAGCTGCTCCGGGCGCAGCCGGAACACCGTCTGGCAGGCGGGGCAGCGGGTGATCATCATGGTCCGGGTCGGCGTCCTTCAAGGCGGATCCAGCCGTCGTGCGCGGCGCCGACGTGCAGCGCGATATGCGGCGCCCAGGCCTCGATGACCTGCTCGGCCTGCGTCTCGAGCACCCCGGACAGCGCCACCCGGCCGCCCGGCGCGACCCGCGCCGAGATCGCCGGGGCGAGCACGCACAGCGGATTGGTGAGGATATTGGCGACGACCAGGTCGAAACGGTCACCGACCGGCACGGCGGAGTGCTGCAGGCGCATCGCCGCCTGGTTGCGTGCGGCGTTGTCGCGCGCGGCTTCGACCGCCTTCTCGTCGATGTCGATGCCGAGCACCTCGCCGGCGCCGAGCTTGGCTGCGGCGATGCCGAGGATGCCCGAGCCGCAGCCGTAGTCGAGCACGCTGCAGCCAGGCGTTACCACACCGCACAGCCACTCCAGGCACAGCCGGGTGGTGGGATGGGAGCCGGTGCCGAAAGCCATGCCGGGGTCGAGCTCGATGTTGATCGCGGCGGGGTCGGGCGCCGCGTGCCAGGACGGCACGATCCACAGCCGATCGGTGATGCGGATCGGATCGAACTGGCTCTGCGTGAGCTGCACCCAGTTCTGCTCGGCCACCGTCTCGGTGGTGAACGGCGGCACGGCGTCGAAGCCCGCCGCGCGGGCGGCTTCCGCGAGCATCGCGCCGAGCTCGCCCGCGTCGGCGGTGCCGTCGAACAGCGCGATCACCCGGCTGTGGTCCCACAGCGCGGTGGGCAGGTGGCCGGGTTCGCCGAACTGCGGCCGCTCGGCCTCGGTGCCGGCGTCGGCGTCCTCGATCGAGACCGAGAGCGCGCCCGCCTCCATCAGTGCGTCGGACAGCGCTTCGGCCTTTTCGGCTTCGGCCTGCAGGGTCACCGAGATCCACATCGCGCGTCAGTCCTGCACTTCGTTGCGGTGGATGAGCTTGTGCTCGAGGTAATGGATGCTGGTGCCGCCCTCGTTGAAGCGGGGGTCGAGCATCAGCGTCTGGTGCAGCGGGATGTTGGTCTTGATGCCTTCGACCATCATCTCGGAGAGCGCGATGCGCATGCGACGGATGGCCTGCTCGCGGGTGTCGCCGTATGCGATCAGCTTGCCGATCATCGAGTCGTAGTGGGGCGGCACGGTGTAGCCGTTGTAGACGTGCGAATCCACCCGGATCCCCGGCCCGCCAGGCGTGTGCCAGTTGGTGATGCGGCCGGGCGAGGGGGTGAACTTGAACGGATCCTCGGCGTTGATCCGGCACTCGATCGCGTGGCCGCGGAACTCGATGTCGCGCTGGCGGAACCAGAGCTTCTCGCCGGCGGCGATGCGGATCTGCGCTTGCACGATGTCGATGCCGGTGATCAGCTCGGTCACCGGATGCTCCACCTGCACCCGCGTGTTCATCTCGATGAAGTAGAACTCGCCGTTCTCGTAGAGGAACTCGAAGGTGCCGGCGCCGCGGTAGCCGATCTTGCGGCAGGCTTCCGCGCAACGTTCGCCGACCTTGGCGATCGCCTTGCGGTCGATGCCGGGAGCCGGCGCCTCCTCGATCACCTTCTGGTGGCGGCGCTGCATGGAGCAGTCGCGTTCGCCGAGGTAGACCGCGTTGCCGTGCTGGTCGGCAAGGATCTGGATCTCGACGTGGCGCGGGTTCTCGAGAAACTTCTCCATGTACACGACAGGGTTGCCGAAGGCCGCCTGGGCTTCGGCGCGGGTGGTGGTGACCGCGTTGAGCAGCGCGGCCTCGGTGTGCACCACGCGCATGCCGCGCCCGCCGCCGCCGCCCGCCGCCTTGATGATCACCGGATAGCCCACGGCGCGCGCGATCTTGACGATCTCCTTCGGGTCCTCGGGCAGCGCGCCGTCCGAACCCGGCACGCAGGGCACGCCCGCGGCCTTCATCGCATCCTTGGCCGAGACCTTGTCGCCCATCAGGCGGATGGTCTCCGGGCGCGGGCCGATGAAGACGAAACCCGACTGCTCGACGCGCTCGCCGAAATCGGCGTTCTCGGAGAGAAAGCCGTAGCCGGGGTGGATGGCCTCGGCGTCGGTGACTTCGGCGGCGGAGATGATGGCCGGCACGTTGAGGTAGCTCTGCGCCGAGGGCGGCGGGCCGATGCAGACGGACTCGTCGGCCAGGCGCACGTACTTCGCGTGGGTGTCGGCCTCGGAGTGGACCGCGACCGTCTTGATGCCGAGCTCGCGGCAGGCGCGCAGGATGCGCAGGGCGATTTCCCCGCGGTTGGCGATCAGGATCTTCTCGAACATGGCGGGCTCAGCCGATCACGAACAGGGGCTGGCCGTACTCGACGGGCTCGCCGTTCTCGACCAGGATGGCCTTGACGACGCCGCTGGCGTCGGCCTCGATCTCGTTCATCAGCTTCATCGCCTCGATGATGCACAGGCGCTCGCCGGTGGCGATCTTCTGGCCGAGTTCGACCAGCGGCTTCGCGCCCGGGGCTCCCGCGCGATAGAAGGTCCCGACCATGGGCGACTTGACCACGTGGCCGTCGGGCAGCTCGTCCTCGGCGTCGGCCAGGGCGGGCGCAGCAAGGACGGCTGCCGGTGCGGCTGCAGGCGCGGGGGGAACCTGCGCGTAGTAGGTTGCCGGAGCGGCGGCGGTGTGCTTGGCGATGCGTACCTTTTCCTCGCCTTCGGTCACCTCGAGCTCCGAGATGCCGGACTCCTGGACGAGATCGATGAGTTTCTTGAGCTTGCGCAGATCCATGGTGTTCTCCGGGCAGGACCGCGATCGCCTCGGCGGGCGCGACGGTCGGGATGATTCAGTGTTCGGGTTTCGCGCACACGCCAAAATCGCCGCGGTCGCGCGGCGGGCTGGTACGGAAACGTTTCGTGCTGAGGGGGCCGCGCGCGAACTCGCTCGGCCGGGATGGCTCGCCACCACGGGCGGAATGCGTGCAGGCAACCTCGTGAAGCACCGCCCCGCCATGCCGGGGGGCTGGCCCGGCAGCCCGGTGAAGATGGGTGGCCAAGCATTTTGAGCGCTTCATAACCGCAAGTTTGCCGTAATTCGCGGCAAATTGTCCACTTTGGGTTGTGATCTGGGCTTGCCTGGGGAGTGGCTGTGGTCCGGCGCCGTGCGCGGATTCTGCGCTCGCGCGCCGTGGGCTGCAAGCTGCACGAGGGTGTCCGGCATGGGGGCGGCAGGCAAGCCTCAGGGGGTGTGCGGGCACGTGTCGCGTGCGTTCTCGGCCGCTACGGCGACCAGGGCCTCGACCTGGGCGAGGCGGGCGCGGTCCTGGCCGCGCCGCGGACTCCGCTCGGCGGCAGAGGGGTAGATCGACACCTTCACCGGCACGTCGTCCCAGTCGAAGCTGAGGATGGCCTCGGGCGTGTGCGGCGCCGGGCGGCGCGGCTCGCGGTGCTCGTAGGCGAAATCCTGGTTGAGGAAGAAGATCTCGACGTCCTTGGTGCTCTCGGGGAAGAGCTCGATCTCGAGCTCCGAGTAGCGTCCGGCGGTGCCGTCGAGGGCTCCGCCGGTGAGGTAGGGGCGAAAGTCGGCGAGCAGGCGCATGACCTCGACGGCCGCGCTGCGCATCTCGAGCAGGCGCTGCGGCTGCTCCTCGTCCTGGTAGATCGCCAGCCAGGCGCGCAACTCGGCCTCGATCTCGTTGTTGTTGGGCAGGGCGTCGGCGTCGGTGGCGCCGAGCTGTTTCGCCGCCTTGCGCTTGGCGAAGCCGAAGTCGCTGATGCCGTCCTCGGCCATCATGCGCGCGGCGAGCGCGGCGATCTCGCGTCGCAGGCCGCCGCTACGGGAAACGTGGGCGTGTGAGGGCATGGTGGGCCTCGGGTAGAATGCGCGCCCATTGTAATACAGCCCCGGTTGCGGCCGGATGAAGGCTTAGCGGAGCGCGAAACCCCCATGCACATCCATATCCTCGGCATCTGCGGCACCTTCATGGGCGGTGTCGCGCTGCTCGCGCGCGCCGCCGGCCATACGGTCACCGGCTGCGACGCCAACGTCTACCCGCCGATGAGCACCCAGCTCGAGGAGCAGGGCATCGGGCTGATCGAGGGCTACGACACCAGCCAGCTCGACCTCGAGCCCGACATGTACGTGGTCGGCAATGCGGTGTCGCGTGGCAATCCGCTGCTCGAGGCGATCCTCGACCGCGGCCTGCCCTACGTGTCCGGACCGCAGTGGCTGGCCGAGCACGTGCTCGCCGGGCGCTGGGTGCTGGCGGTCGCCGGCACCCACGGCAAGACCACCACGACCTCGCTGCTCGCCTGGATGCTCGAGGACGCGGGCCTGTCGCCGTCCTTCCTGGTCGGCGGCGTGCCGCAGAACTTCGGCGTGTCCGCGCGGCTGACCGAGTCGCCCTTCTTCGTGATCGAGGCCGACGAGTACGACACCGCGTTCTGCGACAAGCGCTCGAAGTTCGTGCATTACCGGCCGCGCACGGCCATCCTCAACAACCTCGAGTTCGACCACGCGGACATCTTCGCCGACCTCGGCGCGATCGAAACCCAGTTCCACCACCTGGTGCGCACCATCCCGGCGAGCGGCCGCATCGTCGCCAACGCGCATGAGGACAGCCTGCGGCGCGTCGTCGAGCGCGGCTGCTGGTCGGAGCTGGAATGGTTCGGTGGCGACGGCCGGTGGACGGTGGCGACCGGGGCGGACGAGGCCGAGGCGGTGTTCCGCCTCGACGGCGTCGAGCAGGGCCGCGTGCGCATGCCGCTCGCCGGCAGCCACAACCGAGACAACGCGCTCGCCGCGATCGCCGCTGCGCGCCATGTCGGCGTGACGCCGGCGCAGGCGATCGCCAGCCTCGGGCGCTTCGCCGGCATCAAGCGCCGGCTGGAGCTGCGCGGCACGGTGAGGGGCGTGAGCGTCTACGACGACTTCGCCCATCACCCGACTGCGATCGCGCTCACCGTCGGCGGCCTGCGCCGGCGCGAGCCGCAGGGTCGCATACTGGCCGTGCTCGAGCCGCGCTCGAACACGATGAAGCTGGGCGTCATGAAGGCGCAGCTGCCGGCCAGCCTTGCCGAGGCCGACCTGGTCTTCTGCCATGCGCACGGGCTGGGCTGGGATGCCGCCGCGGCGCTCGCCCCGATGGGCGCGCGCGCGCGCAGCTACGATCGCCTGGATGCGCTGGTGGCGGACGTGGTCGCGACGGCGCGGCCGGGCGATCACGTGCTGGTGATGAGCAACGGCGGCTTTGGCGGCGTGCACCAGAAGCTGCTCGACGCGCTCGGCGCCTAGTCCGAGCGGCTGGCGGCGCGTCTGCAAGGACGCAGCCGCCGGGGAGGCCGCTCAGGGAGGTTCAGTTGCGGCGGGCGCCGGTCGGGTTGTCGAGGCGGCGCGCTTCCTCGTCGCTGATGTACTCGAACACCCGCACCACCTTGCGCACGCCCTGGCTGGTGCGCGCGACTTCGGCGGCCGCGTCCGCCTCGCTGCGGGTGACGATGCCGAGCAGGAAGACGACGTTCGCCTCGGTCACGACCTTGATGTTGTGGGCCGAGACGGTTCCGGCGTCGATCATGCGCGCCTTGACGTTGGAGGTGATCAGCGTGTCGTTGCCGCGCGCGGTGAGGCTGGAGTTGGGGGCGATCGCCACCTCGTTGATCACGCCGCGTACGTGCTCGACGCCGGCGACGATACCGTCGAGCTGGCCGCGCACGGCCTCGCTCGGCGCTTCGCCGGTGAGCAGCACGTTGCGGTTGTACGAGGTCACGTTGACATGCGCGCTGTCGCCGAGGCGCTCGCGGATGCGTGCCGCGACCTTCCATTCGATGCCTTCGTCCTCGACATAAGTGCCGCTGGTGCGACGGTCGGAGACCATTGCCGCGCCGGCGCCGACGCCGGTGGCGACGACCGGGAAGCAGCCCTGCAGCAGCGGCAGCGCGATGGCCGCGGAGAGGCTCAGGAGGAGGGCGCGCCGGCTGGACTTCGCCGGTCTGTCGGGGTGTTGGGGTTGGGTCATCAGTCTTCCACTCCGAGTAAGAGGCAGTCGATACCGTCGCACAGGCAGTGCAGGATCAGCAAGTGGATTTCCCGGATTCGGGCAATACGGTCGGCCGGTGCGCACAGCAGGATGTCGGCCGGGCCGAGGGCCTCGGCGGTCCGTCCGCCACCGGCTCCGGTGAGCGCGATCACCCGCATGTCGCGCTCGTGGGCGCTGCGGATGGCATCGAGCACGCGCGCCGAATCGGGGTTGGCGGACAGAGTCAGCAGGATGTCGCCGGGCTGGCCGAAGGCGGCGATCTGGCGGGCGAACAAGGCCTGGGTGTCGGGGTCGCCGGCGACCGGCGCGAGGCTGGAGCTGTCGGCGCTGAGCGCCATCGCGGCGAGCGCGGGGCGCTCGAGCTCGAAGCCGTTGACCAGCTGTGCGGCGAAGCGGCGCGCATCGCCCGCCGAGCCGCTGCTGCCGCACACCAGCACCTTGCCGCTGTCGAGCAGGCTGGCGGTGATCAGCTCGACCGCACCGGCGATCGGCGCGGCGAGGAACTCGAGCGCCTCGAGCGAGGCGCGCATGTTGTCTTCGAACTGGTGCGAGATGCGGTCGATCAGGTTCATGCGGCAAGCGGCGTCTGCGGGGCGGTAGAGTCTAGCACGCGCTCTCAGCCGGCATCGAAGGCGCCGGGGAGCCAGGTGACGCGCGCCGGGTCGAGGGCGTCGAGCAGCACCGCGTCGAAGCGGCAGGGCGCGTCGCGAAAGCGCCGCCCCGCGCCGCCCAGCCACCACTGCGCGGCGATCAGCACGCGACGCTGCTTTGCCGCGGTGATGCTCTCGGCGGCGCCGCCGAAGCGGCCGTTGCTGCGCAGGCGCACCTCGACGAAGACGACGTGGCTGCGGTCGAGGCAGACCAGGTCGACCTCGCCGCCGCGGCAGCGCACGTTGCGCGCGATCACGCGCAGGCCGTGCGCGGCGAGGTGCTCGGCGGCGAGCGCCTCGGCCGCGGCGCCACGCACTTGCGCCGGCGTCGGACGCGCGCCGATACTGTCCTTCCCCACATGCGCGCCCCGGGCGTCCTCGCCCGCGCTGCGCGTCCAGCCCCCGGACCTGCCACCCATGACCGCCTCCGCTTCCTTGCCCGATCGTCCGCTCTCCAGTACGCCGTCATTGTATGTGGTGGCGACGCCGCTCGGGAACCTGCATGACATCACGCTGCGAGCGCTTGCGGTGCTCGCCGCGGTCGATGTGGTCGCGGCCGAGGACACGCGCCACAGCCAGCGCCTGCTCGATGCGCACGGCATCCGTGCGCGCATGCTCGCGGTGCATCAGCACAACGAGCAGGAGGCGGCCGGGGCGATCGTCGCCGAGCTCGCCGCCGGGCGCCAGGTCGCACTGATCACCGACGCCGGTACGCCGGCGGTGTCGGATCCAGGCGCCCGGCTGGTGGCGCGCGTGCGCGCCGCGGGGCATCCGGTGGTGCCCCTGCCCGGGCCGTGCGCGGCAGTCGCGGCCTTGTCGGTGTCGGGTTTTGCCGAGGGCGGCTTCCGCTTCGTCGGCTTCCTGCCGGCGAAGTCCGGCGCGCGCGTGGCCGCGCTGCGCGATTTTGCCGACGAGCGCGCCGCGATGGTGTTCTACGAGGCGCCGCATCGCATTCTCGAGTGCATGGCCGACATGGAGCAGGTTCTCGGCGGTGCGCGCGAGGTGCTGATCGCCCGCGAGATGACCAAGCTCCACGAGCAGGTCGTGCGCATGCCGCTGGCGCAGACCGCGGCCTGGTTCGCCGCCGATGCCAACCGCGTGCGCGGCGAGTTCGTCCTCGTTGTGGAAGGTGCGCCGGCCGGCGAGGCGGTGGATGCGCAGGCGCGCCGGGTCCTCGATCTGCTGCTCGAGGAGTTGCCGGTGAAGGGGGCCGTGCGACTCGCCACCGAGATCACCGGGGCGCCGCGCAAGGCCTTGTACGCGCTCGCGCTCGAGTGCAAGGGCGGGGATTCGCCGGAGATGTGACGCATGCACGCCGGCGCCGGCCGTGCGTGCAGCCGAAGCGCCTATAATCGCCGGGTCACACGAGGACCGCCCCGATGCAATCGATTACCCTGATCCGCCCCGATGACTGGCACTTGCACGTGCGCGATGACGCCGCGCTCGACGCGGTGGTGCCGCACACCGCCGCCCGCTTCGGCCGGGCGCTGATCATGCCCAACCTGAAGCCGCCCGTCACCGCCACCGCGCAGGCGCTCGCCTACCGCGAACGCATCCTCGCCGCGGCGCGCGGAGCGAGGTTCGAGCCGCTGATGAGCCTCTACCTCACCGACAACCTGTCGCCGGACGAGATCGACCGCGCCAGCGCGAGCGGCCACGTGGTCGCCTGCAAGCTGTATCCCGCGGGCGCGACCACGAACTCCGACGCCGGCGTCACCGCGATCGACAAGGTCTATCCCGTGCTCGAACGCATGGAGAAGCTCGGCATGGTGCTGTGTGTGCATGGCGAGGCCACCGGGCCGGAAGTCGACGTCTTCGACCGCGAGCGCGTCTTCATCGAGCGCACGCTGTCGCCGCTGGTGCGGCGCTTCCCCGGGCTGAAGGTGGTTTTCGAGCACATCACCACCGCCGAGGCGGCACAGTTCGTGCGTGCCGCGGGTGCGCACGTGGCCGCCACGGTCACCGCGCACCACCTGCTGCTCAATCGCAACGCGATCTTCGCCGGCGGCATCCGCCCGCACCACTACTGCCTGCCGGTCCTCAAGCGCGAGAGTCACCGCGAGGCGCTGGTCGCCGCCGTCACCTCGGGCAACGCGCGCTTCTTCCTCGGCACCGATTCCGCGCCGCACGCGCGCAGCACCAAGGAGAACGCCTGCGGCTGCGCCGGCTGCTACACGGCGCACGCGGGCATCGAGCTCTACGCTGAGGTCTTCGACGCTGCGGGTGCGCTCGACCGCCTGGAGGCCTTCGCCAGCCTCAACGGCCCGGCTTTCTATGGCCTGGCGCCGAACGCCGACACCATCACGCTGCGGCGCGAACCCTGGAGCGTGCCGGCGAGCTACCCCTACCTGGGCGAGGATCCGCTGGTGCCGCTGCGTGCCGGCGATCAGGTGGGCTGGAAGCTGGTGGGGGGCGCCTGACATGGGTGTGCGCCTGGATGGGAATGGCGTCCTGGGTTCGGCGGCGCCCGTGTCGGCGATCCGGAGCGGCGGCCGAGGTAGTGCGGTGCGTGCGCTGCGCCGCGGCCTCGCCGCGGTCGGCCTGCTCGCCGTGCTCGCCGGCTGCGAGAACAGCGCCACGGCCTACATGATCGAAGGCAACCAGCATGCGCTGATCCTGGTGCGCGAGCAGAAGTTCTTCTGGGACGACGAGCTGCGCCAGGCGGTGGTGGTGTCGCGCCTGCCCGCCTGCCAGAAGCGCGTCCGCATCCACCCGGGATCGACCACGCTCGTCGAGATGAAGGTCTACGCCGCCGGCGACGGCCTGTGGGCGCTCCACCAGGGCGCGCGCTGGTATCTCGCCGGCACCGAGGAGTGCCGCCTGCAGGATTGGGACAACCCGGGCGATCGCCCGCCCGGCGCGCTGCTCGGCAGCTTCGCCCTGAAGGACGGCGAGCCCGCCTTCGTCCCGGCGCCCGCCGCCAAATAAGCCGGGCGGTGCCCTGCCGGCGCGCGTATAATCCGCGCCGGAAGTCCGCCAGGCAGTCGCTGCGCACCTCGTCGTGCGTGGAGGAAAGTCCGGGCCCCGTAGAGCAGGATGCCGGCTAACGGCCGGGCGTCGTGAGGCGACGGAAAGTGCAACAGAGAACAGACCGCCGATGGCCTTCGCAAGAAGGATCAGGCAAGGGTGAAACGGTGAGGTAAGAGCTCACCGCAGGACTGGCGACAGGACTGGCACGGCAAACCCCATCCGGGGCAAGGCCAAATAGGGGAGCATCGGCGTGGCTCGCGTCGCTCCCGGGTAGGCTGCTAGAGCGCCACGGTAACGTGGCGCCCAGAGGAATGACTGCCCGACGTCACCGGTCCGCCGGTGGCGTTCGACAGAACCCGGCTTATCGGCGGACTTCCCACTCCTTCCCCGATTTCGCCTGCGCACGCAGCCTCCGCGCGCGGCATCGAGCAGTATCTCCCCTCATTCGTTACGAATCCGCCCGCGCGAGCAGGCCGGATTGCACTGGCATTCCCACTTTTTCCCACTGCGTCGCTTGCGTGGCCCGATTTCGTGTGCCGCGCGAACGTCCGTGCGCATCTCCCTTGATTTTGCAGGATTTATCCAGGTATTGGCGCGCTGCGGTAAGTCATTGTGCAACAAAGGGATTCCGATTTCCCAACCTTGACCGGGCATGGCCTTTCCACTAAAGTGGGTTCAAGTGGAAAAAAGTGGGGAAAAGTGTCGTTCCGATGCTTTCCCAAAGCCGTCAGGGGGTTCGATGTTCCAGGGAGCGGTGGCGCTCAATCTCGATGCGAAGGGACGCCTTGCGATTCCCGCGCGGCATCGTGATGCCCTGGCCGTCGACAACGGGCAGGTGGTGCTGACCGCTCATCCGCACGGCTGCTGCCTCGTCTATCCCGTCCCCGCCTGGAATCCGATTCGCGACCATGTGCTGCGCGCACCGAGCCTGGATCCGCAGGCGGCGATGCTCAAGCGCCTGCTCGTGGGCTTTGCCCAGGAAGAGGCGCTCGATGCCGCCGGTCGCGTGCTGGTGGCGCCCTCGCTGCGGAAGTTCGCTGCGCTCGAAAAACAGGTATGGCTGGTTGGCCAGGGCACGCATTTCGAGCTGTGGTCGGACGAGCGTTGGGAGAAGCAGCAGCAGGCGATGCTGGAGCTGGTCAATACCGGCCTGCCGCCCGGGTTCGAGAGCCTCGCGCTGTGAGCCTGCATCGTGCCCATGTGAGCGTCCTGCTCTCCGAGGCGGTCGACGCGCTCGCGATCCGTGCCGACGGCATCTACGTCGACGGCACCTTCGGGCGCGGCGGTCACAGCCGGGCAGTGCTCGCGCGTCTTGGGCCGCAGGGCAGGCTGATCGCCTTCGATCGTGATCCGGCGGCGATCGCTGCCGGAGAGGCGGTGGGCGATCCGCGCCTGACGCTGGTGCATTCGGCGTTCAGCGCGCTCGACGAAGAGCTCGCGCGCCTCGGCGTGCAGATGGTGGATGGTGTGCTGCTGGACCTCGGGGTGTCTTCGCCCCAGCTGGACGACGCTGCGCGGGGGATGAGCTTTCGCTTCGACGCCCCCCTCGACATGCGCATGGATACGAGCCGCGGGCAGACCGTGGCGGAATGGCTGGCGGAGGCGTCCGTCGGAGAGATCACGGAGGTCATCAGGGAATATGGAGAGGAACGGTTTGCTCATGCGATTGCAAAGGCGATTGCAGCTGCTCGGGCAGGGGGGGCTGTCGCAACCACTGGACAACTTGCCGCGCTCGTGGAAAAGGCGGTCCGCACGCGCGAGCCGGGGCAGCACCCGGCGACACGCACCTTCCAGGCTCTTCGGATTTTCATCAATCAGGAGCTCGAGGAGCTGAGCCGCGTGCTGCCCGTCTGCGTGTCCCGGCTGCGGTCGGGCGGGCGGCTGGCGGTGATCAGCTTCCATTCCCTCGAGGATCGCATCGTGAAGCGGTTCATGCGTGACGAGTCGAGGCCGCCGGTGCTTCCGCGCCGGCTGCCGGTCAGGGCGGCGGATCTGCCCGCGCCGCGCTTGCAACTCGTCGGCAAGGCGATGCGTCCGGGCGAAGCCGAGGTCGCCGCCAATCCGCGTGCGCGCAGCGCCGTGCTGCGCGTCGCCGAGCGCACGGAGGCGCCGTGATGGTCCGCATCGACGCCGTCCTCGTCGCTCTTGCCGTTGCCAGCGCGCTCGGCGTGGTCGCCTCCCAGCATCAGGCGCGCCGTCTTCATGGCGAGTACGAGCGCGAGCAGGCGCGCGCGCAAGCGCTCGAGGTCGAGTGGGGTCAGCTCCAGCTCGAGCAGAGCACCTGGGCGACCCATGGCCGTGTCGAGAAGCTCGCCCGCGATCGCCTGCACATGCAGTTGCCACGCGAAGGGCAGGTGCTGGTCGTGGAGCCTCAATCATGAAAAAGCAACGTACCGTCACCTTCAATCACAACCCGCTGCTCAAGCGCGAGCTTCCGGCCTGGCGACCGCGCATCGTCATGCTTGCACTGATGGGGTGTTCGCTCGCGCTGGTCGGGCGTGCGCTCTACCTGCAGGGGGTCAACGACGACTTCCTCCAGGCCAAGGGCGCGTCGCGCTATGCGCGCGTGCTCGAGGTGCCCGCGACCCGCGGGCGCATCACCGACCGCCACGGTGACATCCTCGCCGTGAGCACGCCGGTACGCGCGGTGTGGGCCCTGCCCGCGGATGCCCGGCTGGAGCCGGCGCAGGTGCGCGAGCTCGCCCGCCTGCTCGAGATGGATGTCAATGATCTCAATGGCAAGCTCGCAGTGGCGCGCGACTTCGTTTACCTGAAGCGTCAGGTGCCGCCCGAGGTCGCGCAGGCGGTTGCCGACCTGCGCCTGCCCGGCATCCACCAGCAGAAGGAGTACCGCCGTTACTACCCGGGCGGCGAGGTGATGGCGCACATCCTCGGCTTCACCGACCTCGAGGATCGCGGTCAGGAGGGGATCGAGCTCGCGTTCGACAAGCGCCTTTCCGGCCGTGCCGGAGCACGCCGGGTGATCAAGGATCGTCGCGGGCAGATCGTCGAGGACGTCGAGGCGATCCGTCCGCCGCGCGACGGCGACGACGTGGCGCTGTCGATCGACGGCAAGATCCAGTATCTCGCCTGGTCGGCCCTGCGCGAGGCGATGGAGGAGCACAAGGCGAAGGCTGCCGCCGCGGTCGTGCTCGATGCGCGCAGCGGCGAGGTGCTCGCCCTGGTCAACGCGCCGACCTTCAATCCGAACAACCGTGCCAACCTGACTGGCGCACAGCTGCGCAACCGGGTCTTCACGGACGCCTTCGAGCCGGGCTCGGTGATGAAGCCCTTCATCGCCGCGCTCGCACTCGAACGCGGCAAGGTCAGGCTCAATACCCCGATCGACACCGGCAACGGCCGCATGACGATCGGTACCGCCACCATCTCCGACACGAAGCGCCACGGCGTGATGACCATGGCGGAGGTGGTGCAGAAGTCGTCCAACATCGGCACGGTGAAGATGGCGCAGCAGCTCGGCTCCGAGGAGATGTGGCACCTCTTCGACCAGCTCGGCTTCGGTACCCCGCTCAACCTCGGCTTCCCCGGGGAGACGTCCGGTCGGCTGCGGCCAGCCAAGAGCTGGCGGCCGATCGAGCAGGCGACCATGTCCTACGGCCACGGCATCTCGACGAGCCTGATCCAGATGGCGCGCGCTTACCTCGTCTTCGCGCGCGAGGGCGAGCTGGTGCCGCTATCCCTGACCCGGGTGGATGCCGCGCCGAGCTCCGGGCGAAGGGTGTTCTCGGTCGAGACCGCACGCCAGATGCGCACCGTGCTGGCGATGGCAGTGGGCCCGGGCGGTACCGCGATTCGTGCCCAGGTGCCCGGCTACACCGTCGCCGGCAAGACCGGCACCGCGCACAAGCTCGAGGACGGCCGCTATGCACGCAAGTACATCTCCTCCTTCGTCGGCTTCGCGCCGGCGAGCCAGCCGCGGATCGTGGTCGCGGTGATGGTGGACGAACCCTCGGCCGGCAAGCACTACGGCGGCCTGGTCGCCGCGCCGGTCTTCTCGCGCATCACCGAGGGCACGCTGCGCACGCTCGGCGTCGCTCCCGACATGCCGCTGACCCCGCTCCAGCTCGCCCGCCGCGGTGCCGACGAGGCGGTGAGCGAAGGCAATGGCCAGGAGAACATGTGAGCGCTGCGCAAGCCCTCGTCGTGCTCGAGCGCCTGCGTGCGCTCGGCGTGCAGGCCGACGACATCACCGCCGATTCGCGCAAGGTCGGTCCCGGTTGCGTGTTCGCGGCCTGGCCCGGCCAGCGTACTGATGGCCGCCGCTTCCTCGTCGATGCGGCTGCGCATGGTGCGGCCGCCCTGCTGTGGGAGGACGGCGACGGTTTTGCTGCGCCCGCGTTCGCGGTGCCGGGCTTCGGTGTGCACGGCCTGCGCGAGCTCGCCGGCCACCTCGCCCACGAGCTCCACGGCCGCCCCTCGCAGTCGCTGTGGCTCGCCGGCGTAACCGGCACCAACGGCAAGACCACCGTTTCGCAGATGCTCGCCCGCGCGCTCGGCGAGCTCGGCTCACGCTGCGGCATCGTCGGCACGCTCGGCTGCGGCTTTCCCGATGCGCTCGAAGAGGGCCTCAACACCACCCCCGACGCGCTCGAGCTCCATCGCTGGTTCGCCCGCTTCCGCGACCAGGGTGCAGCGGCGGCCGCGATGGAAGTCTCGTCGATCGGGCTCGACCAGGGGCGAGTCAATGGCGCGCACTTCGACGTGGCCATCTTCACCAACCTAAGCCGCGACCACCTCGACTACCACGGCACCATGGAGGCCTACGCCGAGGCCAAGGCGCGTCTGTTCGAGCGCCCGGAACTCGCTGCCTGCGTAATTAACATCGACGATCCCTGGGGCCTCGCACTTGCGCGCCGGCTCGTCGCCGAGGGGCGCGCGGTGATCGCCTGCACCCTCTACGCCGCCAACGTCGATGCGGTGCCGGGTGCGCGCGTGTTGCGCGCCGATCGCCTGCAGGCGGCGCCCGCGGGACTGCGCTTCGCCCTCGTGTGGGAGGGCCGCGAGGCCGAGGTCAGCGTGCGCATGGTGGCCCACTTCAACGTCTCCAACCTGATTGCCGTAGCCGGGGCGCTGCTGGCGCGCGGTGTCGCCTTCGACGAGCTGCCACCGGTACTCGGCCGCCTGGCGCCGCCGCAGGGACGGATGCAACTGGTCGGCGGGGTGTGCGAGCCGCTGGTCGTGATCGACTACGCGCACTCGCCCGATGCGCTCGCCAAGGTGCTCGAGGCCTTGCGTGGCACGGTGCACAGCCGGCGTGGCCACTTGGCATGCGTGTTCGGCTGCGGCGGCGACCGCGACCCCGGCAAGCGCCCGCTGATGGGCGAGATCGCCAGCGCGATCGCCGACCGGGTGGTGATCACCAGCGACAATCCGCGCTCCGAAGACCCTCTGCGCATCATCGAGGCGATTGCCGCCGGCGCGGGACCTACGGCCGAGTGCATTGCCGATCGAGCGCAGGCGATCGCCCGTGCGGTCGGCGAGGCGCAGGCCGACGACGTGGTGCTGATCGCCGGCAAGGGCCATGAGCCGTACCAGGAGATCCTCGGCGAGCGCCTGCCGTTTTCGGATCTGGAGCAGGCGAAGCGCGCGCTCGCGGCCTGGCATGCAAGGGAGAAAGACCGATGATGAGCCTGCACGACGCCGCGCGCGCGCTCGCCGCCCATGGGGCGCGGGCGACCGGGGAAGGGCGCTTCGACAGCGTCGGCACCGACTCCCGCGCGCTCGCGCCCGGTCAGCTCTTCGTCGCTCTGCGCGGCGAGCGCTTCGACGGCCACGAGTTCGTCGCCAGCGCGGCGAAGGCCGGCGCCGCCGCGGCGATGGTCGATGCCGCCTGGTCTGCAGGCAAGGCCGACGCCGGTTTGCCCCTGCTGGTCGTGGATGACACCCGGCGCGCGCTCGGCACGCTCGCAGCCGCCTGGCGGGTACGCTTCGCGCTTCCGCTGATCGGCGTCACCGGCAGCAACGGCAAGACCACGGTCAAGGAGATGTGCGCCGCGATCCTGCGTGCGCAGGCGAGTCGCGACGGCTTCGGCGAGGAGTCGGTGCTCGCCACCCACGGCAACCTGAACAACGACATCGGCATGCCGCTGACCCTGCTCGAGCTGCGCGACTTCCATCGCGCCGCGGTGATCGAGATGGGGATGAACCACCCCGGCGAGATCGGCTACCTGAGTGCGCTCGCTCAGCCCACCGTGGCCCTGGTCAACAACGCACAGCGTGCCCATCTGCTGGGCATGGGTTCGGTTGACGAGGTCGCGCGCGAGAAGGGCGCGATCTACGAGGGCCTTGGCGGCGCGGGCGTGGCGGTGATCAACGCCGACGACCCGCACGCCGGCTACTGGCGTTCGCTCAACGCGGGGCGGCCGATTGTGACATTCGGTATCGACCAGCCGGCGGACGTGTTCGCGCGGTGTACCCTGCGCGGCCTCGGCTCGCGGCTCGAACTCGACTCCCCGCAAGGGAAGATCGACTTCGCCTTGCAGTTGCCGGGTCTGCACAACGTGCGCAATGCGATCGGCGCGGCGGCGGCCTGCCTCGCGGCGGGCGTATCGCTCGAGGCGGTGGCCGAGGGGCTGGCAGGTTTCGCCGGCACCCGCGGCCGCCTGCAGCGTCGTGCCGGGCCGCAGGGCGCACTGATCCTCGACGATTCGTACAACGCCAATCCGGACTCGGTACGCGCCGGGATCGACGTGCTGGCGGCCATGCCGGGCCATACCTGGCTGGTGCTCGGCGACATGGGTGAGGTCGGCGAGACCAGCGCCCAGGTCCACGACGAGGTCGGCGGCTACGCGAAGAGCAAGGGTATCGACGGGCTCTTCGCGCTCGGCGACATCAGCGCGGTGGCGGCGCACAACTTCGGCGAGGGCGCGCGCCACTTCACCTCGGTGGAGGCGCTGGTCAAGGCGCTCGCGCCGCGCCTGGATGCGGACTCGGTGGTGCTGGTGAAGGGGTCGCGCTTCATGCGCATGGAAAGGGTGGCGGATGCGCTTGCGGCAATGCACAATCCCGCCCCTTCAACGGAAACCGGCTCCTGACATGCTGTTGGAACTCGCTCTCTGGCTCAGCCAGGACATTCGTGGCTTCAACGTCTTCGGCTACATCACGCTGCGGACAGTGCTCGCCGCCCTCACCGCGCTGGCGATCTCGCTGGTCGCCGGGCCCGCAGTCATCCGCTGGCTCGCCGCCAAGAAGATCGGCCAGGCCGTGCGCGACGACGGCCCCAAATCGCACCTCACCAAGGCGGGCACGCCGACCATGGGGGGCGCGCTGATTCTGATCGCGATCGGCATCACCATCCTGCTCTGGGGTGACCTGCGCAACGATTACGTTTGGGTGACCCTGCTGGTGACCCTCGGCTTCGGTGCCGTGGGCTGGGTGGATGACTGGCGCAAGGTCGTGCACCGCGATCCGAAGGGGCTGGCGAGCCGCTGGAAGTATCTGTGGACTTCGGCGATCGCGCTCGCCGCGGCGATCTACCTCGGAATCACCGCCGACACCCCGGCCGAGACCGAGCTGATCGTGCCCTTCTTCAAGGCCGTGGCATATCCGCTGGGGATCTTCGGCTTCGTCGCGCTCACCTATTTCGTCATCAACGGCACCAGTCACGCGGTGAATCTCACCGACGGCCTCGACGGCCTCGCGATCATGCCCACGGTGATGGTCGCCGCCGCGCTGGCGATTTTCGCCTACGTCGCCGGCCACGCCGGCTTCTCCAAGTACCTCGGTGTCCCCTATGTGGCAGGGGCAGGCGAGCTTGCCGTCTTCTGCGGTGCGATCTGCGGCGCGGGCCTGGGCTTCCTGTGGTTCAACGCCTATCCGGCCGAAGTCTTCATGGGCGACGTCGGCGCGCTCGCGCTCGGCGCTGCGCTCGGCACGATCGCGGTGATCGTGCGCCAGGAGATCGTGCTCTTCATCATGGGCGGCCTGTTCGTCGCCGAGACGCTGTCGGTGATGGTGCAGGTGCTCTACTTCAAGGCCACCGGCGGCAAGCGCATCTTCCGCATGGCGCCGCTGCACCACCACTACGAGCTCGGTGGCTGGAAGGAGACCCAGGTCGTGGTCCGCTTCTGGATCATCACCATCATGCTGGTCCTGTTCGGTCTGTCGACGCTGAAACTGCGATGAGCGCACTCACGGGCAAACACGTCCTCGTCCTCGGGCTCGGCGAATCGGGCCTGGCCATGTCGCGCTGGTGCGCGCTGCGTGGCGCGCGCTTGCGCGTGGCCGACAGCCGCGCCGTGCCGCCCGGGGTCGAGGCGCTGCGCGCCGATGCGCCGCTGGCCGAGATCTTCACCGGTGCCTTCGGCGCCGAAGTCCTCGATGGCATCGATCTGGTCGCGCTCAGCCCCGGGCTCGATCCCCGCGTCGGGGTGGCCGCCGAGGCCTGCCGGCGCGGCCTGCCCCTCACCGGCGAGATGAGCCTGCTCGCGCAGGCGCTCGACGAGCTCGGCGTGCGCGCGCAGACGCGCATCCTCGCCATCACCGGCACCAACGGCAAGACCACCACCACCGCACTCACCGCCGCGCTGGCGCAGTCGGCCGGCCTCGACGCGGTCGCTGCCGGCAACATCAGCCCGGCGGCGCTCGACGTGCTGATGGAGCGCCTGGAGATCGGTGCTGCGCTACCGGCGTGCTGGGTGCTGGAGCTTTCCAGCTTCCAGATCGAGACCATGCGGGGGCTCGACGCCGCGGCGGCGACCGTGCTCAACGTCACCGACGACCACCTCGACCGCTACGCCGGCCTCGAGGAGTACGCCGCCACCAAGGCGGCGATCTTCCAGGGCGAGGGCGTGCAGGTGCTCAACCGGGAGGACGCGCGCGTGGCCGCGATGGCGCTGCCCGGGCGGCGCACGCTCCGCTTCGGCACCACGCCGCCGGCGAGCGACACCGACTACGGCCTGGCCGACCTCGACGGCCGTGCCTGGCTGATGCGCGGCGGCGAGCGCCTGCTCGCGCTCGACGAATTGCCGCTCGCCGGCCGCCACAACGCCGCCAACGCGCTCGCTGCGCTCGCGCTCTGCGAGGGTGGCCTGGGCATCGAGCCGCAGGCCCTGATCCCCGGGCTGAAGGCCTTCCGCGGGCTGCCGCACCGCGTCGAGCTGGTCGCGGTGCGCGCCGACGGCGCGCGCTTCTATGACGACTCCAAGGGCACCAACGTCGGCGCGACGGTCGCGGCGCTCGCCGGGATGGACTGCCCGGTGGTGCTGATCGCCGGCGGTGACGGCAAGGGCCAGGATTTCTCGCCGCTTGCCCCGGTCCTCGCCGGCAAGGCACGTGCGCTGCTGCTGATCGGTCGCGACGCCGGCCGCATCGAGCAGGCTGTGGCGGGCTGCGGAGTGACCATCGAGCATGCGCCCGACCTCGACGCCGCGGTGACACGCGCCAACGCCGTCGCGCAGGCGGGCGACGCGGTGTTGCTCTCGCCCGCCTGCGCCAGCCTCGACATGTTCCGCAACTATGCCCACCGTGCCGAGGTCTTCGTTGCCGCGGTGCGCCGCCTGCCTGGAGTGAGCCCGCGATGAAGTTCGCCAGCACCCTCACCGGCCTGCTCCAGCGCGACGGTGGCGCGGCCGATCCGGCACGTGCGGCGGCCGATCGCCTGGGGCGCCACGGCGCGCCCGCGCGCGAGCTCGACCTGCTGCTGATCTGGTCGGCGGTGGGTCTGCTGCTGCTCGGCCTCGTGATGGTGTACTCGGCCTCGATCGCGATCGCCGAGGGCAGCCGCTTCACCGGCTACCAGTCGCACTACTTCCTTCTCCGCCATGCGGTCTTCCTCGCCGTGGGCATCGGCCTGGGCCTGGTGGCCTTCCAGCTGCCGATGGCGCGCTGGCAGCAACTCGCGCCGGCGCTGTTCGTCGCCGGGGTCCTGCTGCTGGTGGTGGTGCTGATCCCCGGCATCGGACGCGAGGTCAACGGCGCGCAGCGCTGGCTCTCGCTCGGTCCGGTGAACCTGCAGCCTTCCGAGCTGATGAAGATCTTCGCCGCGCTTTACGCCGCGGACTACACGGTGCGCAAGCTCGACGTGATGGGCAGCTTCATGAAGGGCTTCGTGCCGATGATGGCGGTGATCCTGCTGGTCGGCTTCCTCCTGCTGCGCGAGCCCGACTTCGGCGCCTTCGTCGTGATCACCACGATCGCCTTCGGCGTGCTCTTCCTCGGCGGCGTGAATGTGCGCGTGTTCGTGCTGCTCGCGGTGGTGGCGGTGATCGGCTTCGTGATCCTGATCTGGACCTCTCCGTACCGCCGCGACCGCATCTTCGGCTTCATGGATCCCTGGCAGGACGCCTACGGCAAGGGCTACCAGCTCTCCCATTCGCTGATCGCCTTCGGTCGTGGCGAGTGGTTCGGCGTCGGCCTCGGCGGCAGCGTCGAGAAGCTCTTCTACCTGCCGGAGGCGCACACCGACTTCCTGCTCGCGGTCATCGCCGAGGAACTCGGTTTCGTCGGCGTGCTGACGGTGGTGGCGCTGTTCGCGCTGGTGGTGCACCGTGCCTTCATCATCGGCCGCGAAGCCATCAAGCTCGAACGCTACTTCGCCGGCCTGGTCGCCCAGGGCATCGGTCTGTGGATCGGCATCCAGTCCTTCATCAACATGGGCGTGAACATGGGCCTGCTGCCCACCAAGGGCCTGACCCTGCCGCTGATGAGCTTCGGCGGCTCGGGCATCGTCGCCAACTGCGTCGCGATCGCGATCCTGCTCCGGGTGGATTGGGAGAACCGCCAGCTGATGCGCGGGGGGCGGACATGAAGACGCTGATGGTGATGGCCGGCGGCACCGGCGGCCACATCTTCCCGGGCATCGCGGTCGCCGAGGAGTTGCGCGCGCGGGGTTGGCGCATCGTGTGGATGGGCAACCCCGAAGGCATGGAGGCGCGCATCGTGCCGTCGCGCGGTTACGACACCGCCTGGGTGCGCTTCGGTGCGCTGCGCGGAAAGGGCCTGCTGCGCAAGCTGCTGCTGCCGGTGAACCTGCTCTCCGGCTTCTGGCAGGCGTTGCGCGAGATCCGCCGGGCCAGGCCCGACGTGGTGCTCGGCATGGGCGGCTACATCACCTTTCCCGGCGGCATGATGGCCGCGCTGCTCGGGCGTCCGCTCGTGCTGCACGAGCAGAACTCGGTCGCCGGCCTGGCCAACCGCGTGCTCGCCCGCGTGGCCGACCGCGTGCTGAGCGGCTTCCCCGAGGTGCTGGAGAAGGCCGAGTGGATGGGCAACCCCGTGCGCGCCGAAATCGCCGCGGTGCTGCCTCCGGCCGAGCGCATGGCCGGGCGCGAGGGGCCGCTGCGCGTGCTGGTGGTGGGCGGGAGTCTGGGCGCTGCGGTGCTCAACGAGACCGTGCCGCAGGCGCTGCTTCGCCTTCCCGCCGAGCAGCGCCCGACGGTGGTGCACCAGGCTGGCGAGCGCCAGATCGACGCCTTGCGTGCGGCCTACGCGCGCGCGCAGGTCGAGGGCGAGCTGCGCGCCTTCATCGACGACATGGCGGCGGCCTATGCCGACGCCGACCTGGTGATCTGCCGCGCCGGCGCGCTCACCGTGGCCGAGCTCGCCGCGGCCGGGGTGGCCAGCCTGCTGGTGCCCTTCCCCTACGCGGTGGACGATCACCAGACCGGCAACGCGCGCTTCCTCGCCGACCGCGGTGGCGCCTACCTGCTGCCCCAATCCGAACTTACGCCCGACCGCCTGGCGGGCATCCTGTCCAGCCTGGATCGCGGCCGCCTGCTTCACATGGCGGAGAACGCGCGCGCGCTCGCGAAGCCGCTCGCGGCCGTCGCGGTGGCCCATGTGTGCGCCGAGCTGGGCGGTGGAGAACAAGCATGAAGCACAAGGTCAGGAACATCCACTTCGTCGGCATCGGCGGCTCGGGCATGAGCGGCATCGCCGAGGTTCTCGCCAACCAGGGCTATCGCGTCAGCGGTTCGGATCTCGGCGACAACGCCGCGACCCGCCGCCTGCAGAAGATGGGCGCGCACGTGGTGCGGGGCCATGACGCGGCCAACGTCGCCGACGCCGACGTGGTGGTGGTGTCCACAGCGGTGAAGGCCGACAACCCCGAGGTGGTCGCGGCGCGCGAGCGCCACATCCCCGTGGTGCCGCGCGCGCAGATGCTCGCCGAGCTGATGCGTTTCAAGCACGGCATCGCGATCGCCGGCACCCACGGCAAGACCACCACCACCTCGCTGGTGGCGAGCATTCTCGCCGAGGGCGGCATCGACCCCACCTTCGTGATCGGCGGCCGCCTCAACGCGGCCGGCGCCAACGCCCGACTGGGCACGGGCGACTACCTGGTGGCCGAGGCGGACGAATCCGACGCCTCCTTCCTGCTGCTCAACCCGGTGATCTCGGTGGTCACGAACATCGACGCCGACCACATGGAAACCTACGGCCACGACTTCGGCCGGGTCAAGCAGGCCTTCGTCGACTTCCTCCAGCGCCTGCCTTTCTACGGCGTCGCGGTGCTGTGCGAGGACGACCCCAACGTGCGCGAGATCCTGCCGCGGGTGACCCGCCAGGTGGTGCGCTACGGTCTCTCCGAGACCGCCAACATCCGCGCCGAGAACGTGCGCGCCGAGGGCGGGCGCATGCGGTTCGACTGCGTGCGGGTCAACGGCACGACCTCGCGGCTGTCGATCGAGCTCAACCTGCCCGGCCTGCACAACGTACTCAACGCGCTCGCCGCGATCGCGGTGGCGACCGAGGTGCAGGTGCCGGACGCGGCCATCGTCAAGGCGCTGGCCGAGTTCAATGGCGTCGGCCGGCGCTTCCAGCGCTACGGCGAGGTCGCGCTGCTCGACCAGGACGGCGATGAGGCCGGCAGCTTCACGCTGGTCGACGACTACGGCCACCACCCGGTCGAGATGGCGGCGACCATCGCCGCCGCGCGCGGCGCCTTCCCCGGCCGCCGCCTGGTGCTGGCCTTCCAGCCGCACCGCTACACGCGCACACGCGACTGCTTCGAAGACTTCGTCAAGGTGCTGTCAACCGTGGATGCGCTGCTGCTGGCCGAGGTGTATGCCGCCGGCGAGACCCCGGTCGTCGCCGCCGACGGTCGTTCGCTCGCGCGTGCGATCCGCGTCGCCGGCACGGTCGAGCCGGTCTTCGTCGAGGAGATCGCCGACATGCCACGCATGATCCTGTCCGCCGCGCGCGACGGCGACGTCGTCATCACCATGGGAGCGGGCAGCATCGGCGCGGTGCCGGGCAAGCTCGCCAGCATCGAGGAAACAGCGTGAAGGCCCGGTTCGGAAAGGTTGCGGTGTTGTTCGGTGGTTCCTCCGCCGAGCGCGAGGTTTCGCTGATGTCGGGCAGTGCGGTACTCGCCGCGCTGCAGGCCGCAGGCGTGGATGCGCATGCGTTCGACCCGGCCGAGCGCGACCTGCACATCCTCAAGGAAGAAGGTTTCGAGCGCGCCTTCATCGCGCTGCACGGGCGCGGCGGCGAGGACGGCACGGTGCAGGGGGCGCTGGAGCTGATGGGCATCCCCTACACCGGCAGCGGCGTGATGGCCTCCGCGCTGTCGATGGACAAGTGGCGCACCAAAATGGTGTGGCTCGCCGCCGGCTTGCCCACGCCGCGCTACGCGATCCTGGAGAACGACACCGACTGGGACGCGGTGGTGGCCGAGCTCGGCCTGCCGATCTTCGTCAAGCCGGTGCACGAGGGCTCGAGCATGGGCGCGACCAAGGTCGTCGAGGCCGGCCAGCTGCGGGCGGCCTGGGAGCTCGCGGCACGATACGACCGCCTGGTGATCGCAGAGGAGTTCATCGCCGGCGCCGAGCTCACCGCACCCTTCCTCGAGGATCGCGCGCTGCCGCTGGTGCGCATCGTCGCGCCGGACGGCAACTACGACTACCAGCACAAGTACTTCACCGACGACACCCGTTACGACTGCCCCTGCGGCCTGCCCGCGGCGCAGGAGGCCGAGTTGCAGGCCCTGGTGATGAAGTGCGCGCGCGTGCTCGGTTGCCGCGGCTGGGGCCGCGCCGATCTCATCCTCAGCGAGGATGGCCGCCCCTACCTGCTCGAGATGAACACCTCGCCGGGCATGACCGGGCATTCGCTGGTGCCGATGTCGGCGCGTGTGGCGGGGCTGGACTTCACCGCGCTGTGCCTCGAGATCCTGCAGGGAGCCCGCCTTGGCTGACGCCACCACCCGCCCCGCGTCGATCCGTTCCGCCCGCCGACCGGCGGCGGTCGGGCCTGCGCGCGCGGGTGTGGAGCGCGGCCTGTGGCATCGGCCGGCGCTGCTCAACCTGATCTCCGACCTGCTCACCCTGGGGGCCGCGGTGGCGCTCGGCTGGGCGCTGGTGATCTGGTTCGTGTCGCGGCCGCTGTTTCCGCTGCGCGAGCTGGTGGTGCTCACCGAGCCGGACCAGGTGACCGAGGAGCAGCTCGAGTACGCTGCCCGACTCGCGGTGCAGGGCAACTTCTTCACCGTCGATCTCGAGGGCGTCAAGCAGACCTTCGAGAAGCTGCCCTGGGTACGCAAGGCCGAGGTGCGCCGGCGCTGGCCGGATGCGCTCGAGCTGCGCCTGGAAGAGCACGATGCGGTGGCCTACTGGACGGTTTCCGAGAGCGGCGAGGCGCGCCTGGTGAACCGCCAGGGCGAGGTCTTCGTCGCCGCCTCCAATGCCGACATGCCACAGTTCGACGGCCCGCAGGGCTCGGCAAGCTGGCTGCTCGCGCGCCACGCCGAGTTCTCGAACATGCTGCAGCCGCTCGGTGTGCGCCTGGTGGGCCTGGCGCTGTCGGCGCGCGAGGCCTGGCAGCTGCAGCTCGACAACGGCTTGACCATCGTGCTCGGCCGCGAGCAGGACAAGTCTCCGCTGATGGACCGGCTGCGCCGCTTCATCGCGGTGTGGCCGCGCGTGCATGAACAGATCGACATCGACATCAAGACCGCGGACCTGCGCTATGCGAGCGGGTTCGCACTGACCCCGGTGGACGCCTCGGTGCTGCAGCAGCCCGTCGCGCCCGCTGCCCGGAAAGGCAGGAAATGAGCAAGCAATACAACGAACTGATCGTCGGCCTGGACATCGGTACCGCCAAGGTCACCTGCATGGTCGCCGAGGTGAAGCCCGACGGGCGGCTCAACGTGGTCGGCCTCGGCACCCAGCCCACCAACGGCCTCAAGCGCGGCGTCGTGGTGAACATCGAGGCCACGGTGGATGCGATCTCGCGCGTCGTGCAGGAGGTCGAGCTGATGGCCGACTGCAAGATCCACGAGGTCTACACCGGCCTCGCCGGCAGCCACATCAAGAGTTTCAACTCCAGTGGCACGGTCGCGATCAAGGAGAAGGAGGTCTCGCCGCTCGACGTCGAGCGCGTGATCGAGGTCGCGCGCGCGATGCCGATCCCGGCCGAGCAGCAGATCCTGCACATCCTCACCCAGGAATTCATCATCGACGGCCAGGGCGGGGTGCGCGAGCCGATCGGCATGAGCGGCGTGCGCCTTGAGGTCAAGGTGCACATCGTCACCGGCGCGGTGTCGGCGGCGCAGAACGTGATCAAGTGCGTGCGCCGCTGCGGGCTGGAGGTCATGGACCTGAGCCTGCAGCCGCTCGCCTCCAGCCACGCGGTGCTTACCGAGGACGAGAAGGAGCTCGGCGTGTGCATGGTCGACATCGGCGGCGGCACCACCGACATCGCGGTGTTCACCCAGGGCGCGATCCGCCACACCGCGGTGATCCCGGTGGCCGGCGACCAGATCACCAACGACATCGCGATGGCGCTGCGCACGCCGACTTCGGAGGCGGAGGAGATCAAGATCCGCCACGGCGTGGCGATGCACCAGATGGCCGACCCCGAGGAGATGATCGAGGTGCCCGGCGTGGGTGACCGCCCGCCGCGCAAGCTCTCGCGCCAGGCACTCGCCGACGTGATCGAGCCGCGCGTCTCCGAGCTCTTCGAACTGGTCCAGGCAGAGCTGCGCCGCAGCGGCTACGAGGAGCTGCTGTCCTCGGGCATCGTGCTGACCGGCGGTTCGGCGGTCATGCGCGGCATGGCCGAGCTCGCCGAGGACGTCTTCCACATGCCTGCACGCGTGGGAGCGCCGCAGTATGACGGCGGCCTCGCCGACGTGGTCTGCCAGCCGCGCTACGCAACCGCGATGGGCCTGGTGATGGAGGGCGCCGTGCAGCGCCGCAGGGGCCTGCAGGCGCGCGACTCGCGCAGCGTGAAACAATTTTTCGGGCGCATGAAGGCCTGGTTCGAACGTAACTTCTGAACCGGTCGTTCGGCGGTTTTCATTTTGGATGTGGGCCGATCACCATCGCTTATTTAGTAGTAAACTTCCGGCCAGGTTACTAGATGCAGGCCGGCTGGCGATCGGTGCCGCGCGGGGCAGTCAAATCAGGAGGCGAGGCTAATGTTTGAAATCGTTGAGAAGGAACCCACCGGCACGGTGATCAAGGTGGTCGGCGTCGGCGGTGCGGGTGGCAACGCGGTCGATCACATGATCCGTGAGGGTGTGAAGGGCGTGCATTTCATCTCCGCCAACACCGACGCGCAGGCGCTCAAGCGCTGCCTCGCCCCGGTCAAGGTTCAGCTCGGCAACACCGGCCTGGGCGCCGGCTCCAAGCCGGAGGCCGGCCGTGCCGCGGCGCAGGAGTCGCGCGACGCGATCTCCGCTGCGCTCGAGGGCGCCCACATGGTCTTCATCACCGGCGGCATGGGTGGCGGCACCGGCACCGGCGCCGCGCCGGTGGTGGCCGAGATCGCCAAGGAGATGGGGCTGCTGACGGTCGCGGTGGTGACCAAGCCCTTCGACTTCGAGAACCGCATCCGTGTCGCCGAGAGCGGCATCGAGGAACTCACCCGCCACGTCGACTCGCTGATCGTCGTGCTCAACGACAAGCTGCTCGAGGTCTTCGGCGACGACGCCGGCTTCGAGGAGTGCTTCCGCTCCGCCGACAACGTGCTGCGCTCGGCCGTGGGCGGCATCGCCGAGATCATCAACGTGCCCGGCCTGGTCAACGTCGACTTCCAGGACGTGCGCACTGCGATGGCCGAGATGGGTCGCGCGATGATGGGCTCGGCCGAGGCCGCCGGCATGGACCGCGCGCGCATCGCCGCCGAGCAGGCCGCGGTGTCGCCGCTGCTCGAGGGCACCGAGCTCTCCGGTGCGCGCTGCGTGCTGATCAACATCACCGCGAGCAAGTCGCTGAAGATGTCGGAAGTGCGCGACGCGGTGAAGACCGTGCAGGCTTTCGCTGCACCCGAAGCCTTCGTCAAGTACGGCACCGTGTTCGACGACACCATGGAAGACCGCATCCGCATCACCGTGGTTGCCACCGGCCTCGGCGCGCCGCGTGCCGCACGCCAGCCGGTCATGCAGGTGGTGCAGGGCACCGGCACCTACGGCCCGTCGATGGGCGGCGCGGTCGACGTGACCAACCTCGACGTTCCCGCGGTGATGCGCAGTGGCCGCCGCACCACCGTCGAAGCGATGAGCACCAGCGGTGTCGGCACCTACGACATCCCGGCCTTCCTGCGCCGCCAGGCGGACTGATCCCCGCCCGGGTGAGCTGCCGCCGCGGCGGTGGCCACGAGCCGGAACCCCCGCATGGGCCGTCGCCTCCGGCCCGTGCGGGGGTTCGTCGTTAACAGGCGTCGTGCGCAACATCCGCTTGCGCAATAGCCCGCATGCATCGGGTCGATCACCCGGGGGGCTGCGGGGGTGCATGCTAAAATCGTGCGAAAAGACAGGAACAAGATCATGATCCGGCAGCGCACTCTCAAAACCGTCGTCAAGGCGACCGGCGTCGGCCTGCACGGCGGTCGCAAGGTCACCCTGACCCTGCGGCCGGCGGCGACCGAAACCGGCATCGTCTTCCACCGCGTCGACCTCGATCCGCCCCTGACCCTGCCCGCCGACCCTTACTCGGTGTGCGACACGCGCATGTGCTCGGGGCTCGAGAAGGGTGGGCAAAAGGTCGGCACGGTCGAGCATCTGATGTCCGCGCTCGCCGGTTTGGGCATCGACAACCTCCATGTGGATGTCGACGCCCCCGAGATTCCCATCCTGGACGGCAGCTCCGCCCCCTTCGTGTTCCTGCTCCAATCGGCCGGAATCGAGGAGCAGAAGGCGGCGAAGAAGTTCCTGCGCGTGAAGAAGGCGGTGGAGTACGTCGAGGGCGACAAGTGGGTCAGGCTCGAGCCCTACGATGGCTTCCGCCTGGCGTTCTCGATCGTGTTCAACCACCCGGCGATCGACAATACCTCTACCCGGGTCGAGGTCGATTTCGCACGTCACTCCTACGTGCGTGACGTGGCCCGTGCGCGCACCTTCGGCTTCATGCAGGACGTCGAGTTCATGCAGGCCAACGGGCTGGCGCTCGGCGGCAGCCTCGAGAATGCGATCGTGATGGACGAGTACCGCGTGCTCAATGCCGAGGGCCTGCGCTACGCCGACGAGTTCGTGAAGCACAAGGTGCTGGATGCGATCGGTGACCTCTACCTGTGCGGCCATCCCCTGCTTGCGTCGTATTCCGCGCACAAGGCCGGCCATGCGCTCAACAACCAGATCCTGCGCGTGCTGCTCGAGGACAAGGAGGCATGGGAACTGGTGAGCTTCGACCAGGAGGCCGCGACCCCGCCGGCGGTCTCGCACCAGTTCGCGCCGCTCGCGGCCGCTTTCGCATGAGCCTGCGTTCCATGCGCGGGAGCGTTGGCGTGGATCTGCACGGCACACCTCGGCCTGCGCGCCGGCGCGAGGGCGCTGCCGCGGTGATCGTATTCCGCGAGGTCGCCTGCTTGCCGCTCGAAAGACCGTACGCATGATGATCATGCGTTTGCTCCTGCTGCTCGCGGTGCTGTCGATCGGCGGTTCGGCGATCCTGTGGCTGCTCACCGGCAACCCGCGCTACAAGGCCTGGGCCTGGAAGGCCTTCCGCGCCACGCTGGTGATGCTGTTCGTACTCTTCGCCCTGTTCGCCATCGAGCGCGTGCTCGCTCCGATCGCCTGACGACGCCCACAGGGCTGTGTCCGCACCTGCAGGAGCGCCGGCAGGCGCGAAGCCCGCATCAGGACGCGCCGGCGCGTGTTCAGGCGCGCCGGATCAGGCGTTCGATCGAGGCGCGCAACGGCGAGTCGGCGGGCAGGGTGTCTGCGAAGTCATGCAGGTCGGCCTTGGCCGACTCGGAGATCTGTCGATGCGGGGCAGGGCGCTCGGGTGCCATCTGCTCGGGCGTGCCGACCTTGACCTTGATCGATTGCACCGGATGGCCGCCGTGCTGCAGGCGCTCGAGCAGGCTGGGCAGGATCTGTCGCACGCGTACCGCCGCCGCACCGCCGCTTGCGGCGACGATCAGGCTCCCCTCCTTCAGGTTCGCCACGCGGCATTGCCCCTGCAGCTGCGGCGGCAGCATGCCGTCGAGCACCGCTTGCAGCCGGTTCAGGCGCGCGGCGTGGTCCTGCAGGCGGGCGAGGGCATCGCCGCCGAGAAAGCGTGAAAGCGGCCGGGTCATGGATGCTTGCGTGAACCGTCACGGGGAGCCTGGGTGCGCCATGATAAACTCCCGCCTTTGCCGAATCGACGTCGACCCAAAAACATGATCTCCGGCCTGCTCAAGAAAATCTTCGGTAGTCGCAACGACCGCCTCGTCCGCCAGTACATGCACACCGTGCGCAAGATCAATGCCCTCGAGGCGGAGGTCTCCGCGCTGTCCGACGAGGCGCTGCGCGGCAAGACCGCGGAGTTCCGGCAGCGCGTGGCCGACGGCGAGTCGCTTGAGGCGCTGCTGCCCGAAGCCTTCGCCGTGGTCCGCGAGGCCGGCAAGCGGGTGCACGGCATGCGCCATTTCGACGTCCAGCTCGTCGGCGGCATGGTGCTGCACAACGGCAAGATCGCCGAGATGCGTACCGGTGAAGGCAAGACCCTGGTTGCCACGCTGCCGGCCTACCTCAACGCGCTGTCGGGCAAGGGCGTGCACGTCATCACGGTGAACGACTACCTCGCCAGCCGCGATGCCGAATGGATGGGCCGCATCTACGGCTTCCTGGGGATGACCACCGGCTGCAACCTGTCGCGCATGTCGCACGACCAGAAGCAGGCCGCCTACGCCGCCGACATCACCTACGGCACCAACAACGAGTTCGGCTTCGACTACCTGCGCGACAACATGGTGTATGCGGTCGGCGAGCGCGTGCAGCGCGCGCTCAACTTCGCGATCGTCGACGAGGTGGACTCGATCCTGATCGACGAGGCGCGTACTCCGCTGATCATCTCCGGCCAGGCGGAGGACCATACCGAGCTGTACCTCAAGATGAACCAGGTGGCGCCGATGCTCAAGCGTCAGGAAGGCGGCCTGGACGACAAGGACGAGGTCATCGAGGCGGGCGACTACACGGTCGATCTCAAGGCGCACCAGGTGCTGCTGACCGAGGTCGGCCACGAGACCGCGGAGCAGATCCTCGTGCGCATGGGCCTGCTCGGCGAGGGCGCCGGGCTCTACGATCCCGCCAACATCCTGCTGGTCCATCACCTCTACGCCGCGCTGCGCGCGCACGCGCTCTACCACCGCGACCAGCAGTACGTGGTGCAGAACGGCGAGGTCGTCATCGTCGACGAGTTCACCGGCC
>ENA-UOUJ01000288-UOUJ01000288.1-activated-sludge-metagenome-genome-assembly--contig:-NODE-288-length-38719-cov-16.687280_pt1 | contig 38719 bp, 32 predicted proteins | sample MGYA00249839_ERZ747224 | MGnify/ENA primary metagenome ERZ747224 (study PRJEB28782, sample SAMN03220277) | activated sludge metagenome | biome: wastewater; feature: sewage sludge; material... | reverse complement strand
AATTGTCGCATTGCTTTGCTTCATGTGGGCGGTGAAGACCTGTCTGCCGGTCAGGCAGACACCGCCCACGGCGGGCCGCCCCGGCTGGTGTCCCACCAGCCGGCGAAAATTTGGAATGCACCCACAGGCAATAGGCCCGGAAGCTGATTTGTAGAACACGAATCAGGGCGGAGTGAAGATTTGACATACGATGCCGGCAAATAATGCATCAGAATGCATATTTAAAACCGGTGGAAAATGTATAATTACTCCTGGGTATGCCTTCCACGGGAACCTGATCGTATAAATAGTTCCAGTTTATTGTTGCCGATAGTTTTTGCGTGATAGACAGGTTAGCCGATTCCTGGTTCAAAATGCGGAAGTCACCCCACTGATCAAACCGCGGCTGGTAAAAGGTGGTGCTGATGATCTCCAGCGTAGCGGTAGGCTTGAGTGTAAAGCTCAGGTAACTGCTGTTACGTACATTATGATGGGAAACAGGCGGCTCCGTCAACTCTCTTTCATATTCATACATGGCCAACACACCCAAATAAACCTGCAGCCTACCCGAACCGGAAAGTTTGAGCCGGGGACCCATGCCGGTAAGAAAGCGGTTATCTATTTTGGAAATTTTATTGGTTTGCAATTGCGTGAATACTTCCCAGCGAAGGAGGTTACTGATTTTCCGGTTATAGCGCAGGTGAAAAAAAGTATTGTCTGTATATTTTTTCTGAGCGCCCTTCAAAAAAGAATAATCGCCCAGAAAAAGATAGAGGTTTTTGCTGTTCTTATATTGCAGATGGGCAAAGGCGCCGGCAGAAAATACCCTATCTACATTTTTCGCGAGGTTAATACTGCCGCCAAAACTTCCGGCCCAGCCGGTAGTGTCCGTTTGAATTCTGCGGGATTCTACATTTACAATCTGGGCGCCGGCATTGATCCCTGTTAATATGCATAATACAGAGAAAACGATTCTTACCAAATACATCGCGCAAAAATAGCATCTTATTTATTGGTTAAAAAACCAGGGTATATAAAATTATGCGCAAAGTGTTTTTATAAAATGGCTCTCCTAAAAAACTAAGTAGTAAATTGATGATTCATTTTTTATCAACGAACTATAACCCATGTCTGCAGATTTTATACAGATCCTGTTTTTTCTTCTGGCAGGCATCGCGCTGATCATCCTGCTAACGGCAAGGCTTAAGGTACATGCCTTTTTCGCCCTTTTTGTTGCCTGCTTTGTAGTAGGCATTGGTGTGCAACTGCCCTTTGCCGGGGTCATTGGCGCTATGAAAGCCGGGTTCGGGCATATTATGCAGTCGCTGGGCTTTATAATTGTGCTGGGTACCGCATTGGGCGTGCTGCTCGAACACACAGGCAGCACACGGGTAATGGCGGCATTTATTCTTAAAAAAACCGGAGAACGGCGTGCGCCCTTAGCCATGAACATTACCGGCTTCGTGGTAGGACTGCCTATCTTTTGCGACTCGGGATATATTGTACTGAGTGGACTCAATCAAACCCTGGCCCGGCGCACTCAAATAGCGGTACCTGTTATGGCTACCTCTCTTGCAGCAGGTTTATACGCGGTGCATTGTCTTATTCCCCCGCACCCGGGAGCAGCGGCTGCCGCCGGTATCATTGGCGTTGACCTTGGCAAGCTCATCCTGGCAGGCATAGGCGTTGCCATCCCGGCAAGCGCTGTGGGTTACTGGTGGGCGAAACACGCGGGAAAAAAAATTCCGCCCCTACCGGTAACGCAGGAAGATGATGCTGGTACACATGCAAAATTGCCTTCCGTTATACAATCCTTCCTGCCGGTAATTGTTCCCATTATTTTAATTGCACTGGGCTCATTCAGCGCAGTTGAAGCGCATGACAACGGAATATGGAATTTTTTTAAGATCATAGGCGATCCCGTGATCGCATTGTTCATTGGTGTATTGCTGGCGCTTATCCCTGTTCGCTCATGGAAAGAAAATGTAATGAGCAAGCTCCTGCAGGAAGGCGTAGAAAAAGCAGGCAGCATCCTCGTGATCATCGGCGCGGGCGGCGCTTTTGGCGCTGTGCTTGCCGCCACTAAAATTGGCGACCACCTGGGCGACACCTTACCGCTTGCCGGCATGGGTATATTCTTTCCTTTCCTGCTTACCTCCCTGCTTAAAACGGCACAGGGCTCATCAACAGTAGCCATTATTACGGCGGCTTCCATTATACAACCACTGCTGCCCGCGCTGGGATTACATACTCCAACCGGGCAATTGCTGTGCGTGCTGTCTATGGGCGCCGGTTCTATGATGATCTCCCATGCCAACGATGCGTACTTCTGGGTGATCAGCAAATTTTCCGGATTAGAAATGAAAGTTATGCTGAAAGTATATTCACTGGCTACCGTATTCATGGGACTGACGGCATTTGCAATGGTATATATATTGTCGTTGGTGATGCTGTAAAACTATGGGCATTAGTTTGTGAAACGTAAGTCCGCACATTTGTAAGACCGTAAGACTGTAAGACTGTAAAACCGTAAGACTGTAAGATTTTAAGGTGATATCTGCGTTCGGGAGTTGCTTCCTATCACCTCACTATTTTAACTATCTTACTATCTTACTATCTTACAATTAAGCTGTATGAAGCGTCTTCGCTTCATACTCAATTATTATCGCCTCCGGCGATTACGCTTAACTTAATTTCCGCTGTATTTCAAAAGCCTTTTACCTTTACCTCCGCATGAACGTATTTACTACAAAAGCAGCCATTACTATTACCTGCCACAAACGGATCACCCCTTATCTTGAACAGGAAGTAAAAGACCTGGGGTTTACTGTTGAAGACCGTTTTATCACCGGGATACGTATTTCCGGCACAGTGAATGATTGTATAAAACTGAATCTCAACCTGCGTTGCGCCAGCCAGGTGTTGTATAGCCTAAAGCAATTTGAAGCATCCAATGCCGATGCCATTTACCGTAATCTTGTTGATTATCCATGGGAAACCATTTTACCCGATGCGGGTTATTTTTCCGTTACGAGTAATGTAAGCAATGAAACCATCAATAATAATTTATTTGCCAACCTGCGCGTAAAAGATGCTATCGTTGACCGGGTACGGGAAAAAACAGGCAAACGCCCATCCTCAGGGTCCGAACTTACAGGCGCCGTTTTTAACCTGTTCTGGAAAAACGATCTGGCGGAAATTTTTATTGATACTTCCGGCAATTCGCTGGCGCGGCATGGCTACCGCAAAATACCCGGACTGGCGCCCATGCTGGAAGCGTTGGCATCTGCCACCATTTATGCCACCCGCTGGAACAGGGCTTCGCCGTTTGTAAACCCCATGTGCGGATCGGGAACGATAGCGATTGAAGCGGCGCTGATCGCTACTAACCGGCGGCCGGGCCTGTTCAGAACCCATTACGCCTTCATGCATATACAGGGATATGACGATGCCGTATACCTGAAGGAGGATGCGTTATTAGAAGAACAGATCATTGATGTTCCGGGACTTCGCATTATTGCTACCGACTACAGCGAACGGGCTATTGAAAATGCAAAGAAAAATGCCATAGCGGCAGGTGTTGCTAAACTGATTGAATTTAGTGTATGTGATTTCGCTGATACCGAAGTGCCGCAAAACTTACCGGGCATTATGTTCGTGAATCCCGAATATGGAGAACGGCTGGGACAAGTGCAGGAGCTGGAAGCAACTTATAAACGCATCGGCGATTTTATGAAGCAACGCTGTGGCGGCTATTATGGCTATGTATTTACAGGAAATTTGGAACTGGCTAAAAAAACAGGGTTAAAGGCCAGCCGCCGCATAGAGTTTTATACCAGCACTATTGATTGCAGGTTACTTGAATACGAATTATATGCCGGGAGCAGAAGAGAGAAGGAAGCATAAGCATAAATACCTCCCTTTTACATAGTATAATGCCGCGGCAAATCTCTCTCCCCTGTATCTTTATATTCCAATGCGCTTACACATGAAATATTTCAAACTCCCTCTTTCGCTGCTCCTTGCCTTTACCATTTTTATTTCCTGTAATGAACAGGCAACAACAATAAAACAGGGTGATATTGCCGCTATTGGTATGAAATGGGAACTTGTGAGCAATTTCACCGACTCCGGCTATACTGCACGAATAAGTTTGATCAATAAAAAAGAGCAAGAGCTTACCGATAAAAACTGGGCAATCTTTTTTTCCATCGCTCCCAGTTCCTTACTTCAGCCTGAGCAGCCTCAACCCGCAAGGCTTGAGCACCTGAATGGCGACTGGTATAAATTATCCCCCAATACAGGCTTTTCACTGCCTGCAGGTGATTCTATTGATATCATCTATAAAGCTACGGAGGCCAGAATAAAGGAAACAGACCAGCCGCTCGGCATTTATATTGTTTTTTATGACGGAGAAGGCAAAGAAGAACGCGTTGCGAAGATTGACGATTATACACTTATCCCTTTCACGCGCAGGGAACAATTATTGCGTGGCACCGCCGACCAGGAAGCGCCGGCATCCGCTGCCAAAACCTATTGGGAAAACGCCTCTTTATCTGTATTGAGCCCCGATCAGCTTTTGCCTGTTATTCCCACACCTGCGCATTTTTCTATGGGCAGCGGGAACTTCACGCTGGAAGGCAATGCCATTCATTATACCGCTTCACTCAGGAACGAAGCGGATATATTGTCGGCCAAACTCAAAGTAATTACAGGAAAGGATTTTGCCGTTAGCGAAGGCAATGCCGGCAGCAAGGGTATTTATTTATCTGTTGATCCATCGGCCTTTAAAGAACAAAAAGCAGAAGCCTACCGGTTAAGTATAAGTGAAAATGGCATTGCCATTACCGGCGCCGATGCGGCAGGCGTGTTTTATGGCGTTCAGAGTTTGCTGGCGCTTATACCGGCCCAGGTATACACAAGCAAAGAAGCGGAAGTTGTAGTTCCCTTTGTTACCATTGACGATGCCCCGCGGTTTGGATTCCGCAGCGTACATCTTGATGTGAGCCGCAACTTCCAGGAAAAGGAAACCATTTTCAGGGTACTGGATGTGATGGCGCAGTATAAACTGAATCATTTTCTTTTATACACTTCCGAAGACGAAGCCTGGCGGGTTGAAATTCCCGGCCTGCCCGAATTAACGGAAGTAGGCGCACAACGTTCGCATGTAAGCAGTATAGATGCACCCGCATTACACCCTGCTTACGGATCAGGTCCCTTTGCTTACGACAAAGGCCATTATGGCAGCGGGTTTTATACCAGGAAAGATTTTATTGAAATACTGGAGTACGCCAAAAAACGGCATATAAAAGTAATACCTGAACTAAACTTCCCCGGTCATGCACGCGCTGCCATTAAATCTATGGAAGCGCGCTACCAGCGCCTGATGAAGGAAGGAAAAGAAGCAGAAGCGAATGAATATCGCCTTATTGACCCGGCTGATAAATCGGTATATCTTTCTGCCCAATTGTATAAAGACAATGTAGTGAACGTGAGCCGCGAATCAACCTACCGCTTTTTTGAAAAGGTGGTAGACGAGTTTGCGAAGATGTATGAAGAAGCGGGTTTAAAGATGGATGTATTTCATGCCGGCGGAGACGAAGTAGCCGAAGGCGCATGGACACAGTCGCCTGAAGCGCTGGAACTGTTGCGCCAGCATCCCGAGATCAAAGACCCCAAGAACCTGCAAACCTACTTTTTCCGTGAGCTGATGAAGCGCATGGAAAAAAGAAACCTCGAAATACATGGCTGGGAAGAAGTAGCGCTCACTAAAGATGCCACGGGCAAGTACATTCCCAATCCCGAATTTGCAAACAAAAAAGTGGTGCCCTATACATGGAACAATCTTTTCGATTATCCCGATCTCGCTTATCAACTGGCCAATGCAGGTTATAATGTGGTGCTCTGCAATGTGTCTAATTTTTATTTTGACCTGGCCTATAATAATGATCCTAAAGAACCCGGGCTATACTGGGCGGGGTTTATTGACACAAAAAATGCATGGGCCTTCGCCCCCTTCAACATGTTTAATACCACCCTCAAAAGTGATATGGGCAGGGAACTGCTCTGGGATGCGCCGGCGGCAAAACTGCAAAGCCTGAAACCGGAAGCAAGGAAAAATATTATGGGTGTGGAAGCCCAGCTTTGGAGTGAAACCATAAAGGGCAGAGATATGCTGGAATACTATATGCTTCCCAAGCTCATCGGCTTCGCCGAAAGCGCATGGTCGCCCGAAAGAAAATGGGAAACACAAAGCAACCGCCAGCTTCGTATGAAAAGCATTGATGAAGAATGGAACAGGTTCGCCAATACCATTGCGCAAAAAGAATTTTCAAAGTTGGCGCATACTAACGGTGGATATGCCTATCGGGTGCCCCCGGCAGGAGTAATCGTTGAAAACGGCCAGGCGAAAGCTAATGTGGCATTGCCAGGCATCAGCATTTATTACACCACAGATGGTTCGGAACCCACACAACAATCAACCCTGTATAATGGACCTTTCCCGGCAACGGGCACTTTACAATTTAAAACATTTGATGCATCGGGTAAAGCCGGCAGAACCGTTGTGCAGGAAGGCGTACAGCGGCAAAAGCTGAATTAAGGTCAATCAAACATAAAGTCCGAAGAATATAAATCTGAAGTTCGAAGCAGGCATTTCAAATCATAAATTTTCAAATCTCAAATCATTCCTTCTTCACTTCTTTTATATCCAACTGCTGTATCAGGGCGGGGGTTTCCGGCGTGAGGGTAAAATAAATTTCGATACCCGCTTTTTCACCCTGTAGTATAAAGCTGCCGCGCAATTGATTTTCCGGAACCAGTTCAGTAACATTAACAATCTTCCCGGCTTTTTTAAATACGTCCTGTGCTTGCTTTTTACGGATAGCCAATGAGCGGTCAGGAAAAAAATTGACAGCGAAAATATTACTTTCTTCAGCTCCGTTCCAGTCAGGTAACAATTTTACCAGCGCTTCTTTTCGCTGTTGCAGTACAGGCGATACCGGCAACTGCCGGGGCATCAATTTGGCACCGATAACCAATGTATCCAGCACGGCCCAGTTTATGGCACTCATACCTGCATAGGTAAGATTGCCATATACAACAACGCCTATGCCGTACTCCGGCATGATCACCCACTGACTTCCAAAACCGGGCAACCCCCCGGAATGGCCTGCATACGCTCTCCCTTCACCATCTTTGCTGATGCGCAGTCCGTAGCCGTAACTGTTTACCATGGCACAGGCACGTCCATTGGGATAGGTAAATTGATCATACAGATTATTAAACCGCCAGGCCTGCTGCATTTCCCGAACGGAGCTTCGTTTAACCGGTCCCGTTTCCTTATCATTGCGCGGCGGCCATGCGGATAAATGGAAAGCCATATACCTGCTGAAATCTTCTACTGAAGTAATTAGGCCGCCCATTGCGCCATACACGCCGTCGTGCAGCAGCTCCTCTTCCTGCCAGTTACCATTCAGCCACCTGTAGCCATGCGCCAGCAGTGCGGCAGGCACTTTGGTATATTCCCAACCGGTATGCGTCATGCCCAATGGCTCCAGGATATTACGGGTAATATATTGCTGGTATGATGTTCCCGAAACTACGGCAATGATCTCCCCCAGCATGGCAAAACCCATATTGCTGTATTCGTAAGCAACTCCCGGTACGTTAGAAAAAGAAATACCTTTTTCTAACATTGCCATAAATACACCGTGGGTAATATCCAATTGCCTGTCGCCCCAGGGATTATCTTCCGGAAAGCCTGCGGAATGCGTAAGGAGGTCACGTATGGTAATGGATGGCGCATCGGTAGTGAGCAGGCGCACATCTTTCAGCGCAGGAATATAGCGGCTGGCTGCATCATCCAGCCTGAGCTTACCTTCATCACGCAATTTCAGGATAGCCATGGCTGTGAGGCTTTTTGACATAGAAGCAATCCGGAACAGCGAGGCTGAACTAACAGGTGTTTTCTTAGCCAGGTTTGTAAAACCTGTATTGCCGGTATACACCAGCCGGTCGTTTACCACAATGCCAAAGGCCACTCCGGGGAACTTCTTTTCCTGTGCATAGTCTTTATACATTTTTTCTATTGCCGGGAACAATGCCTTCATTTTTTCCACTCTTGCATCATCTTTAAAAACAGGAGGCTGGTAGGTGGCGGCATTTGATGCGGGAGCCTGCTGCGCCTGTACCACTACAACAGGCAACAGCAAAAAAAACAGGAGGTATCTTAGTATCCGTGAGATCATGTGCATACGTTTCCCTTTCAACTAATATACGTGATAAAATACGAAGCAGGAAATTCGAAATCCGAAAGAAATACAGAGGAAAGCACAAGAAGACAAATAACAAGAAACAAATAGAATACAAATATTAAATCCGAAGCAGAAAGTTCGAAATTCGAAGCGAAATGCAACCATAAACTAAAAACGATAAACTAAAAACTCAGGGAAGAGGTGAAAGAAGTATCCATCCTATTGTTAGTAGTTATTCACCTTATCTGACAGCTGATAGCTCCTCATACCTGATAGCCGCATAAATTTCAAATCTCAAATACTAAGGTTTACCTTTGCCCCGATTTTTAACTATGAAGATATTAATGGTATGCCTCGGCAATATTTGCAGAAGTCCGCTGGCGGAAGGCATCATGGAACAGAAAATAGAGCTGGCGGGGCTGAACTGGATAGTAGACAGCGCCGGCACCAACGGCTATCATGCGGGCGAAGCTCCGCATCGCCTGTCGCAAAAAGTAGCGCTCCTGAATGGTATAGATATCAGCGGGCAGCGGGCAAGAAACATTACGGGCAATGATTTTGACGAATTTGATATCATTTATGCCATGGCCGAAGATGTGGTAGATGAAATAAAATGGAGAGCAGGAAAAAAATTCAATGCAACAAAAGTGAAGCTACTGATGAACGAAGTATATCCCGGCCGCAATATTGATGTACCCGATCCCTGGTACGGACCGGAGCCGGGCTACCACAAAGTATTTGAGATGATTGACAAAGCATGCGATAAGATCATTGAACACTATGCCTTATTATCAAAATAACTTTACCCTTAATATTGCAGCAGCATGAGCAAAGCCTCCATTCCACAGGGCACCAGGGATTTCAGCGCGAGCGTTGTCCGGAAAAGAAACCACATCATCCATATTATTAAAAACGTATTTGAGCTGTATGGTTTTGAACCGTTGGAAACGCCCGCAATGGAGAACTTAGATACGCTGATGGGAAAGTATGGAGAGGAGGGGGATAAGCTGATCTTTAAAATCCTGAACAATGGATTGAGTGATCCTAAAAACACGGATAAGGCAAGAACAGCTTTTGAAAATGTATTGCAGGGAAAGAATGATAAAAACCTTACAGAACGCGCTTTAAAATATGATCTCACCATTCCGTTTGCCCGTTATGTAGCAATGAATCACGGGCAGCTCACGTTCCCGTTTAAACGCTACCAGGTGCAGCCGGTGTGGCGGGCCGACCGGCCGCAAAAAGGAAGATACCGTGAATTTTATCAATGCGATGCGGATGTGGTAGGCAGCACTTCTTTATTAAATGAAGTAGAGCTCGCCAATATCTATGCCACGGTATTCCGGAAATTAAAAATTGATGTTGACATCAAGATCAACAGCAGGAAAATATTATCGGCCCTGGCCGAATTATGCGGTGGCACAGACAAATTAACGGATATCACCATTGCCATTGATAAATTAGATAAGATAGGGATTGAAAAAGTGAAAGAAGAATTATTACAAAGGGGGTTGAACGAAAACCAGGTTGCTATTATTGGACAATATTTAGATATTGATGGTGATAACACAGAAAAGATCAATAAAATAAGAGAGCTGCTTGGCACATCCATTACAGGGGTAAAAGGTATAGAAGAACTTGAATATATATTACACTACCTGCCATCAGCAAATATTATACAAGAGCTCAGCATTGACTTTACATTAGCCCGCGGACTGAACTATTACACAGGGACCATTTTTGAAGTGAAAGCAAAAAATGTTCAAATGGGCAGCATTGGCGGTGGTGGCCGTTATGATGATCTTACCGGCTTATTTGATGTGCCCGGTATCCCGGGAGTAGGCATTTCGTTTGGCATTGACAGGATATACGATGTAATGGAAGAACTGAAATTATTTCCTCAGGAAGTGCATAGCGGCACACAGGTACTGTTTTTTAACTTAGGCGAAGCGGAAAGTAAAAAAGCATTCTCCCTGATGCAGGAACTGCGGGATAGAGGCATATCCTGCGAATTATACCACCAGCAGGCTAAATTCGACAGGCAGTTCAAATATGCGGAAAGAAAACATATCGCTTACGCAATAATGATCGGCAGCCGTGAACTGGAAAGCAATACCTGTGTTATAAAAAAATTGGGAACCGGGGAACAAACTGCTGTAGCCTTGCCCGATCTGCCTCACTATTCTTTTTGATCACACATCTTTAACCTGCTTTTAAGGCGCCCGTAACTTTCGGTTCATATTTGCAATCTACTTTTGCTTTAACAAATTGCTGCCTGCTCAGGTCTTGCCCACCATACGCAACTTAGTCATATATAGTCCTCCGGTTGCTATAGTACAATAACACATGAATGCCATATGACTGCGCATGATTGCTTCCATGCAAAGAAGTAAACTAAAAACAAATACATATGGAATCACGTACTTTTTTTTCAATTGTCCGTAAATCTTTATTAGCTATCGCTGTTGCAGCAATAACCATCCCGGCTGCAGCGCATTCCTTTCTGAGCGCTGACCCGTTCGAAAAGTCGGCCGATATTCAATACCTGGGGGCGCAGGATCAGTCATTGATGTTTACCGTAACATACAACAATGTTAATGCTGCCAGGTTTTTCGTAACCATTAAGGATGAAAACGGAGGAACGCTTTTCCAGGGTGCTTTTACAGACAGTAAATTCAACAAGAAATTTATTCTTCCTAAAACGGAGACCGGTAAGCTTATTTTTATCATCAGTGATAAGAAGAACAGGCATTCGGAAACCTTTGAGGTTAGCACCCAAACACGCACGGTAGAAGATGTAGTGGTTAAGAAATTACAATAATCATTCCGGTACATTTACGGGTGGGTAATACCTGCCCGTAAATTACCTATTGCTACAGGCGTTTACTTTCAATATTTACAGTAGGTTTGTTGTGTAAAATTGAAAGCGCCATGAAGCAATTCCTTATTACAGTTGTACTGTTTGTTTCTTTAGGCAGAACCTATGCCGATGAGGGCATGTGGCTTCCGCTGCTGCTTGGCAAACAGGTATATGCCGATATGGTTAAGCGGGGGCTTAAACTCAGTTCCGAGCAATTATACAGCATCAATAAAGCGTCGCTAAAAGATGCTATTGTTATTTTTGGCGGAGGCTGCACCGGCGAAATGGTAAGCAATGAAGGGCTGCTGTTTACCAATCATCATTGTGGCTACGGAGCTATAACGGCTGCCAGCGATTTACAGCACAACTACCTGCGTGATGGCTTTTGGGCATATGATAAAAAGCAGGAAATTCCTGCCGCAGGGCTCAGCGTTCAGTTCCTGCTGAAAATTGAAGATGTAACAGAAGAAATCGCGCCGGCATTAGAAGGACTAAGTGCAGATGACCGCTCCGGAAAGCAAAGCGACCTTATAGCGCAGGTTAATGAAAAATATTCCGATCCGCTTAAAAATGTACAGGCCAGGGTAAGCGCGCTTTTCAAAGGGAATCAATTCCTTGTTTTTGTATACCAGCAATACAACGATGTACGGCTGGTTGGCGCCCCGCCTGAGAGCGTGGGTAAGTTTGGCGGCGATACCGACAATTGGGAGTGGCCGCGGCATACCGGTGATTTTTCCGTGTTTCGGGTATATGCAGGACCCAACGGCGAACCCGCTGCTTATGCCGCAGATAATATACCACTTAGGCCCAAACATTTTTTACCCATTTCTATTAAAGGCGTAAAAGACGGCGATTATGCCATGATTTATGGTTACCCCGGCAGCACGAACCGTTATGAAACATCGTATGGTATAAAGCTGGCAACAGATATCACTAATCCCAGCCTTGTAAATCTACGGGACATACGCCTGAAAGCAATGTTTGAGGAAATGAAAAAAGACCCTGCGGTAAAGCTCCGGTTGGCCCCTATGTATGCAGGCGTAGCCAACTACTGGAAATTTTATGATGGTGAAACCAAGCAATTGCTTAAATATCATATCTACGAAAAAAAGCAGGAAGAAGAAGCCCGCTTTATTCAATGGGCTGAAGGCAAGCCTGAATTTGAAAATATATTTACCGCATGGCCTAAAGTATACGATGCATGGAAACCCTATGCCAAACACAGGGTATACATTAACGAGGGTATTCTGGGCGCTTCACTGGCTAAGTTCGCGGCCACACTTATAAAGGTGGAAAGCGATATGCTGAAGCAGGGTGCAGACGCGGCAATAGTTAAGCAGGGGCTTGAAGCGGCAGACGCGGCAAGAAAAAAGTTTAAGGATGGTGCGGATATCATTTCCGACCAGCGCATAATGGCTGCAACATGCCACATGTTTTACACCGATATTGACAAAGCCCAGCATCCTGTTGGCTTTTATGAAAAAATAAAAACCGCGTACGGCGATTTGAATGATGCCGGCACTTATAAAAACTGGGCCCTGGCTGTATTCAGCAACACCATTTTACTGAACGATGCAAAATGGGAGGCATTCATGAACAAGCCGGATGCCGTAGCACTTCAAAATGATCCTGCATATATTTATGCCGGCGGGTTTGTAAAGAACTATAATACTAAATATGAACCGCTTTTTCAACGGTTCAATATCCGGAATAATGACCTGGGGCGCTTATACCTGAAAGGCGTGATACAAATGGATCCGAAAAAGAAAATGTACCCGGACGCTACTTTTACAATGCGGGTAAGCTATGGTACGGTAAAGAGCTACAGCCCGAGAGATGCAGTAAAATACGATATTGTATGCACCATGAAGGGGGTTATGGAAAAATACATCCCCGGCGATTACGAGTTTGATCTTCCTCCTAAACTGATTGAGCTGGTAAAGAAAAAAGATTTTGGACAGTATATTGACAAAAGGCTGAACGACCTGGTAGTGTGCTTCATCACCAATAACGATATCACAGGCGGCAATTCGGGTTCTCCTGTAATAGATGCAAATGGCAATTTAATCGGGCTGGCCTTTGACGGCAATTATGAAGCGCTAAGCCATAAGCTCGCTTTTGATAAAGACATGAACCGGAGCATTTGCGTGGATATACGCTATGTATTATGGTGCATTGAAAAGCTGGGTGGTGCAGGCAATATTATCAAAGAATTAAAGTTAGTAAAGCAGCCTTAAAAGCAGCAGGAAAAAAGTTTAGCACCGATGGCTTTTAATTATTTATGCATTTGGGGCATGCTTAGTTCTGCTTAAACAAACGCCTGCCTCCAAAACCATCCTGTGCTGTGGCTGAACTTTACGGGCATATGATCCGGCCTTTCTCATATACGTGCCTCGAATTAAACCAATAAATAAAGAGTGCAACAAAACTCAGTCCTCCTGTAATTAAAAACATATTGGCAAATCCAAAAATGTCGGCTAACCAGGCGCCCACCAGCATGCCGGTTCCAATGCCCAGGTCAAAGCCGGTTAAATAGGTAGAATTGGCAGTACCGCGTTTAGAAGCCGGAGCCATATTTATATAAATGGTCTGCAAAGCCGGGAAGAGCGTTCCATATCCGGTACCGATCAAAAAAGCAGCAATACAATAAATATATATATCATGCACCAGGGCGAACCCCACATATCCCCCGCTAATCAGCAATATAGCCACAGCCATTACCTGGTGCAGGTATCCGCGGTCAACCAGTTTACCGGAGGTAACCCTGGAAAATACAATTCCTCCGGCTAAAAACAGGAAAAAAATCCCTGAATTTTTTATGCCTATGCCCTTCCCATATAAAACGGCAAAAGCCACCAAAGTGCCCCAGCCGAAAGCCAGAAGCAGTTGATTCAGGAAAATAGGGATCGCTCTCACCAAAATAAACCGGTCCAGGGAAATCGGCGGAATCTTGTCCAGCTTTTTTCTATAAGGCACTTTGATGAAGAGGGATGTTACAATGGAGAGGGACCCCATGAACAGGGCAGATGAAATCAATGCATTAAAATGGTATGCATCATATATCTGTACCGCAACGTAGGGAGCTATTGCCATAGCAATATTGGTATTAACGCCAAAATAGCCAACACCTTCCGCACGCCGTGATGCAGGAATGATGTCAATAGCTACCGTGTTTGCAGAAACGGAAGACAATCCCCAGAACAATCCATGAACGAACCGCAGCATAATAAAAAACAAAACCGAGACCGCAAAGTAGTAGCCTAAAAATGTAAGCACAAACAAACTGATGCCCAATACTAAGAGTGGCTTTCTTGCATAAACATCCACTAAATATCCGCTAAACGGACGGATGATTAAAAGGGCGGCGGCATAAGACGAAAGCACCACTCCGATCTTAGACGGAGACACTCCCAACTCTCCCGACAAAAAGAGCGGAATAGTTGGCATTAAAAGATTAAAGGAACAGGCAACCAGGAAATAAGTGAGACAGGTAATGATAAAATTTTTATTCCAAAGCCTTTCCTTTTCTTTAATATTCATTATGAATTAATAGCCGAAGGCAATAAAGTTTTAAATGTAAGCAGAAGATGAAAATGAGCGGGCAGGAGTATATGAACGGGCAAGGGTGATGAATTTCACTATGCTCCATTTACTTTTCACCTTGTGAGACGATAAACTATTGACTCCTCTCAACCTGCCTGCCTACCTGATCTTTTCCAGGGCTGCTTTTAACGCGGCAAAGTTCACCTGTGTTCCGGGGTTTGCTGTTTCCTCCGCATATACAACTGTACCGCTGCCATCTACTACTGTTACCCCTCTTTTAGCCACACCTTTCAATCCCAGCGCAAAATCCTCAAGGTACATATCATAGTCGCGGATCATGGTTTTGTTGAAATCGGAAAGCAGATCGAAGTTGATATTGTTCTGGGTTTTGAATACGCCCAGGGTAAAAGGCATGTCAACAGAAACACCTACTACCGAAGCGCCAAGGCTGCTGTAAAAATTCAGATCATCCCGGTTGCTGCACATCTGCTCAGTGCACACACCTGTAAAAGCCGCAGGGAAAAAATTTATTACTAATGTTTTGCCTGCAAAATCCTTTAAAGAAACCTCTTTCTTTTCGGTATTGATCAATGTAAAATCCGGCGCTTTAGAGCCAATTGTTAGTGCCATAATATTATTTTTAAGAGTTGCTAAGCTAAAGAAAATTCAGGTACGGATCACATATATTGATGAACATACACAGATATACTATTGAACAGGTCAGGTGTTTCCCGTATTATTTCATTCCCCCGGCTAGCTTGTTCTCACTTTTCCCGTTTAACGTTTCACCCATTGACCTCTCGCTATTCACCATTCACCCTTACAAATTCCACCAGTAATTAAATTTCAACACAAAAGCTCTTGTCTTTACCGCAAACGGCCCCGGGTAATAATTATCAGTGTATACGAGGAACAGGTCTGAAGCGGGCTTATAGCGCCACTGGAGCCTGGCATTGATATTGAGATTCTCCAATTGCTCGTTATACTGGATATAGGTGGTAAAAAAGAGGGTATTCGTAAACGTTACGTCTATACGCGGGCCCACCAGTAAAAAATTAGTTTTAGCCCAGGGCTGGGCTAATAAAAGCCGGTTATAGCTGGCGCTCATGGTAATATTTACATAGGGTTGAAAACGGTAGCCCACATCGCCGCCGGCAGTGAACAAATGACCATTGGCATAATAGCCGCCGTACCGCATAGACGCGGTGTAGGTAAACAGGTGCTGGGGTGCAGAAACATAATCAAAGCCAATGGTATTCCAGTTGTGCTTTGATCCGGCAGCCAGTGAATCTTTGCCAAGATTGGTAGGATCGAAGGGATTCAGCAACTGCACATAATCATTTTGCGCAACAAAATTGAATGTGCTTTTGGAGCGAAATGTTATGAGGTAAGATAATATATTGGAGTGATCCGTTTCCTTAAACGCCGAATTGAAGTAAAACACGCTGCTCCATTGCGGCCCGTGTGTGAGCACATTTCCTCCTTTAGGAAAAAAGTAATGCGTAATGAGCGGGTTGAGCTTAATATACCCTTTGCGCGGCACATAGCCTGCTTCCGAAGTATAGTTTTTACCTACATGCTGAAGCTGCGCGGTAATAAGCCATTTGCGGCTGCTATACTGCATGTTCGCTGCTTGCGTCCAGTCATCACCGGCAGCTCCCGGTTGAAAAGATTTAAGCACCATCGCTTTACCCGTCCACTGGTTGCCCGAAGAGGCGAGGTTATATTCCATCCCGATATTCCGGTTATACCGCGAGTAAATGTTTTTACTGCTGTCGGCTTCATCGGGATGATAATTCAGGGATGCTTTATCAATATATATAAAGCCGATATTCGATCGCCTGAATACTTTTCGTTGTAAGGATAACACAGCAAAGTTTTGGGCAGGCAAATCCGTTTCTGCTACCTTCGCCGTTTGCATATTCATAATACCTATACGCCAGTTCTTATCCAGCTTTCCGCTTAACCTGGCGCCAAAATTAATGGGAACACCCAGTCCTATTCTCCTGGAAAAGAATGGACGGATGTCTGCATAGCCAAAATTGGCGAACAGGTCGCCGTTTTCTAAAAAGAACTGCCGCCGTTCGGGAAAGAACAGTTCAAACCGGCTGAGGTTGGTAACCTGCTTATCTACTTCCACCTGCGAAAAATCGGGACGCACGGTGAGGTCAAGGTTGAGTGAAGGGCCAATGGAAACCTTAACATCACCACCAATACCTTTATCAAATACGGTTTTGGATGGGTTGGTATAATTTTTTGCAGCGCTGCCCAGCACATAGGGTATAACGGAGATATTAGAGCGGGGAGCGGGTGGTGCTTCATCCCAGATAATGGATCCGGTATAGGCGAGCGATGCCGTGGGAAACTGGCGCGGCACGGGTGTCCAGCTCGACTTTTCCGTGGTCTTCAGGTCATTTCTGCCGAAGTTGATGCCCCATTGCTTCGCGTCTTTTTTATAGCGTATCGTTTTAAACGGAATAGCCGCTTCAAATATCCATTTATCCGGATAATTTTTCACAGCGGAAGTCCATTTGTTATCCCAGTTCAGGTCTACTTTTCCGCCTTCATACATGGCCCCATCCCATTGCGCGCCAAAGGCGTTGGCGCCAAAAGAAAAACCTGTTGTCTGATCTTCAAAGGTATCCATGAACAACAGGAAGTTATCGTTCTTCAAAAAAGAAAAATCCCTTCTGAGCGATTCCACCATGTGCCTTCCTTCACCATAATTATAACAAACCGCCAGCAGGTAAAGATTCTCGTTATCATAGGTCATGCTTACATCGGTACGAACTAAAGCGCCGCTGGTATCCATAGGTAAAACCATACGGAAATCGCCGGCAACCTCCGCATTGAGCCAGCCTTCTTCATCCGCTATTCCATCTATATGGACAGGTGCGTTGGTTTTATGGATATGCAGTTGAAAAGCGGCATTCTTTTTTTGAGCGTTTGAATAAGAAAAAGCCAGTAGAAAAAAACAGCAGGTAAAAAAACGGTTCAAGGGAATATATTTTGATCTTGAAGAGACGGAAAGATAGAGATTTTTTGAATGCTGTTTTAAATGGAGGGAATAAATGCTGCCATAGATGCGCAGAAGATAAAAATCATCAGAATAGCGGCTGTTTTAGCGGTATTAACAAGGTGAAGTAAGTCCAGCTTAATTGTCGCATCGCTGATGCGACAATTTGCTCATCGGGGAAAACTTCGGCAAACTGCATCATCCTGCGGATGTTTTCTTCAAATCCTTTGCCATAGGTTTCTGCCAGTTGTCGCGCTAATGTTGCAATAAGTAGTCGGGGGGAAATCCTACAACTTTATCTCTTCTTCATTACTGTCAAAAAAGTGGAACTCGGTGAGGTAGTAATTGTTGTTGGTCTTTAGCTTCATTTTTTGCTTGTATTTCCAGCTCCACTTTCTGCGGATGGAAAAAAGCCAGCCTTTGGTAAGATAGGCGTAGATGATCGGGTGCACAACAATAGTGAGCCCGGTATGTTTTTGCATTACTAAATAACTCAGGTTCTTCTCAATCTCATCTTCCAGTACCAGTGTGGAGGATATTTTGCCGGTGCCGTTACAGGTAGGACAAACTTCCTGAGTATTGATATTCATCTCCGGCTTCATGCGCTGCCGGGTGATCTGCATCAGTCCGAATTTTGAAATAGGAAGCACCGCATGCTTTGCCCTGTCGGCCCGCATACAATCTTCCATTGCCTCAATAAGCCTGCGTTTATTGTCGGGCAGCTTCATATCAATAAAATCCACCACAATAATGCCGCCTATATCGCGAAGCCGTAGCTGCCGTGCAATTTCGGCTGCGGCTTCTAAGTTGGTTTCCAGCGCGTTCATTTCCTGGTTATTGCTAACGCTTTTATAGCCGCTGTTTACATCAATAACGTGCAGGGCCTCCGTATGCTCAATGATCAGGTAAGCGCCGCTGGGGAGGTTTACCGTTTTACCAAAAGAAGCCTTTACCTGCTTGGTAACGCCATACTGATCAAAAATGGGCGTACCATTATGGTATAAAGAAACAATCTCTTTTTTCTCGGGAGCTATCTTTTGAATATAATTACGGGTATCGTTGTAAATATTCTTATCATTCACCACAATGCGGTTAAAATCTTCATTCAGAAGATCCCTCAGCATACTGGTGGTTTTGGTTTGTTCGCTTAATATTTTGCAGGGGGCTGTTGCACCTTTAAGGTTATGCTGGAGGTTTTTCCAGCTCTGCACCAGCATAATCAGGTCTTCATGCAGTTCCGCTGTGTTCTTGCCTTCAGCAGCGGTTCTTACAATTACACCAAAATTTTTAGGCTTGATGGATTCCACAATTTTATGGAGCCGTTTTCTTTCTTCCGAAGAATGTATTTTACGCGAAACCGCGATAATATCATTAAAGGGAGTAACTACCACGAACCGGCCGGGCAGTGAAATTTCACAGCTCAGCCTGGGGCCTTTAGCCGCAATGGGTTCTTTTAATATTTGAACCAGTATATTAGGTTTTTGGCCTAATACTTCATTGATCTTACCGGTTTTAACAATCTCCGTTTCCGTCTGGAACTGTGAAAAATCAAACTCAGCCTGTGGATTATCGTTCATCGCCTGGTGGGTGAACTTGAGCAAAGAACGGGCATACGGACTAAGATCCGTATAATGCAGGAAGGCATCTTTTTCGAAGCCTACGTCTACAAAAGCGGCATTGAGTCCCGGGATAAGTTTTTTTACTTTTCCAAGGTACAGATCTCCCACCGCAAAACTGGCGTCTGCTTTTTCGTGGTGCAGTTCTACCAGTTTTTTGTCTTCCAGCAGGGCAATTTCTACGCCTACAGGAGCCGCATTAATAATTAATTCTTTGTTCAAGTAAAAAAGCCATTTAATGAACCGTCAAACAAACAGGAGAAAACCATTGGGCAGTCTGTTTGCATATACAGGTTTTACATTTATATGCAACTGCGGATACAAGCAGCCCGGCCCCTCAGCTTCACATTAACACATCATTCAGTGCAGGTTATCCGGCATTGAAAAACAGCAGTAGTTATTTGTTCTTCTTCTTATGACGGTTTTTTCTCAGGCGCTTTTTACGTTTATGGGTAGCAATTTTATGACGTTTTCTTTTTTTACCACAAGGCATAAACCAAATAGTTTTTTGTTAGGTGATTATTATTAATTCAATATTTTAATGCTGCAATTCTTTAATTCTCTTATCAATTTCTTTAAGCGCTTCCGGGTTCTGCACAAATTTTTTACCTGTTTCATACCACTGTGCAGCTTTGGCATTTTCACCATGGCGCTCATACGCTTCGGCTAATAAAAAAACCGCTTCCGTGTTATCAGGTTCAGCCTGTACTACCAGGTTCAGTCTTTCTATAGCCTTATCATACTGACCCGTCATTATTCCACCATACCCCAGCATAAACTGTGCATACATATTGGTGGAGTCTTTACGCACCACCTCCAGTAATTTCTGAATGCCTTCCATTGGGCTTGAAGCACCGGATGCACCAAAAATATAACTGCTTCCTAATCCGATTTTGCTGGAATCATTCTCCGGATTCAACGTTAGTGCCTGTTTAAACAGGTCAGCAGCCTGGTTGGCCATCCATACCTGCAAAGCATGCTGGTCTACACCTTTAAGCTGCTTTAAATATAAATGGGCTGCAAAGGTGAGGCTTTTTTCAGAATTTTCCAATTTGGACTTTTCGCCGAGATAATACATGAAAGGCTCAAAAACATGGGCAGAATCCTTCCAAAAAGCAGCCAGTTCATCGTATAATTTTATTTTCTGGCCGGCTACATCTCCTCTTACAACAGAATTTTCTTTTGCAGTAAGCCAGGCCTGCCGTTCGGGCGAAAGCCTTGATTTGGCAGTTTCAAGTATAGAAGCGGATTCTAATTGTTCTTCTTTATGGTCGGCCGCTGCCTGCGCCGCCGGGGTTTTTGAAGCATGTGGCTTGGTTCTCCCCAAAAAATAAAGGCTCAATAAAAGCACGAGCCCCGATGCCACAACTATCCATTGTTGTTTTTTCACTCATCTTGAATTTGGAGCGAAGTTAAATGCTATCTTCCGTCTCATCATCAAAATTCTCCTCAACCGGTTTAGCCGATTGCAGTTTCTTTACTTCGTGAACAAATTCTTTAGCGGGCTTAAATGCAGGTATATAATGTTCAGGTATATGTACTGCTATGTTTTTCTTAATATTACGTCCTATTTTAGCGGCTCTCTTCTTGGTTATAAAGCTTCCAAAACCGCGGATATAAATATTTTCTCCTTTGGAAAGATTTTCTTTAACCTCTTTAAACAAAGTTTCCAGTGTAACTAAAACATCTACTTTTGGAATTCCGGTTTTTTCAGAGATATTGTTAATGAGATCGGCTTTTCGCATGGTATTGTATTTTTATAAGTAAATGAAATTCAATGATAAAATAACACAAATAATATATTTCCTGCAAGTTATTGTTATAAATATTTTTTTTATCGTGTTGTGTACCTGCAAAAAACACATTGATTTTTTGGCATAATGCATCTGATTACTACTGAACGCACAGAATATCAGAAAATTGTATATTATATAAACAAAAAGACCGGCATAAGCTTGAATAACAGTTAATTACCCTTATAATGAAGTTATTTTTCACTAAAAAGCTGTTGTTGTGGAACAAAAAGTACAACCGGAGAGCGATGCCCTGGAAAGGCGAAAAAGACCCTTATAAAATATGGTTAAGCGAAATCATTCTTCAGCAAACCAGGGTAGAACAGGGGTGGAATTACTACCTGAAGTTTATAAAAAAATTTCCAACTGTACAGCAACTGGCCCATGCCCCGGAAACAACAATTTTTAAACTATGGGAAGGACTGGGCTATTATTCCAGATGCAAAAACCTCATCGCTGCGGCCAGGATCATTGATAAAGATTACGGCGGCCGTTTTCCCGCCATGTATGAAAAAATACTGGAGCTGCCCGGGATAGGTCCTTACACAGCAGCGGCCATTGCTTCCTTTGCCTTTAATCTTCCTTATGCCGTGGTAGATGGCAATGTGCTGCGGGTACTGGCCAGGATAGGCGGAATTAAAACTCCTGCAGATTCGGCAAAAGGAAAGACATTGCTGAACAAGCTGGCTTTTGAATTGCTGGATAAAAAGCAACCCGGACTCTATAACCAGGCAATCATGGATTTTGGCGCTGTGGTTTGTAAGCCCAAATCGCCCGACTGCCGTGAATGTATCATGCAAACCAACTGCAGGGCATACCAACTTGGACTGGTGGCCCAGCTTCCTGTAAAAGAAAAGAAAATCGTTAAAAAAAACCGCTGGCTGTATTATTTTATTATTACATACAAAAGCAGGGTATATATCCGCAAAAGAACCGCCAAAGACATTTGGCAAAATTTGCACGAATTTTTACTGGTGGAAAAAGACAGCGCCATCACCAAAAAGAACTGGCTGCTGCTCCCGCCTGTAAAGCAATTACTCAGCCGGAACGAAGCAAGGGTTACAAAGATTTCAAGAATATATACCCAGCAGCTTACCCATCAAACGGTGCGCGGACAATTTATTGAAATCAGCGTAAATAAAGCCCCTGATCTGGGAGCCGATTTTACAGGCGTAACACATCGCGAGCTCGGCAACTACCCTTTTCCAAAATTTATGATTACTTATTTGCAGGAAAAAAATGTAAATTTAAGTCAGCATTGATGAATGAAGTTCATTTGAACGAATCTAAAACAAGTTTTATGCGAGGAGTAAACAGAGTTATGTTAATTGGTAACCTGGGTAAGGATCCTGACATTCAGTTCTTAGAGGGGAATATTGCCGTAGCAAAATTTCCATTGGCAACAACAGAAACTTTTAAAGACCGCACCGGAAAATTAATAAGCCAAACAGAGTGGCATACCGTAGTGCTGTGGCGCGGGTTAGCGGAACTGGCACAAAAATATCTTCACAAAGGCAGCTTGGTGTATATTGAGGGAAGATTGCGTACACGGAGTTGGGAAGACAAGGAGGGCAACCGTAAATTTGCTACCGAAGTAGTAGGGGATAACCTGATTATGCTGGATAAAAGAGCGGATGGACCGCATGGCGTTAACCATTCCGGCGATCACCCGGAGGGATTCAATAGTGATGTACCTCCTGTAAGCGATTCTTCCTCTGAAAATATGGCTTTTTAAGATCTTACACGAATACTTATTTTTGTACGTTAATAAAACAGGCAGGCCATTGACCTGCCTTTATGATTACACCGCATTACTCACAAAAAATACCCGGCTTGGATCACCTATCGGTTTTATATAACAGTCTGCTTAAGCTTGAGCCCGTGCTACTGGCTGTTAATCCGCAAAGCATTACCATTTTAATTATACTGCTGCTGTCATTACTCATTGTATCTTTTTTTGTATCCGGGGCAGAAGTGGCTTTATTTTCCCTTACCTACAGGGATATTAATATGCTCAAAACAAAGCAGCACCCGTCAGCCCGCAGAATTATCACCCTGCTGGATCAGCCCAAAAGGCTGCTTGCCACACTGCAAATAGCCAACACTTTCGTAAACATAGGCACCATTATCGTATCTAATGTATTAATGGATGAATTGCTGCAGCAGCCCAATGCTTTTCTGAATTTCATTATCAAATTAATTGTTATTGTTTTTTTATTGGTGCTTTTCGGGGAAATCCTGCCCAAAGTGTCGGCTACGCAAAATAATATCAGGTTTGCTTACAGCGCTTCCCTGCTCATTGAAGTGCTCTACAGCTTTTTCAGCAGCATGAGCAGGTGGTTTGTAAAATTTACCGATGGTATTGAAAGAAGCTTCGGCGGGATAAAACATCACCATGTATACAATCCCGAAGATATTGACCAGGCAATAGAAATGAACGCCACAGAAAATACCACGGAAGAGGAAAAAAACATTCTCCGTGGAATAGCGCGGTTCGGGCAGGTTACGGTTAAGCAAATTATGCGTACCCGGCTTGACGTGAGCGCTATTGATTACGATACGGGTTTCAGGGAACTGATGCGCAAAATAGAAGAGCTGCATTATTCCCGGCTGCCGGTATATAAAAACAACCTCGATGATGTAGTAGGCATTATACACAGCAAAGATCTATTGCCTTTTATAAATGAAACGGATGATTTCGACTGGCGCAAGTTGATCCGGCAGCCCTATTTTGTTCCCGAACAAAACCTGATCAAAGATCTTTTACGCGAGCTGCAAAAAAAGAATACGCATTTTGCCGTTGTGGTGGATGAATTTGGCGGAACAGAAGGCATTGTGACCATGGAAGATATCATGGAGGAAATTATTGGCGATATCCGCGATGAGTTCGATGACGAAGAAAGTGTGAATAAAAAGATAGACGACCATACGTATATTTTTGAAGGACGCATAATGATAACAGACGCATGTAAGGCCATGGGCTTAAATGCAGATACCTTTGACCAGGTAAGAGGGGAAAGCGAATCCATTGCCGGACTGGTACTGGAGCTGGCCGGTGAAATACCGCAGGAAGGACAGGTGATCCCGATCGGCGATTTTGAATTTACGGTTATCGAAATTGACAAAAACAGGATTAAAAAAGTAAAAGTAACCATCAGGCTGTTAACCGCTCAGTAACATAGGCATTAAAGTAATTGTAAGATGATTAAAAAAACAGGCCTTCCCCTCTCCTTTTTGTTCTTGTTTACCACGATACTATTTTCCTGTAACAGCAATTACACGCCCCGGCCCAAAGGATATTTTGCCATCAACTTTCCGCAGCATCAGTACCAGTTGTTCAACCAGCCTGGTTATCCGTATAGCTTTGAGTACCCGGTATACAGCACGGTTACTAAAGACAGCGCTCTTTTTGATGAAAACCCCGACAATCCTTACTGGATCAATATTGACATTCCTTCTTTTAACGCGCGGATATACCTGAGCTATAAAACGATCGGGGGAAGATCATCATACCGCGTAAAAACCGATCACGGATATAAAGATTCTTCTTCCTTAAACACGTTTGAAAACCTCCGCGAAGACGCCTATAAAATTACGTTCAAGCATACCGTAAAAGCCTCTTCCATTCAAGATTCGGCATTTGTAACGCCTCATGGCATTGGCGGCATTTTTTTTACCGTAGGCGGCAATGCGGCAACCGGCAGGCAGTTTTTTGCAACCGATACCGTTAAACATTTCCTTCGCGGCGCTTTGTATTTTAACGCTACCCCCAATGAAGATTCTCTACACATTGTATACGATTTTTTACAGCAGGATATGATGCATATGATCAATACGCTGGAATGGAAATAGGGGAGCGTTTATGGTTTATGGTTTGCCAACGAAACTCCCTTCTCGTTACAAGTATTAAGCCCTGCTACTTATTATTATTTTTTCATTTTCTCCGTGATTCGCGCATTTTACGAAACACAACAACAGACCCGTGAGGCAGGTGCCTGGCAGGCAAATCAACGCTTCACTGTCATCCCTAAAGTTGAAACTACAGTACTTTTACGGCTCCTTTGTCAATATAAAAAACCTTTCGGCTTTTCTTATTTACAACTACTTCTTTGGTTGATACTTTTCCAAGCGAACTAATAATGCCTTTTTGAAAAAAGGGTTTCCATTCGTTCATTGTAAAGACTGTTGCGTGATAGGCGCCTTCTGTTTTAATGTATCCCCTGGCTGCGGCTTGCAGATTTTTCTTTTCCTTTAATTGAAAAAAATCGGTAAAGTCGTTTAGCCGCGTTGTACCAACGGCATAAAATATTTTTCCCCCTTTGGTTAAAGCTTTTGCATTTTTTTGCGCATAGGCTGTACCTGGTGGTAGGTAAGGCTTCGCCAAAGCCACTCTAAGGGACCGAACCTGAAATAGCGCAGCCATAACGGGCTTAAAAAGAACTGTAATAACCAGATGAAGCACACGATATAAAATACCTGGTAATACTCCAGCCTGCCAAAATAGTTGAGCCCATAACCAAAAAAGAAAAGTGTGCAAATGACGGTTTGCATTACATAGTTGGTTAATGCCATTTGCCCCACTGCTGCCAGCCTGCGGAACTGAGACTGTAGTATACCGGATTGAAAAATTAATAAGATTAATGAAGTATGGGCTAAAACCAGTAGTATTCGCTGAACAGGGTAAATAAGGTTTATCCAGGCAATAACGTGCTTTTCCATATGGACAAAAACTGCCGCGAGGTTAGGGAAATAAGTATACCCATAGTAAAAATCGTATAGCACTAAAGGCAATCCTGCGCCATAGCCCAGCAAAGCCGTCCATTTATATTTTCTTCTTGTCCATTTGCCGGTAAAGAAACCCCATTTGTACAAGGCCATGCCCAGCAACATTAAAGCCAGGGGATCCCATATCCCATAAATGAGGTATTTGGTTTGAAACTCCAAGGAAGCTTTCCGGACTTTTTTTGCCACAGTGCTGTAGCCCGATTTCATTTTACTGGTATTCTCAATAATATCCTGGTCGTTGGGAATAAAGCTCAACTCCATTTCCCGCCATTCCGCCAAAACCTTTTTTTGTGATTCATCCGGTTGTTGTAAACCAATAGATTGTTTAACCTGTACATAATCCAATCTCTTTTGCCGGATGTCCTGATAAAACATGGTTTGAGTTACAAACTCAACAATGGCAACCAACGGTAATGCTATAATCAGGTATTGGGGCTTCATTTTTCTGAACAGGAAAGCGATCATTCCAATTACGCCGTAGAAATATAAAATATCGCCTTCCCAGAGCAGCAGATGAGCATCAACCAGCCCAAATAATATCAGCCAGCCCATCCGCCTGTAAAATAAAAATGTGATAACGCTTTCACGTGCTTTTTTATTTGCGATGAATAAAAGAATACCCGCGCCGAAGATCATAGAAAACATGGCACGCATTTTACCTTCAAAAAAAACAAGCATTACGGCCCTTACCCAGAAGTTTACATTGCTCGGATCGGTGCGAAAAGCTTCGGAATAGCGTTGCGGCATGGAAAATTCCGTGATATTCATCAGCAATATTCCCAGCAAAGCAATACCACGCAGCACATCAACGGATGGAATACGATTTGCCTGGGAAACAGGAGTGACCGGCAGATTATTAATAAAAGTAGCAGTTGCAGTGTTCATAATATTTGTTTACCGGCCCGTTAATACTTTAGTAGTTATTACATGTCCTTCATGGAAGGCTGCTCATAGGTGATAAGAATAGGATATCAGCAATTTTGTATTAGTTATACAATTGCCTCGCAGGCTTATCTGATTTTATGCAGTATTACTCTTTTATCAGCTTTTTTACTATCCGGCTATTTTCTTTCATAACCTCTATCAGATAAATGCCTTTGGCCAAGTTGTGAGCGGGTAAACTAATGGTATTGTTTCCTTTAAACGATTGCTTTCGATTATGTACCAATATCCTGCCCTGCATGTCTATTATTCTGATGTATAATAATCCGGCCTTGTTCGTACTTATAGAAAATACAATATTGCTCTGCACAGGGTTTACTATTGAATGAACCACATCCTCTCCTTTTAGTTTTACCTGCTCAATCCTGCTAAAATCGTATTTCCCGTCTAAGTCTGCCTGCTGTAGTCTGTAATACAATACGGAAGTATTGTTCATAACAGAGGAAACATCATCCGTCCAGCCATATTGCAATACACTATTGCTATTGCCTGCCGAATTTACGCGGACTCTATTTTCAAAATCAATGCCGTTCGCACTCCGCTGAACAACAAAATGACTGCTGTTTTGCTCTGATGAGGTTTGCCAGTTGAGTTTAACCTCATTATCAACCAATGTTGCGGTAAAGTTTATGAAAGTAACAGGCAGCGCGCTATTGGTTCCGGCAGTAATAAAAAAGCCGCTGAACCCTGTAACGTTAAAACTCACACTCCAGTAGCCCGGTTCCAACCCTCTTCCGGGATGCCATTCAATATCTTCATCTTCCGGATTAATTAATTTGAAGCCGGCATCGGGATCATAGGAGCCGGGCAATCCCCGTCCATCGGATGAAATACCATGAAATTGGTTTACGCGAAGCTTAGCTTTGTTAGCTGCATCGCCGGAACCGGCAGGAAGGTGGTCTTTTTTTGTACCGACCGCTGTATTATAATTGTCAAAATCTTCCTGCGTAAAATACAGTGTTACTTTGGCGGTTGCCGTAGAAGGGTTATCGCTTTGAGGAGAAATATCGTAGTGCCTCGCAACGTAGTATTCATCATTATATTGGGGCACCGAAGTATGGACAAATGAAATTGCTTTTACTCTTCCCCACAGAGGGTTAGCCTGGTTGGGTAACACAGACGCGATTATTTTGCAACCGGAAACTAAAGCAGTGGTACCTCCATAAACGTACGTATCCGTTTCGGTTCTGTTTTCTGCAAGCATTGCCGCAGACCCAGGCATTACTTCAAATTGATATTCATAAGCTCCTATATCTGCTATCTCATTAATAATTCTTTCCTTACCGGTTATATCCTCATCATAGCCACTGATGCCTGCATTGACTGCCCTGTTTATGGCCTGACTGCATGACAAAATATTTAATCCGTCATCACCCGTAAACCATTTATTATCTGCTCCGTCAGGATCTGCCGGGTTTCTGAATTCCGGGTCAACACTCAAATTGCCGATGCCGGTATATCCGCCGGCAATAATGCAATAGTTAACTCCTTTTATATCTGTGGATCCATGACTGCCCCATAATGGAAGAGCACCGGCAGCATTCCATACTATAGTATTTGTGAATGAAAGATTACTGTTTCGGTTATCCGCAACATTATCTCCAATTATGCCGATGTTGTTATATAAAGTGCTATTATTAAAATGTACTGTAGAATTTCGCGTGCTGTATATGGCTCCTCCGCTATTAGCTACAATATTATTCGCGATAACACAATTTGTAAAACGCACCTGAGCATTATCGCTATAAATGCCACCTCCATTACTGCCTCCGGTTTGCCCGCTATTGGCCACATTATTATAGATTGCGCAATTTTCAAATGTTATGTTTACGGTATTCAGCAAATAAACCCCTGCGCCATTATCCCTTCGCATTCTAACATTATCATCAATCTCAATGCTGCCTGTGCCATCAGCAAAGCCGTTTCGTATCTGAAATCCGTCAATAGCCAGGTTACTAACATCGTACAAAGTAAGCACATGGTAGCTCTCAAACTGATCGGCTATATCCCCGTCAAGGATAACAGGATTATTGATATAATCCCGCACTCTGTTTTCTCCGCCGCTATTAGGATATCCGCCTATAAGGCTATAATTATTTCCTATAAAAAAAGTAGCGTCTCTAAATTCAGGAGCTACAGATTCGCTGGCCTTATAAATGCCCGCGGCTACATAAATGGTTTTAATATTATTGCAGGCATTACCAATATCCAATGCCGCCTGTAATGTTTTTTTGGCAGTAGCCCATGTAGTTCCATTGCCCTCATCATTTGGCCGGTCCGCATTTACATAAAGGCTTGCGCCGGAAGGGCATGTAATAGTTCCGCCATTATTACCACCCCCGCCTTCGCCCCCCTGACAAGGAATGCACCGGCGCATTGATCCTTCGATGGTGGATTGCGCTTTAACTGCATTAAAAAGGGCCAAAAGCAAAATAAAACTAAAGAAGCAGTTTTTTTTCATACTGTCGGTTTTGAAAGTTTACCTGAATTTTGCAGTTTTAATTTACTTGTGGTTGCAAGCAGATAAAATCTATTTCAAACCTAAGGGTCATCCCATTTAAATTCAATACCCCATTGGGTGATTTTAATAATGGAAATGTTTATAGCGTGTATTACCTTTTTATCCTGGCGTTTAATTTCTTTTAAGTACAGCAATGCAATAACAGCACCTGCTATACCACGTATACGTATAAAGAGGTTTTTTACAAAAGGAATGATTGGAAAAAGGAAAATGATCCTTATGATGCAGGGAAAACAAGTATCGCAGGCGCATGAATGCTCCCGAATCTTTTACATTAGGTTTGCCAAACGTTCAGCTACCCAGTTGTTTTTTCAGATCCTCATGATCCCAACTGATCTGGATATCGGTTATTTTATTTTCAGGGTTTAAACGGAAAATAAAAATATGATCACTGTCGAAGTGCAACCCTTTATTGGGAATATCGCCAAAATCTTTTTCCTGCGTTCCGCGTATCACTACCTGGCAGCGAACGGAATTGTCGTCTTCCGCTACGGCAGCATCTAAGGTATTATCAATATCGGGGAAACAATCAATCAGGGCAGACCAGATGCCTTTCCCCAACTCGTGGATCTTACCTTTTCCGGCATCACCCAGGGGCTTAAAATCTATTGTTCCTTCGGGATGGCAGAGGCTGAGCATTTTATCTACATTCTTTTGCTGGTAAGCGAACATAAAAGCCACGCATGCATTTTTAAGGCTTAATGCGTGTTGTTCGCGGATGGCGGCTGGCATAACTGTAATTTTATTTTGTTAAAAAATAGTTACTTCAAATTGTCGGACGGCACAGCATTCCTGTAATCCCAGAAGGCCGAAACATTTACGATCTTCCATTCCCCGTTTTGCTTTTCCATTAACCTCAGTTCCTTGCTAAATTGAAATTGCTTACCTGCCTGGTCGCTGTTATACTGATCCCACAACAGATAGGCAACAGTATCTGCATAAAATTTGGTGATCATGTTTTTGCGCAACACCACCGGATGGCTGCTGCCTCCCGGCTCTACCGGATAGGTTTTGATGTAATTGCCGATTCCGGAATCAACTGCAGCCCATCCTGTTTTGGCATCTATAGTGCCATCCCCGTTATTCCAGGCCTGGAACGCATAGTGTGTATGAATATAAAAGTTTTTCCAGCTTTCATAATCCCGTTTATAAAAGGACCTGGTTTCTCCTTCAATTACCTGCATAATTTTTTCCATTTCTTTAGTTTCATCGAAACTTGCGGCTAATGTTTGCTCCGTAGTTTTATTATTGCACGACTGAAATAAAAAACCGGTGAAAAGTAATAGGAGGATGAACTGTTTCATTTTCGCTGTTTGTTGCATAAAAGTAATAACAACCAGCACCGGTTTCATTGTAAAACTGCGACAAAATTGTTCGGGGAGCAGTATTTGTTATTGAAGGGCTTTTGTTACCGGCTTTTGAATCATGGTAGCCAGCTCTTTATTGGCTTCGAGGTATTGCTGCGGAGTACGGCCCGTAAATGCTATAAAATCTTTTATAAAATGCGACTGGTCATAATAAGCGCAGTCGCTGAAAAGCTGTACCCAGTCTGCTTCCTTTTTACCCGCTATCCTGTTCATTAAAAATGAAAAGCGCCGGATACGCGCATAATATTTGGGACTAAGCCCTACTTTTTTAAAAAATTTTCTTTCGAAGTTCCTGCGTGACATAAATATATCTTTCAGCAGGTCATTTACATGCAGCATACCGTTCAGCTCAACAATACGGTTGGCGGCAATATCAATTTCATCGGGCTCCGGAATATTGTGGTGGCATAATTCCAAAACAAACTGTTCCATCAGCTTTGCCTTTTCTGAAGCATCGGTAAGGATTTTTAATTGTTCTTCTATATGCGCTACCAGCCGGGAGCTGATCTTTTCCTTCAAATCAATCCTTTCTTCCGTAAACTCATATACCGGCAGATGGAATAACGAAGCCAGCCCGGCAGGCTTAAAAACGATTCCTGCAACAGCTATACAGCCGCTTAATGTCAATGAATAACTGTATATGGCCTGACCTGCAATAAAACTACCGGGAACAGCAAGCATATCGTATTTCTTATTCTTTAGCGTATATGCATCCCCGGTATTGAATACGACGGAGCAAAAGCCATTAGGCGGAGACTCAACAACCAGGTTGCTTACCAGTTCTTTTTGGGAAGTCCATATATAATAGGTTTCAATAAAAGGAGCCAGTTGTGCGCAGGGGCTGAATTTTTGATACAACATAATAATGATTCAAATGGTGTGCCTGCATTTTTCTTTTTATGCTTTCGAATTACCAGTCTCTCTTTCAAAAATAAACATTTCTCCAATTTCCCACATTCACCACATTTTCCACACTTCCACATTTCTCTGTTTCTCCTGTTTCCACGCCTGCACAATACAGTATCTTTACAAAAAAATACCCGTGATAGAAATTGATAACATACTGGTAAGTGATGAGGTGGTAAAAGCTCAATTTGTGTGCGACCTTATGAAGTGTAAGGGCGGCTGTTGTGAAGATGGAGATGCCGGCGCACCTTTAACGGGCGAAGAAACGGAAACGCTCAATGCCATTTTTGAAGCGGTGAAGCCCTATCTTACGAAAGAAGGATTAGCAGAAATTGAAAAAAGAGGCAGGTATTATTACGATAAGGATTTTGGCTGGGTAACCCCCACCGTTAATGGCAAAATTTGCGCATACGGCCATTACGACAATAAGGGGATTATTAAATGCGGTATTGAGCAGGCCTATTTAGATGGCAAAACGCAATGGAAAAAACCCATAAGCTGCCATTTGTACCCGGTTAAAACAAAAAAAACAAAAACATACGAGCTGGTAAACTATGAGCCGCGGGAAACGCTGTGTAATCCTGCCTGCCAGTTGGGCAAAAAGTTAGAAGTGCCGGTATATGTTTTTCTGAAAGAGGCACTAATCAGGAGATTTGGTGAGGATTTTTACAGCGTTCTTGACCAGGTTGCCAAACAATATTACGACGAACATGACTGAACAGGCGTCTACATTTATTGCTAAAAGTACCATCAAAGCGGCCGACCTGGAGCACCGCCGCACCATCAATCACAATATCAGTAAATATAATGCTGCTGTACCTGCGGGTAAGTTGCAGTTCCATGACCTGAACTTAGCGAGGGAAAGAGCAAAGAATGTGAAATGGAGAGCTATAGAAACCTTAGATCAGCAATTGGAGGAATTTGAAAGACAGTTTACAGCAAGAGGCGGGAAAGTAATATGGGCGGAAACAGCGGAGCAGGCTTTGGATGAAATATTGATGATCTGTAAAGCAAAAGCATGTAAAACCATTGTAAAAAGCAAAAGCATGGTGACGGAAGAAATTCACCTGAACGCTTTTTTGAAGGAACACGGTATAGAAAGCATAGAAACGGATCTTGGCGAATATATACAACAGTTAGACGAAGAAGCGCCTTATCATATTGTTACCCCTGCCATGCATAAAAGCAAGGAAGACATCGCTAAGCTTTTTGCTGAAAAATTAGGAACGGATTCAAGGCTCAACCCGGAACAATTGACACAGGTTGCCCGCAATATTTTACGGGAAAAGTTTACACAGGCAGCAATAGGTATTACCGGCGCTAATTTTTTAATTAGCGATACAGGCGCCATAGCCATTACGGAAAATGAAGGCAATGCACGCTTAAGCTGCGCCTGGCCTCCTGTACATATTGCCATTGTGGGCATCGAAAAAGTAATCCCTTCCTTTTCAGACCTCGGGCTTTTTTGGCCGCTGCTGTCAACCTATGGCACAGGTCAGCGCATCACCGTTTACAATACCATTGTTTCCGGACCCCGGCAACCCGGCGAAACAGACGGGCCGGAAGAAATGTATGTTATATTGTTAGACAACGGAAGAACTAACCTGCTGGCTAATGCAAAAGCGCGTGAAGCCTTGTATTGCATTCGCTGCGGCGCCTGCCTCAATGCATGCCCCATATACAAAAACATTGGCGGACACAGTTATAATACCACGTATAGCGGGCCTATAGGAAGTGTTATTACACCGCATTTAAAAGGATTGAATGAGTGGAAGCATTTAAGCTACGCTTCTTCCCTTTGCGGGAACTGTACCGAAGTATGCGCCGTAAAGATCAACCTGCATGAGCTATTGCTCGAAAACCGGCATGAAGCGGTGGCGCATCACGATACTTCCTTTGCAGAACGGATGGCATGGAAAGGGTGGAAGCAGGCCATGCTGCACCGGGGAATGATGAATATGGGCAACGGCAAATTAAAAAGCAGGATCGTAAGCAAGCTTTTTAAGGGGTGGGCAACACACAGAAGCGCATTGCAGTTTCCCGCCAAAACATTTAATGAAATATGGAAAGAGCAGCATACCCCTCCAAAATAATTACGCTGCTTCGCTAAATGCGGGGTGGCATAAAAAAGTACTTCGTAATTTTTTCGGCTGGTTTCTTTTACTTGTTTATTTTGTGGATGCATGCTTTTGATCTATTCTACATATAACAGCCCAAGACTACAATATATAGCGGATGTTTTGCTGGATAACCTGAGTGGTATAGCCGTATCCTTCACCACCCGGCCCGATGAATTTAGGGAGCATGAAGGGCCTAAGATCAATTATTCCCCCGATACCTTAGCGCAGGATGAGCTGAAAATAATACCGGCATCGCTGTTATTCGAAACCGGCATCACACCGCAAAACATTCCCTGCAAAGAACGCGGCGGATACAAAATACTATTCCCCACAGACAATGGCGACCTGTCTTTTGATATTTTTGCCGCCTCTTTTTATTTGCTCAGCAGGTATGAGGAGTACCTGCCGCACCAGCCGGATAAATACGGGCGATTCACGCATACCGAAAGCACAGCATACAAAGAAGGATTCCTGCAGCAGCCTTTGATCAATTACTGGCTTGTTGATTTCCAAAAATCATTGCAGTCTAAATTTACCACGCTGGTCTTCGCGATAAAGAAATTCAGGTTTATACCCACCTATGATATTGATATCGCCTTTTCGTACCTGCATAAAGGTATTACAAGAAATGCAGGCGGGTTAGTGCGTTCCCTTCTGAAAGGAGAACTGGCTGATATGAAAGAACGTATAGCCGTACTCGCCAAAAAGAAAGAAGACCCTTTTGATGTATACGAATGGCTTTATGCGCTGCATCTAAAATATAACCTGCAACCCTATTATTTTTTTCTTGTGGCGGCTTCACCGGGCGAATACGACAAGAATGTTGATCCGCGGCATGCTGAAATGCGGGAACTGATCAGGTATCATGCAGCGGGCTACAATACAGGTATACACCCATCCTGGCAAAGTGGTGATAATAACGAATTGCTGGAAGCGGAAATACAAACACTGGAAGACATTATTGGCCGGAAAGTAGTGCACAGCCGCCAGCATTATATTCGCTTTACCCTGCCCGGCACCTACCGGCAATTAATTGATCATGGCATTTTAAATGAATTTTCAATGGGCTATGGAACCATTAATGGCTTCCGGGCTTCCATCGCTTCTCCTTTTTACTGGTATGATCTTCCACGAGAAGAAAAAACATCATTATTAGTATACCCTTTTTGCTTTATGGATGCCAATGCATACTACGAGCAAAAACTTACCCCTTCGCAGGCATATAGTGAAATACAATACTACCACGATATCATTAAAAAAGTAAATGGCGCCATGATCAGCATCTGGCACAATAATTTTTTGGGGAGCAATAAGATGTTTGATGGCTGGAAGGAAGTGTATGAATTATTTTTAAAAGAGGTAGTATACTGGGATTTGTAAGGGTGAGTGGTCAATGCTGAACAGTGAGAAGGGGATGGTCTGTTGCTAGTGGTGAGGACGTTTCAGCCTCCGCTAATTGCTTTACATTTTTCATAGCCTGCGAAAGATCGCTGGAAGCATTGCGGCCAAACAGTTTCCACCACATCCAGCTTAACGGGCCTTCCACCCATATTTCATGCGTAAATGTGGTTTTCATATTGTGATAGCCAAGAAAGCGATGAATGTGTATTTGGGCCAGTGGCAGTTTGGTGGTAACGGTATAAGAAAAATTAGGATCGCAGGAAGTAACGGTAAAACCCGCTTTTGGACCTTTTTCAGGAATTAGCACACCATGAACATTTTTTTGAAAGCTGCCTTTCAGCAAAGCCTCCCGCAACATCACATCCCATTGTTTCCAGTTCTTTACATCCGTCCATATTTTCCAGATCTTTTCGGGGCTTGCTGTTGTCAGCATGGTATGTGTGATATGCATATATGGGATTTTTGAACTGCAGGCAAGATATTCCTATTATAATGAAAAAAATGAACAACTTATACAGAACAAATCTGATCAGCCATATACTGCTGATTATCAATTTATAACCCCTATATTAAGTTTATGTTACGTAAAGTGAAAAAATCATACAGCATCGGTGATTTTGCCACAAAGGCCAGAATCACAAAGTAAAACGCCCTGTGTCTTCAGTGATAAGTAATAAGAGGGTGCCACTAAGACACTAATGCACTAAGTTGCACCAGGTTGTGTCCTGCGTCTTCGTGTCCTGGTGACTGCTATGTAGAAAAGCATAAAATGTTTTGTGAGTCTTTGTGTCGCTGTGGCAATATTGCTTTTTTATGATCGTCTATTCATTATCCATCTTCGCCTTTCTTTTAAATCCTGTGTTTACCAGGTAAATACCCAGTATGGTTACTATGGTTCCGGCAGCTATGATGATGGTTAATTTTTCACTGTTCAGCAATGCGCCTACTATTACAGCCACAATAGGATTAATATATGCATATACCGACACCTGCTGCGCCGGCAACCTTTTTAACGCGTAAACGAAGGCGGAATACGTAATGATGCTGCCCACAAATACCAGGTATAAAATAGAATACCAAACCTCCGCGCCTGTACTATGCAAAGGGGTGTACTGCCCGCTGAACCAGGCTACCAATAAAAGCACGATCCCTCCAAGGAACATTTGCCAGCCTAAGCTAAAGTAGGGATTAACATGTTTGGCGTTCTTTACAGTAAATATGGTACCAAAGGCCCAGGTAACCGATGCTATAAGATTTAATACTATGCCCACAGAAAAATTAGTATTAAAAAGATCCTGCAGGTAATCTGAAAAAATGATAAGGATGCCGCTTATACCAAGCAGCAGGCCAATGATCGTCATGGCATTAAGCTTCGTTTCCTTAAACACAAATGTGCTTAGTATGGCGATCCATAAAGGAGATGCCGCGCCTATTACCGCACCCAGCCCGCTGGGGATATATTTCATAGACCAGGTACTGAAACCATTATTGATAACGATCATCAGCAGGCTCATCCATCCAAACTGAATAAACTGATCGCGGGTGGGCAGCTTAAACCCTTTTATAAAAAAATAACCCAGGAAAAAGGATCCCGCAAGGAACTGCCGTATACCCGCAAGCTGCAGGGCAGGCATATACTGTACGCCTTTCTTAGATGCCAGCCATGTGGTTCCCCAGAAAAAGCAAACCACTACCACTGCCAGCACCGCTTTGGTTCTGTCGCTTTGATTGCGCAGGTAAACAGGTTCTATGATGCTTTTAGCCCTGCCATAAATATCGTAGATATAGTTTTTCATAACAGGTGCTGCAGGCAAACCGTACAGATAGTGTCCATATTGTTTTTTTAACTGTGAAACATGAAATGACAAGTTAATCGTTATTGTTCCACTTTATACTACAGACACTATAAGCTGCTGCCTGTTAATGCCTGAAATGCCTTAAGCCGGTAATAACCATCGCCAGCTTGTTTTGCACGCAATATGCAATGGAATCTTTATCGCGTATAGAACCACCGGGTTGTATAAAAGCGGTGATGCCCGCTTCATGACCCAGCTTAACACAATCATCAAAAGGAAAAAAAGCATCTGAAGCCAGCACAGCGCCATTCAAATTAAACTTGAACTGCCCTGCTTTCTCCACTGCCTGGCGCAGGGCGTCTATACGGCTGGTTTGTCCGCACCCTTTACCCAGCAACTGTTTATTTTTTACCAGGGCAATGGCATTCGATTTTAAATGTTTACAAACGATATTGGCAAAACCCAGGTCTGCTTTTTCTCCGGCCGTGGTTTCCCTGCCCCCGCTTTCTTTCCATTCGGTGTAATTGCCTTTATCATTTTCCTGCATCAGCACGCCGTTCAGTATTGTTTTAGACTGGTGAGTGGCAGCGGGTTTTTCTTTCAGCGTAAGTAATATCCGGTTCTTTTTACCCTGTAAAACACTTAGGGCATCTGCACTATACGCGCCGGCGATTAGCACTTCAAAAAATATTTCGCTTATCGCTTCGGCGGTAGGTTTGTCTACTATCCCATTGCATACCAGCACGCCGCCAAACGCGCTCTCCGGGTCGCCTGCCAGGGCAGCATCCCAGGCTTCCTTAATACTACCCCGTGCGGCTATTCCACAAACGTTGGTATGTTTGATAATCGCAAAAACGGCTTCCTGCCCCGCTTCATTTCCAAAAGAAGGAAACTCACCGATCAACTGAACGGCTGCATCCACATCCACGAGGTTATTATAGGAAAGCTCCTTACCGTGCAGCTTATCAAAAACAGCATCCAGGTTACCATAAAAAACACCCTGCTGGTGAGGGTTTTCACCATAACGCAATATTTGTCCTTTACCGCCATAATTCAATACCGCAGCGGAAGGATTGAAATAGTTGCTGATGGCAATGTCGTAATGCATTACAATTTCAAAAGCTTTGGCGGCAAACGCGCGGCGCTGCTCAAAAGTAGTTTCGCCGTTTTGATCCGATAGCAGGTTTACCAGGGCCGCATAATCGTCTTTAGCCGCCACCACCAGCAGGTCTTTACAATTTTTGGCCGCGGCGCGGATCATGGATGGCCCGCCGATATCAATTTTTTCCGTGATCATTTTCTCCGCTTCTGCCGCGCTTCCTGTAAAGGAAGACGACTTTGCCTCTGCCAGCGTTTCTTCAAAAGGATACAGGTCAACGATCACCAGGTCAATTTCAGGAATGTTGTATTCCTTCATTTCCGCTATATCCTGCGGTACGTGGCGGCGGCCTAAAATTCCTCCAAAAACAACGGGATGGAGGGTTTTTACTCGCCCTCCCAATATAGAAGGATAAGTGGTAAGACTTTCAACCGGCACACAGGGGATGTTAATAGCTTCAATAAATTTTTGGGTGCCGCCGGTAGAGTATATGGTAACACCAAGTCTGTGAAGCTCTTTTACAACGGGCTCAAGTCCGTCTTTATAAAAAACGGAGATAAGTGCGGAACTGATCTTTTTTTGCATAGTATATATTGCTGTACACCCTATGGACATTATAGCTAGCCCCAGGGAGCTGAAGTTATAAATCAAGTATAAAAGCGCCATCTTCCTGCACGGAATGGCGGCGCAAATGTAAACTATCGCAGTCATTTTTCCATT
>ENA-UOUJ01000287-UOUJ01000287.1-activated-sludge-metagenome-genome-assembly--contig:-NODE-287-length-38809-cov-5.587501_pt1 | contig 38809 bp, 44 predicted proteins | sample MGYA00249839_ERZ747224 | MGnify/ENA primary metagenome ERZ747224 (study PRJEB28782, sample SAMN03220277) | activated sludge metagenome | biome: wastewater; feature: sewage sludge; material... | reverse complement strand
TGCCACAATATACTGACTGTCAATAATTTATCATTTATAGACAAACTCTAATTATTGACAATAGTTGAAAGAATAGGCTTTTTGCTTAGAGAAATGGCTGTTTTGGCGGTTTTTACTTTGTTATTTTGAATAAATTACTACACCTTTGCGACCAAAATAAGAAATAAACACAAATGGGACTTTTTAATTGGTTTACACAAGAAATTGCAATGGACCTGGGTACCGCAAATACCCTTATTATACATAATGACGAAGTGACTGTAAATGAGCCAAGTATCGTAGCGCTCAACCGGAACAACCCGAAAGAAGTTTTGGCGGTGGGTAAACGCGCCCTGATGATGCACGAAAAAACACATGAAAGCATCCGCACGGTTCGTCCGCTCAAAGACGGCGTGATTGCCGATTTTAATGCTGCCGAATTGATGATTCGTGAGTTGATTAAATTGGTGTATGCTAAAAAGCCGCTGTTCCCGCCAAGCTGGAGGATGATGATTTGTATTCCTTCTTCCATTACCGAGGTAGAAAAAAGAGCGGTAAGGGATAGCGCCGAGCAGGCCGGAGCCAAAGAGGTTTATCTGATACATGAGCCAATGGCAGCTGCGCTGGGTATTGGTATTGATGTGGAAGAACCGGTCGGAAATATGATTATTGATATTGGTGGTGGCACAACCGGTATTACTGTTATTGCCCTGGCAGGTATCGTATGCGATCAAAGTATCAGAGTGGCGGGTGATGAGTTTACTGCCGATATTATGGAAGCATTGCGCCGCTATCACAGCTTATTGATTGGGGAGCGCACCGCCGAGCAGATAAAAATTCAAATTGGCGCTGCAATGAAAGATTTGGATAATCCGCCGGATGATATCCCTGTAAATGGGCGCGACCTGGTTACAGGTATTCCTAAACAAATAATGGTAAGCTATCAGGAAGTGGCAGAGGCATTGGATAAGAGCATTTTCAAAATTGAAGAAGCAATTTTGAAGGCATTGGAACAAACTCCACCCGAGCTGGCAAGCGATATTTATCGTAGAGGCTTGTATTTGACCGGTGGCGGCGCTTTGCTTCGTGGATTGGATAAGAGACTGAGTCAGAAAATAAAACTGCCTGTTCACATTGCCGACGATCCGCTGAAGAGCGTAGTAAGAGGAACAGGAATAGCGTTAAAGAATTACGACACTTATCCATTTGTGATGAGATAAGGTTTTTATTGCACTAATTTCAAAAAAAATTACTTACAGGATAAAATTTCCAAATTTCTCCTATTGAAAAATGGTTTAATAAATATCAGAAAGCAAATCTTAGATTGGAATATAGGAGACTATGCGTAACGTTTTTTTGTTCATAAGGCAATTTTCGGTATTTATTGCATTTTTGATACTGCAAATTATTTGCCTTTACCTTTTGTTCACCTACAATCGATTTCATCGTACCAAAGGATTGGGCGTTGCAGGAGAAGTAACGGGTTATTTCAACAAAAATTATAACAATGTGCAAGGCTTTTTTCACCTGAGAGAAGAAAACCGAAGGGTACATAAAATGAATGACTCATTGATGAACCTGTTGAAAAATAATTTTGTAAAAATTGATTCATTGGATTCATTGGTTAGAGAAACCGTACCCTTTGATACAACAGGTCGCCAGCGAATATATAAATGGAGGTCTGCTCAGGTATTGTACACCACTGTCAATAATGACAAGAACTATTTACAGATAAACAAAGGCAGTAATGACGCGATTGGTGATGATATGGGAGTTTTCAGTTCCAACGGAGGATTGGTAGGCAAGGTGGTAAATACCGGAAAAAACTTCAGTGAGGTAATGACACTTCTCAATGTAATGAATAAATTGAGTGTACAGGTACAAAAAACCGGAAGGGCCGGGATGTTGTCATGGGATGGCACTAATACTACAGAACTGGATATGACGGGAATACCCAGGACAGATACAATTAGAAAAGGAGACACTATTTTGACAGGTAATTATTCACTAAGTTACCCTCCCGGAAAATGGGTGGGCACAGTAACGAGAGTATTAAAAGATGAATCATCTAACTTTTATTTATTAAAAATCAAACCTGCCGCAAATTTTGGGAGCCTCCAACAGGTTTTTGTGGTTGAGAATATGAATTTTATTGAGCAAAAGAAACTGAACGAAGAAACTATTAAAAAAGTAGAAAGAAAGACAGATCGTAAATGAGTGATTTAGTAAAGAATATATTGCGCTTCTTTATTTTTGTTTTTATTCAGGTATATATTCTGGATGTGATGCCACATTTGCATGAACTGATTACTCCTTATTTGTATTTCCTTTTCATACTTTGGCTGCCTTTTTATATTAAGCGGGGCTGGTTATTGGTTCTGGGTTTTGTTTTGGGGTTAACAATTGATTATTTTTTAATGACGCCCGGCCTTCATGCTGCTGCCTGTGTGCTGGTGGCATATCTGAGACCATTTGTAATTAACCTTTTTGCACCCAAAGATGCTTCAGGGTTCAATTATAAGGAGCCTTCGCCAAAGGCAATGGGATGGTCGGCATATAGTCTTTATGCTATCATTCTTTCGTTTTTGCATAATGGCTATCTGTTATTTTTGGAATGGCTTTCCTTTGGCTCTTTTATCGTTTTTTTAATGAAAGTGATTTCCTCCACTGCCATCTCTATGTTTATGATTTATATTGCTGAACTCCTTTTCCCACGCAAACTCAGGTATAAAACGAATGTAGCCTGAGAAATATTGAGGTATTATTTTTAAAGCAGGTTATTGTTCTAATGGTAATTCAATGGTAAAAGTACTACCCCTGCCCAATACACTGTCTAATTTTATCTGACCATTGTGAGATTGTACTACTGATTTTACATAACTTAAGCCCAACCCGAAGCCCTTTACGTTATGGAGATTGCCGGTGTGTGCCCTGTAAAATTTTTCAAAAACACGTTTTTGTGTGTCTTTGCTCATTCCAATGCCATTATCTTCAAACTGCAGAATCAGTTTTCCGTTTTTGTTGGAAGAAGAAATTTTCAGATGAATCGGTACATTGTCTTTGGAGTATTTAACGGCATTGTCTATCAGGTTATTCACCAGATTGGTAAAATGTACTTCATCACCCAGAATGACATCATTCGGTGCTTCCAATTTCAGTTCGGCATCACCATTTTTATCACTTAGCTGAAGTACAAAATTATCGGCCACGCTGTAAATAATATCATGAACATGCAGTGATTCCTTTTCAAAATCGGCTTCCTGCTTGTCAAATTGAGATGCCTTGAGTATTGTCTCCACCTGCTTGTTCATCCTTTGGTTTTCTTCCTTGATAATACCGCTGAAATAATTCATCTTATCGCGGTTGCTTAATACTTTTTCGTTCTTTAAAGCATCTACCGCCAAAGAAATGGTGGCAATAGGTGTTTTAAACTCATGGGTCATATTATTAATGAAATCATTCTTAATATCACTCAATTTTTTCTGACGAAGCATGGTATAAACGGTTACATAAAAAGCAGTTACTATTAATACAGTAAACAACACTACCAGAATTATATTTAGTGTTAGCGACCTCAAAACATAACTTCTAAGGTTTAACACCACCAAATGAAGCGCCTCATCGTTTGCCAGATTTTCTGATAGAGAACTGGGCATAGAAACAATGGCAACAGGGCGTAGATAAAAATTGTTTAAAGAATCGGAAAAGGCTACTGAAAAATTGGGCGAATGTTTTTCGATGGTAGCCAATAAAGAATTTTCACTCAACCCAACAACAATTGCGTACTCAAATTTCAAATCGCGTAATCCGGCATTGTCAAATGCTTTCTGAATCCGCTCGTTTATTTCTTTGGCGCTCATCCTCGAACTGATGGTATTAGCGCTTAGTAAATTATGATAGTTATTAAATGGTGTAAGATTAAATGGATCATTAGGTTGGGTACTAACATATTGCGATTTCAACCTGGATAAATCGTTTCCTACTGTAAACAACACATTCTCAATGCGTTGTTTCATCTGATCTTCTCTTAAAGCAATATTGTTCTTAATCCATGACACCTGTAGTAAAATCAAGCCAACAAGCGATAAGGTGATTAAAACAGATATTAAAGAGAATAATTTTTTCACTATTTAAACTTAATGGCTACAAATATAATAATACGGCGCCAGAAAGGATAAAGGATATGCTTTTAACCAATATTTTTAACGGGCTATTAAAAAAAAATGAACAAGGATGCTATATTTGTTAAGAAATAATTATATTGTACCCATGATTGACCCTGCAAGCGGCAGATTATTAATTGCCAATCCTCATTTGGATGATCCTAATTTTTTAAGGACGGTTGTTTTTTTGTGCGAACACGACCTCAATGGCACTTTTGGTTTTGTATTGAACCGAAAACTTGATTATGCCATTGGCGAACTTGTTCCCGAACTTTCTGATTTTGAACTTCCTGTTTTTGAAGGCGGACCGGTAGGGCTTAATACACTTCATTTTTTGCACCAGTATCCCAATCAAATTCCGGGTGGAAAGGAAGTAGCAGATGGCGTTTACTGGGGAGGCGATTTTGAAGAAATGGTAAAAGTTGTTAATTCCAGAACAATTGATAACAGCAAAATCAGGTTCTTTTTGGGTTATAGCGGATGGGATCAGGGTCAGCTGGATATGGAGATGGATGAAAAAACATGGATTGTATCCTTCGCCTTTAGAGAGTTTATTTTTCATCATGATGTTAAAGAGCTTTGGAAAGATGTGCTTAAAAAAATGGGCGGCGAATATGAACTGATTTTAAATGCGCCAATTGATCCGCAGTTAAATTAACTTGCAACTTTTTATTTGGTTAAGTGGTCATATTTAACAGAGTTATGAGATTTTAAATTATTCAAACTAATTACACATGAAGAAATTATTGTTAGCGCTGGTATTAAGTACCTCTCTTTTGTTTTCAACAACATTTACCGGATGTGAGGTTATAAGCGGGGTAGCCGGATCGTTAGGGTTATCTGAAATTGAAATGATAGCCGGACTAAAAGAAGCTCTTACACAGGGATTGTTTGTAGGTTTTGATGCTTTTGCCAGGCAGGATCAGGGAAACCCGTTGGTAAGGTTTGCATTTCCGGGCGAAGCTGCCAAGATTGAAAAAACATTAAAAGACCTGGGGCTCACTTCCTTGGTAAATAATGTAACTGCCAAGTTTACAAATGCAATGGGTTTGGCTGTTAAGGAAGCGAAGCCGATATTTGTTAATTCGATTAAAAGAATGAATTTCAGAGATGTAGCCAATATATTAATTACAGATAATAAACATGCAGCCACTCAGTTTTTTAAATCAGCAATGACACCCGAATTGATGACTGCCTTCAGGCCAATAGTAGATAGTACCGTAAGGACTACCGGTGCCGGAAAAGATTATGATGCCATTGCCAAAACTTATAATGCCATCCCTTTTTTGGAAAAAAAATTGGAACCTAATTTGAATGAGTTTATAGCAGGTCGTGCCATAGATGCTATGTTTTTATATGTGGCTAATGAAGAAGAAAATATTCGCGAAAAAATTGAATTTCGCAAAACCGACTTAATGAAACGCGTGTTTGGGTATGCCGATCAGCAGTTAAGAATCAGATCCGGAGCAAACCCTTCTGGAGGTTTTGGGCGTTAGGCAGCGAAATTTGGAACTAAATTGTTTTTAGCCCGAGTTTATTGTCTCCGGTTTTTTTGTTCAAGGAGAAAATGATTACCAATTATTTGCCTGATCTTTATTTGTCCTTTCGGGAGTGCCTACAGGCTTTTTTTTCGTCCAATCGGGGTCATACTTTACAAACCATGAAATCCACAGGCTGCGAGCAAACCGCATGGTAAAAGGCTGTACCAAAAGCAAAACAATAGCATTAAAAATAAGCCAGTAAAGAATACGATTATCATTTACCGAAACTCCAATAATTATCCACCATGCAATAAAAGTGGCCACTGAGATGGCTATTGCCACTGCATAACTAACATAACCGGTGCCGTAGTAGAATCCTACTTCAATTTCGGTCGGTTGCTCACAAACAGGGCAGGTTTTGTTCATTTTCAACACTTTTTTCAGGTTGAAACTTACAGGATGTTCAAATAATTTACCTTCGCGGCACCGCGGACAATGGCACCCGATAACGGATTCAAGATAACTTTTGTTTTTGTGTTCTGATTTTTTTTTGCTCATTTTGTTTTGAATATAACATAAACAATTTTATCCAATCACTTTCTCCATTTGTGTGCTTCGGCTGCCCTTTACCAAAATGGTTGTATTGTCATATTGTTGTTTACCAAACCATTCGTTAGCTTCTTCAGAATTTTCAAAATATCTGAATTCTGACTTGAAAGGGCTAAATGCCTTTCCAACCAAAACAACCTCCAGCCATTTATATTTTTTCAAAAAGTCTATTAGGCGCTGGTGCTCCAATTCAGAATCTGCTCCCATCTCGGCCATAGCGCCCAACATCAATACTTTTTTGTTGGCCTCCATATTTGCGAAGTTTTCAATAGCAGCTTTCATGCTGGATGGGTTGGCATTATATGCATCCAGAATAATTTTATTGCTGCCTTTTTGAATCAGTTGCGACCGGCTGTTGGAAGGTATGTAATTTTCGATAGCATGTTTTATTTTGGGCATCCCGATTTTCATTTCACGACCTACTGCAATTGCGGCCAAAACATTTGGCAAATTGTAATCGCCTACCAATTGGGTATTGATATCTGTGTGATGAGCGTGGTCGTTTATTGACAGTTTCAAAAAAGGGTCGGAGGCCAAAATACGGCCGTTGATGTCTGCTTCACTTGTTCCGTATTTGATAATGTTATAAATACCTTTGCTCATTTCTTGCAGATAGTCATAATCCCACATCACAAATGCAGTACCATCGCGGCGTTGACGCAGGTAATCGAACAGTTCTCCTTTGGCTTTTTTTACGCCTTCCAGGCTTCCAAATCCTTCAAGATGTGCTTTGCCGCAATTGGTTATTATTCCGTGAGTGGGGGCTGCTATTTTGCAATAACTCTCTATCTCTTTAAGATGATTGGCGCCCATTTCTATAACGGCTATTTCGGCATCAGATTTGATTTTCAAAATAGTAAGCGGCACCCCAATATGGTTGTTTAGATTCCCTTCGGTGGTATAAACTTTGAAGGAAGTGCTTAATACAGCATGAATAAGTTCTTTGGTCGTGGTTTTCCCGTTACTCCCTGTTATTGCCAGAAAGGGGATATTCAACTGCCTTCGATGATGCCGGGCTAATTGTTGCAATGCCTTTAATACATCTTTGACCAAAAAGGTTTTATTGGGTACCTCATACTCTTTTTCATCAATAATAGCACATTTAGCGCCGGCTTCAATTGCTTTTTGGGCAAAAGCGTTACCATTAAAATTGGGTCCTTTCAATGCAAAAAACAGGTCTCCGTGTTTTAATTTTCGGGTATCGGTTTGTACCGAAGGAAACTGGAGGTATAGCTTGTATAGTTCTTCAATGTTCATTTGTGCAAAATTAATAATTGAAGTGTGTATATTCGCCTATATTTTCATTTTGATTAAAATTATTAAGAAAAGTAATGATGTCATTCAGAATAGGGTCAGGAATTGATTTTCATCAGTTTGCAGAAGGAAGAGATTTATGGATCGGAGGCGTAAAAATTCCTCATCACAAGGGAGCCATTGGGCATAGCGATGCCGATGTATTGCTTCATGCTATCTGTGATGCACTGTTGGGCGCATTAAGTCTTGGTGATATTGGCTTTCATTTTCCTAACAATGACGACCGTTTTAAAGATATTGACAGTAAAATACTTTTGCAGAAATGCATGGAACTGATAAAAGAGAAAGGGTATAAAGTTGTTAATATTGATTCTACACTTTGCCTCCAGGAACCAAAAATAAAACCTTATGTACCTGATATGAGGCAAACGATAGCCGGCATTGTGGAGTTAACGGTGGATGAGGTTTCAATAAAAGCAACTACTACCGAAGAAATGGGCGCCATCGGGCGAGAAGAAGGACTGATGGCAATGGCAACGGTTTTGTTACAAAAACCTTAAAATGTTTTTTTGAATAGAATATTTTGCTAAAAATAAATGTGTAATCAGCGCAGATTGTCATCTAATTGTTAATCCTTGTTCAGCTTTACCGCTAAGGATTTATCTTTGTCGCTATGTCGAAAATGATGGTAAAAATTGTAAATAAATCTGTTCATTCATTGCCTGAATACGCCACCTCAGGCTCGTCGGGAATGGATTTGCGGGCGTTTCTTTCCGAAAGCATCTTTTTGAAACCTTTGGAAAGAATATTGGTGCCCACGGGTTTGTTTATTGAGCTGCCTGACGGGTATGAAGCACAGGTGAGGCCAAGAAGCGGGCTGGCTATTAAGCAGGGAATAACCTGCCTTAATACACCGGGTACCATTGATGCGGATTACAGGGGCGAAATAAAAGTAATACTTATTAATTTGTCTGATGAAGTTCAAACAATCAATAATGGCGACCGAATAGCACAAATGGTGATTCAAAAAGTAGAAAAAATTCAGTGGAATCTGGTAAATGAATTAAACGAAACAGCCCGAAGCGAAGGTGGCTTTGGACATACAGGTAAATAAAATTTAATTTTAAAATGATAAGGTATTTTTCAATAGCTATTATATTAGTATCAATTATTTCCTGCGCCACACCTCAACAAATACAAAAGCCTGTAGTGGTGAATCCGGCAGAAAAAGTAGAAATTGATGAAAATGAGAGCATTGCAACTGTTTTGAGCAAACTCAATAAAATTGACTATAAAACCTTTTCGGGCAAAGCAGAAGTTGATTATGCCCAAAACAATAAATCGAACAGTTTTGATGCCAAGATTAATATGTTCAAAGACAGCCTTATTTGGCTTTCGGTGATTGGCCCTTTGGGGATAGAAGTGGGCAGGGGAATAATTACAAAAGATTCGGTAAAAATTATTAATAAATTTAATCGTGAATATATTCCGCGTAGTATTTCTTACCTGAAAGACCAGTTGGGTTTGCCGTTTAATTTCTCCGATTTGCAGGATTTGATAGTAGGTAATACGGTATTGATAGAAAAAGACGGCAGTTCCTACACCCGGCAGGGTAATGAATTGGCTATCAGTAGTAAGGGAGCTTCCTTTAAGAATTTACTCACAGTGTTTTTGCCAAATTATTTACCATCAGTAAGTCAATTAGAGGATGTGGATACCGACCGCAAGATAACAGCAACGCTTAAATACGATAATTATAAAACGCTGGATAACCGTTATTTTTCTACCTTGAGAAATATTTTGGTAAACTATAAAACAAAAATAGACATACGGTTAAACTTTAAATCTTTTGGTTTTAATAGCGAAATCAGCACTCCCTTTTCTGTGCCTGAAAGCTATTCAATGAAGTAAATGGTTTTTTTTGAATAAATATTTGTGGAAATGGTAATGAGGAAGTACATAATTTGGTTGATGATAGGCTTATTGATGGGGATGGTTTCGTTTGCCCAGAAAACGAGCGATAAAACCAATATGATAAACGAACGCAACCAGATACAACAGGAACTTAAAGAAATTCAAAATGCCTTAAATGCTGTGAAAGGGCAGCAAAAAGAGAACCTGACTCAACTGGCTGCGCTAAACAGAAAATTGGTTCTTCAGGAAAGATATATTAACAATATTGGAAAGGAAATTCATTTGATTGATGATGACATATATTACAGTGCATTGGAAATCAATAGGTTAAAAAAACAATTAGATACATTAAAATCGCATTATGCGCGTACGGTTGTATATGCCTACAAAAACCGAAGTAATTATGATTATCTGAATTTTATTTTTTCTTCCACCAATTTCAATGATGCAATGAAGCGAATAGCTTATTTAAAAAGCTATAGAGATTACAGGCAAAAACAGGTAAATGACATTACCAAAACAAGTACACTGATAGCGAAACGCTATGACCAGCAAGTGGTTAATAAGAATAAAAAGAAATCGGCTATTGAAAGCCGTGCCGACGAATTATCTTTATTGGCAGTACAAAAGGCTGAGAAAGATTCGGTAGTAGCACAACTAAAATCTCAGGCAGGTGATTTGCAAAAGCAAATTACTAAAAAACAAAAGAGAGACAAAGAGTTGAAATCCAGTATTGCCGCGGTGGTCAGAAAAGAAATAGATGAGGCCAGAAAGCTGGCTCGCGAAGATGCAAAACAAAGAGCCGAAGCAGATAGAAAAGCAAGAGCTGAAGCATTGGCAAAACAACAGGCTGAAGCCGAAAGAAAAGCATTGGCCGAAGCAAAAGCAAGAGATCTTACTAATACGCCTCCGGCTGACGTGAAAAAAGAAGAAGAGGAGAGCAGAATCGTGGGTGTAAAGCCAACAGTGCTACCTAAATCAACAAAAGTGGAAGCTGGAACTTCTACTACTTCCCGATCAGTGCCATCTTCTCAAAATACCAATCTTACCGTAAAAACTACTTCGGTGGCGCCGGCAAGAAGCAGCACGCCTGCTCCTGTTGTTTCTCCACCTCCGCCAAAACCGGAAAATAAGGTGCCGGAGGGCGGTTATCTTAACTATAAAGCTGCAGATATTGCATTAAACAGTGATTTTTCTCAAAACAGGGGGAGACTCCCTTCGCCTGTGAGTGGTGTTATTACGTTGGGTTTTGGAAGATACCGGATTGAAGGCGTAGGCCCCGATGTGGTGGGCGACAATCCGGGCGTTACCTTTACAGCCTCAGTCGGATCACCGGTCAAGGCCGTTTTTGATGGAGAAGTTGCCAGTGTTTCAAGTATTGCAGGGATGTCATTTGTGGTACTTAGGCATGGTAAATACTTCACTGCGTACAGTAACCTGGGCGCTGTAAGCGTTGGTAAAGGGTCCAAGGTAAGTCGGGGACAAACCATCGGAACTGTAGGAGTTGATGATGAAACAGGAAATGGTAAACTGGATTTCATCCTTATGATTGAAGAAAGAAATGTGGATCCACGCGCCTGGCTTGCAAGATGAGTTTTAGGCAGAGTTTCTACCCGCATTGATGATACCAAAAGAGCAACGCATTACTAACTTACCATAAATGTCTTTGAGCTCGGTTCCACTTTCATTATGCTCGTCAATGGTGCGGATGGCATTTAAGGCGTACTGTTGTATTGTTACCAAAGGCAATACAATTCTTTCCCTCATTCGGATGGATAACTTATCCACAGGGTAATCTTCCATTAAAGTACTATGACCCGAAAGTTTGAACAAATATTCTTTTGTAAGTAAATATTCATCATATATCATTTGCCATATTTCACCAAACTTTTCATTTTTCTTGAGATACATAGTAATTGGGAAATAAGATTTTGACATAGCCATTTCACAATTATCTAAGAGCGTTTTGAGGTAAAGAGAGTTGTTGTATAATTTTTTCACCTCTTCAAACTTGCCAATGTATTCCATCTTTTTCAGGGCAGACCCCACGCCAAAAAAACCGGGTACGTTTTGCTTTAGCTGGCTCCAGGAGCCTGCAAACGGAATAGCCCTCAGGTCGCTTAATGACAATGATGTTTGCGAAGGTCCTCTTTTTGCCGGACGGCTTCCGATATTGGTATCGCTGTAAAACCGCAAAGGACTAACTTCGTAAAGATATTCGGGAAGAAGAGGGTGGTTTTTTAGTTTTATGTATTCATCAAACCCATAAGATGATAATTCCTGTAGCAATTCTTCATCCTTACAACTCATGGTTTGCTGGCGCGGTTTAAAAATAAGATTGGTAGCGCCTGCATTCAATAATTGTTCTATATTAAACTGAGCTGAATCTATTACTCCAAAATTGGCGCTTACTGTTTGCCCCTGAATGGTGAGTTGAATTTCTTTGCTGGATATGTTATTGCCCATCGAAGCGTAAAACTTGTGGGTTTTACCACCACCTCTCGAGGGCGGGCCTCCACGCCCGTCAAAGAAAACCACATCAAAACCATACCGTCTTGTTATCCGTGTTAGCTCCTCCTTTGCACGGTAGATACTCCAGTTTGCCATGAGGTATCCACCGTCTTTTGTGCCATCCGAAAAGCCGAGCATGATGGTTTGTGTATTTTTTCTGCGTTTTAAATGCTTTTTATAGGCGGGCATGCAATACAGCTCCTGCATTACTGCCGGTGCATTTTGCAAGTCATCAATTGTTTCAAATAATGGGATGATATCCACATTGATATGCTCCTCTGCAATACCGGCCATTTTGAACAGGGCAAATACCTCTATCACATTCAACACGCTGGTGCAGTGGCTGATGATGTACCGGTTGCACCCCTGCTCTCCATTGCTTTGCTGAATGGCAGCAATTGCATGAGGAATTTGAACAGCATCTTTTAAAACATCATTTTCAAAAACATCAGGATTGATTTTTTGATGGATGTTTATAAGCCGGTTTATTTTTTCGTCATTAGCTTGAGTAGCGTAATCAGCGCCTAATATTTCCGGTTGAAGTCTGGCTATCTCGTTCATCAATTTGATGTGAATACTGCTATCTTGCCTTATGTCTAATGAGGCGAAATGCAATCCGAAAACTTCAAGCCGGTTGAGGAGGCTTTGCACCATAGACACAAATAGACCATTGTGCCGCTCATTGATGATTTTTTTTATATTTATAAGTGTATTTCTTATTTCCGGCACATTCAATGAAGTCTTATGCCCCGGTATAAAAATATTATCGTATAATTTTTGTTCCAATTCTTGCAGTAGTTCTTCCACTCCATCAAAAGTAAGTCTGCGCCTCAGTTTGCGCACATCCATATAATAACACTTAATTATAGCGCCACGTAGTGCATCGGCCACCTGAATGGTAGTACTACAGTTTACAAAAGGATTCCCGTCCCTGTCTCCACCCGGCCAAAAACCCATTTTTAATATTGAATGGTCTTCAGAAATAATCTCAGAGAATTGGCTTTTTACCGTATTCATGATACGGCCTGCCGCATGGTAAAATACATTTTCCAGATACCAGATCAGGCTTACTGCTTCATCAAAAGGCGTTGGCTTTTTCTTGTTGAAAAATGCTGTTTTTCCCAACTGCTGAAGCAGTGTGTTAATTTCAACAGCATCGTTTTTTATTAGCGAACGGCTAAGGTCGTGAATAATGCCCAAAACCGAACTGGGATAAAACTGAGTAGGGTGGGCGGTAAGTACCAGCCTAACTGTAAAATCTTTAAAAGCTTCTTTTAGTTTGTCTTCTTTGTTGTTTTGCAAAACGTCTGCCAGCAATTGCTTCAATGTGCCCGGCCCTGTAAGGTCATGTGTACTTTTGTAAGAAGCATCTTCCAATGCGTCAAAGAGCACCACCTGCCTTTCCACATACTGAATAAAACTGAACATCAGGTTAAGACGTTCTTTTTCATTACCTCCGGATGTGTGTTTGTTGAAAAATTCATCTACAATTTCCACAGGGCTCTTTCTGGCATGATAACCTTCTTCACAAAGATTTGAAAATAACGAAAGCAAAATCCCTGTCTTTTCTATCTTATGAAAAGGCAGAGAGGTGAAAAGGCTGTTATAAAGCTGAAAGCGTGTTCCAACCTCATTTTTAAATTTTATCAAACTTTTGCTTGCGCTTATATCCATTATTATTCAATAGTCTTTTTTGTTTGTTAATTATTGCCGGCAAGCAGGGGTTGAAGATAAGGTTTTTTTATAAGAGTTTAGAATTTTTGTAGCGAGCAACAGTACATATAGCATCGTCCCTTGCGACGCTCCGTTCATTTGTTGTGGATATGGCAGCAGATTATTTATGCAAGGCTTCTTTTACTCCCTGCAATAAACTATCCTTTAAGGGCGCTGAAGGCGTAAGCCAACTTCCTTCGCCGAGTAAGCTCCACTATTTCAATAAAACTGAAAAAGCTACTGCTCGCAAAAAACAGCAGCTTTTCTATTGCTTCGCATTGGTCGATTAGAAAAATAAATTCCCTAACGTAAATACTTTAAAGCCGCTGCAACCAAGAAGCCGGGTTGCGGTTAATGACCATTATTCTGTCAGTTTATTTTTAAGTATCGTTGTACTTTCAAATTAAGCTTCTTTCCCTTTTATCATTTTTGATGCAATCATTCCTCCTGCCAATGACAAAACGATTACTCCAAGAGACAACCACTCAGGTATATCAATTTGATGAGAAATAATCATTTTTGTTCCAACAAATGCTAAAATTACCACTAAACTATAGCCTATATACCTAAATTTGTCCAACATTCCCACTATTAAAAAGTACATTGACCTTAATCCCATAACGGCTAGTATATTTGAGCTAAAAACGATAAAAGGATCAGCCGTAATTGCTAAAATAGCAGGAATGCTATCAATAGCAAAAAAAAGGTCAGTAAGTTCAATCATGATTAATGCCACAAAAAGTGGGGTGGCAAATTTTATTCCACCTTTCTTGATAAAAAACTTATCATTATACACAGTCGAAATTACCGGATAAACCTTTTTTATCCATTTATAGATAGCAAAATCTTTAGCATCCTTTTGCTTTCCATGGCTGAATAACATTTTTAAAGCCGTCAGAATTAAGAAAACTCCAAAAACGTATATCATCCAACTGAACTTTGTAATCAGTGCCACTCCGAAGAAAATCATTAATGCTCTAAAAACTATAGCGCCTAAGACGCCATAAAACAATACTTCATGCTGGTATTTTTTTGGAATGGCAAAGGAGGAGAAAATAAGAGCGATAATAAATACATTATCTATACTCAAGGATAACTCAATTAAATATCCTGTAATGTATTTTAATACAGCAATGGTAGGCGTTAGGTTTGTGGGATTGGCAATCCACTCATTCTGAAATGAAAGATAAATGATTCCAGAAAATAAGAGGGCAACAGTAACCCAAACCCCAGTCCAGATTGCTGCTTCTTTAGCCTTAATTTCGTGCGGTTTGCGATTAAACACACCTAAGTCTAAGGCCAAAGCTATTACTAGCACAGCTAAAAAAATGCTCCAAACTATCATAAATTATTTTGTGATAAATTTTAAAAATCAAATAAATCGCCCAAAAAGCCTTTCTTCTTTTTATAATAATAATCTTTTTCAGAACGATAGTGCTCTTTGTCGTGATATGTATTTCTTGGTGGCATAGGCTCTTGTTGAACAGATCTTTCTATAATTTTATCAAGCTCACCGCGGTCGAGCCAAATTCCTCTACAATCGGGGCAATAGTCTATCTCAATTCCATTGCGGTCAGTCATTACTAAGGCTACATTACAAGTAGGGCATTTCATAATTTTGATATTTTTATTTGATTAATTTTTTTCTTTTTCAAAAATAGTTTGATGATTACGGGTGCCGATACTGTCACCACTATGCCAATTAGAATAAATTCTATGTTTGATTTAACCCAGGTGTTTTCTCCTAAGAGATAACCCAAGAAAGTAATGCTTCCTACCCAAATGATTGCCCCAATAATATTATAGAAAGAGAATTTTTTAAAATCCATTTCTACAGTACCTGCTATAACTGGTGCAAAAGTTCTTACAATGGGTAAAAAGCGAGCAATTGCAATGGTAAATCCACCTCTCTTTTCATAAAACTCATGTGCAGTCTGTACATGTTTTCTTTTTAAAAACCAGGTGTCTTCTTTCCTGTGTATCAGGTGTTTAAATTTATATCCAAACCAATAACCAAAAAAATTTCCCAAAATTGTTGCACCTGTAAATAATGCCATCCAAAAGAATAAATTTGGAATGTGTCCGCTAAATGGATAAAGGACTTCATCGGCTGAGGCCATAATCATACCGGAAACAAACAATAAAGGATCTCCAGGCAAAAAGAAGCCAATTATTATACCTGTTTCAATAAACAATATTATAAGAACCAAATATAAGCCACCATTTTTCATTATCCAGTCGGGGTCCATTAAGTGTTGGAGATTTTCTATGATTGTTTCCATTTGTTATTTATTAATCTGCAAAAATAGTAAAACAGTTTTAAATGATAGTATTACTATTATAAAAAAATGTAAAACTTTTATAAATTTGCTTTAAATAATATTCAATAAGAAATAGTGGTTATGGAAATTCAGTTTAAAATTAAAATGAATGAAAGATTATATCTTCGGAATCCGGAAGAAACTGAATTAGGAAGAAGAATATTGAAGCATAGTGTCGAGCTAATCTATAAGCTTGGTTTTGAATCTTTCACCTTCAAAAAACTTGCAGAAGAGATTGAATCAACAGAGGCAAGCATTTACCGTTATTTTGAAAACAAGCATAATTTATTGATTTATATTACAGCATGGTATTTTGGCTGGTTAGCCTATCAAATTAGTTTTCAAACAAATAACATAAAAGATCCTAAGGTAAAGCTGCAAAGGATAATAAATTTATTAGCGCTTTCTATTGAAGACGACATACACACACACCATATTGATGAAGGATTATTACATCCTGTTATTGTTGCCGAAGGTTCAAAAACTTATCTTACCAAGCAGGTAGAAAAAGATAATAAAAAACAATTTTTTCAGCCATATAAAGATTTATGTAATTTGATTGGAAATATTATTTTGGAAAATAATCCTAATTACAAATACCCAAAGTCCTTAGCTTCCACTATTATTGAAGTAGCTCATTTTCAAAATTTCTTTATGCATAATCTTACTTCTCTTACAGATTATAGTAAGAAAAACAATGAAGTGGAAATTGTGGAATTTTTAAATAATTTAGTCTTTTCAAGTATAGAAAGTAAGTAGCATTTTTGGATATTATTCATAACATAAATGTAGATGCTGAATAATGCTTCTGTTATTAAAAAGCAGGTTTTTAAAAGCATCTAAAATTCATAAAATTCGCTTCAAATTATTAGAAAGCAAAAATCGTGCACTAAAAAAATAGTTCGGGCTTTTTAATTTTGTGGAAATAGAAATTGTACAGTAACATAAGTTGTAAAAAAATACCCCGCTTTTGCGAGGTATTTGAAATGAATTAGAAGTAATTTTTGTTTTAAGCTTTTTCGGCATCAGCATCAGAAGCCGCATCTTCAACCTTCGCTGTCTCAACCTCAACCTCAGTCTTAACCTCAGCCTCTGTCTTAACCTCAGCCTCATTCTCAACCTTAGTCTCAACCCCAGCCTCAGCCTTCTTCTTTGTGCTTCCGCTTCCGCGACGGCGTGTACGCTTTCCGGCTGCTTTATCTTCGCCGATACCTTTACCGTAAATTTCGTTGAAGTCAACCAGTTCAATCATTGCTTTTTCTGCAGCATCTCCCGGGCGGGTACCTAATTTGATGATACGGGTATAACCACCGGGGCGACCGCCAACTTTTCCTGCTACACTGTCAAACAGTTCTTTTACTGCTTCTTTATCTTGCAGATAGCCGAAAACTATACGACGTTGGTGTGTAGTATTTTCTTTACTTTTTGTGATTAAAGGCTCAACAAATACGCGCAAAGCTTTTGCTTTGGCAACAGTTGTAACAATTCTTTTGTGTTTAATAAGCTGACAGGATAAATTGCTTAATAAGGCATCTCTGTGTGCTTTTGTACGGCTTAAATTTTTAATTTTGTCTCCGTGACGCATGACGTGTAAGTTTAGGGTTTGATGTCAGATTATTTCAAACAATCAAACCGGGGTTTAAAAAATTCGATTGTACCGTGTCAGGAATTACAATCTACTTGTCTTATTTTTAATAATCATCTTTTTCGATGCCCAATCTCTGCAAATCCATTCCGAAGTTCAAGCCTCTTTCATTCAATACCTGCTCGATTTCGGAAAGTGATTTTTGACCAAAATTTCTGAATTTCATCAAATCTTCCTGCTCGTATTGAACTAATTCGCTCAAAGAATTGATTTTTGCAGCTTTCAGGCAGTTGAAAGCACGTACAGAAAGATCGAGATCTTCCAACGGTGTTTTCAATACTTTACGTAATTGTAAAGTTTGCTCATCTACCATATCTTCCTTCTTTTCTTCCTTATTATCAAAGGTGATATTTTCATCTGTGATGATCATCAGATGTTGGATAAGGATACGACTGGCTTGTTTTACTGCATCTTCAGGATGAATAGTGCCATCGGTAACTACTTCCATCATCAACTTTTCGAAATCGGTGCGTTGTTCCACACGCGTATTTTCGATAGTGTATTTAACATTTTTGATGGGAGTGTAGATAGCATCTGTGGGAATATATCCTACCGGAGCATCCTTTACGATATTTTCTTCGGCGGGCACATAGCCACGGCCTTTACCAATTGTCAGTTCAATATCTAATCTTGCCGACTCATCCATTGTACAAATCAGTAACTCAGGGTTCATGATTTGAAAAGCCTGTGTATTATCACCAATGGCGCCTGCCAAAAACTGTTTTTGATTTTTTATTGATAATGAAATTTTCTCGTTTGCAACTTCATGATCCACAATTTTCTTGAAGCGTACTTGTTTAAGGTTCAAAATAACCTCAACCACGTCCTCGCTTATGCCTTTGATGGTATCAAATTCGTGGTCAACGCCTTCAATTTTTACGCCGGTAATAGCATATCCTTCCAATGAGCTTAATAAAACCCTGCGGAGTGCATTACCAATGGTTACACCGTAACCCGGCTCTAACGGACGAAATTCAAACTGAGCTTCAAAATCCGATGCTTTTTGTAATATAATTTTATCGGGTTGCTGGAAATTTAATATTGCCATATTTTAGATTTTGTTATTGGATATCAGGTTGTTGTGCTATCAGGAGCTTATCGGCCTCATAGCTTAATAACCAAAAAATAAATTACTTACTGTACAACTCAACAATCAGAGATTCTTTAATGTTCTCGGGAACACTTTCTCTTTCAGGATAAGTGATGAAAGTACCTTTAAACTCAGTTTCGTTGAAATCAACCCAGCCGAATTTGGGATTTTTGGGTCTAACCTGACTGGTTATGGATGAATTGGCTTTACTTTTTTCTTTCAAAGTAATTACATCGCCCGCATTCAGTTGATACGACGGGATGTTAACCACTTCGCCATTTACCTCAATGTGCTTGTGGCTCACTAACTGGCGTGCAGCAGGACGACTGGGGGCAATGCCCATACGGAAAACTGTGTTGTCTAAACGTGCTTCAAGTAATTTAATAAGGTTTTCACCGGTAACACCTTTACGACGGTTAGCTTCTTCAAATGTTTTACGGAATTGCTTTTCAAGAATACCGTAGGTGTATTTCGCTTTTTGCTTTTCGCGAAGCTGTAATGCGTACTCTCCAAGAGTTTTGCGTTTACGCTTTTCGCCGTGCATACCGGGAGGGTTACTGTTTTTACCCAACCATTTACCATTGCCTAAAATAGGCTCTCCGAAAATACGGGAGATTTTGGTCTTAGGACCATTGTAACGTGCCATAATTATACTTTCATTTAAGCTTTTTTAGAAACCGGTACTACAATCATTAAAAAGCTTTGGAAAAAATCAATTGAGTACCCTTTTTTGAAATGAATTTATAATTTAAGATTTGAGATATATGATTTGTGGTTTATGATATTTGTTTTCATAAACACTATTCTCAAACTAAAAATATATAAAAGAACTAATGTGTCATCAAATCCTTGTAACCTCTAGAGATTAAGGAAAATTTTACACTCTTCTCTTTTTGGGAGGACGACATCCGTTATGTGGCAGAGGCGTAACATCTTTAATCATTACTATCTCAATACCTGATTGTGAAAGGGAACGGATGGCGCCTTCGCGACCACTACCGGGTCCTTTTACAAAAACATCCACTCTTTTAAGTCCTGCATCAAATGCTACTTTAGCAGCATCGGCTGCTGCCATTTGAGCTGCATAAGGCGTATTTTTTTTGCTTCCACGGAAGCCCATCTTACCGGCGCTGCTCCAGCTTATTACCTGGCCGCTTTTGTTTGTAAGGCTTACAATAATGTTGTTGAAAGTTGCGGAAATGTGTGCATCGCCATAGGCATCCACCTTAACGATTCTTTTTTTTGCTGCTGCTTTAGCGCTTAATTGTGCTTTTGCCATTTGAAATAAGGTAATCTTTAAAAAAATAAATAATCCGCCTTTGGCGGACCCAATTCAACCCTCCTTCTGCACCGGGAAATCTGAAATTGAACTGGAAATAACTGGTGCAATGCAAAAAAGCCTGAAGCGAGTTGCTCAAGGCTTTTAGCAATTATTTCTTAGCTGCTTTCTTTTTACCGGCAACTGTCTTACGTTTTCCTTTACGTGTACGGCTGTTGGTTTTGGTACGTTGTCCGCGAACAGGTAACCCTTTTCTATGACGAAGTCCGCGATAACATGCAATATCCAAAAGACGCTTGATGTTCATCTGTACCTCAGAGCGCAACTGGCCTTCTACCTTTAGTTCTTCAGTAATAGTAGAACGAATGGCATTCAGATCATTATCGTCCCAATCGTTTACTTTTTTGTTACGGTCAATATTATTCTTGTCCAGAATATATCTGGCGGTAGAAAAGCCAATACCATAAATATAGGTAAGACCTACTTCGCCTCTTTTATTTTTTGGTAAATCAACACCGGCAATACGAGCCATATCAAAAATTAAAAATTAAAAATTAAAATTGAATACTATCCTTGTCTTTGTTTAAAACGAGGATTTTTTTTGTTAATTATAAAAAGCTTACCCTTGCGACGAACTATTTTACAGTCCTCGCTACGCTTTTTTATGGATGCCCTTACTCTCATTTTACTATTTTTAAATATTTATAAACCAATTATTTATAACGAAAGTTGATTCTTCCTCGCGTTAAATCATAAGGGCTCATTTCAAGCCCCACTCTGTCTCCGGGTAAAATACGGATGTAGTGCATCCTCATTTTGCCCGAAATAGTTGCCACAATTTCATGCCCATTCTCCAACTTCACCCTGAACATTGCATTGGACAAGGCTTCCAGAATCACTCCATCTTGTTTTATTAATGGTTGTTTTGCCATAAAAAATTTGGGCTGCAAAGATAGGGAGAATAAATGAAAAAAAATAGTTTGCCCTTTATTTATTTCAGTTTAAGCCAAAAAGATGCCAAAAATATTAAAAAAATAGCAGATAAAAAGTCTGTTTTGTGTTTTTTCAGCATTTTAACTAACTCCGAATGATTTTTTGTATGGCGGCAAGTCCAAAAGTATTTAAGAATATCCGAACTGTACATTTATAATTATCAATATCATGTTTGTCCTTCAAAATTAGAAGTTATATTTAGTGAGTTTATTTTTAAAGAAAAATATATTTACCATAAAATTAAAAAACCTTTTTTAAAAACAGTAATTTGCCAGAAATTGTAATGAAGGAACTGTAAACGGGAGGAATTATCTTATTGTTTCTCAATTTTTTATTTAATAAAATCATTTTAATTATTGTATGGGCAGCAGTGTAAGGGTAGTTTGTTTGTTAATGTTATCTATTTTCTTGTCTTTTTCAGGCTTTTCTCAAAATGCAATATGTGGGTTTGATGAAATTTATCAAAGACAACTAAAAGATCCCGCAAGCAGGCAAAAAATACAAGAATTGAATAAGGCGGTAAAAGATATAGAGGCTCAGAAGGTTGGCACAGGACTAACAAAAAATGCACAAATACTTCCGGGCCCGATTTATGAGATTCCGGTGGTAGTGCATGTAATTACAAAAGGTGATGCCATAGGAACGATAAATAATCCATCCGATCAAACAATTATTGATATGATTAATTATTGTAACCAGCTTTATGGAAGTACCAATACCTATTTCCCGGCTGCCGGCAATGAAGGTACGGTGATTCCTGTGAGGCTTACACTGGCAAAACGGGCTCCAAATTGCGGAGCCACAAACGGGATTAATAGAGTAAATGCCGGTTCAAATGCAACTTATAACGAAAAAGGTATTGCCTACCCCGGAACCTCTGGTGGCGCAAATGAGGTTTCAATTAAAGCCTTAAGCAAATGGCCAAATGATCAATACTACAATATCTGGATTGTGTGGCGAATTGACAAACCTGATCTGGCGCCGCCCAGTTATGTGAAAGGTTTTTCTTATTTCCCCGGGGCATTTTCTGATGTGGACGGAATGGTTATTTCTGCCGGAGAAGTTTCCTATAATACAAGCACAGTGGCGCATGAGTTTGGACATGCGATGGGTTTATTGCACACTTTTGACGATCAAAACCCCAATGTATGTTTTCCCAACAATGATTGCACAACAGATGGAGATAAAGTTTGCGATACGGACCCTGTAAAAAGCCTTCTTACAGTTTTTCCTTGTCCGCAGCCATTAGACATAAATCCCTGCACCAATAAACCTTATGGCACCATACAATATAATATAATGGGTTATGGTTATTGTCTTGACCGTTTTACGCCCGGACAAAGAGACAGGGCAGTGAATATTCTTAATTTATCAAGAGGAAATTTACTTCATTCATTGGGTGCAACAGCACCTTCGGGGCAGGTGGTAAAACCTGCTTCTTGTACTCAGATAACTAATGCGTACCCCAATTTTCAGTCAGGTATCGGGCCTGAAGAAGTAACTTTTGGTGATTTGAAATTTCTGTCTTACGGTTATTACACTTCCGTGCCAGGTAATAGCGCATATTATGATTTCACCTGCAATTTTGGAACGGATTTAAATGCCTCAGGGAGTTATCCGCTCACTGTTACTACAGACGGCCCTAACCTGCAGCGTTGTAAAGCATGGATAGATTTTAATAACAACGGCATCTTTGAAGATTTTGAACTGATTTTAAGTAGCATTTCCGATGCTGGTACTTACACACATACTGCAACAATTACGTCTGCCCAGCTTTCAGATTTTTGGGTAGCCACTAATACCAAAATCAGAATGCGGATTATGGCGGATTATTTTGAAACGCCAGAGGATACCCCCGATTTTGGCCCTTGCGATCAACTGGACTATGGCCAAACCAAAGATTTCTGGGTAATGATTTCAAAACCCTTGCCTGTTAGTTTTTCAAATTTTGAAGCATTTACAAAAAATGGTATCCTATCGGTAAAGTGGACTACTGCCGGTGAGCACAATACCGATTATTTTATCATTGAGGCATCCAGAGATGGAGTGCTTTTCTCACAGGTGGATAAAGTACCTTCATTGGCTGCCAATGGTGTTTCTGCTACTCCGTTGTCCTATATATTTCAAAGAGATTTGACTAAGGATGCAGGGGCGATGAATGGCATCTTTGCTGTATTCATTGCATTACTTGTATTGCTTGGTATAAAAAAGAATAAAACAATACGTGCTTCAGGAGCAATGGGGCTAATGGTGGTGATGATTGTATTAGCCTGTAATAAAAAGGAAATGCCTTTGAATGTTAATGATGAGGGAAAAATGTTTATCCGAATTATTCAGGTGGATAAGAACGGAGTAAAAAATGTTTCAAAAGTTTTTCAGGTGGCTCAGGAATAATTTTGCCGGTAAACCATTATCGTTTTATGAAAAAAATAGGACTTCTTTCTGATACGCACGGTTTTTTGGATGACAAGGTTTTCAAATATTTTGAAAAATGTGATGAAGTGTGGCATGCCGGAGATTTTGGGAGCAAAGAGCTTGCGATTACATTGCAGCAATTCAAACCGCTTCGCGGCGTATTTGGAAATATAGACGGTCAGGATGTTAGCGCTTTGTTTCCAGAAATCAACGTTTTTTATTGTGAGGCGGTGAAAGTAATGATGAAACACATTGGAGGTTACCCGCCAAAGTATAATCCGGAGACCAAAAAGCAAATGCTTGTGGAAATGCCCCAACTTTTTGTCAGCGGACATTCACATATCCTTAAAATTATTTATGATGAGAAACTTAAATGCCTGCACATCAATCCCGGCGCTGCCGGAAAGCAAGGCTGGCACAAGGTAAGAACATTGGTTCGGTTTGCTATTGATGGGAGTGATTTAAAAAACTGTGAGGTGATAGAACTTGGTAATAGATAAAAGTTGTCATTTAATAAATGATTAATACAAATTTGCCTCATATTTTACCTCCGAAAACAGTTTTAATGTAATCAGGCCATTTTCAAAATCTTTGCCTCTTTCTTTTTCCAGATTGTAAAACAAATTGGCAATATTCCACGGGCGAGGTGTAGAAAACGATACAACCCAAGTAACTTGTGTGGCTTTGCCTTTAATATTCAACAGGATTTTGGAGAAGCCTTCAATATTTTTTATTCCTTGTAAAACGATATTAAAATCAATCTCTTTTTCGGGAACTGCTTTCGTCAGTTTAATTTGAGCTTCTTTATAGAAAAACGAATCCTCCTTCCATCTGAAAGTAGTACCAACAACCGCCTGAGTACTATCTGCCTTATTCATTGATGCAGTATCATTCCGGTTCATAAGGTTTAAAAAATACTGGGCAGATAACAATTGGTCATAAATTTTTTTTGGCGGAGCATTAATGGTTATAATTTTAGTAATTTCCTGTTTTTCGGGTAAAAAAAAGGAAAGCGCCAATGCAGCCAAAATGAATAAGGTAAAAACGCCCAGAAAAAATTTCAAAAGGAATTTCACAATTATCTTACTTTTTATAACTTTTTTCGGCTTTTTGCGCTTTTTCGAAATCCAGAATCACGCCATTGATGCAGTATCTTAAACCGGTTGGCGGAGGGCCGTCATCGAATACATGCCCCAAATGCGCTTCACATCTGCCACATTCTACCTCGGTGCGCACCATGCCATGTGAGCGGTCTTCAAGATAAATTATACTGTTCTTGCTGATTGGCTCATAAAAACTCGGCCAGCCACAACTACTTTCGAACTTGGCATCGCTTTTGAAGAGCGGATTGCCACAAGCAGCACAATAATAAGTGCCTATTTCATTGTATTTCTCAAATTTACTGGTCCAGGGTCTTTCGGTACCTTTTTGGCGAGCGATATAATAGACCTCTTCGGGGAGTATCTTTTGCCATTCAGTATTATCTATTTTTACTTTTGAGGTATCTGTTCTTGAGTAAACCTGATTGTTTTTTTTGTTCATTTCATTTTCATTTATATGTAATGAATTGGGTTGGCTGTAGCTGCATTGTTGAAAAAATGCACCAATTAAAAGTATAAGAGTAAAAAATACAACCTTTTTCATCACTCTATTTTTAACAAAAATAGTCCTTAATCGTTGGTTTTTACTTATTTTATATTTATTATTGTTATCCCAAGTTTAGAGGTATAAGTAAAGGTCAAATAACCGGTGCAGACAAAATGATTATTGGGGTTGAAGTTCGAAGGCATTTATTAAAATATTGATATTCAACATTTTAATGGGTAATCGATTACATTATTTTTTAAATAGTAGAAATTTAAAAGAAAGCAAAAAAATGAACATTTGCTTAGTATCTTTGTGCAGCGATTCAAAACCTTAGCTATATGTTTAATCTTGTTATTTTTGGGCCTCCGGGTAGCGGAAAAGGAACTCAGTCAGAAAAATTAATTGAAAAATACGGACTGGTGCATTTGTCAACCGGCGATTTATTGCGCGCCGAAATCGCCAATAAAACGCCGCTCGGCATTGAAGCTAAAAAATTTATTGATAATGGGCAATTAGTTCCAGATGAAGTGGTTATTGGCATTATTGACAATTCGCTCGAAAAAAATAAAGAGGCAAAAGGTTTCTTATTTGATGGTTTTCCGCGTACTGTAACTCAGGCCAAAGCATTAGACAAACTGCTCGAGCTGAAACAAACTGTTATTCATTTAGTGGTTTCCTTGCAGGTAAGCGAGGCCGAACTGGTAAAACGATTATTAAACAGGGGAATTACTTCCGGTCGGTCAGATGATACCAATGAAGAAGTTATCCGCAAAAGATTTGCTGTGTACGAAAAAGAAACTTCGCCGGTGGCCGAACACTATTACAAGCAGGAGAAATTATCACCTATTCATGGCGAAAAGACTATAGACGAAACTTTTCACTCCATTTGCAAAGTGATTGAAAATGTATTAGTTTAACAATTTTTGTTTATTTCTTTAATAATGAATCTGCCTTTTGAATACTGTTCAAAACGGCAGTTTTCATTTCGTTTACTTTAGTTAGTTCGCTTTTTAGGTATTTTAGCCTATCCTCAACATTGTCTTTCAGCGAATCATAGCCAAACTCATTCATCCATTTGTGCATAAAGGAGTCGGCGTTCTGTAAATCCTTTAAGGCGCTTTCCAAAGCCGTTTTGTAAGGAGCCAGTTTTGTCCTTGCTGCTTCCGGTAATTTTTGAACAGAGTCTAATGATGATTTTATCTCATTCTGTAACCTTTCTAATTTTTTCATTTTGGGCATAGCTACATCATGTCCTTCAATAATTTCATCCAATATTTTGTCCACAGGATTGGTGTCCTTTTTTTCATTATTTTCATTGTTGTTACAAGAGGTAAACCAAAATGTTATGGCAAGCAGTAATACTAATTTTTTCATAAATAAATATTTATTGCAAATTTACTTTAAAAGTTGATATGCCAACAAGCCTAATAGATATGCCAACCCTGTCATATAAATTACCTGAATAATTGGCCATTTCCAGGTGCCGGTTTCTCTTTTTACAATAACTAATGTACTCATACATTGCATGGCAAAAACATAGAAAATCATCAGCGAAATACCGGTGGCTAATGTAAATATTTTGGTGCCATCACTAAAAGTAGCTGCTCTCATTTTTTCACGAAGCGCTACGTTTTCTTTCCCATCATCCTGTACACTGTAGAGGGTTGCCATAGTTCCCACAAATACTTCTCTGGCTGCAAAAGATGTAATGAGGGCTATTCCAATCTTCCAGTCGTAACCTAAAGGACGAATGGCGGGTTCAATGGCTTTTCCCATGATGCCTGCAAATGAATTTTCTAATTTGGCAGCAGCATATTGTTCTTCTACTAATGTAGTGTCGGCATTAGGTTTTGACAGCTCGATCATGTATGTATTATGCGCTTCTTCCATTCTTTTTTTGGGCCCAAATGAACTCAAAAACCATAGCACCAAGCTGATTATCATAATGATTTTACCGGCCTCCACCACAAATATTTTTGCTTTTTCCACCATGGTATGCAAGGCGTTTCTCCAGCGCGGCGCCCGATACATGGGAAGCTCAAGAATAAAGAAACTTTTTTCCTTAATATGGATAAACCATTTGGCTACATAAGAAACTATAAGCGCAAAGACCAGCCCCAGCATGTATAAGCCCATCATTACCAAACCCTGAATGCTGATAAAGCCTAAGAAATAGTTGTTAGGTATAACCAGTCCGATCAAAATAATATAAACCGGCAACCTTGCAGAGCAGCTCATTAATGGAGTAATAAGGATGGTGAGTAGTCTTTCTTTTTTGTTCTCTATGTTGCGGGTACTCATTATGGCGGGTACCGCACAGGCAAACCCACTGATCATAGGCATTACGCTTTTACCGTTTAATCCTACGCTACGCATAATTCTGTCTGTAAGAAAACTAATACGTGCCATGTAGCCGGTATCTTCCAGCAGGGTTATCAACCCAAACAATATCATTATCTGGGGAATAAAAATGATGATTCCGCCAAGGCCGGCAATAACCCCGTTGATAAGCAGATCGGTAAAGTAATTATTGGGCAGCGCCTCGCTCAACCAGCCACTGAATGCGGCAGTACCCCATTCAATCCAATCCATCGGATAAGAAGCAAACAAAAATATGCTTTGAAACAGCAGGAACAATACCAGCAACAAAATAATATATCCCCAAAACCTGTGTAAGAATATATTATCCAATCTTTCCGTAATAATTGACCTTTTGTTGGGGTCTGGAAAACTTACGGCCTGGTTCATAATCTGGCCGATGCGATTGTATCGCTGCAATATTTCTTCTGCCTGTGTTTTGGTATGGTTAAAGTTGTTATCAATTTCTGCTTGTTCTATCTTCTGTTGCACCTGATCGGGCAGGTTAAAAGTTTCGTGCTTTATCAGGTAATGGATAGCTTCGTAATCGCTAATGCCCGGTACGGTACTTTTTACCGCGTCGATAGCCTGGGGGGCCAATGCATTTACATCTATAAAATTTCTAACTGTCGGCTTGTACAAAGGCCCCGAAACCAGTTCGATTGCTTTTTTAAGATGGTCAATGCCCTTGTTTTTTCGGGGGTTCACAGCTACTACCGGCACACCCAATTCGCGTTCCAGTTCTTTAGTGTTGACATGGATTCCTTTTTTTCTCGCCAGGTCAATCATTGTAAGCGCAATGACCATTGGTCGCTTGAGGTCAATAATCTGAGTGCAAAACAGAAGATTTCGTTTGAGGCTGCTGGCATCTGCCACTGCAATAATCACATCAGCTTTTATGGCTTCATCCTGGTTTAACACTACTTTGTAAGATACTTCTTCATCCATCCTGCGTGGATAAAGGCTATAAGACCCCGGCAGATCTATTATATCGGCCGTTTTATGCCCAATATGGGTGGACCCTGTTTTTTTATCAATAGTAACGCCCGGAAAATTGCCTACTTTTTGTTTGAGGCCGGTGAGGCTGTTGAAAAGTGAACTTTTTCCACTGTTGGGGTTGCCCACTAATGCGATATGTAAATTTTCTGCTTTCAAATCCTTTGGCCGGCAAAATTAAGGTTGTAGAATATCAAACGTTTACGAAAAGCGGAGTTTCTGTCAAAACTTCATGTTCTTTTTGAAATACCGTTTCCAAATGATTAAATTATCTGATACCTTTACAGAAATCAGACTTTTTTAAAACATTCGGATTTTAATTTGGTTTAAAAATGGAGATAAAGTTACAAACCTGAAATTTTATGTAAGGGTTAATTTTAAATTAAGTACCTGAGTCAGTTTTTTTAAAAAACTTGTTAATTGTTTTACCACACAAGTTATATTTTGAAATTGGCATAATTTTACCTGAAATATCAAAAAAACTCATTAATTAAAATATATTGATAATATTGGTTTAAATATTTGATAATGAATAAAATAATACATTGTTTTACAATTCTTGCCGTAATATTTTTTGGTCAAAATGTACCGGCTCAGGAAAGTACCCTGGAGCGCAATTTGAAAAAGCATATCTCTTTTTTGGCCGATGACAAGCTGGAAGGAAGGAGAGCAGGTACAGTGGGTGAGCAAAAAGCAATGGTTTATATTGCCGGACAGTTCAAAAAATCCGGCTTACGGCCAAAGGGAGTAAAAGAGTATTTGCAACCCTTTGAAATAAATGAAGGAAAAAGAATGGGCGATGGCGCTTATTTGCAAATCGGTGATAAAAAACTGATTTCCGGACAGGATTATTTTATGCTTCCTTACAGTGGTACAAGAACATTCGATTTTATCTATACGAATCAAAGTACAACAAAAAATCACTTGTTTGTGAGTATAGATTCAATTTTGACACAAGCAAACTCAAATCCACATTTTGATGCCACAGAAGCGTTGTATAAAAAAGCATTAGATGCGGAGCAAAATGGCGCATCTGCAATATTTTTTTACAATTCCACCAATCAGGATGATTTGCGATTTAACAAAAGAGATAAATCCGCACCTTTAAAAATACCTGTAGTTTACCTGAATGGCAATACTTATAAACATTACGTTGACCTTGTCGGCCAAACAAAAATTAAAGGTAAAGCCGAAATAGTAAATGATATCAGAACCGGCCATAACGTGGTGGGTTATATTGATAACAAAGCAAAACATACGGTGATATTGGGCGCCCATTTTGACCATCTGGGTTATGGCGAAGACGGTAATTCGATGCTGAGAACCGGTGAACGACTTATTCATAACGGCGCAGATGATAATGCAAGCGGCACTGCTGCACTGATAGAACTGGCATCCTTGCTGAAAAAATCGAATTTTAAAAATAACAACTATCTGTTTATTGCTTTTTCCGGCGAAGAATTAGGTTTGTACGGTTCAAAGTATTTTGTAGAAAACCCTACCATTGATTTAAACAAAGTCAATTATATGATTAATATGGACATGGTAGGCCGGCTGAATGACAGTACCAAAACGCTCACTATAGGCGGCTATGGCACTTCGCCATCATGGTCGCAGGTAATTAAAGAGAACAGTAAAAACGGGTTTAGCATAAAAATTGATTCCAGTGGCTCAGGACCGAGCGACCACACCTCCTTTTACAGGAAGGATATTCCCGTGCTTTTTTATTTTACGGGTTTGCATCATGATTATCATAAGCCTTCAGATGATTATGATAAAATAAATTATAAGGGAGAAGCATTAATTATTCAAAATATTTACGATGTGGTGAAACAATTAAACAACAGCCCGAAACTTGCTTTCCTGAAAACCAGAGAGGTACAGGTTTCTACCACATCGTTTAAAGTAACAATGGGCATCATGCCCGATTATACCTTTAGTGGCGAGGGGGTAAAAGCCGATGGGGTTACTGATGGCAGGCCTGCAGCAAAGGCCGGTATTAAAGGAGGCGATATAGTTTTGGGGCTCGGAGATTATCCGATACATGATATGGAAAGCTACATGAAAGCTTTAAACAAGTTTAAAAAAGGAGATACGACCACCGTAAAATTCAAAAGAGGTGATGAAATAATGAAAGCAGAAATTACTTTTTAAAAAAACTATGGTTTTACAAAAAAGTGCATTAGACATACAAAAGATTACAGAGGAGTTTTTTGAAGATACTAAATTACTGGGAATCGTAACCACAGTAAAAGACTATCGTTTTTGCTGGCACCTAAACAATATGCTGGGTATGGATTTCAGAGTAAATCATGAAATAGAAATTCAGCTGAATCGGAAAAAAAGGACCTATTTTTTTTCGGTATATGAATATAAGGAGCCGGCAAGCACATTGGTGCATTATTTGTATAACAATTTATGGGATGGCGAGTATTTGCTGCCCGAGTTTAAACATCTCGATTTTTTATGGTTGATGAAAAATGATACTGTAACAGATGAATATCTCAATCACCTGATCTCGTTGCTTAAAAGTATTCCTGACGTGCAGTTGGTAACCGAGCTAAACAATGAAAAAATAAAGAACAAAGAATATCTGATTTTTTAAATAAACGTAAATGTGGGAAACAAATAACAATCAGCTCTATAGGAAATTTAAGTTTAAAAACTTCAGCGAAGCATTTGCTTTTATGGTTCGTGTGGCCATTGAAGCAGAAAAGGCGGATCATCATCCAAGATGGTGCAATGAATACAGCACTGTAGAAATATGGTTGTGTACACACGAGGCGGGAAATGTCATTACAGATAAAGATTACACCCTTGCTAAAAGGATTGATGAATTGACAGGGTGAGCCCGAGGTTTATAGACTGATAACTTTTTTTTAAATTGGTTAAGTTTATTTGGCGTGATTAACTCTTTCTTTCTTTGATTTATAGTAAAAAAGACTGAGTACATAACCAAATAATGCTCCGGAAAGGTCTGCCACCACGTCAAACCAATCGAAAGAACGATTGGGTATAAAATCTTCCTGAATAAATTCAATAATCAACCCATATACAGAAGCCAGAAAAGAAACAAACAGAAATGCCTGCAGTGGATTGATATCCCATTTTTTACTATAAAATAACCCCCTGCAAACCAAAAACACCAAAACTGCAAACATTACAAAGTGCACAATTTTATCAAAATAGATTCCTGAAAGCCAGTTTTCCTGGGGAAACGAAGAACCTGGCAGTACCAATAATATTGTGATTAGTATAAACCATATAATAGCAGGAATGATTCCTTTTAATCCGTTTTTCATTTAACGCTGTTTATAGTCCATAATATTGAGCATGTTATTACAAAAACTGTATTCTGTTTTGTCATTGCTGCTCACCACTACGGTTCTGTTTTTACAAAATTGTTCTATCAATCGGTTGTATAGTTCAATACCTGCTGCATCCAGATTGGTGCATGGCTCGTCCAATAATACCAATGCAGTATCCGAAAAAACACACTGAGCCAGTTTCACCCTTTGTTTCATACCGCTTGAGAATTGATTAATTCGTTTATTTTTTGATGTTTCCAACCCGATTTCACTAATAATAGTATCCGAATTTATAGTTTTCAAGAAAGGTTTAAATGACTGATGAAATTCCAGAAATTCTGTTAAGGTCATTTCTTCTACCGGCTCGAGATAGGGCGCACAAAGCGCTACATGTTTATATACTTTATCATCGGGTATCTCATTATCGTTGATAAACCATTCGGATTTACCGTCATTCAATTGAATTGCACTACTCAAAACCTGAAGCAACGTACTCTTTCCCGAACCGTTGGGGCCAATGATTGCATAAGATTTTTTGGCAGAGAAGGTATAGGTTAAATGGTGAAAGATCCAATCTTTATTATACCGTTTACCTGCATTAATCAATTGAATCGTCATCTCCGTTTCCTTTTGTAAAGCGTTTGATAATGCCTCTAGAACTTTCCTGAATAAAAGTGAGTATTTCATCGCGCTCATCACTTACCGCAAACTCCTCTTCCAGAAACTGAACAGCCTGCGACACATTCAATCCTTTATTATACAAAATACGATAAATGTCGAGAATATGATTGATTTTTTCTACTGAATAGCCTCTTCTTTTTAGTCCTACCGAATTGATGCCTGCATAGCTTAAGGGTTGTCTGGCAGCTTTTATAAACGGAGGCACATCTTTACTTACCAGCGAGCCTCCACTGATAAAAGCATGCGACCCGATTTTTACAAATTGGTGTACGGCGCACACACCGCCAAAACCTACATAATCGCCAATTGTTACATGTCCTGCTATCTGGGTGCTGTTACTAAGTGTGCAATAATCACCAATAATACAGTCGTGTCCGATATGGCTGTATGCCAGAATCCAGCAACCTTTGCCCACAGAGGTTTTCATTCTGTCGCTGGTACCGCGATGAATGGTTACAAACTCGCGAATAACACAATCATCTCCAATTTCCACTGTTGTTTTTTCACCAACAAATTTTTTATCTTGTGGCTCCGAGCCGATTACGGCGCCAGGAAAGATTTTACAGTTTTTACCGATTCTTACCCCGTCAAAAATGGTTACATTTGACCCAATCCAGGTGCCTTCGCCGATCTCCACATCAGGGTGAATAACCGTAAACGGATCAATTTTCACATTTGTAGCCACTTTGGCATCAGGGTGTACGTATGAATTATAATGTATCATTGTTTTGATGATCGGGTATAAAATTCCAAATTGTCTGCAAAGGTAGTTATTCGGCTACATTGAATTAAAAAATTTTATAAAGGTATAAAAATCAATTAGTTATAGTCATTAAAAATCACTATCACCTGTTTTTCAACAAGTAGCCCTATTTTTGCGTTTATTGTACAGTTGATTTTATTGAAAATGGTGTTTCACAGGTGATGAAGATTTTAAAAAACTTACAGGAAATAACAAAAAAGGAACAAAAGATTCCCGGAGCTATACATTATCACATAAAAAGGCTTGAAAGAGAGCAAACTATGTTGATAGAGGACAAGGGTATCATTAGATATGAATATAATAAAAAATGCCCTGATGAAAACTACCTTGAATTAAAATTTTGCATTACCGGAAATGTTTATTGCAGCGAACAAAATTGTTCCAAATGCAGTTTGGGAAATTCCAGACTTTGTGATGACAGTACGCCTTCTTTTGATGTTCTTACTATTAAATATTTCGCTTCGCAGTTGTCTCAGTTTATCAAACACCGAACAACCGAAAACCCTTCGGCAGATTCTCTATTGATGTTTGACAAAAAATCTTCTTTTGAAAAGGAGATACCCATCTGTTGTAAAATCAGGTCAGTAATTGAAGGATTATTAAGTCATAAATATTCGGGGAGTCTGGAAAATATTTTCGTAAATGCGCAATTGCAGATGTTATTGCTGCTTTGTATGGATTGCCTTGCTTCCAGTAGTGAGGGTGAGGAGCTGTCGTGTAAGTTCCTGACCAATGATTTTGATAAAGAAAAAATCATAAAAGCCCGCGAGGTACTTTTGAAACACATCGGCGATCCTATTACCATAAAAGATTTAAGTAAAAAAGTGGCCATGAATGAGTGCTACCTCAAAAAAGGTTTCAAAGAAATGTATGGTACCACTATTTTTGAGTTTTATCAAAATCAGCGAATGGAACATGCCAAGTATCTGCTTTATGAAAAAGGTCTTAGTGTAACCGACGTTTCTGCATTATTGGGTTATTCGTCCATCTCACATTTTAGCACCGCCTTTAAAAAACAAACAGGGCTGAAGCCCTGTGAATTACTGTTAAGATAATATGTTGTTTGTGTATTATGCGCTTTTCAGAACCGGTAAACGTTTTTGAGCAAGTGCATAAGTGCCAAATATCAAACCACTGTAAAACAAATCACCAATAAAACTTCCAAAGAAAAGCTGGTTGCCAAAGGTATTGTAAAACGGAAGTGCTCTCAGGTAGGTCATTCCTAATGTAAGCGCGGGTTCGTATTCAATAGCACCGTGAACCCGACTGGCTACCCATACGCCAAAGTTGGAAATAATCCAGAAAATAGTAGAACCGGCAATAGTGAAACCAAGTACTTTAACCGCTTTAGGTTGATGCATGTTGGCTCCCAATAACACTACCAGCAGCATGGAACCATATACGAAAAATTGAGAAATACCGTAAAATCCTTGCTGCCCCATTAGCTGGAAAAGTAAGTCGGACACAAAATAAGCGCCAATAGGAATGAGGTAAGCTTTCCAGTTTTGCTTAAACATGGCGCCGCCAAACAAAGAAATTGCTACAAGAGGAGAAAAGTTGAGTGGGTGTGGCATTATTCTGCTCATGGCAGCGATTAAAATGATTGCCACTACTACTCCAAATTTTACGCTTATTTTTTTCATTTCGGGTAAATGTTTTTTGAAATTAAAGTACGAAATTAGTAAATTTTGTATTTGAATAGCCTAAAAAATTATCCAGAGGAGTTAAAATGATTGCTACACATAAAATTTGGGTTCGAACTTATATCCCTTTCAAAACCTTTTTTATCAAATCTTCCAAAGAAATCTGAGGTTCCGATTGCAAAATTTTGTTCACCGCCTGATCTGCCTGAATTTTATTGATACCTAAAGCTGTAAGTGCGTTCATGGCATCTGCTTTTAGGGAAATATTTTTATCGACAGGCAGAGAAATTTCAGTAGTCTGTTTCCCGAGTTTGTCTCTCAGTTCCAAAACTACTCTTTCGGCGGTTTTTTTGCCGATTCCTTTTATTTTTTCAAATGCGTTGCTGTTGTTGGTAAGGATGTTATTGACAATTTCTTCCGGTTTCATGTAAGAAAGTATAAGTCGGGCAGTGCCAGCGCCAATGCCCGAAACACTGATCAGGGAAACAAACAAATTCTTTTCACTAACATCTGCAAAACCGTAAAGAAGGTGTGCATCTTCCTTAATTAATAAATGAGTAAAGAGCAAGCCACTTTCAAGAGATTGAATTTGAGAATAGGTGTTGAGGCTGATGTTTACATCGTAGCCCACGCCGTTTACATCTACTATTACTGATGACGGGGTTTTACTATTGAAGTTTCCTTTTAAATAGGCAATCATAGGTGCGAAAATAACAATTACCTGATAATTATTAACACTTGATTTTATGCTAACAACTGTTTGGAATTGCATAATATCATTATAATACTCCTAACTTTGCAGATTAAAAATTTTACCACTCATGAGTAATAAAATTACAGCAGCTATTACAGCAGTTGGGGCTTATGTTCCAGAAGACAAACTGACCAATTTTGATCTTGAAAAAATGGTGGATACCAATGACGAGTGGATACGCACGCGTAGTGGCATTGAAGAAAGAAGAATTTTGAAGGGAGAAGGAAAGGGTACATCCGACCTGGCTGCGCCTGCTGTCTTAAATCTTTGCGAAAAACGTGGCATTGATCCTTCGGAGATTGATTGCATGATAGTAGCTACTGTAACTGCTGATATGTTGTTTCCGGCTACAGCCAATATTGTGTGCCACAAAGTGGGAGCCGTTAATGCTTTCGGTTTTGATATTTCGGCTGCCTGCTCGGGGTTTTTATATGCACTGACTTTAGGTACCACAATGATTGAAAGTGGCAGATATAAAAAAGTGGTTGTTGTGGGCGCTGACAAAATGAGCGCAATAGTTGACTACACCGACAGAACCACATGCATTCTGTTTGGTGATGCAGGTGCAGCGGTATTATTGGAACCAAGTGAAAATGAATATGGTATCAAAGACAGTATTCTCAGAAGCGATGGAAGTGGTGGCGAATACCTGAAAATGAAGGCTGGAGGTTCCTGTTATCCTGCTACGGCTGAAACTGTGGCTAATAAAGAACATTATATTTATCAGGAAGGAAAGACTGTTTTCAAATTTGCGGTTAAAGGAATGGCTGACGTGAGTGCCGAACTGATGGAAAGAAATAACCTGACCGGAGAGGATATTGCATGGTTAGTGCCACATCAGGCGAATCTTAGGATTATTGATGCCACTGCTAATCGTATGGGATTATCTCCCGATAAGGTGATGATTAATATTCAGCGATACGGGAATACAACAGCTGCTACTATTCCTTTGTGTTTATGGGAATGGGAAAACCAACTAAAAAAAGGCGACAAGCTGGTATTGGCAGCCTTTGGAGGAGGATTTACCTGGGGCGCAACATTAGTTGAGTGGGCTTATGATGGTAAATAATACCTGCGTCTAATTTTACTTTTGTTTTTCAAATTCTGACAGATTAATTCTTTTATCTAATTTTACTCCTTTATTCAGGTTAATGAAAAAATCATGAATTACAGGAGAATAGAGCTCCTCCAAGGAGATATTACAAAAGTAGATACCGATGCCATTGTAAATGCTGCCAATAGCTCTCTCATGGGCGGAGGCGGTGTGGATGGAGCTATTCATCGTGCCGGCGGACCGGCTATTTTGGAAGAATGTTTGAAAATTGTAGAAGTACAGGGAGGATGCCATACCGGCGAAGCAGTAATCACTACTGCCGGAAATTTGCCTTCGAAATATGTAATACATACCGTAGGGCCGGTTTGGCAGGGCGGTACAAATAATGAACCGGAAAAATTAGCTAATTGTTATCGTAATTCACTCAACCTGGCAGTAAAGAATGGATGCAAAACCATTGCCTTCTCAAACATCAGTACCGGTGTGTATGGTTATCCCAAAAGAGAAGCGGCGGAAATAGCTGTAAAAACAGTAAATGAATTTTTACAAACAAGCCAAGCAATTGAAAAAGTAATTTTTGTTTGTTTTGATAATGATAATCTGGAATTATATCAACAAATTTTGAATAGAATATAGGTATGGAAATAAATATCAGAAGGGCGGAAGCTAAAGACTGTGAAAGAATACTCGAGTTAGTTCAGGAACTGGCTATTTATGAGCGTGCATCAAACGAGGTAACTGTAAGTTTGGAACATTTTACTGAAAGTGGTTTTGGTAAAAACCCGGTGTGGTGGGCATTTGTGGCCGAAACACCTGTATCCGATATGGCTAATGAAGAAGAAAATAAAAATAGTATTGTAGGCATCGCTTTGTATTATATTCGTTTTTCCACCTGGAAAGGTCAGGTGCTCTATCTCGAAGATATTATTGTAACCCAAGAAATGAGAGGGCAGCATATCGGCACCATTTTGTTTGAGCGTATTTTACAGGAAGCAAAAGAAAAAGGTTTCAAGCGAGTGGCATGGCAGGTGCTGGACTGGAATGAGCCTGCTATAAATTTTTACAAAAAATACAATGCCACTTTCGATGGTGAGTGGATAAACTGTACCGTGGTTCTGTAAACTGATAATTAATAAAAAAAGGTTAAGGTGTTGAAATCCTCTAACCTTAACCTTTTCAGAAATTATTTTACCTTAGTTTTATACTTGAGTCGCCTTTCGCATTTAAGGCACTGATGCCCTAAACACTAAGGCTCCTTCAGATGTGCTGATGGTAATTTCAGCACCTGAAAAACCTGCAGCTGCAATGGCTCCTTTCTTGAGCGTTACACTGTCATTACCTGATTTTAGCGTTGCTTCACCCGAAATCAAAAGATATATTTCTGCGGTATCCGCTTTAAAATTTGCCTGTTCATTAGCGCCAAGTCTGAAAGAACTCAATTCAAAATCTGCTGCAGGTGTTTTAAATACCTGAGCGGCTTTGTTCTGGTTTTTTATTATCTTAGCGATGGTCGCTTCGCATTTGGTATGTTTCAGCAGTTCTACGGTATCAATATGTTTGGTGGTGAGTCCTCCACGCAAAACATTGTCAGAACTGGCCATTATTTCTACATTGTAGCCTTCTAAATATGCGTGGGGCATACCTGCATCCTGAAAGATGGCATCACCTTCATTCAGGTGCAATACATTGAAAAAATAAATAGAGAAAATACCCCTGTCAATGACGTTTGGCTGGGCAAAGGTTAAAGATGCCCTTGCAGCCCAGAAGTTTTCATCATTTTTGGAAAGCTGCTTCTGCTGGTAAAGTGGCACAATCCGGTTCAATAAGGGTTGCAGAAGCTCATTCACTTCTTCCTGTGGCAGTTCCATTGCCATTTTATACAGCCCTGCATATCCTTCTTTTTCAAATACGGGAATAAATAAATTTAGTTCTGGAGTGGCATGAAGAATATTGAGTAATTCTTTTTCAGGCTTGAATCCATGCAACAGATAAAATTCACTCATCGCAACCATCAACTCGGGTTTATGGTTTGTATCTTTATAATTTCTGTTGGGTGCATTTAAAGGAATTCCTTTTTTATTTTCTTCTTCAAAGTCAATAGCTGCCTGCTTTTTGGGGGGGTGAACCTGAATGGAAAGCATATCTTTTACGTCCAGTACCTTCAGCAGATAAGGCATATTCCCAAAAGTCTTAAATACTCTTTCTCCCAGCAGATTTTCAGGATCCCCTGCAATATATTCTCGAAGCAACATTTCCTGACCATCATTAAATTGAAGCAAACATTTTGCCTGAGGGTGT